>JAABUP010002095.1_pt1 | contig 40096 bp, 39 predicted proteins | sample 5559201 | NCBI WGS metagenome assembly JAABUP01 (sample SAMN10711887, study PRJNA513373) | rock metagenome | isolation source: Antarctica rocks | place: Antarctica | reverse complement strand
AGCGGGCGATTTTGGTGGTTGCGCACGTGCCAAAAATCGCCCGCTTTTTTCGTCCCTGTACAGCCATCGTCTTATCGTCATGATTACAGGTGCCGATACGGAATCAAGTTGCGGCTCCAAGCATTGCCGAAGCACGGACCTCAATGACATCTTCATTTCCCCAACCTTTAACCTTACGAACGCAATAATACCTTACCAGACAGTGCACTTTGCGATACACTTTAGATTCCACTCCCTGACCACAGGAATGGCATATTCAAAGCTGTCACTTGCTGGTCTGCCGGACGAAATATTTCAGCAGATACTGTACCACGTGCCACCAGCCTCGATACCCGCGCTGCAACAAGCTTCGAAACGCTTCAATGACCGCACGGATGAGCCTCTACTGTGGCGCCATTACTGCGGTACGGAATTCAGATATTGGAGTGTGGAGCATGGCATACGGCGGAAGTTCGGGGGATACGTCGCAGATGTGGATTGGAAAAAACTCTACGAACACCGATGTGCCGTTGACCGTACCACACGCCGAATCATTGACAGCATACTCGCGAGTCAGATGGGTCGTATAGAAAAATTCCAGAGCATTGCTGAGCTTGGATATGATGCAAAAGACACATTGATGCAACAGTACCGCATTGGAGATGACGCAGAAGACGCACTGGCTCGGAGGTATGCTCTGCTGAGAGCGCGAGATACTGTCAGCGGCAGGCTGATGAAAGTGTGCTAGATATTACAGCGAATCTGTGCTAGGATATCTGCATCGAACATTAGCGATTAAAGAGTGGTCAAAGTTCAAGGATGGTGACCCAATAACACTAGAGCGGGCGCTGGCAGCGTACGACATGTTCGTTCTGCATGATAGGGAAGGGGACTTCAATTATGTATGAGAATATCTTCTGAGACCGTGGTGATGCTTGTTGAATCATATTAGATCTCAGACTTCTTCGACAACCTCGCCGAACGGATCCGTCATCAAAACAGCAATTTCTCGGAACTGACGCCGCGTGCTAAAGCCACTGTTATTGCAGGTTTCTTGATAGCACACAACCTTACAGGGGTCAAGTCCGAACGTACATATAAGGACCTTCAGAACAACTTCATTGCTATTGCATTGCAGGATGAGGATCATCCGTCGGTGCCGTTGATCTCGGTCGCCGTTTTCTGTTGCGTTGCTCGAAGATTTGGCCTCGATGCACGTCCTTGCGGGATCCCTTTTCATGTTTACGCCATGGTATTCCCGACCAAGGGTAGTACGCTTGACGGTAAGGTCCTCCAAGCAGGTGAAGCCGGAAACCACATGTATTTGGATCCCTTCCGATCAGCTCAAGAGACCCCGATCGACTCCATCAAGGCGCAGCTGTCCGAAATAGGCGCCGTACCGTCCAGCCACTCAACATTCCTTCAATATTCAACCACGACCGAGATAGTGTTGCGATCCGGGCGGAACATCATGAACTCTGTGAAATACGCACATCAAAGCGCTGTGGTTCAACACACCAACCATGGCTCTCATCACCTGACGATGGTCTCCGACTTCCCAGATATGGAGAGCGCATTTTATGGCGCACTATGGGCTTCAATCCTTCTGGGCATACCCTCAGATGGCGATGGTCCTGTAGCTGCCACTGTTCGACGGCGGCAGTATCTACCTTACATTGTGGAGCATTTCGAGACTCACTTTTCAACGGACGTTACCCTAATCGAGCATTACATAGTACCACTTTTCCAGAACCTGCCGGAATATGGTCAGCTGCGTGATACTGTGCGTGTCGTTCGCGCTGGGGACACCATGCCAAAGCAAGTCAAGGAGCGAACGGACGACAACGCCCAGCATGTGAAATTCAAAGTTGGACAAGTCTTCAGGCACAGGCGGTATGCTTACCTGGCTATCATCACTGGCTGGGACGTGGAGTGTGGTGCTGGCGAGCACTGGATGCAGCAGATGGGGGTAGACCAGTTATCACAGGGACGACAGCAGAGCTTCTACCACGTCTTGTACGTTACTACTCTTGCTATATCATGTAATGGCTACGATGAGCGTTGACTGAACTGAATCACCGCAGGGTTGAGGATAAAAGCGTACGATATGTAGCCGAGGAAAATATTCAGATCGTCACATCCGAGATGCCTCACAGATTGATGGCTCTGGCAGGAAGACACTTTAAAAGGTGGGACAAGCACTCTAGAAGTTTTGTCAGCAATATAAGAGACGAGTATCCGGACGACTAGGAGAACCTCTATACATGGAGGATAACAGTATCATCTGAAACAAAATTTTGAATTTGGGTATCTCTCTAGCTATGGCCAACTTATGTGGTTTGCAACTTGTACTCATATATTTGAGCATTTGAAGGACCTCAAGGGACGCAGTACATACGCATCAACACCTAAACCCGACTCGTTCCTTCAAAAAATCTGTTTCCAGCCTCGAAAGCCCCTCCAGCTCGCCCGCCTCCAGTTGTGCCAGGATTGGACTTGGTTGGCACACCAGTAATGCATCCAAAAATATCATCATATCGTTTTCGAACTCCTCGATTGCATTTCTCATCGCCAAATCTTCGAGATGGGTCTCTAAGGATATCCCTGATTCCGGTACGAACTTCATCTGATATCAGCACCGACCGCGATATCTTACGTTGAACCTAGACTCACAGCCCTAAGATGGGCGTTTCTAATATCTTCCCACCCTTCCAATTCAGCATCTTCATCCCAGAACATGGCATTAGTCTCCCATTCATCCGTACCTTCTTCTGCCACCAGTTCCGCGTCGAAGCCCCAGGCGAACGCCTCCATTAATGCCTCCGAACCTTTTTCTCCGTAGACGAGGTATTGCTCCAGGGCTGACTGTGTCATGTACCGCGCCGCCAGCGACATCCACATCCTTGTGACTGTTCTTGAGCTGTGCATAGAGATCTGAGCGGCAGAGAGGGCCATGAAACCTGGGAGGGTGTCGAGGAGGGACGGGCAGCTCTGGAGACCATAAAAAGGTGTAGGAGCTGACGGGGCCATGAGGACGCTAGAGACGTGTTGGCGGTTGCGTGAGAGAGTAGCCTCGGGGAGTGGTAGAGCAGTAGTGAAGATATGTAACATCGGATCGGCCCGCGGCAGAAACATGGACGATGGACCTCTGTGAGAGGACCATGTAGACGCTCGTTCTCGATTCTGCCATCTCAAATTGTTCAGGCTAGGAAGCGGTGGGGTCGAGGGCCAATTCGAGATGCGGCGTGTGGACAGAGTGGTGTACCTGAGCAGGTGCAGACGGAATTGCATACTGAGAGAAGCGTGATGGGTAGTGTGATTGGCCTTGAAGACCGTCAGGAAAGCTATGTAGAGGTTAGCCAGTTCGGCTCTTCCGATCGATTGGGCCGATCTCACCCACCGTCGACCATGCTCAGAGCTAGATCTGCATGGCAGTTTTGCGGTAACAATTGCATGCCACTCCTCTGTGTTTTGCGATCTTCCAGGAGCGCTTTCGTGGCCATGAACAGCAGGTAATCTAGAATCATCTCATCCACCGTGAGTTGCGTGGCGGGATCCGCGTATCTGTCTTCTGCCATAGTCGCTGATAGGGGATCGCTTGGTTCACCGTTCTGGCCTGTGATTCATGCTGCAGACTGTTGGGGGAGTTAAGACATGATCTAGAGAAGCAATCTCAAAATCGTCAAGCCAACAAGCTCGTCGATTGTAGCTTCGCACCCAAGGATCTTTGCGACGATCTGGGCACGGAGGTACCTGCATCAACTACTGCAGGTACGCTGCTTGTGGTAGGTATGTACCAAGGTAGACCCTTGGAGGTGAGAGACAACGCCGCTACCCGCAAAGTGTTACTGTACATTATGTATAATAACTACTTAAGGACCAGGTACTCCAATGAAACATCCGACTTGCTATACAATCTGCCTCGAGTACCGGGTACTTGTAGTCTTCCTGACAGTAACACGGGCTTTGTATCAATCAAAATGCGGCGGAGGAAACGTTAGGTTAATCCGCCCGTCTTAGAAAACCCCTATTTTTATTAATTTGCTGCTTTCCCGTCAAATTTAGATTTTAACTCTAGAAAGGCTTCCAATACCATGGAACCAACTATCAGTGACTGCGCCAAAGTCCAAGCACTGAAGTCTAGATGTGTAGGCGTGCCCCACACGATCGTACATATCGCAAGGCTGAGTACAACGGCTGCGCTGAAGACGCCGAACGCTAGGACTGGTTGTTTATGGGACATTTAACAGCCATACAACTGCTAGCACCGGGAAGTCTAATTCTACTACTAACGGAAGACTCCCTCCGAGTCGATGGGCTTGTCTGTATCATACTCCGACGTTTGGTATTCTCAAGCACTGACAATGACGATCGGTGACCATCGATGGACTACTTCCAGGCCCTCGCAATCTTATTGATGGCTTTTCCTCCAAGATGGTGACCAGTGTCTCGGCATTCAATCGCAAATGCTAGCTTCTGAAATCAGTCTCTGTCCGTGGCCGCTCTTCCTACTAGTATGCCGTGATATCTCCCCTTGGTAGGAGACTATAAAATCCGGAACGAGTCTTCGAATGAAAGAGAAGATCTCGCTCACTACTCTTGTGGTACCTTCTGTCCAAACTACGTACTTACCGCAACAGCTTTAGAGGATCATCTGTTTCGTAATGATTTCGTAACGTATACCACATAAAAGATCCCCAGTCCCGATGATGCACCTCCGCCAGGCTGCAGCGAACACCTTGGCGATGTAGCTGGCTGAAATCGTTCGATACCGAAGGGTATCAATGTGGTAAAGTCTAAGAAACGGCGATAACAAGGCAAGCAGAGAAAGTCCACACGATCACTGACATCTTAGCATAATCTAACACAATGTCCAGGAAATTGCAACGTCAGCGCAGGGACCTGTGAAGATTGAGCCATGCATTGGCCCCACACAAGTATGATGGCTCGAATAACAACAGTACATCCCATTGAGGTCAAGACTTACGGACGTACGAGGCTGCTAATCAGCGATGGCGGCCTCCATGAGAGGTTCGATCATCCTTTTCTGAGCGAGCATGCCCACCCAAGCTTGAACCACAGGACCATAGTCATGACGCCGGCTCGCCGCCCACTCGTCGTCCGAACGGCCAGACTGCTGCTCTTCTTTGATTGACGTCCTGATTCCTGCTTGTGCAGTCATGAGCTCCTGACGGAACGCCACCAAGTCGCCGACACTCTCCTTATTCAATCGTTGTTGAACTCCCTCAGGAACGATAGCCTTACCGATAGCATCCGGTGTAAGACCGTACCCTCTGTCAGGCTCTACCAGGGTAGCCTCCTGCGGGAGACTTTCGCCGTTTGCTGCTGCCGAAACAAAGTTTTTCCAATCTGGCCTGAGATTGTTCAGGCGTGTAGAGATCTCCTGGGAAATCTTCAGATTTTCGGCCAGGGTGGGAAGCAAGTCGAGAAGTGGATCTCTGACAAGACTCAGGATCGCAAATTCAATCTGCCCTTCCTCATACTCCGCCATTCGCCCTTCAATTACAGGTTTTGCGTGGTTCAACCAGTCCTCGTCTTGAAAGTTTCCTGCGCGGGATCAATCACAGGTGCGCTGATAGACAGCGGCTGACTCACCAAGACACTGTGGTTGGCGCTCCAATCCATCTAGCTTCCACACCCGTCCATCTACGGGAACAAAAGCGATGAAATGAAAGCCAGCCTCTGATTCATGCTCATCATCGGCTGCTTGCTTAGATCTTTGCTTCTTGGCTGTAGCCTCATTCTTAAGTTGGAGATCCCCGTTGAGCATGTCCATCTTCCTAAGCAGCGACTTGCTATCAGTATGAGATAGCCATCACGTGAAGAACTGTGACGCATATCTTCAAGTTTTAAGGGTGCCGGAACCAGTGTAGCATGCCGGTTGAAAGTCAATTCGGCCAGAAACAAAGACATCCCCTACTCGACCCAAAGGACTGATCATGCTTCGCGGAATAGCACTGACCTGGCAAAGGAATTGTGGATTTGCTTAACGAAGTGAAAATTCCCGATCGCATCTCCACGTAGTGCGGGAGTGAAACTGTTGGTGAACTCCTTGAATTGCCGCAAGTGCTCTCCAAGCTCGACTTCTGGAATGTTATTGACAATGTTGAGTAAGGCAACGCTGGCACAGACATTGCTAACGGTCTGAGCGGCTATTAGTATCTCCAAAGTTGATGCTGTACCGATCCGGCCATCTAACCTGGTTGGCGAACCAAAGCCCCTCGGGGCAACTTGACTCTTGCTTATCGGGATCGTCCTCCTTCCATCGGAACAGAAATATCAGTCCATATACGGGCCGACTGGCAGCTTTTGATTAGTACTTGTAGCGATAGGGCCCAATGTGGCGAAATCTACGAGATCCAAGTGACATACGGAAGAAGCTCCAGCATCTCGTCATCCAAGGAAACCACCTCTTGCACCTTAACACCCTTGACTCCGAAATCTTTAAGGATGACATTGAAGAAGGCCTCAAGAACCGATGACTGGTCAGAAAGGTTTTCAAAGAACGTCGTTGTAACTGGGTAATGTCGTGCTCACTCACTGGCTCGGATTCAATCTCACAGAAACCGTTCCAATTCTGCTTGTCGTCTGCTGTAGCCGGCGCAGATGGCGAATGCGGAAAGACCCTTGGACCTTCTAGGATTGAAGGTCCATTGCTTGCGTCGTTGAGGCGCCTCCTCTTTGCACGTTCAGCCATTTGACAGCTAGTCTGAACGAGGTTGCTTTCGTCGCACTGGATGGAGTTTAATTAGGGACGTTGAGCTTCGCTCCTTTTCCATTGCACTCTCAAACTGTGACTGAACGAGCGATATTTGTATTCTGATCCTCAGTCAATACTATGTAGTATTGTTACCGCGATATATAATTGAGATGAGATGCGGGACTTGTTTAGTACCTGACTTTCATAAGGTACCTATGTACATGTAGTTTGCAGGCTTGCTTGTGAGGCCTGCCTAGGTAGAAGTACCTACACGTGACAATGAAAGAGCTCTAGCTCTAAGGTTGTAGACAAACACGCGATGACGCGTTTGCTTAGAGGCAACATTTACCGAAGAGTGATTTGTATACATTATAAGGTAATGTACGAAGTGCAGTGTACTCCGAGATACTCTCAAATTGCAAAAGCACTGCGCTTTCAAGTGCGACAGAGCACCGATACTCGCGCCGGTTGACCACCTTAACAATGATAGAAGACAATATCGACCCTTCAGAATCCTACTGAGTTCCACATTGCCGCTGGCCTTCCACGTCCACATGATGATGCCATGAACGGCACTCCGCGTCTTCGCTCTGCCTACCCTTCGACCCCTCCGAGTGGTCAGAAAGCTGGAAGCCAGAATGGCACGCCGCTGGCAAATTTGCCAACTGAAGCCGCGCGTAGTGATGACTCCACCGCGCCGATGATACCCTTGGCCGTGGTCGACGCTCCTTCGCAGCGAATGTACGTCTCAGCGTTTTACATTGGGCTGATTTTATGGCGGTGCCACGATTACTGGAAACTGGTGTCAAACGAGTCAGATTCACTCTGGTTGTTCATAAAATGGGTTGGAATAGACGCAGTATTTCTCTTTGGTCTGCCGGGCTTAAGGATACCATGGCTGGAGTGGTCATCTTCTACCATAATGATGGTATTTTTAGCTCACGCTTTCATCGATGGACTTTTGATGTTTAGAATCCCGGTTCGCCCGTCAACCATGGCTTGCGGATGGACGACTCCGCTGACTCCTACAGATTCCACTTGAGGCTTGGCTTGTGGCTTTGACCAAGGTCATGTACGATAGGGAGCTTTCTGTGTCCGAACGCAGGGTCAAACCGGCCGCCATCCTCCACAACTCTTCTCTTATCCTTGGGAAGCAAATCATCCACATTCTGCCCGAAGGGTCAGTGAAAGCCACTCAGATGCAGACCTGACGACCAATGCTAATGCTAGTGCAGATCCGCAACGCTGAATCCCAAACATAAGCCCTTCTGTCTTGATTCTTCGAAGCCATCCGTTCATCTACCTATCCAGATCAATCAGACGAATCCAATCCTGATCGAGTTGCTTCGATTTGATCTTGAAACCAATCTGAATGAAACAATAACGATACCGTCAAAGGAGATCAGGGGTCTGAAGAAACAGGCCAACAAGAGTCACGGAAAAAATGATCATAGCAGTCCTCGCATCCTTAGCTGGCCTGTGAAGAAGACTGGCTTGTACCGACTCCAGAAGGTTGTCGATGAATCAAGGCTTGAAGTTCAGAGAAGACTATCAGACACGCTGGTTGTGGCATGCCCTCGGGCATCCGTCAAGCCAGCGCCAGCGGACAAATGCAAGGGCGAACTCTCGGATCTTGTACTGGAAGTTGATGGCACCCCGCCATTGAGAATTAAGTACAGCAAAATGATCAACAAAGAAGACGATGGCGTTTCGTTCCAGACGCTTCAGCCAGAAAACTTGATTTCGCCCTTGGCGCGTCAGAGGACATCTGGAGCCTTGATATTTCAAGACAGTAACGATGTGTCTTGGGCACGCTCACAGCGCGTGGAAGTGCCGCTAAACGAGTCGCTGAGCACAATTGGCGGCTGGCTGTACTCTATCGACGAGGTACATGACGCTTGTGGCAATGTAGCTAATTATTCACAACGAAACGAAGATAACGAGCGGTCAGCTACCAAGGCTAGCAATTTGGAACGGGGTTTCTTAGTACATGAGCGACCCAGAGCTGTGCTGGAAGGCTGTGACCCGCAAAACCCCCTCAAAATCGCTGAGATGGAGTCAACGACTCTTCCTGTGCGTCTGAGGTCAGCGAGTCACAACGAGGTTGGGGATAATCCGCACACTCTGTCGTACATGTTCACACCGCAATCCAAGCTTGAGCCGAATGGGGAGCATGCCGCGGATGCAAGTATCGAAGAGGTTACGATCAGCAATGTACATCAGAGGCCTAGGATACGTTTGCCAGGCTTATACACACTGAGGTCTGTGTCGAGCTCTTTCTGCGTTGGTGAAATACTGGAGCCAGCCTCTTGCTTGTTGTTGAACCCACCTGAACCGGATCTGTCCCTTACCGCGGAGAAGATCTACGATAAGTGTGCTGGCAGTTCAATCGGGCTACTGGTGGACCTAGACTTGATAGGAACCCCTCCGTTCGACGTGCGATACAACTCGCTTCGAGAAGGCGGAACCGTGGTGCCTAACCTAGTGACGGTGGAACGCCTGCGTGGTCAGTTAGAGCTCACACCCCCAGAAGCCGGCCATTACACCTACGAATTTCTGGATGTTGGCGATGCTATATACGTCGGCCGTTCACTTAAGCACAAGAACCTTGTCTTGGAGCAGGATGTCAAGCCACCCGCCTCAGCGCGTTTTTTCGATGTGAGGCCCAAGCGGCGTGCATGCATTGAAGAACCAGTCTCCTTCGATGTTAAGCTGCTTGGTGAAGGCCCTTGGATTCTTGAATACGAGTTAGTGCATGGTGGTAAGAGGCGCAAGCACAAGATCCAGGACATCCAGAGCAACTACTACACAATTGTGACAGATTCCCTTGCCGACGGCGGCGAATATTCCTTAGCTTTGGTTAGCGTTACGGACAGGTCCGGCTGCAAAGTCTTTCTCGAACAGGAGGTAAAGATTGAAGTCCGCCGGCAGAGACCAAAGGTTGCTTTTGGTCAACTCGAAGGTAAGCGGACGACGTTGACCTTAGAGGATAAGAAGATCAACTTGCCACTTAGACTGACCGGCGAGTCACCTTGGACGATAAGCTTTCAGAATCTTGACGATCCGACGGCCCCAGCACGACAAAAAAGGTTACAATATCCTAATGATGTGCTTGAAGTGGACATGCCGGGTACCTATGAGATCGTTGAAGTCCACGATGCATTATGTCCTGGATCCGTGGACAAGAGCGCGAGTACATTCGAGGTCTCCTGGATTGCGAGACCTAACATCAAAGTAGTTGAAAGCGCACTGGTCGAACATGCAGGTGAGAAACACGTGAGAAAGGAGGTATGTGAAGGCGATGAGGATGCCTTGGAGGTCAGCTTAAGTGGCACGCCCCCGTACCACGTGAAGTATGAACAACGTTTGAGGCCCGAACGTGGCTCGGTATCGCTGAGCAAGAAGGAGTTTACAGCTGGCCTGGGTGTAGCTTCGATCCGGATGGAGACCGTGCAGGCAGGGTTGTACGAATATAAGTTTTCCGAGCTTAACGACTACCTCTATGATCACGATCCTCGGAAGGTCTCGCCACTTGTTGTCCAGCAAAGGGTTAATCCAAGACCATCCGCCCGGTTCATTGATGCCGGAAAGACCTACGGTTTCTGCAAGGACGAAGAGGCTGGCGACGAAGTCATCCCAATAATATTTTCTGGCTTTGCGCCGTTTCATGTGGAGATTGCCATCAAGCACCACGCCGTCCTCAAGCCTGAACTTGTCAGCATACCCTCTGTTGCGTCGAAGCACTACAGCTTTCATATACCTCATCGAGTCCTGGCTCTTGGCAGTCATACCGTCAGCATTCGCAAAGTCCGTGATGCTCGAGGCTGTCAGCGTAAGTCTGAAAATGATGCTCCCCATGTGCAGGTGGACGTTGCAGACATCCCAGCAATTTCTCCTCTGGAGCCACAATCCGATTACTGTGTTGGCGACCGTATCTCGTACACCCTCTCTGGCACGCCGCCCTTCAGCGTGTTTTATACCTTTGAGAATGCAGATCGCAAGGCTACCGCTACAACGACAAATTTCAGGCGGATTGCAGAAAAGCCAGGAAATTATACCATCACCGCTGTCAGCGACGGAGCAAGCGGTACCTGTAAGGCGCGGACGAACATCACCAAGGTCATCCATGAGATGCCAAGTGTGAAGATTAGCAAAGGCAAAACAGCAGTCGTGGATATTCATGAGGGCGGAGAGACACAGATACTATTTGAGTTTGGTGGAACGCCACCGTTCGAATTTACGTGAGATTTCTGCAAGCTAGACTATCACACACGGTGCTAATTTTTGGCGATCTAGTTACACACGAAGTACGAACGCTCAGAGGGGGAAGAAGTCCGTTGTCCTTGAGACCAAGCACGAGACTTCGTACGAATACAGCAAGTCCATCAGAGCCTCCGATGAGGGCACATATGAGGTGGTGGCCATTCGTGATAAGTATTGCGCATTCTCAACGCAGCGAGTGCAGGGCAAGACCGGGCAAAAACTTCTGCAATATCATTAAGCATGATGTGCATTTTCAAATCTAGACTTCCAAGCGTGCCTTGATCGAAATAGCGGGCATTTACCTGCTTCGGAGCAACCCTCCGTCATCTCATGATGCTGTATAACACGTGGATACCAATTCTACAGCGCCTGCTAAGTTTCCCAACGTCTGATCCTCAGGCATGGTCTTGATGCCTCTCTTTACCGATTGACTACGATCCGTTCAATCAAGTCCCCTCCTAATCGCGCCATGTCGTTCAGTATCGCCGTTTTGTTCACATTGATCCGAGGCTCATCGCCGTCTTTCCGCTGTACCACAGGTGAAGTAGAGTATGTCAGATTGACCTTCCACTGCCTTGGCCCAGTCTGAGGGTTCCATAATCCCGCTATGATATCTCCGTCGGTTCCATCATGGAAGAAGACGATCGTATTCCCGTAGAGTGTCTTGAGCTCGTCCAAAAACACCTGCACAGGATTATAATCGATCAGCTCCGGTTCATCGGAGGATTGGATCTGGAGATTCTTGAACTGGATTTGCTCCTTCTGGCCTCTTCGACTTTTCCCTCTGCGAAGTGCACTGAGGTGGATGACGAAGTCGTAGTCCGCCGTGGAAGATGCGAAGAGGGTGGCGGGATCGATACCTAAGCCCGCTTCCTTGACAACCGTACAAGCTGCTTTCGCTAGACTTATCAATCTCGCCGCGACGACCTTTGATGGTCCATTCTCCGTCCAAGTGATGCCACTCGGATCTAGGCTCGATGCTGCAAACATGACAACGCGGTTCATGCCCGAATCCATTCTCCGCCATGCTTCAAACCGTATTTTGATAGCATCCATCTCCGTGGGATTTAAATCCCCACTCAAGGCTACGATGAGCGGCTCGATTCGCCAATCCCATTTGGAGATGAATGTTAAGGTCCGTAGAAAGCCTGCCATCACGCTAGAAGGTGCTTGCCATGGATATGGTTGCACAAATGTTCTGACGGCAAGAAGCTCCATCAGTTCATCACTCATGTGCGTAGTGAGGAGGTGAGAGTCACACCATCTCTTCAGTAGGCGGGTGGTAGCCGAAAGGATCGGAAAACGGGTACATAGGGTTCGCATCGATTCAGTGTGTAGAGGCAGTTGGAGGAAGCTCCGTTTATAGGATGACAAGGCCATCAAGGCTTCATTTTTGCTTCGTGCATTGAAAGAGACGTTCTTGAGTCGACGCTCCAGGAGAGTTTGCTCGCGGTCATGATGGACGCGAAGGCGGAAAGCAGCGCCCTTAGGGTAAAATATATCAAGGAAGGAGGCATTGAGAATTGTGTGGTTCTCATTCTCGAGGCCCAGTCGTGTGATGATTCCAACGATTGCTTCCTCAAGGAGCTCCCCAATCTTGAGGAGGAACGCAATCTTAGTTCTTTGGATTGCAACAAGATCATCTGGCCACCGCGCTGAGCTTTCGAATTGTGCAACAACGTTTACAGGACTTCGGTGGTTTCCGTTAAGGGGTTGTGATTGTGGGCGAAAGGAGGTATAGCGAAGGTCGGGACTTACGGCGGACACTTGCCGTAGCTGAAGAGGTAGTCCTTCCAAGGCTCGTAAGTCTTTCTCAAAGGAAGCAAAGGCGGTCATCATAAGGCGGAATGGTGCTACAGACTGCGCGCCATGAAAGTCGTTATTTGGAAGCAGCTGGCCGAAGGAGTCTCCGATAAAGCTCAGGGTATTGGCCAAACCTTTCCCAAAATGTCGCTGCAGTACGTAAAACACAATTTGCCGAAGAATTGAAGTCTTAGGCCCCTCGTCTGACCAAACAAGGCTTTCCAAGATACTCCCGTCTTTGAAACGCCTCAGTTCAGCCTTTTCTCCCCAGAACATTCGAAAGGCAATAGCAGCTTTTTTATCCTCAGCTGACGGGCCATGGTCGACAAGTCTAGCAGCATTATCTGGATTCAGCAAGAATCCAGCGACAATGCAGCTTTGACTTGGAAACGTAGGAGTTCCTGATTTAACCGCCCAATCCATAATTTCCGGAAATGACAGATGTATGAGACAGACTCGATCACTGAGTGCTGTGCGCAAAATCTTGTATAGCTTATGGCAAAAGTGTCCGATTGCAGAGATATGATCTAGGCTTCCTTGTGTTTGCGTCTGCGCGGTAGGGTACGTCACGCTGTATCCACAATCAGCTTCGACGTCGCAGCTTAAAGATACGCACTTACCAGACAAGGCCGTCGAAGCGTTGGAGGGGCTCATCAAGTCTAGTAATGAATATTGAGTCGAAATGATCCGAATCAGAGTCGTTGAGCATATCAAGAGTCATTCGGGCTTCGTGACGTAACTAGGTCAGTGAGCCTAGGATTACGCGCAGCATTGCGTTCCTCGGAGACTTACTATACTGTACGACCAGGGAGTCATCTTATAGAGAATATTCGTGCCCCGCAGACCATCAAAGAATACCGGTACATCAGACTTCTGTAACTTTAGATCATCCGAGTGCGTCAGAAAAGGGATTGTCGCCATGTCTCTCGCGGCTAAGAACTGCAACGTAGCTTTGAACAGCTGGTAGCTGCTGTAACCAGGAGCAAGGACTGGCTTTCCATGAGCACCTCCACCTTGCAAAAGACCAGCACATATCGCAGCCCATTCGAAAGGACCAAAACCTCCCCTTGCAATTGATTTTCCTAGACCGCGTTGACGCAGCCATACACGACCAAGGAGGCAAACGTCATTGAACGATTCGCATAATGTCGAAGCCTGATAAAATAGTTTATGATATGCACCAACTGAGCTCTCAACCCGCAAAGTAGCATTGTAGAATGGCGTGGGAATGATGGGGGAAGAATCATCCCTAGACTTATTCAGTCGGATACAAGTCTTGTCTGGCCAGGTCTTCGAGATAGGAAACAGATCTTCCGGAATCGCTGTAACGATGCGGATGATGCATCTTGATTTCGCTAAGTCATCTTTACCATTGTCTGAAGGTTTATCAGCAGGAGACTCCACAAAACCTGCCCTATGGTACGGAAATACCTCCACTAGGTTTTACAACTAAAATAGGCAACAACGAATTGCCATGTTGATGTTCGAAGCTGATTCTAAAATTACAATCCTTTGCGTCTTGTATCCCTGCGGCCAAACATGCAATATAATATGCTCTCTTGTAGAAATATCGGTAGTTTAAGAAGTCCTTGTCTTGGAAGAGAGCCTGATAAAGTGAGTCTTCGAAATTCATTGGAAGGCCCTAGTAGTTGCTCACAGGCGGCATTGTGACGGCAAGGTCGATGGCAAAGCCTTCCCCAGTACTCGTCAAGGTCTTCAAAGCGTAGCTCCCAACAACATTGATATTTGCTGGCTCTAAATAAGCCAAGGTGTATTTGACGTCCCTTGCCGGCCGTGGATCTGGAAATGGGATGGAGATCTTGTAAGACTTCCGCATCTCTATTTCGGCTTCAGCTACCTGCAGTCACAAAGGTCAGCAAAGAAAGCCGTGGTGGTCCAAAGTCCAGACGTACGGTCAATGGTTCTTTTCTTGGAAAGCGTTCGATGGTAGCTTTTAACTTCCGGAGCACACGCTCAGCACTGGCCAAGAGCTGTGCGTAGTTTGGGCGAATCTCCGCCAGTAACTCGTCGATTTGTAACTTAAACATGCTAGACTTGTACATCTCACCAGCAATCAATGAATCATCACGAGGATTGGATCGCCAAGTATGATTTTTGAACATTTGGGATGCCGCTGGCACATCGACCTCAGAGATTGTCGATTCTTCATCGACGGAATTGGTCATACGCTCGTCGCTATCGGTCTGTTGGTCTTCGAAGCTTGGGGATCCATGTTCATTGGTACCATCCGAGCCATGACCCAGTTTTCTCCTCTTGATAGCGTGGGGCCCCATAATTGACGTCTTACTGAGGTAGGAGTTGTGCGTACAACGGCTGCTGTAAAGTTTGTAGAGTAGGTAGTAGAAGTACCGAATTGAGATTTAAGCTTCTTTATTAGCGGCGCCGAGGCACGCCACAAAAGATTGGGTTGCCGAGATCGGCCATAGACGAAGAGAGCCAGCATGTAGGGCTGCACACCACTTTTCTTAAACTGCAGACCATCAACCAACATGAGCGCCACCCAGGTTCTAACAGAGCTGGAAAATGCCCTCGGTCAATCCATTCCGCCTGGTACGGCCCATGTGAGTTGGTCACGCTCGAGAGACCTCTCCGGACTCTGTGAACGATCACTCGCTGACTCGATCTCAGGCCGTCAGCGTCTCATTACCGTCATGGAAGGCCAATGTTGGCTATGAAGAAGGGGACGAATGGATTTTAAGCAAGATGAAAAACGGATATCCAAGGTTAGCATAGCAATCTGCGGAACGAAGCTTGCATTGCTTATGCCCCTTTGCTGATATGGAATTTTGCATCCTGAGTGCAGATTCTTCATACATAAGAGCATCGAAGCTTTTGCTGCAGCAATTGTCCATAGATACGGGAAAATGGGGGAGCAAGCTAGTTTGTTTCCATCGCACGCCATAGCTTCAAGGTGTCTCGACTTTTTCACAATGCATGCGCCGTCAATTAGCTCCACATCGGTACGAATCGTAGATCTCGTACCGAATCCAGAGATGGACAGTACTGGGACATTGATAAAGATCCCGCTCAGGATTGCAGCAGTGATCTTTCCCCGAGAAAAGTCTGAAATCGCGAAGACGTTCTGGCAACATACGGGTGATGGAGTCTCAAGTCGGCGGGCAGAATTCTGTCATAAAGCTTTCAACAACGGCTCACTGGTAGAGCAAAACAGCGCCAGCTCTGGCGTGAATGGTATACAGCGGCCTTGCAAGGGACCAAGAAGATACCAGAAAGCGGCATCGATTGAACAAAGTCAGACTCCCTCATTACCACGGCCGAATGAGGAATCTCGGACCCCGGACGCAGGTGTCTCAGATGGCCCGGAGTACACTCAATTTGTTGAGGAACGATTCGGGAGGAATCTTGACCTGTCCCTTGTTACAAACGCAAAGCTTGCGATTAGACGTCGGATTGCAGGCTCGTTAATAGTCGACGTTGAAGTGAAAGAGGCACTAGAAATGACTGGAGAGACCGGACACACTCGCAAGGTCAAGGGCTTTTCGGAAAATGATGTCTACCTTCACCCTACTGGAATGAGCTCAATCTTCAATACACACAGGATGCTGATGGCGGCGAGAGGTCCGATGAAAAGCATCTGCTTTGGGTAAGCCTGGCAAATACATGCATAGCAGACACAGCGACTGATCAGGCTCCTCCAGGTTTCCATATATCGACACACTCAAAATCCTGGAAAAGTGGGGCCCTGGCTGCCTTTTTTATGGCCATGGCTCGTCCGAAGATCTAAACGATCTGGAACGCCGTGTTGAGCAGGGCGAGAAATATCTAGCTCTCTTTTGCGAGTTTCCTGGCAACCCCCTTCTGAAATCTCCCGATCTCCAGCGAATACGGTCACTAGCAACCACATACGACTTTGCAGTTGTGGTTGACGAGACTATAGGGAACTTCATGAATGTGCACGTGTTACCATATGCCGATGTCGTGGTAAGCAGTCTAACCAAGGTTTTCAGTGGAGATAGTAACGTCATGGGTGGAAGGTGCGGTTGATAATCTTAGCATTGTCATGACAAAGCTGACCACTTGTTAGCTCTGTGCTAAATCCACGAGGACAATACTATTGGTTGCTAAAGAAGACCCTCCTCATGGAGTATGAGGATCATTACTGGGCTGAGGATGCAATTTTCATGGAGAGAAACAGCCGCGATTTTATTTCTCGTATTGAAAGAATCAACGTCAATGCCGAGGCCATCTGCCAAGTCCTCAGAGCTTCCCCGCAAAGTAAGACTTGGACCCAGATCTTACTGCCGGACATGTCCTAATTACCCAGTCAGTCAAGGAGGTGTATTACCCTAAGTATAGTCCAACCCGCCATTACTACGACCAGTGTCGTAACCCAAATGGTGGATACGGTGGTCTGTTATCTATCACGTTCCACTCCACCGCGGAAGCTGTAACATTTTTCGATGTGGTTGAGACAGCGAAGGGGCCTAGTCTGGGAACGAATTTCACCCTAAGGTCCGTGGAGAATGACTAGATGTTCTTGTCCAGTATTGACGGACTAATAGTTCGCCGTACACCCTGCTCGCACATTATGCGGAGCTTGACTGGGTGAGGATGTCGTGTCCAGACCCAAAGGTGTAGAGCTAATGCGTCTCAGGCCGCCTCGTTCGGAGTTGAAGCCGACTTGGTCAGGGTCAGCGTTGGCTTGGAGGATGCGGCGGATTTGTCAGGAAGATTTGAGCGCGCTTTGCAGGCAGTAGCAAGCATACGAAAGTCATAAACGGCCTTCAGGCTGCATTACTGGCACTTACAAGTTGCATAAGAGGAGTTTTGTAATGCAAAGGTGTAAAGGTACGGGCGCCATTACCGGCGTCAAATGTCTCCACCACATAATTGTCACCGTACCATCAAGAGAGATCTCCTCCAGTCCTGAAGAGGGGTCTCATCAAGGGATGGATCGTGCCTTCCGCCGTGGGCACCTGCTCTCTACTGGCACAGTGTGCAACATGAAAGAAGATTTGTTGACCAGAGAAGGTTGAGATCGTCAAGAGTCTGTAAATGTAATTCAGTCATCTTCCGCTCTACGCGCCGAAAACCGTAGACCTCAGGTAAGAGACCTGAACCCATGTATGGTTCCGGGTCGTATATATTCGCCGATGTCGATCGATGGGTACCACATAGCCACATATATTGTATGGGGGCTCCTAGAACACCATGTCATCGAGGTCTGTTACATGACATTGATTAGATCACATGCTTGTAAATGATCAACAATGGGTCTAATTATTCTCTGTATTCGGCACAGCTTGCGTATTCCTTTGAAAGTTGTTAGAAAGAATTCCAGGAATGAGGTTGGGATACCCTTCAATTATGATTCGCTGAATGATCTTCTTTCAATATCGTGAAACGCTCAGTCCTCAATTAAGTAGTCAGCTTATTCCAGGAAAAGAAACGTGAGTCTATATGGTGTTGTTGTGCTCTGTGTTTACTCCGTAGAGGTATGGCCAAGTACGATCTAAGGTAGAACTAAGTATAGATCAGACACGCTAGGGAGAGCTCGCTTCTGGCGCGTAGTCGTCGCGGCGCGTAAACTTGACCATTCCCAACAGTTTCCAGCCAGATGCAATCATGGCACCCATGAAACGCCCTCGAGCAGGTACCGTTGATGATGTTGCAGAATTGCTTCAGAGAGACAACTCACATTCCGATCTACGACAGGACACGGTGAGCTTTCTAGCAGCCACTGCGTACTCGTTCACTGACAAGTCTCCAGAGGAAAAAGGCACGCATTTCCGACACCGGAACGTACAGCAAAGCCTCCAATGTGAGGTCTGATGATAGCGAAGACGGCGCGCGAAGTGATCCGGTCCGGGACGAGGACGGTGGAAGCGGAGACTATGAGCGAAGACGAGATGCAGGCTTCAGAGATTTGGTGGACGAGGACATGGATACAATGCGGGCAACTCAAATCATCAAGCAGAAAAATCAGAGAACTATGGACAACATGCCTGCAGAGAACGCCATCATTGAATCGGTCACCTGCATCAACTTCATGTGCCACACCAAGCTCCATGTCCCTCTTGGGCCTCTCATCAACTTCATCATAGGTCATAACGGCAGCGGTAAAAGCGCGGTACTAACCGCCATCACGTTATGTCTGGGCGGAAAAGCTACGTCAACGAATCGTGGACAGAGCCTGAAGAGCTTCATCAAGGAAGGACAGGAGTGAGTTAAGACGATGACGAGAATCGCACTACTGCTAATTGGCGTAGTTCTTCTACTTTGATCGTCAAGCTCAAAAACCTGGGTTATAGCGCATATCAGCAAGAAGTGTATGGCGACTCTATCATCGTCGAGCGACACTTCTCCAAAGCTGGCACCAGCGGGTTTAAGCTCAAGAGTGCTTCAGGTCGAGTGATCTCTACGAAAAAGGCGGACCTCGAGGAAGTCTGCGATTACTTTGCTTTACAAATCGACAACCCAATGAACGTATTGACGCAAGATATGTCCCGACAATTTCTCAATAACTCTTCACCTCGAGATAAGTACAAATTCTTCGTGAAAGGGGTCCAGCTCGAGCAGCTCGACCAAGACTATCAACTATTAGCAGAAATCATCGACGGCATCGAGAATAAGCTGCACGCTAGAACAGACGAAATCGATCTTCTAAAAGATCGCGCTGAAAAGGCTAAGACGAGACTGGCGATGTCTGATAAGCAGAATTCGCTAAGAGACAAAGTCCGAGGTCTAGGGCGCCAGATGGCTTGGGCTCAAGTGGAGCAACAGGAGCAGGTCCTGGAGACATACAACAGGGAATTACGCGAAGCTGACGTACAGATTGCCGAGACAGAGTACAAAGCCAGAGCGGCCGACCAAGCATTTGAAGAAGCCAACCACGTCTTTGAAGGAGCCACGGAGGCCGCAGAGCTAGCAAGGAATGCTATGACTCCTGTTCAAGACGAGGAGAGCAAGGCCAAGGAGCAATTCGATAAAGCCAAGGGCGAAGCTCTATCTCTGCAGGTAAATTCTTTAATTCTCTGGACAAGCTTAGACAACTAGCTGAGTGCGCATTGCAGCTTGAACAACGGGCAATCCGAGATCATCTCAAGGCTGCGGACGCCATGATTACCAATGCAAATCAGGATATTGCTGAGGAGCACAAGAAGCTGGCAGAAGCAGACGGTGGTCTTCACAACAGAAGGCTTGCTGAAATAGGAGAGAAGAAAGAGACGCTTAGCGAAGCAAAGGACCGCTATAACCAGCACTTCAGTGACATACGCGGCTTGGAGGAGGACAAGAAGCTCGCTCAAACCGAGCTTGGGACGGCTAAAGGACCAATAGAGCAGAAGAGAAACGAGGTACAGCAATGCGAGAATCAACTCCAGAGTCTTATGAGGGATCGTGGGCAACAGCAAGGGGGTTACCATGAGAACATGCCACGATTACTCCGCGCCATACAGCAGGACGATCATTTTCGGGAAAAGCCTGTTGGACCTATAGGTAACCATGTCCGGTTGCTCAAGCCTGTCTGGTCGAACATTTTAGAGAAGTCCTTCGGTGCGACATTGAACAGCTTCATTGTGACATGCAAACAAGATCAAGCTCATTTGTCCAACATGATGCAAAGAATAAATTGGTATAACCCTCCTGTTTTGGTATTGGTGTGCCAGTGCTCACATCGTTAGCTTTTGTCCCATACTCATAGGCAATCATCACCCTATCGACACTACGCACCATGAGCCAGATCCTTCATTCGACACAACCCTCAGGATCATAGAGGTCCGTGCTGCTTTGAAAATGGGTTTACTTCGTATCGGCTGACTTTGAGCGCAGATTGATAATGACCTTGTGCGACGACAACTAATCATAAATCAAGGAATTGAACAAACGTTATTGATCGAATATCGCCCAGAAGCGCAAAGCACGATGTACGACAGCGCAAGACTGCAAAATGTCAAGCAATGCTTCTCGGTGAACGATCAAAAGCCTGGCTGGGGCATAAGATGGGGCTACGGTCGAGGAGGGGAACCAAACAGCGCTCCCATCCCACCATTCCAGGGCAGGCCACGCATGAAGACGGATATTGAGTCTCAGATAAGGTTTGTAATGATATGGGACTAGCAGTAATATGCTAACAATGAGAACAAGCTACCAGCGAGAGACTCTTCAGCACCTTAAGCGCGAGCTCAACGAGCTTGAGCGCCTCTACAGGGAGCTGCAGAATAATGTAACACGATGTGAGCAAGCCATTGTGAGGCACAGAAGACAGCACACGACTCTTCAGGTTGAAGTGCAACAAGCAGAAGAAACGATAGAGAAGTTGCAGGAAAGATTAGAGCAGGAAAGCGTTGAGGAAGGTCGCCTGGACGCACTTAGAGCCCATCTACGAGAAACGCAAGAGGAGAAGACGATGTACGAAGGTTCCTACGAGGAGTCTGTCAACGCGATTGACAGATCGAAGGAGAATCTGAAAGAGCTCAGGGAGCAACTGCAAGCAAGAGGCCGGACATTGGCGGAAAGCGAAGCCAAGGCGAAGAAAGTTGAGGCGAAAGCTCTAAGATTATCGACTCAAAGACGAGCTGCTCTTCACGAGAAGAACGCAGCAATCCAGCGCATCGACGACGCCAAACACGACAAAGGCATAATCGAGAATAAGCAGCAGGCTATGGTCGCTCGAGTAAAGGACTTCACTGAGCAGGCCAGCAAAGTGTCTCCGCGAGTACCAGTCGGCGCTGGAGAGACCACCGACAGCCTGGAGAAGAAGCTTGAAAAGTTGAACGGTGATCTAGCCAAGTACCAGAGACAGTGGGTGATTTTCAGAGATATTCCTCTTAAGAGTATTTGTTAATGATATTGCAGGATTGGTGGTGATCGCACAGAAATTGCTGAACAGGCAACAGCTGCTTACGTGGCTTGGAAGACTGCGAAGAAGCAAGTTGAGGATTTGGAGGAACTGGCACAGGTATGCAGAACGACCTTTCACAGCTGTGATGGTCTTCGCTGACCACCTTGTCTCAGTTGCTCAAGTCTGCGCTGATCGACCGCTGGGATCGATGGCGAAAGTTCAGAAGGTACATATCCGCACGCGCGAGATCCCAATTCACATATCTTCTCAGCGAAAGGAGTTTCCGGGGATCATTGAAAACAGACCATCGACGCCGAATTCTGGAGCTACATGTAGGCAATTGATCATAGCCACCGAACTGTCTTGGTTCAAACTGTTGACGTTTATGGGCAGGTTGAACCAGATGAGACCAAGACTGGCAAAGGTCGGAAAAGCAAGACACTTTCCGGCGGGGAGAAATCTTTTTCCACCATCTGCCTGCTCCTTTCATTGTGGGAAGCCATGGGCTCGCCGATCCGATGTCTTGATGAATTGTAGGTTAATGTTCCTCAAGTCTCCAAGGATCATGACTGACGGCTATAGTGACGTGTTTATGGACAATGTCAACCGCGATGTCAGCATGAGAATGATGGTGAGCTTGTCAGGGACGTTGACGTAAGACGCCTAATTGACTTTTTTGATAGATAGTGGCCGCGAGGCGGTCCGTAGGTCGGCAATACATCCTCATTACACCTCAATCGATGGGCAATGTTGATGTTGCCGCTGATGTAAAGATCATCAAGTAAGTCCATCGTGTGAGTCTGGTCGTTTGCATCGGTTCTGATGTTCCATTCAGATTGAGTGATCCGGAACGCGGCCAGACGACACTGCCTTTCGCAGGTTAGCCAAACACTCATGTGTGCATCCAATCTCGAAATACCGTGCTATCTATGGCGTTGGCAGCGGGGAGGAGGGGTTTTGGTGGATGGCTCTGCCCTGACCATGTACTACATCGTGCTACTGAGCCTGTGGACTACATCCATCACGACAAGTACTTCGCATGTAGCAGAGCTCCGAGATTTGCCGCAAATCGCATCATATTCGTGCAAATACTACTCTTCAACGGCTGGTGTATGCAACGTAGTATTTCTGTGGCGTGCCCTTTGGCAGCAGCCTGAAATTACGCTTGAACAGTACCTTGCCAAGCTCGTTAATACCGTTGGAAAGAAGACTCTTACACGCCCTCAAGTAGATACAAATGTAGAGATTACTGTTTTCGCCCATCCTGAATTCCAACAGAGTGAAACTGGGGACCGGATCTTAAGTAAAAGTAAGGTAAGTCACTTAAGCTTACCGGAACAGAGCTAGTGCCGCCAAGATTTCGTCTTGAGCGCACATTCGATCTCAGTACGCCTTACTGCCTACGAATTCTGACAAAGTCTTATAGAGACGCCATCATTCGTAGACACTCTTGGCTTTGCCAAGAACCAAGCTTCTCTTAAGAAGCTTCACTTCTATACGAGGTTAAAGGACTAATAAACACAGTCGGACGCATGTCGGAAAGTCTGGAGGTTCGCTGAATTTTCTTACCTTACATCAACACGATCTTAGAATGAAGAAGCTTACAGTATCTGTCGCAGGACCGGCTGAGAAGCCACGCCAAAGCTTTTGACGGGCTACTACAATTAATACCTGCAAAGTATTACTACGGCGAAGATACTAGCGTAAGACCTCCATGTCTATGCTGGAAGGTAGACGCAAAAACACACACTTTGCTAACGATGGTCTCTCATTTCAGGACCAATGGCAACGAAAGAAGCAGACAAAGGAGGAGGCCCGAAACGCCAAACGTGCTAAGCTGGATCCTGACAACGCTAAAAGCGCAAAGGATATCATGGAGGAGAACGCCCGGAAACGGAAGCGTGAAGAAGAAGACGGCTCAGGACTCGAAGGCATAGGCGCAGAACAGCCTAAAGAAGGACTGAAAGCAGTGGGAACCGCATCGAAGAAGCAGAAGCGGGGAGAAAAGACACAACTTAGACCTGATGCCGGAGAGAGAGAAACAATCCAACCCTCGGACTCGGCTGGGCAGAAGAAAGCGAAATCAGCAAAGCGAAAGGAGAAGAAAGAGCGCAAGAAAGCTAAAGAAGCGGCTATAACAGCAAAGAAGCAAGCCAAGAAAGCACGGAAGCAAGAGGAGGCGCCGCTGGTCGAGGAGGCAGAGGGCTATAATCAGATCAACGTTGATGATATAACTAGTTCTGCGGACGAAGCCGGAGACCTTGACCAAATAGAAGTCGACGGCATCGCGGATCAGAAGAGCCGGCAATCGCCATCAACAGTATCGCGCTCCCCGTCCCCAGAATCCCCAGCTTTTGATCTATCCACCGGCGAATCCGGCTCATCATCAATATCCTCAATCGTTCCTCCACCGTTGGTCGGATATGGGAAACAGCCTCCGGAAGAGCCAAAGAAAGCCAAGGCAGATCCTGAGGAGCTAAAGGCTCGATTACAAAAGCGTATCGATGACTTGCGGGTAGCAAGGAAGGCGGATGGCCTCAACGGATCCCCAGCAAGAAATAGACAAGAGCTTATGGAAGCACGACGACGGAAGGAAGAGCAACGCAGAGCACACAAGAAGGAGCTCCGAGAGGGTGCGAAGAGAGAGGAGCAAAGAACAAGAGAGGAGGCGCTTGCGTCGAGGAACTCGCCAGCTTCTGGATCCAATGCCGGACCTTTGCAGAAAAAGGATGCTGGACCTGAGAACAATTTCTCGTTCGGAAGAGTTGCCTTTGACGATGGTGAGCAGATGGATGCTGGCCTTTCGACGGTCCTTGATCCGCGAAAACGAAAAGGACCACAAGATCCTTTGACGGCCATTAAAGCCGCGGAAAGCAAACAAAGGCGTATCAGTGGTCTTGATGAAGCAAAGCGCGCCGATATCGAAGAAAAAGATGTTTGGCTGAATGCTCGGAAGCGTGCTCATGGGGAGAGAGTCCGAGACGATACGTCACTACTCAAGAAGACGTTGAAGCGGAAAGAGAAGGCCAAGCAGAAGAGTGAGAAGGAGTGGAAGGAGAGGTTGGAAGGTGTGGAGAAGGGCAAGGCGATGAAGCAGAAAAAGAGAGAAGAAAATTTGAGGAAGAGAAGAGACGAGAAAGGAGTGAAGGGGAAGAAGAAGGGCGGGAAAGGGGCAAAGAGCGCTAAATCTAAGCCTAGACCTGGATTTGAGGGAAGTTTCAAGGCGAAGGTAGGAGTTGGAGGACCGAGGAAGAAGTAATCGCTCCATAATCCCTTAGTTTCGCATAGCATAACCTAGGTCCGATTCATAGAGGACTACTTCGTTGATCTTGATGATACCCGCCGCCGGCTTCATGGAGATTTTGTATGGGTGAAGTTGCATACCTTTGACACTCGCCTTCTGTAGCTCCACAAGAAACCCTATCCTGTCTACATGCCGGCATTTGTGAAGCAACCAAGTTGATGAACGAAATGGGCAGATCAAAGAAGAATAATGAATAGCATGGATCGGACCGTAATGGTGACCATCGAAACTAAAGACCACCATAGACAGACAATGGCTCTCTTGGAACGGGGTTCGGTTCTTGAGGCTGTTATATGCTCAGATGTGACAATGATGCGCCAAGATCTGTGGTCCCTGCGAGGAATGGACCCATCTCAATACCCCAGATTGATGCTTAGAGCCACTTCACAAGAGATCTAAGTCCTTTGGATGCAAAGGATGATTATGTGCCGATAACAACGGACGCTTCATGATAGTATGAAGATTCTGACAGTAAAGTCTTGAGACTCTGGTACTGAAGAGGTCACCGCACACTCCGCCTCATCTGTACGGCGCATCTGCTCTTGCAACAGCCGCCAGCTCAGATTCCCACTTATCACCATTAGCCAGTAGTTTCTCCTTGTTATACAATAGCTCCTCTCTCGTTTCAGTGGCATATTCCGCGTTTGGCGCTGCCATTGACAGTCAGTTCAGAGTCTAAATCCTCACTTTCCCCGGACGACTCACACTCAACTATAGCGTCAACCGGACAGCTTTCCTGACAGAAGCCGCAGTAGATACATTTCGTCATGTCAATATCATATCTTGTGGTCCTCCTACTGCCATCTTCTCGCTCCTCCGCTTCGATTGTGATAGCTGAAGCAGGACAGATGGCTTCACAGAGCTTGCAAGCAATGCATCGCTCCTCCCCAGTTGGGTACCGTCGTAGGGCGTGCTCGCCTCTGAACCGCGGCGAAATGGGACCTTTCTCGAACGGATAATAGATTGTATATCTGTAATGTGTGAGAAGCCTCGTAATGAGTGGGCACTGCCGGAACGTTTTAAAGACTTACGGAGGTCTGAAGAATTGCTCCAAAACGACATACATCCCTCTGAACATCTCCGTCAATAAGAAATAATTGCCTGCTTTATCTAACGAGCTCTCCTTGCTCTCATCCCAGCGCTCCTTTCGAGGTAATCTGAAGCCTTGCGGTGGCGGTCCGGCAGGTGTTGCGGCGCGGAAAGCGCTTGACGAGAAGGCGGCGATGGCGGGGGTAGGAAATGGTCGTGAGGTGAGGGAGGATTTAGGAAGCCTTGCTGAGGGTCGACTGCGAGCCGCGATCATTGTCACAGACTTTGTGGATGCCATGTCGTTAGTGAGGCGGTTGTGGCTGACAGCGGACAGTCGGTAACAATCTGTCAAGATTCAAGAGACTTCAATGATGTTGGATCTTGATCCATCATCTACCTTAATCTGCAAGCGTGCCCACTGGTGCATTTCGCTTGGCTACGGAGACTTGCACGTGACTCTTATGCTCTTTTGATGTCGGGAAACTAATCGGTGCAGCAGCAGCAACATCAACTTCCAAACCCACTACAGCTTTGAATTACCGCTTACAAGTTCTCAATCAATGAAAATGTTCCGGATAGCTGTTGTGAAGTCCGCACGATCAGCTGCAAGGGCAGTGGTGCGAACGCGAGCGCCAATCCTCCGATCAAGCACCACCAGCCCTCTTGTTCGGTCAACACAGTTCCCCTCGGCTGCAAGCTTCCAGGCTGTGCGATACTATTCTGCACCTGCAGGATTGGCAAAGCACGAAGTTGAGGGGAGGATAGTGGATCTATTGAAGAATTTTGACAAAGTAAACGTGGTTCCATAGCTATTGGCAGGGAACGAAACTAATGCCTTGCATCTAGATCTCCGACGCCTCAAAGGTACGAGCGCATGTCGCTGTTTTCATCTGAGCATGATGATCTCATATACTGTAGCTCTCAAGCACATCACATTTCTCCAACGACCTGGGACTTGACAGCCTAGACACGGTGGAAGTAGTGATGGCGATCGAGGAGGTTTGTGCAGCCGCATCCTTTGATTGAGGCTTTTGCTGACCATCGTTACAGGAGTTTAGCATTGAGATACCGGATAAGGAAGCAGATGCGATCCATAGCGGTACGTTTGATCCAGAAGTGTGTTGCATGGGATATTTGCAGGTGTTGACGCATAGGTTCAGTTGACAAGGCCGTTGAATATATCCTTGCACAGCCGGATGGTATGTTTTAGCTCAATGGATTGACTACAGTAACCTCACTTACCAAATAATTTAGCTCACTGAGGTCAGAACGTACTCAGCGTGATTTTAGGGGAGAAGGGGGCGAGGGCGGGTTAAAGTAGGGTGACTGTTGGTGAATTGACGTGAACAGACGTCGTGTACATTGTATTCTGGTCATAGAAGAGTCTTCCAAGTGATTCCACGACCACTGAATCTTAATCAAGGGGGGAAACATCTGCTTTGTTCTCAAAAGTGTCTTATCACGACCTGGATAGTTACAACGGCACCTCCCTTTCGGTACATACAGTAGCGGCTTTGGCTAGCGAGCTGTCAAACATATTTGCATCTGACGATTCAGGGCCGTCCGTAGTTCACCAACCATGCTGCGACAAAATCTCTTATCGTATTAGCCCCCGAAGGACCCATAAAGGTAATGCCATGAGGACATTGATATTTTGAGGCAGTGCATCCCTAGACTCCAGCAAGGTTTCGCTCGAGGTTCCTTGCGCATGTCGCCAACACAACCCACTGCTCTGCTCGACCTTCATTGCTGGGACACTCGCCAAAAGCGTACGAACTCATGAACATGGCCTCTTCAGGCTCCGGCCTGACACGACGGAGGGCTGGGGGTGCAGGGGCTACTTCTGACAACAACGACAATGATAGTAGCCGTGTCAGCTCGCCAATCCCCAAGTCCGGCTCTTCCAGCGAAAGTCGAGCTCCAGAAACGTCTTACACAGGTGGTGAGAATGGGCACAAGATCGCGTTTGACCCTCGCGATATCAGCGAGAGCGAGGAGAGGAACAAGCAGCCCAAACTGACGCTGATGGAGGAGGTGCTGCTGATGGGACTGAAGGACAAGCAGGTGCAACGGGCTTTCCTCACCATGCCATCCAGGGCGGCGAGCTGATCTATCGTACATTCAGGGCTACCTGTCTTTTTGGAACGACAACATATCATACGCGTTACGGGGATGCATAGTCATCGAGCTTGCCTTCAGAGGTCGCATAAGCATGCAAAAAGACTCGTCACGACGGCGATTTCCACTTGCGGACCGAGTAATTGAAGTCATCGATGACACACTGACGGGGGAAGTGCTCTTGGATGAAGCATTGAAGATGATGAAATCCAGTGAGAAGATGAGCGTTAGCTCGTGGATTGACCTCATGAGCGGTAGGTAGAACATCAGCTTGACTGCTTTGCGTGTGATGGCTGACGCACAAGGTCATGCCAGGAGAGACGTGGAATCTGATGAAGATCGGTTATCAACTAAAACAGGTTCGCGAACGGTTGGCAAAAGGCCTGGTTGATAAGGGCATCCTGCGTACGGAGAAGCGAAACTTTTTACTCTTCGATATGGCAACACATCCAGTTGCCGACGGAGGCGCAAAAGATGAGATTCGACGACGGGTGCGAAATGTGTTGACAAACCGGACGGTAGTCTTACCACCAAGTCAATTCTTGCCCGAGGGCATGGAGTTCAGGTATCTAAGGACCGTCTCCATGGTGTGCGCAGCATACGCGGCGAATGTGTTAGAGAACGCGTTGGCAACACTTGGCCACGAGAGCAGAGAACGGGCATTTGCGCAGGTGGACGAGCTTCTAGCGGAATACTCGCAATGGCCCTTCGGCAAAAGAGCCGGAGGCTCACAGGGGATAGGGGCAAACCTGGGGCAGGTGATAATGGACGAAGTCAACAACAGCAAAGACAGGGAGTTGCAGATGGAGGTACGTCAGTGTCGGCCTGCCGTGGCTGTCATCGGATAGGCCTCGGCTCCTGGATGCGCGCATCGATCGCTGACTCTGAGATAGGTTGTCGCTGCTTGTCTGGGTGTCTTCACCAGACTGGACTCGCTACTGTGAGTCCGGACTGGAGGTACTTGACGGAAAACGGATCTCAAGGAAAGTTGGCGGGCAAATCATCTTAGTTGCCAGGTTAGGATGAGGTCATGCATGCGTGATGTGGCTTCGATTCAGAATTACCATATCTCTGGGAACAATCCGGCTTCGCTCCGCACTTGAGACTCGATATCTCCGTTGAACAGTTTTTCCCTTATCTGAAGTTACCGCCACCTACCTGGAGTAGCGTATCTTCGAGCCTTCAACGTGCCAAGGTAGCGGTGACTTTGGAAGGCTTTCGATGGGCCCATCAGGAGTCTACGTACCTGCCGTGCTACGTGAAATTGGATGGTATTCGGGGCTTTCGAACATAGCGAAAAGTTTATGTTCAAGTACATAGCGGCAAAGCGATGATTTGTCAAGATTCCACGGCCGTGCTTTTGGCGGATCTGCAACACTCCAGTAGGACAGATCCACAGATGCACGATTGGTTTTCCGGGCAGTACCTTATCGTTTCCATGCCATTTACTCGCATTCTCTGGACCCGAAGAGTGTGTACACAGTACATCGGTAACAGCAGCCGGAAACGGAGAAGATTGGGGCGAGCGTGACTTGACTTGCCATCTCGGGATGTGGCCTCATCGACGATGAGAAAAGAACGATACGGTAACCCGGGTTTTGGTGGTGGACCGGCAAAGTCCTGTGCGTTGACGGATCATTATTGCCGTACCGAAGATCTGTTCGTGTCACGTACCGGACATGTACTTTATGCTTTAGGCTGGCATTTCACGCATCTACGGAGTACCCGCTTGTTTAGTTTAGGGTGAGTGGAAGCTCCCACATGTACTTTGAACAGTATCCACACCCCAGAGCTAAGGAGGGAGAGTAGTGCCCATCTCCCTTCTCCCTTCTCCCGACGCCTGCAAGTACATGTAGAGTAGCCCCTCTCTCTTCGGTGTTCGATCCAATCTTGTACTCTCTGTCACACGGTCGAGGAAAGTACGGTACATGGACAAGGGGTCGATGGCTTGATAGGAGTCCCTCCCGTCGGTGCACGTTGCCATCTGAGATGGCGCTGCTCGGCAATCTGGACAGCAAAGGTTCGCGAATCGGCGCTAGAAGGATCTACGGCCTTTCAGGGAAAGGATCGGCACGCTTGATCGATTAGCGCCGCCGGAGGGGTGGGTGCGTGTCAATGGAAGGCTGCCACCCGGATGTTCATCTCCCCGTTCTGCACCGAGTTTGGAAAATAGCGATCCCGTGATAAGCGCGTGTCCTACCCCGACTCCCGCTGTCTTTATCATTCACGACAATTCCCTCTTTGCTGTGGAAAGTTTTCCTTTACTTTCTCGTCTCCTGAGATACAAAGAAGCTTGTCGTACTCAGACAAAGGCAGACTCAATGAGAAAAGCTTGACGTTGAGTTGAGAAGTGGAAGTTGCGACAATCGGCACTACCTTAGCTACGGTGGCCGCCACCAGATCGATCCCTCGGCCCATATTCCTGACCATCGCGAAAGCCCGGCATCGACCGCCTTTTGCGACCCACCATACGACATCTTCGACATTGTTATTACAGAAAACATTCTCTTGATCGTCTGCACGCTTTCGCAATCACATATCACCTCAGTGCACCTCAGTGTTGATCTTTGACTGTATTGATCCGTTGCCTCACCGAATCAATTGTTGTTGTGGACGACAAACGACGTTTGAACTTTACTTTGTTGCAGCAACTTCTCTCCAGGACCGAGCCGTTCAAGACTGAACTGCCTCTCTGGAGCCGAGAATCCGTTGCGACGTCACAGCCCTGATCGCCATCTCGAGACTGTCACCACGACGCTCACTCAAAGTGACTGAATCCCAAGCAACCCATCAACACCGCTCGACAACTATCAATTCGCTTTGGTCATGCCTCCACAGCGTACCATCCCGCCTGCCAAGGCTGTCAAAACCGAGAGGACACACGAAGAGAACCAAGAACGGTGTGCTTGTTTGGCTTGATCTTATCGCTGGCTAGTAGCTGATCCTACCTCAGAGCGTACATCGCCGCCTCTCGACGAAGTGATCGCAGCCTCGAGGCTCGTGTCGAGTCTGCTCGACGAGCATCTGAAATCCACAAGCGACGTACTGGTCGCTCGTTGCGCGTCACCGAGCAAGATGTCGTAAACGAAGAGATGTACGAGGAAGAGGACGATGACCTGCCGATGCAGTACAGACGACTCACTGCCCATCTCCAGACCGGCTCGGCAGACTTCAACAGGAGGTTGGCCGCGTACCTGACGAACCATGTTGCGATGAGGAGTGCTCTCGATCAGGCGATTACAAACTCGTATGCGCAGCAATACCCCAACGCTCCACACTTCCCTCACAACCAGTCCATGTATACGTCGCCAATGATGCCACAGAGCATGCCAATGCAGTCACCGCAGGCATACCGGCAGTCACCGTACCCCACACCTGGTGCTCCTGGTTATCGACCTCAGGCACATGCACGGTCCGCTTCCGTGGCGGCTCCACAAGAGCTTGCCGGCTTCTCCCAGACCTCCTCTAACCCAAGTCCAACTGAAGCTTCCAGCCAGCTTGATCACCGCCGGATGTCGATGCCACCATCAGTAAGCTCGGCTCCTACCGCCACGTCAATTAGGACAACCCAGCCCTTACAACCGCCACATTCAGACTCGACGCCTCCCCAGTCGGCGTCCCCTTTCAATCTCACGCAAGAATCCCAGCAGTCCGTTCCGCAGCAGCAGTCGGTACATCTGCACCACCAACAGATGCAGTCACCATACAGTATGGGTAGCTTCCAGGACTTTAGCCCATTTACACCGTCTTTACCTATGGAATCGCAGATGCTTCTCGGCTCCGCCCTTGACCCCGGCGACCCGCTCACTTCTATGTTCATGGCTGGTAGCGAAGCTATGGTGCAGCCTTACTACAACTTCAACCCTAGTGCCTCCATGTCAAAGCAGCGCAACTTCCACTCATCGTACGATGGCATGAGCGCCACTCTGGCACCAAGCGCACTCGACATGTCACCAGATCAGTTGAGCTATACCAATCCTTCATCCACTTCGAGCGACTCTCTAGCCACGCCAGCTTTCAATTTCAATTTTGATGGGGCTTTGGGCGACCTTAAAGCCGCTAACATGACGCGGTCGAGCAGTACCCAGGGCAGCGGTGGCGTTACACCAGCCATCGACGGAGGTTGGGACGCTTTCATCAATGGAAATTCTTGGGAAGAAAACGCTACTTGAAGAGCATTAACTGGTTTGAGTTCAACCACTTCACCTTCTAGTCGTCCTTCACGGACTATCGACTGGGCTTTCAACCCTTGGTGAGCGCATTCGGTTCAAGGATCCCAGTGTCCATGGCGTTCAGGATTTTCACCTTTGAATGGATTCATGGTGGTATTGACGGCGCATACGGTGTTCGGCGCAGGTCACCTTCGGGTGCTGAGCACCTTGCAGTCGATTGGACGACTGCAACACTCGGCCTCTGAACTTTCTTCTCGCGAATCTATTCCAATCTCATCATCCATTGAAAGACCAATCTCCGCCCCTTCTTTTCTTACCGGCCAGTGATTGGCGCATTGCTTGGCGGTGGTACCTTTGTTGGTTTCGCATGCCGTAATTGCGTTAGCCACGGATTTGCTCGTGCTTTTGTTGAACTTACGAGGGAAAACCGGTGGATATTTGATTCGTCTCGCAAGCAAATAAGCAAGCATATGAGCGTGTCAATCGCTAGCGACATATATGGTTCTCGGTTTATGATAATGTACGATTAGCTAGTCGACTCCCGCGGTCAAGAATCAGATTAAAAAAAGCTATCTATCTTTGGCAAACCTCTGCAACGTCTTCTCCGTTGTCATTGCCACGACTTACGAGTGTCTAGTTTTCTCGTGTCATGACAACACCTGATTCCGAATCAGCGTCCATTTAAACCCATGCAAACATTGAACAAGTTCGTTGAGTACCCCAACCAACAATTAGGGAGCAGGTGGCTAGGCTCTGCGAGCATGGTCCATGACTTCATCCTTGGTCGTTCGTCGCAGGTTCACGGGAAGGCTAGCTTGGACTTTTGAGAAGAGAATGACAGGTACGTTTATACGACGGACCATGGGCCTCGCGTCGTGCTTGCAGACACTGTCCCCCAAACAAGGGGTAGCATCCTCGGCTTCTTGTCCGTGTCATCGGCTTCGGAGCAAGAATGTGTAGGCCGCTCGGGGTGAGTTCTGGAGCTCCGGATTCGAACGTCGGGTGAGGCTTGATCTGAAGGACCGAAGTCGGCGGTTCAGCAAGCGCGCAAGACTGTTGCCAACGTCGGATGCATCCGGAGCGATCGAAGGGCTGTTCTCCGACAGTTACGGTGACGGTAGTTAGGGTATCGTACTTGGCTACGCATCAAAAGTATCTTTCGCGGATGTGCCAAGTCTTGGGAGCCTCTGCATGATGTTGGAGGCGGTTTGGAGACTTCGAATGAGATGGAAGGTTGGTATATGATGCGGTGCTCAGTCATGATGTTGGTGCTTTGGAAAGACTCGCCGAATCATCATCTCTGAGGTGCAGGAGGTGGTTGAGGACGTGGGGAAGCGAGTCATGTTGGCGGCGACGCCTTCACAGCAAGGCCGAGAATGGCTGTTCGAGTACGACACGGACGGATTATGAGAGGATTGAAGGGAAGGAGGGAAGAGAGAGCGCGGAGGTAGAGATTGGAAGTGGGGAGGAGGTGGAGAAGAAGGAGGAGAAGAACGAATGATGGGAAGGATGACGCTCAACAACTGAGATAAAGGCCTGTTGGCTTTCCATGCAATTCATCTCCTAACCCTAAACAAAAAGATCTTGCCATTCCTTGCTCAATTCACGATATCATCCCTTCGGCGCATCTGTCAACGGCACATACTGCACCCCAAACAACTTCTTCCTCTCAATACTCCCATCCTCCTTCTTATCAATCACCCATATATTCTGCATATAGCTCTCCGCAACCGGGACGAACATCCGGCCCGGCGCCTTCAACTGATCGATCAAATGTTGATGTGCCTCCGCCGCCGCAGCCCCCACGTGTATAGCATCATAGGGCCCTCCCTCCCGCCACCCAAGTCTCCCATCGGCTTTGATAAACTGCACCTTTTTCGACTCCAGTAGTTTCTTCCCTTCCACGCTCTTCGCCATGTTCTTGTTCGCCAGATCCACTAAGCCCTGGATATGATCCACGCCTACGACCTTCCCGTCGGGCTCGACCAGATTCGCGAGGACGTGCGTCAAATACCCCGATCCGGAGCCTATATCTAATACTTTGGCAGACGGGTGCAGGAATGGGAGGAGAGACTCGCAGGCGGAGGCGTGCATGTGAGGCGCGGATATTGTGGCGCTGAAGCCAACGGGTTGCGGGGAGTCGGAGTATGGCGTACTGGGCGCGTAATGAGCGCGATCGACCTGGACCATAGATCATTGAAAGACTGAACCTTGCGTACGTTCCTGCAACAGAGGTAAGGTACGTACGGCTAGCATGGCTTTTCTGACACGGTCAGATGTGATGAGACCATTTGCTGCGAGATTGTTGATGAGACCGGCGTTACTGGAGCCGGAGCTTCGCCAGGCCATGCTGCTGGCACCTTTGTGAGGAACGTTACGCACGTGTTTGAAAATGATATTGAGGCACAATGCGGCGATGGTCGTGACGAGCAGCCGAAGAAGAGTCTTCCCTGCCACGTCTGCAAGAGTAAGTGATTTGTCAATGTGGCGAAAGTGTCGGCCCTAGAAAAGCTGGTGGGGTCGTGAGCTTGAGACATGAAGCTCCAGATACCCCGCGCTAGTAAGGGTGGTTGTTCTAGGTACGCAATCCTGACGAGCAGAGCAACGACATGCAACGATCGCTAAGTAATTAGGGGCTCAAATACGACGGAAGATGCGTCTACATGGTGACCCGCGATCAATTGGTCAAGCATTGCCTACTCAATTCGTGAAGCAGACATGAGAAGTTCTATATGTACTTCTTTTCTGGATCCAGCCTATCCAGAGCTTCAATCGACTTCTCGTACCTGCATTGCGTGAGCTTTGATCCGGCCCTGATTGGTGTCGACTTACATTGTGAAAACAATCCCTCCACTCAAGATCAGCCGTGCCAATCTCGGGACGGCTCCAGACCAGAAGGTAAGGATCCCTTCATCTTTGAATATCCTGGCTGCGCAAACAAAACTGTTCTTGTACTCTTTCCGTGCTTCAATTGATTGCATCCTAGGACCTGGTGTCAGCTTGACCAATTATCTAGGATTTTGCGGGAAAGCCACTCACCGAGTCTTGATGGTATCTAAGGGTTGCGTAACATATCTACCTCGTCCCATTAGGAAATGTTTCTCACGGTCCTTAGAGTCCGCTAGGTTGCACTCACACTGTGATAAACCCTGCCATCCCCCCTATGCCAAAAGTGCTGATCGTCCCCAACTTCTCCCCTGGCGCAACATACCCTTGTGCAAATTGCTTCAGCGTCGTATAACTTCCAAACCTCGTTGCTGAGTTTGCCGCCTGTCGTGCTGTTGTCGGGACAAATCCTTGGAAGAAGCCTCGGATGCCGCGCTCGCGGAATATTATCGCAGAGCCATGAAGGAAGCCGCGCATGCGGGGATTATGGGACTTGCGGTCATCGATGCTAGGATGATAAAGGAGCCTTGGTCAAAGGAGGGGTTGACGGGAAGCTAGAGACGATGACTCGGGCTTACAGTGTGGTTTTGATGCTTTCGAATGGTGTGACAGCAAATAGTGATTCTGTGATACCGGCGCCAAATCCTGCTATCACTGTCCTTGGTCCTGATATCCTGCCCTCATCATCTTCCAGCAAGCTCTTATATGTGTCGAATGCCACGAATCCTACAGCAGTACGATCAATCAATATTTCGCCTCCAGTCAATCTCCGAAAACGCACTTATTCCAGCTTTCAAAGAGTTCCCTATTATCAATGTTGTACATCCCGCATACCACGCCTTTCCGAACGGCGGCCAACCAAGCTTCTTGCTGTCCGGTAATCGTCGGTTGAGCTGTGTCCTGGTCTTCGCGACTATCGACCCGCACGGTCAGGCAAATGCTCGAATGCAGAATGGGTGAAAAGTCCCATACATTCTGCAGGGTATGTGATTGCTGCGGGCGATTATCTGTCAGCGAGATCCATGCGAAGCGTTGATGCGCCGAGGAGCTTCCTACCAATTTCCACGGCGCCGGCTGTTGAGCCTGCAATGATCGAACGCAAAGCACTGGGCTAGCTTCATCAGTCAGAAGATCTGAGCCTGGGCATATCAAAAAGAAGAAAGCGGACCTTGTCCTTTTTCGCCGTGTTCCCAGTAGCCATGCTATCTTTGAGGCGCACACAACAAGACCTACGAATCGCGGTGTCTTCGTTTCGTTTGGCGACGTCAGTTCAGATTCATTACGGATACCCATAGAGATGCCTGCGCAAGCTCACTGTTAGGAAAATAATATCAAACTTCATAGATCCAAAGCCCAATGTCACGCAATCGAAATACGCACAATGTCAGATGGAACATATAGTTCTTTATTATCTAGACGCATTACACAGCGAGCGGTCTATACCAGCTCAAACTGTGTTCCTCATCCATTTGCCCTCCTACTCTCTTTTTTATTGGTTTTCTATTTATCTCTCCTGGCAGTCCACTTGTAGTTCACATAAGTAAACATCAGCGAAACTGACAGAGATGTTGAGGACGCAGAGTAATCGCGCGTCGAAGAAAACCAAGACAGCGAGTGACCCACATTCGCTGCTCTCAAACATAGAGAAACGCTTGGTCGGAGTGAGCCTTGGGAAGGATCGTTCAGGTCCAAGGATGTATCTGAAGATTCATCGCAACTGTCCAATGCGGATGCTGAGAAGGAATCATGTCGTTGGATTTCCTTCTCTGCATACGTACCATTTCATACCATAAATCCATAGAAACCGCATCCATCATCAACTGAACCACCACCGCACCGTAACTGCGCTGAGCTCCATCAGCCAGTCCAGGGAAAGAAAGCGATATTGCAAAGGTATCGAATTGGAACACCACAACGCCCTCAGCCACAACCAGGGCAACCTGACTTGTTTAACCGGTTTCGCTGTGCTCTAACGCCTAATCAGAGCAAGGAAGGTTGAGGAACAATGGCGGAATTGCACTAGAACAGCGCCGTCGGACCAGCAATACATGGCATATGTTACGGACCGGACGGTATGATCATGACGTCGTGACCGAGAAGAGGTCAAACCAGATCAACCGTATCAAGATTGCCGTGCCCGAACACTAAACAGATTTTCATCGACGGATGAGAGATATGTGCAGCGTCGAAAATCGTTGGGTACCGATGAGGAAACATAAAGGAGAAATGAGGTCCGGGCACATTGATGGACCCACGCCACCCCTCCGGCCAACGGCCCAGAACCTGTCCATGTTGGAGGCTAAGAAGCTTTAATAACAGGCTCTATGCTCCTTGTTGAGGAGCATAGCCGTTCTGTCCACTCTGTTGCCCTTGATCTCTGGAAGCTCCGCGGTGTTGAACTTGGTATTGTCCTTGGTTTCGTTGGTTGCGCTGGAAACCTCCCTGCTGCTGGCTGTCAGCCCGACCTTGCCGTTGGCCATACTGCCTGCCGTTGCTGGAGCTGCTTTGGGTTTGGGATGACTGCTGATTACCGCCAACGGTTTGTTGGTTTGAACCGGACGCCTGGCGCTGCGGTCCCATGTTGGAGATAGGGCGGGGTATGTTCTCTGGCGAGTCATAGACATACAGCTTCTTATCGATTGCTTGTGGGATTGGTTGAATCTCAGTACCGAGCTCCTGCTCAATCTTGTAGAGATTAAAGCGGTCATCCCAGTTAATCAGGTTGATCGCCAGACCCAGATGCCCAAACCTACCAGATCGACCAATGCGGTGGAGATATGTTTCTGCGTTCTTAGGGAAGTCGAAGTTGATAACAACGTTGACGGCTTGGATATCAATACCGCGTGTGAGCAGATCAGAACAGACAAGGTTCCGGCAGACACCGTTTCGAAAGTCATGAAAGACACGATTACGATTCGGCTGCGGCATCCGGGCGTGAGAGTAAAAGCAAGAATATCCAAGCTCGGTAATCTTCTTGGCGAGGAGTTCCACGCGGTTTGTGGAGTTGCAGAAGATGATGGACTGATTGATCTGTAGTTTGGAAAAGAGGGTATTGAGACAGTGGACTTTCTGCTTCTCTTCCACGAAGGCATAATATTGCGTGATACCGCGAAGAGTGAGCTCGTCCATAAGGTTAATCTCGTAAGGATTGTTCATGTGCTTGTCCTAAGTGACAATCAGTCGAAAGGCAATGCGCAGATTCTCGTCCAACCATACCTTAAAAGACTTCACCACAAGTGGGAAGGTGGCAGAGAAAAGCATGACCTGACGATCTTTTGGGTGGAAAGAGAGTAATTGCTCGATCACAGGCGTGAACTCGGGCGAAAGTAATTTGTCAGCCTCGTCCATGACAAATGTGGGACACTCAGTCAGGTCGGCAACGCCCTTACTTGCAAGGTCTAATATCCTGCCAGGCGTTCCGACGATGATGTGCACGGCATCGCTGAGTCGGATGATATCGTCTTTCAGACCCGTACCACCAGTAGTTACCATGACATTAATGCCCAAATGCTTGCCGAGTGTTTTGCAGACCTGTGAAGTTTGTAAAGCGAGCTCTCTTGTAGGTACTAGGATCAAAGCTTGCGTTTTCGTGCTCTTCGGGTTGATCCGTTCTAACGTTGGAATGACAAACGCAGCGGTTTTGCCGGTGCCGTTCTTGGCTCTTGCGAGTATGTCTCGACCGAGGAGGGCAACAGGTATGGTTTCTTCCTGGATAGGCGATGGTTTCTCAAACCCAGCCTCAAAAATGCCCATCATTAACTCTCTCTTTATGTAGAAGTCCTCGAATTCGAGGCCCTTGGTAGCAGTAACATCCTATCGCACGTCAACCCCGCGAGCATATATCAAGGTCCGGCAGAAATGCACACCTCCGTCTGCGGTCGGACATCCTTAGCCGGAACCTTAAGCTTCTCTTTCCAGTTACCGTCCGAAGCTTCAGCCCTGTGTAAAGATGAGAGACGTGCACAGAACGAACGGAGCTCTTCGACCCACAACTCACCCAAGCTTCGTGTTGTTTAGCTGATCGGCAAGTGCCGCAGCCATGTTATCGTTGGTGATCGGGGATCCTGACGTAGGTGTGCGTGAGTTTTTGGACAGCCTGACTGCTGTTGCAAGACCGTCAGGGCGGGGAGAGTGAGTATCTGTCTCAAGCGGGTAGAGTATTGGTCAAGGTTCACTTTGGCCCAGGGCTATGTTCAGCGGCACCGAGGCTCTTTTGATAATAATCCTATCAAAGCCTTATTGTTTCGACGAAAGTGATAGTGGTGGGAATGAGTTGTAGCTAGGGTGTGAAAAGCCCACAGTGTGGTGATGTGAGGTTTGGGCTCGCTGTCAACTCGTGGTTACAGTACGTGAGTACTACCAGGTATCGTATTTGTTTTAGCCAAAGTCTGTCTAGATCTGATGCTTTGGGATTTTTGAAGATTGAATGGTCCGTAGAGAGTATGTGGTCGTGGACTGTAGGTTGGATAGTGTTGTTGAACTTCGGACGTGAATAATGACAGCTCAAGGTTCCTTTTGCGACCATGCCGAATTCGGGTGAGCAGCAATCATTGTACGAAGTATCTGACTCGCTCCTTAAGCGAGTGACTGGGTGTTGAGGAAGAAAGGCATATAATTCGGGCCGCCCCAGCTGTTGGTATGTTTGATACATGTACTCCGCTCCACTCATGGTGTGTGATGATTTTGAAAATAGATGGATCGATAATGAGTATGTTACAGATAATGAATGACTGTGCTTTGAAAGCTATCGCTTGAACATAAACGTCAGGTATCACACATGCAGATTATCTGTCTTGAGCTGCTCAACTATCATGAATTTTCAAGTCTGAAACAAGTTCATACAAAGAAAGCATTGCGCATCAACAGTAATCAGATGATGTATTGTGTTCAAATGCCGTCAATACACCGGTGATACAAGCTTCTACTCTTCTGTATTGGCTGCGGGGCACACCCGTTGAGGAATTTGGCGAGGCATGTAGTCGCTTTCGACATCCTTT
>JAABUP010002094.1_pt1 | contig 40106 bp, 23 predicted proteins | sample 5559201 | NCBI WGS metagenome assembly JAABUP01 (sample SAMN10711887, study PRJNA513373) | rock metagenome | isolation source: Antarctica rocks | place: Antarctica | reverse complement strand
CGACCGGGTTGTCCTGGCCGGGGGACGTGACTCCACGAAGCAGATCACCTACCAGCCCAACACCGTGCTGGCCGCGACCATCGGCAAGACCATCGTGGACCTGCCCGGTGGGCATGTCGGGCTCATCACCCATCCCGCCGAATTCGCCCGCGCACTGCTCGACGTGCTCGACGTGGTCGGGCCGCGGCGCAGGTCGGCCAGGCAAGCGCACCCTGGCATCACCGTGCGGTGACGAGGGGAACGTCGGGGTGTGCTGCGACGAATTTTCGGGGCCGGCAGGCGTTCCACTGCGGGTGGTCGGCTTCCGGTGGCGCCTTCCCGACGTCATTCCGGGAGGCGGGGCGGGAAATGCAGCCTGTTCATCTGGCGGCCACTATCGGTACCCCAGCGGGTAACGCGCCTCAGCCACGATATGTAACGACCGTTAGACATCGCTTGCGGTGCGGGTGCCGCTGCTCCGGAGGAGACCGAATGTCGAGCCCCTTTCGTATCGCGCTGTGTGCCGGCGCGGTCGCCACTGTCGCTGCCTTGATGACCGGCTGCGCATCGCCCTCGGGCGGCGCGTCCGGTGGCAGCCAATCGGTGACTCAGTCGTCGTCGGCCGCGCCGCCGGCCGCCGCGACTGGCGGGACGGCGCCGCCCTTGCTCGTCTACTCCGCGCAGGGCTATGACGCCCCGGTGACGAAGGCCTTCACCCAGGCCACCGGTATCCAGGTCAAGCTGGTGGACGACAGCACCGGTCCGCTGCTGACCAAGGTCGCGGCGGAGAAGAACAACCCGCAATGGGGACTGTTGTGGGTCGATGGGGACACCGCCTTCGCCGCGCTGGACAAGCAGGGGCAGCTGCTGTCCTACACCCCGAGTACCCCGTTGACCCCGGTTGGCGCCTCGCTGGTGCCCGCTGATCACTCCTACGTCCCGGTCAGCACGACGGCGATGGCCGCGTTGATCTACAACAGCGCTCGGACCAGCAGTGTCCCGGCGTCCTATCAGGACCTGCTGGGCTCGCCGTACTCGGGGAAGGTCGGAATGAATGACCCTTCGCAGTCCGGGCCCACGTTCCCCTTCATCGCCGGTCTGATGAATCAGCTGGGCGGCCAGTCCGGCGGTGTCGCCGCGGGCGAGGACTATCTGAGGAAGCTGAAGGGCAACGGCCTGCACGTGTTCCCGACCAACGGTGACACCCTGCACGCCCTGGAGACGGGTCAGATCAACTACGGGCTGATCCAGAGCTCGGCGGCCGCCGGCGAGGTGGCGAAAGCCCCGAAGAACGCCAACTTCGACGCCAAGGTGGCCTACCTGCCCCAGGCGACGCTGCTGCCGGGTGTGATCGGTATCGACAAGGCCGCGCCGCCGGCCGTGCAGGACGAGGCGAAGAAGTTCGTGGAGTTCGTGCTGTCCCCAGCGGGCCAAGACGCCATGCAGCAGGGTGACCCGAAGGGCGATTCGCTGTTCTGGCCGGTGGTGCCCGGCGTACCGGCGCTGGCGGACGTGCCCGCGTTCCCCAGCGCCTACCAGAAGATCGACCCCTACTTCTGGGGGCCGTTGGAAAGCCGGGTGAACACCTTCTTCGACAGCACGATCAAATAGCCATGACCACCGTCCTGCCCCCTGCCCCTGCCCCTGCCCCGCCCACTGCCCTCCCCCCGCCGGGCGGTGGTGGGCTGAGCAGAGCGAGGCTGAACCTCTCGCGTTTGCGCAGCGGCCCGTGGTTGTTGTTCTGGCTGGTGATCGTCGCGATCCTCGTGCTGCCGATCGTGTTGTTCCTGCTGGTGGCCTTCAGCCCGCACCTGCTCGGGCAGGGCAGTGCGTGGTTCACGCTGCAGGGATTTCGGGACGCCTTCGCCGGCACCCTGCTGCGCGGGACGCTGAACTCTCTGGTCGTCGGGGTTGCGGCGGCAGCGCTGGCCACAGCCCTCGGCGCGGGGGTGGCGTGGAGCGTGCTGCGCACCAACGTGGTGGGCCGTCGGTGGTGGGCAGCCTCGATGTTCGCGTTGCTGTTGGCGCCGTCCTACCTGATCGCTCTGGGGTGGGAGCGGCTGCTGGAACCCGCCGGGGTTCTCGACGTGATGGGGGTGCCTGCCACGGGCCTGCGGAACCTGTTCTACGGGCCGGTCGGGGTGATCGTGGTGTTGAGCGTGAAGGGTGTGCCCTTCGCCTACCTGGCGCTCTCGGGGGCGTTGCGTGGCCTGGGGGAGGAGTTCGAGGCGGCGGCGCGGGTGCACGGCGGTGGCCGGGCGGCGGCGGGCAGAATCGTGCTGGCGCTGCTGGCACCGGCGTGCTGGTCGGCGTTCGCGATCGTGTTCGCCGAATCGGTGAGCGATTTCGGGGTGGCCGCGACGTTGGCCAACGACGCGCACTACCCGGTGGCGACCTTCACCCTGTACAACGCGATCGACAGCTTCCCCGTGCAGTTCCCGGTCGCCGCGTCGGTCGGGTGGGTCCTGATGGGCATGGCGGGACTGGCCCTACTCGCCCAGACCCGCGCACTGCGGGGTCGCAGCTACCGGGTCCTGGGTGGGCGCAGTCGCCCCGCTCGCCGCCACACACTGTCACCGCCGACGCAGGTGGTCAGCATCGCTGCCCTCCTCGGTCTGTCGGTCATCGGCCTGGGGGTGCCCAGTTTCGGTGCTCTGTCGGCGTCGGTGATCGATGGTCTGGGATCGCTGCTGGGCAGTCACCGCCTGACCTTGTCCAACTACACTCGCGTGTTGCAAAGCCCGGCGCTGCGCGATCCACTGCTGTTCTCCGCCGAGCTCGCCTTTCTCACCGCGACCCTCACCGCGGTGCTCGGGGTAATCGCCGCGCGGCTGCTGTCCGCACGTGGAACCCGGATCACCGGGCGGATCCTGGATCTGTTGCTGCTCACAGCGGTCGCGCTGCCGGGCATCGTGTTCGCCGCCGGTTATATCTTCACCTACAACCTTCCCCTGACCAACCGGCTCGGCGTGCATTTGTATGGCACCTCGACGTTGCTGTTGTTGGGGTATCTGGCCACCGCACTGCCCGCGACGTCGCGTGTCCTGCTGGGCAGCGTGAGCCAGGTCCAGGAATCGCTCCGCGAGGCCGGACGGGTGCACGGCGCGGGGATGGTCGGTTCCTGGCTGCGGACGGTGCTGCCGCTGCTGGCCCGACCGATCCTCGCCGCGTGGGTGCTGACCTTCGCTGCGACGCTGCTGGAGTTGCCCGTCTCCCAGCTGCTCTACCCGCCGGGCAAGCCCCCCGTCTCGGTCGGCATCACCAAGGCGCTGGCCAACTACGACTACGGCGGGGGCACCGCGATGGAAGTCCTGGCGATCCTGTTCGCCCTGCTCGTCGTCGCTGTGGCGTGGGCACTGTTTCGCGTCCTCACTCCAGCCGGGTGGCGACGGATAGGAGCAACCGGATGAACACCGATTCACAGGCCGTACCAGGTCACCACGTGCAGGTCAGCGGCGCCGTCAAACGCTACGGGCCGTGCACCGCGCTCGGCGGCGTCGACTTCGCCGTCGAACCGGGCCAATTCCTGGTCCTGCTGGGCCCGTCAGGCTCGGGAAAATCTACCCTCATCCGCAGCGTGGCCGGCATCGAACGCCTCGACGCCGGCCAGGTCCGGCTCAGCGGTCAGCTGGCCAGCGCCGGCCGCCGCCACCTCCCTCCCGAACGCCGCAACCTGGCCATGGTCTTTCAGGACTACGCCCTGTGGCCGCACCTGACCGTCCAGGGCAACGTGGGCTACGCCCTGCGCCGACGCCGGCTCAGCAACACGCTCGCACGCGAACGCGTCCACGCGGTCCTGGACCGCGTCGGGCTGGGCGCGCACGGCCAGCGGTACCCGCACGAACTGTCCGGTGGAGAACAGCAGCGGGTCGCCCTGGCCAGGGCCGTCGTCGCTCGACCGCAGCTCCTGCTCTTCGATGAACCGCTGTCCAATCTCGACGCCGACCTGCGGGAACGCTTGCGGGTGGAGATCGCCACCCTGAGCCGGGAAAGCGGTGCCACCGCGGTCTACATCACCCACGACCAATCCGAAGCATTCGCCCTGGCCGACCGGATCGGGGTCCTGGACAAGGGGAAGCTGGTCCAGCTCGCCGAGCCCGAAGAGCTCTATCGGCGACCCGCGACCCCCTTCGTGGCCCGCTTCACCGGCGTCGCCGGCGAACTGACCGGCCGGGTGGCCCACTGCGACGCCCACTACAGCCACGTCCGCCTCGACGCGCTCTCCCTGCGCGTCCGCACCATCGGCCCCGTCGCGGTCGGCGACACCGTGCGCGTGTTGATCCGCCCGGCTGCGACCCGCATCATCGCCTCCCCTGCGCTCACCGGACCCGCGGCCCCGACCGGCAACGCCATCGATGGGCAGGTGATCGACGTGGCCTACCGCGGCCGAGGCTATGACCACGTCATCGCCGCCGGGGAGCACCTCATCACCGCGGTGCACGACGCGCACGCCCACCCCCGCGGCGAGCAGGTGAGGATCGCGCTCGACCCCGATCACAGCTTGGCCTACACCACCGACAACCCGACACCAGCGGCCAGCGACGGTTACTCATCATCTCTAACAGCTGTTACGCTAGCACCGTCGGTAGGGTCGGGGGACGGCACGGTGTCCGAACCAGCGAGGAGTAGTTCGTGAGCGGCTCAGCCCTGTTCATCGCGGTTTTTCTGGCCTGCATCGTCGAGGCCGTCGAGGCACTGACCATCATTTTGGCTGCCGGCACGGCGCGCGAGTGGCGTTCGGCCATCACCGGGGTGCTCACCGGTCTGCTGACCCTGGCCGTCGTCATCGCCGTTCTCGGCCCGGCGGTGTCGGCCATCCCGCTGGGTGGTCTGCGGCTGTTCGTCGGCGGTCTGCTGCTGGTCTTCGGCCTGCAATGGCTGCGCAAGGCAATCCTGCGCGCCAGCGGCAACAAGGCCTTGCACGACGAGACCCTCATCTTCCAGACCCAACTGGCCGCGGCCCAGCGCGCCGGGTCCGAAGGGCGCGGATCGGTCCCCGACTGGTACGCCTTCACGCTGTCTTTCAAGGGTGTCGTGTTGGAGGGTCTCGAGGTCGCGTTCATCGTCCTCACCTTCGGCAGCAACCAGCACAACATCCCACTCGCCGCCGCGGCTGCGATCGCCGCCGTGCTCCTGGTCACCGTCGTCGGGCTGGCCGTGCGCGCCCCGCTGGCCCGGGTCCCCGAGAACAGCATGAAGTTCATCGTCGGGATCATGCTGACCGCGTTCGGAACGTTCTGGGGGGCCGAAGGAGCCGGCGCTCACTGGCCCGGCTCCGATGCCGCGCTCCTTGTCCTCATCCCGGCCATCGGCCTGTACGCGTTGTCGCTGGTCCTCCTATTCCGCCCCAAGCCTGTCCCGCCCGCCGCCACCGGTATAGCCACCAGTCAAGGAGCAACCCGGTCATGATCAACAAAGTGCGTGCCTTCGGCGCGTTCTGGTACGACTTCATCGTCGGCGACGATTGGCGCGTCGCGCTGGGTGTCGTCATCGCCTTCGCGATCACCTCCGTGGCGAGCCGCTCGACCACCGCCGCGCTCTGGTGGATTGTTCCGGTCGCGGTGTTCATCCTGCTGCCCCTCAGCATCCGCCGCATGACGCGGCGCACGCCGTCGTAGCCTTCGATCATCTCGGACAAGAGGGTGCGGGGGACTTGTTCAGTTCCCCTCACCCTCTTCGGCGTACACCCGCGCTGCGTAGGCCTCCAGTGCCTGCTCGCAAGCCTCCAGAGCCTCCTCCGTCGCGGGTCGACGCGGCGCCACGAACACATCACGTTCGGCCACCTTGCCGAACCAGTTGTGCAACTTCACCAACTCAACCTCGTTCTCCTCCAGCTCGCCGTAGGTGAAATGGTTGGCCACGTACTCCTTGTCCAGCCCGGCGTGGAAGTCCCGGCACTTGTCCAGAATTTCCTCGTACTCACTGTCCCGCGCCGCCTGAAACAGCGCGACCACGTCCTGTCCCCCGACCAGCGCCGAGCAGGACAGCAGCACCGCCGAGCCGTTCATCTCCAGAATTTCCCGCCGCAACCGGCGCAACGCCCGCTCAGCCCGCTCACCAGAGGGCAACGCCGCCGCGGAATTCTGCAAATACACCGCACCCAACGACTTCAACCGCCGCCATACCGCCGCCCGCAACCGGGTTGGCTCCGACGGCACCCGATACACCAACAGCAACCACCGATCACCGCCATCGTCTGCGGCAGCAGGTGTTGCACTGTTCTCGGCCTCACCCACGGTCATCAGCCCAGTTTGCCCGACGGGGTGAGCTGCGCCGCGATTTGCCCGTTACCTGCTCTGCCTACGGTTTTCGACACATCAGCCGGCATCGGCTGGGACGTGCACCGTATCGCCCGCGCCTGGGCTGAGCTGATGACCCGCCTCGGTGACGACCGGTTCCTCGCCAGGGCAGTGACTGGAGCACCAGCGTGTCCACCAGACTGACGCTGAGACACCCCGACCGGCTGCTCGGCATGCACCTCGTCCCACCGCGCAGAGGGGCGAGCACACCCTTGCGGGCCGCACGGGAATGGGCCCGGCCGTGCGGGCATTGCTGCTCAGCGGTGCGGACGACGACCGGCAAGCCGCGCGCAGCGCCTTGACCGACGCGGCGCTGACGGTGCTCGCCCGGGCGCCGACTTCCCAGTGGGTCGGCCCGCAAGCATGCCATCTGTCAGGCAGAGATCCGGCGGCTCGCGCTCGCCTTGCGCGAAGCAGAACGACAGTTGAGGGAGAACTGTAAGCGACTCCAGACCGTCGTCGGTGACTTCGCTCCCGGCCTCACCGACCGGTACGGCATTTGAGGTGCCGGGCTCCTCGCGTACGGCCCGCAGGTCACCACGTCGACGCTGCGGGGACTGAACGGCGGGGAGGCGTCGCCTCGGTGAGCCCAGAATTTCTCGGCCGCACACCGCGTGGCTTCCTTGTTGACACCGCCCATTAAGCACCGGTCTCTAGCGTTCATGCCGTCAGCGATCGCCGCTCGTTCTCTGGAGGTGACTCCTTGGTCCTCGCCGGACTCTTCCCGAAGTCCTTGACCGGTGACACACCGTTCCAGTCGCACCGACCGTCGGGGCCGCAGAGCAACTCCCGTTCGTGCAGCCGGTGGGTGATGTCGCCGAAGAAGAACTGCGTCACTCTCGTGTCTTGCACGGCGATCGATAGTGGATCCGCCGGCGCAGGTCGTACAGCTCGGCCGAGTGACAGACCATTTCAATACCGAGCCTCACCGCCGTGGCGCCGATCAACAGGCGTGGACGACTTGAGGACGCGCCGCAGGGCGGTGAAGGAGGAACGCCAGCAGTGTCACGAAGCGCCGACGCCACCGTGCGAGTAGTCGCCGCAGCGATCGCAGCCGAGACGGGCATGATCGCCGACGACATCACTTCGGGTACGAGACTGCGTGACCTCGGCATCGAATCGGTGCTCAGCGTCGGCGTCGTCGAGCGGCTGGAGGCCGACTACGGACCGCTCAGCAAGGCGCTGCTGCTCGAGTTCGCCACTGTGGGCGAGCTCGCGGCGCAGCTGCAATCGCTGTCTACTGACACAGCACTCGCGCCCGAGGGCGACACTGCGGCCGTCCAGCTGACGCAACCGCTGGTCGTCGAGACTATTCCCGTGCCGGCTGTCACCGCGCCGACCGCTCCCACACCTCCTGCAGTGCCGACCGCCTCCGGTGCAACGGGGGCGGTCAGTCCAGGGATCGTCCCGGCGGTGTTCGCAACTGCCTCCGAGCCTGTTGTCCCTGAGCATGCTGTGCCGGAGCTCGCCGTGACCGAGCCCGCTGTGCCTAGACCTGCTGCGTCCACCGCCGTGCCGGAGCGCGACACCGACCCGGACGACGACGCCATCGCGATCGTCGGCATGGCCGGCCAGTTTCCCCAGGCGGCGGACATCGACACGTTCTGGCAGAACCTGGTCAAGGGGCGGGACAACATCGAAGTCATCCCTGAGCGGATCTGGGACTGGCGCGAGTTCTGGAACGACCGGCCGGGTGTGGCGGGGACGTCTTATTCCAAGTGGGGCGGCTTCATCCCGGACCACCGCCTCTTCGACCCGGACTTCTTTCGCATCTCGAGGCTGGAAGCGCAGTCGATCGACCCTCAGGAGCGGGTGTTCCTCGAGACCGTGTACCACGCCCTCGAGCACGCGCAGTACCCGAAGGCGAAGCGTGCGGAGGTGCAGATCGGCCTGTTCGTGGCCGTGATGTGGGGGTCGTACCAGCACTACGGGTCCATGACCGCGGAGGCCGGTGCCTCGTACGCGACCATCGCGAACCGGGCGTCGTTCGCCCTGGGCCTGACCGGACCGTCGATCCCGATCGACACCATGTGCTCCGGGTCCCTGACGACCCTGCACATGGGTGCGCAGAGCATCCGCAACCGCGAGTGCGAGATGGCGGTGGTCGGCGGCGTCAATCTGACGACCCACCCCAACAAGTACTTCGTCCTCAGCCGCACCGGCTTCGCCGCCAAGGACGGGCGCTGCAAGCCCTTTGCCGCCGGCGCAGACGGCTACGTGCCCTCCGAAGGCTCCGGCGCGCTTGTCCTCAAACGTCTCAGCGCCGCAACACGCGACGGCGACCGGGTCCTGGCCGTCCTGCGGCACTCGGCGGTCAATCACGGCGGGCTGGTGAACAACCTGACGATGCCCAACGTCGAGGCGCAGGCATCGCTCATCGAGGGCACCTTCGCGGCGACGGGCATCTCTCCCGACAGCATCGACTACGTCGAGGCGCACGCGCCGGGCACAGAGCTCGGCGACCCGATCGAGATCCGCGCGCTGACCAGCACCTTCACCCGGCACGGTGTCGGCCGCACCGACATCCCCATCGGATCGGTGAAGTCCAACGTGGGCCACCTCGAGTCGGCGGCCGGGGTCGCCAGCGTCGTGAAGGTGATCGAGCAGATGCGGCACCGCCGGCTGGTGCCCTCCATCCACGCCGAGACGGTCAACCCGAACATCGACTTCGACGCCGGTCCGCTCGCCCTGCAGGTCGAGTCGACGCCGTGGATACCGCGCACCAACCAGGCCGAGGAAGTCCAGCCGTACCTTGCCATGATCAACTGTTTCGGCGCGGGCGGCACGAACGCCCACGTCCTGATCGAGGCCGGGCCGAACCGGTCCGTTGCCCCGGTGCCCGGCCCGCAGGATCGCGAGCTGTTCCTCTTCTCCGCCCGTACGGCCCACGCGCTGGACGCACTGCTGCACGCGCACCGGCAGCTGCTGGAGCGCTTTTTCACCCGCGCGGACAGCGAAGCGGCGATCAGCGTCGCGGACTCGGTGACCAGCGCCGTGGCCCGCGTCGCGGACCTGGCGCCCCGCCACGTCAGGCAGGGCGACCTGCTCTCCGACCTCCTGCCCGCCGAGGAGCGCTTCGCGGCCCTGCCCGCGGAGCTCGCGCGGGCCACCGCCGTCCACCTCTCGACGGCCGAACTGGACCGCGAGTCGAGCGTCGCCGAGCTGATCGAGTGGGTGCAGTACCTCGCCGTGCCCGACTGCCTGCCGCGGACGGCGGACGCCGAGAGCGCCTGGTTCCAGTCGCTTGCCCGCGCCACTCAGACGGGCCGCGACATGATGCAGCACCGGTTGGCGATCGTCGCCACCGATGTCAAGGACCTGGCCGCGACCATCGACACCCTGCTCTCGGACAGGGATGTCCGCGGCGAGTTGGACGGTTGCTTCACCGGTCACGCCACGCCGGCGGAGGCGGTGACGCTACGACGAGAGTTGACCGGCGAGTACATCGACCAGCTGCTGGGCAACCGTCGCCTCGACCGGGTCGGCGAGTACTGGGCGCAGGGCCTGGACATCGACTGGACGGGCAATTTTCCGCCCGCGCCCCTGCACGTCGACCTGCCGCTCTATCCCTTCGACCACGTCGTCTGCTGGGCGCCGCAGGACCGCCCGGAGCGGGCGTGGGCCGGTCAGCGTCCCGCCGCGCTGGCACTCGCCGTAGACCTCGACCAGAGCCTGGCGACCGAGAAGGTCCACATGTCGCTGGCCCTCGAGGACGACGGCAGCCATAGCACGCAGGTTTCGACGCTGGCCCACATGGTGACGGTCGCGGTCCCGCAGGGCGACACGCCCTTCGTGGCAAAGCTCGAGCCGACACGCGACCTGCGCCACGCCGTCGCCGACGGCTTTCCGCCGGACGCAGTGGCCATCGAGGCCGGCGAGCTGGGAAGCCGCGTCGTGCGTTGTCTCTCGCACGACACGACCCTCGCCCAGATCAGCATCACGCCCTCGTCCGCGCAGCTGCGGCCAGTGAGCTCGATCGGGCCCGAGCTGCGCCAGCATTCCCTGCCCCTCGCGCCGAGCCTGGACCAGGCGGGTGGTGCGGGTGGCACGGCGACAGACAACGTCAGCGCGGCTCGCTTCTCGCTCGCGCGGGAAGACGACCTGGCAAGCCTGCTCGGCACCGTGCTCGCCTGCGTGTCGACCGCCAGCGGGCAGGACGCGGTCGAGCCCATGCTGGTGGGACAGATGATCCGCCACGCCGCACTGCCGAAGACCGGTTCGATCCTGATCACGCGCCGATCCGCCGAAGACTACGAGGCCATGGTCGTTGACGACGGCGGCACCCCGATTCTCACCTGCATGCGCATCCTGCAGCCGGCGTCCGATCGCGAGCAGTTCCTCGACGGGCCGCCGCTGCGCGTGTTCAACGACACCTGGCACCCCTACGAGCCGCCCGCCAGCGAAGCCACCCCACCGGCGCGCGTGTTGGTCGTCGCGCCGAGCGAGGAAACAGCCGATCACATAGCCGCGGCTCCGCGCTTCGCCACCGCCGCGACCCAGCAGATCCTGCTGAACCACGCCGGGGTCAGCCACCTCCGGCGTGACGGGCGATGGGAGATCCGCCTCGACGACTTCGCCGCCCTGAGCGCCTGTCTTCGTCTTGTCGACGACCCCGACGTCATCGTCTTCGCGAGCGCAGGGCATGCGGGCACGTCCGTGGGCGAACTCACCGCTTTGCACCTACTCGCGCAGGAGGCGATTCGCCGCAACCTCTTCCGCCGCGGGGGCCTGCGCTTCGCAGTCGTCACCCGCGGCGCGGTCAGCCTGCCCGGTGAAGCACCTACGCCGTCCGGGCTCGGCGGCTACGTCCGCACCCTGACGCGGGAGGCCACCTGGCCGATCGCCCATCTGGACCTCGAGCCGAGCTGCGAGATCTCAGTCGAGCAGGCCGCGGTCGTGGCGCGTATCGCCGAGTGGCCCGACCACGACCGTCCCTTCGCGCTGCGCGACGGACAGTTCTGGCGCGAGGCGCTAAATGAGACCGCTCTGCCGATGGCGTCGATACCTCCCTTCCGGCAGGGCGGGCACTACGTCCTGTTCGGCGGTAACGGCACCATCGGTCGCCAGCTCGGCCTGGAACTCGCCCGACGGTACCGGGCACGGATGACATGGGTCTCGCGCGGCGAGCTGTCCGAAGAGGCGAACGCCGCCGTCGGGGCGATCAGGGAACTCGGTGGCGACGTCCGGCACATACGGGCCGACGTCACCGATCTCGACGCCGTCCGCCGTGCCTGCACCGAGGCCCGCGATGCCTTCGGCCCGATCCACGGGCTGATGCACATGACGATGACCCGCAACATCCGGCGCATCGTCGACCTGAAACCGGTCGATTTCGCCGGTCTGCTGACCGGCAAGGTGGACGGCACCGAAGCGGTCGTGCAGGTCGGGCGGGAGGAGGCTGCGGACTTCACGCTGCTCTATTCCTCCATAGATGTGCACGTGGGCAGCGTCGGCTGGTCCGCTTACACGGCCGGCTGCAGCTACCAGATGGCGGTTGCCGCCCGCGCCCAGGCCGAGGGCGAGCCGGTGCAGGCCATCGGCTGGGGATTCTGGGAAGGGATCGAGGACTCGGTCGCCACCACCCTCGGCGAGAAGGGGATCGGGCTCATCACGCCGGCCCAGGGGCTCGCGGCCATGCAGGCAGTGTTGTCCACGCCCAACGCGCCCACGGTGGTCGCGGTGGCCGAGGACGCGGCGCTGAAGAAGATGGGCTTCACTATCGCCGCCGCCGGCCCGAGCCCCGTAGTGGAGCAGGCCGGAGCGACCGCTTCGCCGGCGGTGCCCACACCGACCCCGGCCGAGTCGACTCCGACGACCGACGTCGCCTCCCCCCAACCCCGTCCGATCGCGCACGAGTTCCCGACCGGCGTACCTCCAGCCACCGAGGTCCCGAACAGCGACGTCCTGGACGGGCTGACGACCCTGTTCGCCGAGATCCTGAAGACCGACGCGGATGCGTTGGACCCGGACTCAGACCTGCTGAACTACGGCGTCGACTCGCTCATCGTGGTTAACATCCAGGCGACCATGGAGGAGCGGCTGGGCGCGGTGCCGACCGCGCTACTGCTGGAGAACTCCACGTTGCGCCAGATTGCGCAGGTGGTAGAACGCGACCACAAGGACGTCGCGCACGCCCTGCGCGGCGGCGCGGGTGCCGGTGCGGGTGACCGCGCCGCGGCCGCGTCGGCACCGCCGCCGCAGCCGTCGGCTACCGACACCGTGGATGTCGGTCACCCCGCGGGTGCCGGCGACGAGTCGCCGACGAGCGAGAAGCCGAGCGCTGTGCGCATCCTGCGGCAGGTTGCCGCGGACGGGATAGATGCGTTCCTGCGCGCCTATCCTTCGCTCTACGACGAGGACATGTTGACCCATGCCCTCGCGCCGGCGCTGGGACCGAGCGAACAGGCCGGCGCGCTGACGCATGGGATGGTGGGCGTGGACGGCGCGAACATCGAGTTCTTCGCCGTCGGTGAAGGAGAGCCGATCGTGGTGTTCTCCGCCGTCGCGCTGACGGTGCCGGTGTGGACGCACGTCATGACCTCGGCACTCACCCGCGACCATCGGCTGATCGTTGTCCACCAGCCCGGCTACGGACTGAGCGAGGCGATCACCGGCTGCGGCAACCGCGAAACGGCGCGGGTCGCGCTGGACGCCGTGCGGGGTCTGGGCGAGCCCGGCCCCTACCACCTCCTTGCCTCCTGTCTCGGCTCGGTGGCGGCGATGCACTTCGCGGCCGACTTCCCGGACGAGACCGCCTCACTGGCCCTGATCGGGGCCTTCCACGACGCATCCGACCTGGACGGGGGCGACCCGTCGACCATGACCTCGGGCGAGTTCCAGCAACTCGCCGAGACTGCGGTCGCCACGCTGCATCGAGACTTCGACGCGGTCGCAGCGGCCGAGGCCGCCACCAGCGGTCAGGACCTCGACACCGAGGCGCACATCGAGGACAGCCGACAGCTGCTGCTCTCGTCGCAGAAGGTCAACTTCCTGGTGGCGCTGCGCTACCTAAACGAGATGATGTCCGGATCGCTGATCCCGGTGCTCGAGCAGATAGAGGCCCGCACGCTGTGCCTCTACGGCGACGCCGACCAGATCATCTCACCGCGGCACTCGGGCGAGATCACGTCACTGTTGAGTTCGGCCCAGTCGTCGCGGATCGACGGGTCCGGGCACTTTCCCTACCTGACCCACCCCAGTGACTTCCTGTCCCGCTATACGGCCTTCCTCGCCGGAGACGACGTCGGCACGGCGTCGCAGCCTGCGTCGGGAGCTGCGAAGTGACTCGGCTCGTCACCCGCCAGACCTACCCCAGCTGGCCGGCGCGGCTCGACGGACCTGAGGCGCGAGGCACCTGGACCGGGGACCGGCTGACCGAGAGCCTGCGTGACGGGCGCTGTGTCTGGCACGCGGGCGCGCAGGTCGAGGTGACCGAGCACCCGAACTTCCGCGGTCCGCTGAACTACCTCGCCGGCCTCCAGGACCGCCAGCACACTGCGCCGATGCGCGATGAGGTGACCGAGACCTCGAACGGCCGGACTACGAGTCTGTCCTACGCACTGCCCACCGACCGGGACGCGCTCGAGCTCAAGGCAGCGGCGTCGCACGCCTGGATGGATGCCACGCACGGGCTGATGCCACGCCTGCCTGACTTCATGTCTAACGTCATGGTCGGCCTGTGGGACTTCCGCGGCGAACTGGCCCGAGTCGATACCCGCTTCGCCGAGAACGTCGAAGGCTATTACGAGTACTGCCGCGACAATGACATCGTGCTGACCCACGCCATCGGGGACCCGCAGATGGACCGGTCGAGCACCGTCCAGGAGAACCCGGACATGGCGCTGCGCGTGGTCGAGCGCAGCAGCGACGGGATCGTCGTGCGCGGAGCGAAACAGCTCGCAACGCTGGCACCCTACTGCCATGACGTGCTGGTCTACCTGTCGCCGACCTACGCGCGACGCGAGTTGCCGCAGCACGTCTGCTGGTTCTCGGTCCCGATGAACGCGCCGGGACTCAGCGTGCTGTCCCGCGCGTCCATGGCGGGACGTCGAACCGGAACGACGGACCTCGCAGACCGGTACGACGAGCAGGACGCGATGGTCTTCTTCGACGACGTGTTCATCCCCTTCGAGCGGGTCTTCCTGCTGGACGACGCAGCGACCGCGGTGGCCGGCTTCTGGCATCTGAACAAGTGGTCGCTGCACGTGGGCCAGATCCGGTTCCACCATCGCCTCCGTTTCACCCTGGCGGTTGCCCGCATGGCGGCGCGGGCGATCGGTGTCGACGGCTTCCGCGAGATCAAATCGGACCTAGGCGAACTGGCGCAGTACGTCGAGCTCTCCCGGATGGCCCTGACGTCCATGCTGGCCGAGGCCGCCCCCACGAAATACGGACTGTGGGCACCCGCCTCCACCCTCGCGATGGACACCTTCGCCGCGCAGATCAGCGGGCGCCTCAACGAAATCCTGACGAAGATCAGCGGCTCGGGCGCCGTCATGCAGGCCGCAGAGGAGGACTTCACGCCGCCGGAGCTGGCCCCGCTGGTGCGACGCTATATGAGCGGCTGCGGGGTCGACGCGGATGAGAAGGCGACGGTCTTCAACCTGGTCCGCAACCTGATCTGTACGGACTTCGGCGCCCGCCAGCACATCTACGAGCTGTGGAATCGCGGCGACCCGGTCCGCAACCGGATGACTCTCGCGGACGCGCCGGTTGGTCTGGACGAACTCGAGGCCGACATCCTGTCCGATTTCCGTTTCGGCGGGGGTGCGCGCGCATGATGCTGCAGACGACCGCCAGCGAGACCAGCACGACCGCGGCGATCACCCGCTCACCCTGGCTGGGCCTGCACCGGCCGGCCGAGGCGCAGCTGCGCGCGCGGCTGATGATCCTGCCCTTCGCCGGGGGCAGTGCGAGTGCCTTCTTCCCGTGGACCAGGGAGGTCGGCGGCAACGAGTGGCTCGAGATCGACGTGCTGCAGCCGCCCGGCCGCAGCACGCGCTTCCGCGAAGCGCCGCTCACCAGCCTCGAGGCCTACGCCGACGAGGTGGCCGACCAGGCCCTCGAACTGGCACACGTCCACGGCGAGGCCCCGCTCTTCCTCATGGGGTACTCGATGGGGGCGTTGGTCGCCTACCTAACGGCGCGCGACCACGGGCCCCGCCTGCCGCTGGCCCACCTGATCGTTGCGGCCCGGCGGGCCCCGATCCGCCAGCAGGCGTCGCTGCCGGGCGCACGCCTGTCCCGGGACGAGGTGCTCGCCCGGCTGAAGCGGCTGCAGGGCACGCCCGAGGCCCTGCTGCGTACGCCGGAACTGCTCGAGCCCTACCTGGACAGCATCTCGGCCGAGTTCCATCTCGTCGACAGCTGGTCCGACGACCGGCTCCCGAGCCTGGACGTGAACACGACCGCCGTGGCCGGACTGGACGACCCAGAGACCCCGTTGGGCGAGGTGTTCGGGTGGGCCGACCTCACGACCCGCGACTTCACCGCGCACTTCCTGCGCGGCGGCCACTTCTTCATGAACACAGCGCGGTCTAAAGCGTGTCGTCTCGTCAAACAGACGATCGAAGCAGAGATGGACGGTGACACCCGATGATCGCGTTTCTCTTCCCTGGCCAGGGCGCCCAATTCTCCGGAATGGGTCGCCACCTGTTCGAGGATTTCCCGAAGCAGGTCGAGATGGCCGACCGGGTACTCGGACACAGCGTCCGCGACCTCTGTGGGCAGGACGAGGCGACGCTCCGCGAGACCCAGAACACGCAGCCCGCACTGTTCTTCGTGAACGCGCTTCATCTGCTGTGGATGCAGCGAATGGGCGTCCGTGCCGACATGGCCGCCGGACACTCGCTCGGCGAGCTGAACGCACTCGTCGCCGCCGGGGTGCTCGATCTGGAGAGCGGACTCCGGATCGCCGTCGAGCGCGGCCGGGTGATGGCGAGCGCGTCGGACCAGTCCGTTCGCGGCGGCATGGTGGCGGCCTCGGGACTGACGGACCCGTCCGAGTTGGATGCCTTGCTGAAGCAGGAGTTTCCGGACTTCGACCGCGCGACCCTGAACTCTCCGAGCCAGGTCGCCGTGTCCGGGCCGGCGGAACGCACTCAGCAGCTGCGCACGCGGATCGAGGAACTGAACCTCGCGCGCGCCGCCATCCTCAACGTCGGTTGCGCCTTCCACAGCCGTTACGTCGCGGGCGCGGCGTCGGACTACCGCACGTGGCTGCAGCAGGCATCGGTGGACATCCGGCCGCCCCGCTTCTCGGTGTACTCCAACGCGACCGCGGCCCCCTTCCCGGCCGACCGCGAGACCATCGTCGAACTGATGGTGCAGCAGCTCACCTCGCCAGTCCGCTGGATGGACAGCATCGCGGCCATGGTCGAGCAGGGACCCGTCCTTTTCCAGGAGCTCGGTCCACGCTCGGTGGTGACGCCACTGGTCACCGAAACCGTCGCCCGCCTCGAGCGGGCCCCGTCGATGGCGGGCTGATGTTGAGCAGAACGGACACCATGAGCGACCAGAGCCTGCGTGCGGGGATGACCGTTGCGGAACTCGACGACGGCTACTACTACGCCGCCGACCTCAAGCAGTTCGCGCGCGAGCTCGGCATCCCGGTCGGCAACCGCCGCAAGGTCGAGCTCGAGGAGCTCATCCGCGAGTACCTGTCGACGGGCCGCGTGCCATCACGCATGCCGGTGCTGCCCCGAAAGGCGGGACAGCCACGGGACAGACTCGCGCGCGACGTGGTGGTCACCAACTACGTCGGTGACAAGACGACGAAGAGCTTCCTGCTGGAGTGCGTGGACGCCGACGCCCCGGGCCTGCGCGACAAGTCGGGCCAGTGGTACTGGCTCAACGACTGGCGGCGGGCGAAGCAGGAGGCGGAGGCACGCTTCACCTACGGCGACCTCGCCGATCGCCTGCGCGAGCTGAGGCAGACCAAAGGTCGACTGCCCCAGATCCCGTCGGCCCGCATGAACAACTTCAAGACCGATCTCCGGGCGGACCCACGCAACGCCGGAACTCCGGGCGACGACGTCCTGGACGCTTGGATGTGGCTAAAACAGCAGCCGGGGCCCAATACCTACGCCGAGTATCGACGACGCCGTCGCCACAATCCTCCCTCGGAGTAAGGAGCCAGGAAACATGGAGACTGGACTAGCCAGGCGCCTCTCGCGCCTGAAGAACATCGACGACGCCGTCGCCACAATCCTCCCTCGGAGTAAGGAGCCAGGAAACATGGAGACTGGACTAGCCAGGCGCCTCTCGCGCCTGAAGAACGGTGCGGCGGGTAAATCACTGTTAGTAGCCCTCGACCACGGGCTAACCAGCGGCCCGCCCGCGGGTTTCGAGCACTACTCGCGCGTGCAGGCCTGGATCGAGCATCCCGAGGTCGACGCGATCGTCATGCACAAGGGGGCGCTAAAGGCCTTCACGCGTCGCAGCATGGCGCTGCGCAAGCCGATCATCCTCCAGTCGAACGGCATGTCCGTGCAGGCAGTTAACCCGTCGGACAAACCGATCCTCATCGAGGTCGAGGACGCCATGCGCCTCGGGGCCGACGCGATCAGCCTCGAGTTCGCGGCCGAGACCAGCAGCTTCGGCGCCAACCTGAGCGCCATCTCCGCCCACATCGACTCCGCCGACAAGCTCGGCATGCCGGTCATGGTGATGGTGGGCATCAACGACCCCCCGCAGGACAGCGCGTCCTGGCTGAAGACGCATCGCGCGGTCAGCCGCACCCTGATCGAGCTCGGGGCGTCGATCATCAAACTGCGACAGCCGCCGAAGGCCACCGACTGGCAGCCTATGATCGACGGACTGTGCAACGACGTGCACATTGTCATGGCCGGTGGCGCTACGGACCGGCCGGAGGTCGTCCTCGGCCGGACCCGCCTCGGTATGGACGCGGGTGCCGGCGGCGCGTGTATCGGACGCAACATCTTCCAGCACCCGCATCCGGTCCGGTTCCTTTCCGAGCTCGCGACTGTGGTGCACGGCTATCCGGAGCCCCTCCACGACCCAGCTGAGTTGTTCGCGGCCAGCTCTTGACTCGGACGAGGCCGTGCACGCAAGCAACGCCGCCCGCATGAGGAGACCACGATGACACAGACCACGATGACGGCAACGGAGTCGCCCGAGAGCGATATCGCGGTGCCTATCACGGCAGCAGAACTGAGCCTGCTGCACCTCGATCCGAGCGTGGGTGCCGGCAACTTCGCGTTCAAGGCGCTGGCCGTGTCGCGCGATCCCGAGCAGCCGATCCTTCACTCGTTGGACAGCCAGACGCTGGCCAAGGGGCTCGAGGTTGACTCGCTGTCGCTGACCCAGCTCACCGTCCACGCCGAGCAATGGGCGCACTGGTACCGGAGCAACGACGTCGGAGAGCACGACGTGGTCGGCGTCTACGCCCGCGACGGGCTGCACCAGATACTGCACTTGTGTGCGCTGACGATGTTGGGCGCCGTCGCCGCGATCACGAGCGGCGCTATGCCCGGAGACGTGGCGAGCGCGCACTTCCGCCACCTGCGCGTCAAGGGCGTGGTCTGCTCCGTCGAGCAGCAGGCGGCGCTCGACGACGACTTCGGTGCCGACCTCGCGTTCTGCGCGGACATCGAGACGGTCTCGCTGTTGCGCAAGCACGACCCCGTCGTGCCCTTCCGCCACTCGGACGTCGATCCGATCATGATCACCCACAGCTCCGGGACGACCGGTCGCCCGAAGCCGGTCACACTGGCCCATGGCCAGTGGTTCCACGGGATCCGCGACAACATCGCGCGGCAGGCCGGGCGCACCGGCGAACGGCGGGTCCTGGTGCTGCCGGCCTCGCACAACTCGGCGCTAGCCTTCATCATCCACTCGGTGCTGGACGGCGGCCAGGCGCTCCTCGTCAGCACGCAGTCCGGCGCCGCCGCCGCCGCCGCCATCGAGAGTTTCCGACCTCAGTCCGTCGCCGCGTTCCCCGTCACCCATGTGAATCTCGCGCTGAAGCACGCCGGGCAGCGCGACTTCTCCTCGGTGAACTACTGGATCAGCAGCGGCGACGCGTCCCACCAGAAGCACATCCGACGGCTGGTCGCCCAGGGCTGCACCGTCCGTGCCGACCAGACTACCGAGGGCTCCGTCTTCGTCGACGGGCTCGGCTCGTCCGAGCTCGGTCACACTAGCTTCCTGATCCAGCACACGATGCACAGTCGCCACTACGGCCGCTGCGTCGGGCGTCCACACCGGTGGGTCGGCGCGCGGGTGTTCGATGCGGCCGGCCGGCCGGCACCCGACGGGACGATCGGGCGGCTCGGGGTGTCGTCCCCGTCGATCACGCCCGGCTACTGGAACGACAGCGAACTCACCGCCCGCTCGAAGATCGACGGCTACTTCCTCACCGGCGACCTAACCTACCGGGACTCGACGGGTCGCTTCTTCCACGTCGACAGGACGAGCGACGTGATCAACACCGCGGGCGGGCCCTGCTACAGCCTGCTCAGTGAGGAGTACCTGATGACGCTGGACGAGATCGTCGACGACTGTGTCGTCAGCGCGGTCCCCGCGGGCAACGGCGTGCAACGCCCGGTGGCGATCGTGTGGTCCGAGCGGGACGCGCAGATCATCGCCGACCCGTTGATAGAGAACTTCAACGAGGCCCTCGCCGCGCGGGACATGCCGCTGATGCACGGCGTGGCGGTCGTGTCGCCGGACGCGATCCCACGCGGCATCACCGGCAAGGTCCTCAAGTGCGAACTGCTCAGCGCCCTGGCCGACGTGGCGGACGACCCCGCCCAGGCCGACTGGATCATCGACTATTGCGTCGCCGATGCGGCCTGAGGACACCATGACCACCTCATCGACACGTTCGGCGCAAGGCCACACCACCGACTTCACCGTCTCCGGAACATGGTCCGGGACGATGTCCGGGGGACGCGGCGAACTCGGCGCATCCGGTCTGCGCGTCATCCATTCCGTGCCCGGCGATCTGGGCGGCTGCGGCAGCGGCACCAACCCAGAGGAACTGCTGGCCGCGGCGGCGTCCAGCTGCGCGATCATCACCCTCGCGGCGATCTTGGAGTCGCAGTCCGGTGCGCCGGTGCAGCTGCAGTGCGTCACCACGGCGCAGTTCCGCGCCTCCCGCACCGGTCCGGTGCCGGTCGGAATCGCCCACGACATCAGCCTGAGCGCCCACGTCCCGGACCTGGACACGAAACGGACGTCCGGCCTGGTCGAGCGCAACTGCATGATCTCGCAGGCGCTGGCGGGCAACGTGCCCGTGACGGTGCAGATCGCCAACGCCGCCAGCCCAGTACCGGCCTGATGCTGGCCACCATGGACAACCCGCCCGCAGGTCCTGCGCGCGGGTTGCCGGCTGCACAGACGCTAAACGCGTGCATCGACAGCGTCACCTCCAATCACCCGGACTCCCCGGCCCTGCTCGAGTCGGGACGCACCCACACCTTCGCCGACCTGGGCGCGCGCAAGCGTCAGTACGTGCAGCTGCTCGACGAGCATGCGGTGGGACCCGGCGACTGCGTGGCACTGCACGGTTGGGCAACGACTGATCACATCGCCGCGATGTTGGCGATCATGCACCGCGGGGCCGTGGCCGTGCCGCTCGCGGCGACCTTCCCGCGGGCCTACCGCAACGCGCTGCTGGAGCGGGCCGGCGCCTCGCTGGTGCTGACCGACACGCCCGACACGCCACAGGCACTGAGCTGGCTGCCCGAGAGCGCCCAGGCAGCCCCCGCCGACGACGCGGCGACGGCCGGCGCCGACACCCCGTTCCTGTTGATGTTCACCTCGGGATCGACCGGCCAGCCGAAGGGCGTGCTGCACGCCCACAGGCAGCCGGTGAACCGATTCCGCTGGATGAGCGAGGCGTTCCCGCTGGAAGCGGACGAGGTCTGCGCCGCGCGACCAACGGTGTCGATCATGCCCTCGATCTGGGAGCTGTTCGGCGGCCTGTGTGCCGGGCGCCCGACCCTGCTCGTCGACGCGGACGCGCTGAACGACCCGGCCCGATGGGTGAGGATGCTGGCTCAGGCCAGCGTCACCCGGATGACGCTGATGCCCTCGCTGCTGCGCGTCCTCCTGACGGAGTTGCAGCAGCTGCCGGCCGACGACCGGCCCCCGCTGCGGCTGCTAACCGTTGGCGGGGAACCGCTGCCGGATCGTCTCGTCCAGCGCCACCACGAACTGCTTCCCGGATGCCGCCTGCTGGAGGACTACGGCGCGACCGAGGTCAACACCATCGGCTTCGGCCTTCGCGACACCGACGGCACTGCGCTATACCAGCCGATCAACGGCATGCGGATCGGCGTGGCCGGTGAGGACGGCGCGCCGGTGCGTGGCGCGGATGAGGGTGAGCTCTGCGTCGCGGGCGAGGGTCTCGCGCTGTCCTACTGGGGCGACACCGCGCAGACCGAGGCGCGCTTCGGTCGATACGGCGGTCTCGAGCGGGCGTACCGTACCGGCGACCGGGCACGGCTGCTCCCCGACGGTCGATTCCTGCTGCTTGGCCGCACCCGCGACCAGGTCAAGATCAACGGCCTGACAGTCGACCTGGTCGCCATCGAGTGCGCCCTGCGCGACCTGCCGGGCGTCTACGCCGCAGCCGCCTTCACCACGCAGCCCGACGGCAGCGAATGGACGCAGCTCTGCGCCGCGGTCACCGGCGTCGACGGTCTCGCACCTGAGAACCTGCGCACCGCTTTGCGCGACGCCCTGCCACTGCACATGGTGCCGTTGTGCGTCGTGCTGGTGCCCAGCCTGCCGCGCCTCGACAGCGGTAAGCCCGACCGGGCGGCGCTACCGGGCCTCGTCCATGACGGCGCCGCCGCGTCGGCTGCGCCGGGGAGGGACGTCGCGAGCGCCGCGCACGCTGCCTTCGTCGCGGTGACTGGTCAGTCGCTTGACGCCGACAGCATGGACGCGACCTGGGACGCGTGCGGCCTCGACTCCGTCAGCACCGTCGCCTTTGCGCAGGCCGTCACCCGGGCGACCGGGCGGCGGTGCAGCGCGACCGACCTCTTCGACCACCCCACCCCGCGCCGCTTCCTGGACTTCCTAGCGAACCAGGACCCCGGGCGAGCCGTCGGTGCAGTCGTCGACGCGGGCCGGGACAGCTCCACCGCCGAGACCGCGATCTCCGGGATGTCGGCCATGGTGCCCGGCGCCCCGAGCCTCGATGCCCTGTGGCCGATGATCCGCGACGGCAGCGTCGAAGCGCCGCGCGTTCCGCTGGAGCGCTGGCCTGGCGAGAACGCGGACGATTCGGCACTGCGGGGCACGTTCCTCGACGACGTTATGGGTCTGGACGCCAGCCTGCACGGACTGAGCCCGACAGAGTCTCGGCACGCCGACCCGCAGCTACGCCTCGTGCTGCGTTCGGTCCGGCACTGCCTGCAGGATGCGGGACTCTCGCGCAGCGCCCTGGCGGGACAGCGCGTCGGCGTGTTCCTGGGCTGCCGCCCTTCCGGCTTCGCCGCACTGGAGGCGCACCCCGCCGCCGCGCAGAGCCCGGAGGCCTTCCTCGGTGGCGACGAAGCGATGATGGCCGCGCGGGTTTCGCACCTGCTGGACCTGCACGGCCCGGCGATCACCCTCAACACGACCTGCTCCTCCGGGCTCGTCGCGCTGCACCTCGCGCGCCAGGCCATCGCGGCGGGCGAGTGCGAAATGGCGATCGTGTGCGCCGTCAGCGTCATGTGCGACCCCGAGTTCCTGCGCAAGACGGCACGGCTGGGCGTCACCTCGGCGAGTGGCGCCTGCCGGCCCTTCGACGCGAGCGCCGACGGGTTCGTCCCGTCCGAGGGTGTCGGCTGTCTGCTCCTCGAGGGAGTCGAGGCGGCCCGTCGTGCGGGTCGCGCCCCCTGGGCCCGGGTCGTGGCCAGCGGGCTCAACCACGACGGGTTGTCGAAGTCCCTGACCTCACCCAACGGCGCGGCTCAGTCCACGCTGCTCGACGATCTCTACGCGGCGAGCTGCGGCAGCCTCGAGCGAGTTGCCTACCTCGAGACGCACGGAACGGGAACCGCACTGGGCGACCCGATCGAGTGCGGCGCACTATCCCGCGTCTGGGACACCGCGTCCGCCGAGCCGGTCGCGCTGGGTTCCGTCAAGGGCAACATCGGTCACGCCAACGCGGCGGCCGGCCTGCTCGGCCTCATCAAGACCGCCCTGTGCCTGCACAACCGGACCATTCCGCCCCTGGCCGGCTTCGAGCGGCCCAACCCGCAGCTGAGCGAGCAGGTCCTGCGCCGCTTCGATTTCCCCGCCACCGCCCGGCCGTGGCCCGACGACCGCCCGTTGGCCGGAGTGAGCGCCTTCGGGATGAGTGGCACCAACGCGCACGTACTGCTGAGCGCCGAGAAGGCGCAGCAACCCGCGCCGCCACCGGCCGGGACCCTGCTGTCCATGCCGCTGAGCGCGCCCACGCAGGACGCGCTGCGTCCGTACGCGGCCGCGCTCGCCGACCAGCTGGGCGAGCAGCCGGCGCCGTCCCTGCCGAGCATCGCGGCGACCCTGCACGCCCGTACCCGCGAGGAGCACTGCGTGTGGCTGTCGACCGCTGGCGTCGACGAACTCCGGACGCAGCTGCGCGACGTCGCCGAAGGCAGGTCGTCCGGACGAGCAGAGCACGACGGCTCGCCGCCGCCGGAACACACCACCCTCGCCCACCTCGCCGTGTCGAACGAAGTGGCCGGTCCCCGCGCCGATCAGCGCATGACGAGCGCCCCGCCCCGCGCCGCCGACGGGTCCCGCCCCGTCGATCTGCCCCGCGACACAGCCCCCGACGACGGCTCGACGACGCGGCTGACCGAACTGCTCGCCCGCTCCCTGGGCGAACAGGACTGGACCCGGCACGCGGACACCCGCTTCCGCGACCTCGGTCTGGACTCCATCAGGGCGATCAGCCTGCGCGACGCGCTTCGCGACGACTGGGGGCTGCGCGTGTCCGAGTTCGACCTGCTGGAACAGGCGAGCTTGGCCACGCTGCGTGTCCTGCGCAGCGACGCCGGTCCGGCCGAGGCGCCCGCCCGGGAGGCAGCACGCCCGACCGGCCAGGCCCTGCCCGACGATATCCCCGCGTCCGGCCGTCTGACCGACCTGCAGACGGTGTACCTGACGGCCAAGCTCACCGGGCAGGACGTCGAGGGCCGACTGGGTGCCTGGAACGTGCTCGTGCTTGACGCGGGCGAGCGGCTGGACCACGACCGGTTGACGCAGGCCTGGGCGGCGGTTTGCGCCCGTCACGGCATGCTCCGGGTCGGCGTCGCGGCCAACGGGCGCCAGCGGATCGCGGAATCGGCAGCGTCCGACGTTCCGCTGTCGCGCGACGACGAAGCGACCTGCGACGGCGTGATCGCCTCAATGATGAACGACGCTTCAGGTCTCTCCGAGGTGCCGATGGCCCGTCTGCACCTACTGCGCGGCGTCACCGCCGACCGGCTGGTCGTGGGTGTCGACTCATTCGCGGCCGACGCCCACAGCACGTCGATCTTCCTCGACGAGCTGTGGCAGACCTACGAGGGGCAGCCGCCGGCAGGCGACCTGCACCCGAACGCGTTCCTCGGCGTGCTGGCCCGACGCCGCGAGACGACGACGCCGGCGTCCGAGCGGGCCGCACGCAGCCACTGGGCCGCACGCCTGGACGGACACACCCCCGCCACGGTCGAGTCCCTTCAGCCGGTAGGGGTGACCCGGGGCGACACCGAGTCCGGGTGGGCACGACTGTCCTACGCCATGACGACCCAGGACACCGAAGCGCTGACGCAGCAGGCCCGCGCCGCGGGCACACCCATCCTGACCTGCCTGTTCGAGCGATTCCGGCAGTGGGTCGCGACCCGGGCCGCTCGTCCGGTCTTCATCGGTCTGACGGTCGCCGAGCGCCCACCCGACCTCGAGGGCGCCGACGAGATCGTCGGCCCCTTCACAGAGATGATGCTGCACCCGATCAGCGCGGGTACGACCGCCGAACAACGCGGCGCGCTCGCGCCCACCCTGGAGTCCGACCTGGGCCACCGGGCGCTCTCGGGCACCGCCGTCCTCCGCGAGTTGGCGCTGGATCCGCCCCGCATCGTCTTCTCGTCGGTGACCCAGCGTCCGATGCGCAAGCAGCTGGACACCGTCCGCGCCCTGAGCATCACGTCCGGCGTGCAGCTTCATGCGCACGCGACGCGAGACCCGCGCGGCGTGATCCATCTCGAGTGGGACGTCGACCTCGCCCACCTGCCATCGAGCCCGGCGAACACGCTGTTCGACGAGTTCTGCCGCCAACTCGCCGCGACGCCGTCCGCGATACCGGACGCGGCACCCGCCGTGACGCCCGGGCAACACCGGACGAGTAGTCTGGACCGCGCCCCGCTGACCCGGGCGATGCGCAGCTACCAGGCCACCCAGGCGATGACCCGCGGGAGGACCGCACCGTCCTACGCGATGCGCACGTACCGCATCGACCCCGAGGAACTACCGGCGATCCACCGTCGCTGGCAACAATTGCTGACCGAGCACGCCGCGCTGCACAGCGTGCAGACGCCGCGCGGGCAGGTCAGAGCCTCGGCGCGTTCGGCCGCGGCGACTATCACCGAGCATGCACCGCAGCCGGGCCAGGACCTCGACACCTGGATCGCCGAGGTCGAGCAGTCCGAGGCGCAGGCGCGGGCGGACAGCCAGTGGTCTCCGATGCGGCTCGCCGCGGGCCGGCACGAGAACAGCCAGTACGTCTTCTTCACCTTCGACTGCCACGCGCTGGACGCGCCGGCGACGCTGATCGCACCGCAGCTGGTGCTGAGCGCGGAGCGTTTTGGCGCAGACACCGACGCCGGCTTCGACTACGCCCGCTGGCAGGAGGAAAACGCCGGCGACGAGCACGACCAGGCGTACTGGCGTTCCCGTCTCGACGACCTGCGCCAGCCCGCACTCTCGCCGCCGACGCACCCCGAACACACGTGGACCCGGATGTGGCAGTGCCGCTTCCCGCGACCGGACGCGTCGGGAACCGACGAGGTCGCGGCCAAGATCCTCGCTGCCTTCCAGCGCAGCCTCATCGCCTTCCCCGAGCTGGCGAAGCTCCCGGTCATCGTCGTGAGCTACCCCGACCGCACCGAACGAGACGGCTGGCGGCACGGGCTCGGTGACTTCAGCAGCTTCGGCTTCCTCGCGCCCCGGTGTGCCGACGCCGGCTCCGACGCGGTGCGGGCCTCGCTCGACGCGGACCGGCAGCACCGCCGCGCCGACTGGTTCCCTCTCATCGCCGATCGCGTCGGCGCGGGCCGAGTGCTGTTCCCGACCGCGTTCACCGACGCCCTCAGCAGCGACCTCGACTGTGCCGAACCGGCGGGCGCGGCCGTGCGGACAACCTCTCGCACCGCCGGACTGGCCATCGACTGCCTGGCCTACAGCACCGGTCAGGACATCTGTGTGGAGTGGTCAGTGAACACCTCAGTAGCCAATACCGAGACCGCGGAAAGGGCCTTTGTGTCGTTCCGATCCGATGTGTCCGACGCGTTGCGCCCGAACGTCCAATCGAGCGCCGCCGCCTTCCAGGAGCAGCAAAACCGGACGGCCTGCCCCTACGACGAACAAGCGACGATGGTGCAGTTGTTCGACCGCTCCGTCGCGCGCTACCCGGATCAGGTCGCTCTGGTCGATGACGAAGGTTCTTGGAGCTACGCGGAACTCGCCGCTGCCGTCGGGCGTTACGCCGATGCGCTGTCGGCCGAGTACGGCATCGGTGACGGCGACATCGTGGCCGTGCGACTGCGCCGCGAGCGTCGACTGCCCGCCCTGCTACTGGCCATTCTTCGTCTGGGTGCGGCCTTCGTCCCGCTCAATTCGGAAGACCCGACCGAACGGCACAATCGCATGCTGCAGCGCTCCCGTGCGCGCCTCGTCGTCGTGTCGGAGCCGGACACCGGGCTAACGGCCGACGCGGTGACGGTCGACGCGCTGGACCGGACGGACAGGACCGCGTTGCCGACCGTGGCCGACGCGTCCGTACCAGACGGTATGGCGTACGTGATCTTCACGTCGGGCAGCACCGGCGAACCCAAGGGTGTGATGGTCCGGCACCGGCCCTTCGTCAACCTTGCCGAGGACCTGCAGAAGAGATACGGCTTCGGCCCGCAGGACCGCGGTATCTGGGTGAACTCGATCGGCTTCGACCTCTCGGTCTTCGACGTTTTCGGCTTGCTGGCGCAGGGGGCGAGCCTTCGCATTGTCAACGAGAGCGACCGCCTCGACCCGTCGCGGATCGCCCGGATCATCGGCGAGGAGCCGGTGACGTTCTGGAACTCGGCCCCGGTCTACTTCCACGCCGTTATCAGCCAGCTGCTCTCGCGCCGCTTCCAGGGGACGTGTGACCTTCGCCTGGCCTTCCTCAGCGGCGACTGGATGCCGCTGAACCTTGCACGACAGTGCCTCGAACACTTGCCGAGCATGCGGACCGTGGCGCTCGGCGGCGCCACAGAGGCCGTCATCTGGTCGAACCTGCACGAGATCCGTGAGGTGCGCGCCGAGTGGCGCTCTATCCCGTACGGCCGCCCGATCCAAAACGCCCAGTACCGCATCCTCGACGCAGCGATGAGTCCGGTTGCAATGGGTGAGCCGGGTGATCTGTTCATCGGCGGTGAGTGCCTCGCCGACGGCTACATCAACGCCCCGGACCTCAACGCGAGGGCGTTCATCCCGGACCCCTTCACGCCGGGCGGCACCCTGTACCGCACGGGTGATGAAGCACGGTTCATGCCGAGCGGGGAGATCGAGTTCCTCGGACGCTCCGACAAGCAGGTGAAGATCCGGGGGCACCGGATCGAGCTCGGGGAGATCGAGCATGCGATGGAAACCGTCGGCTACTCCACGCCCGTCGTGCTGGCCACCGAGGGCGGGCAGGGCAACGTCGTGTTGCGCAGTCTCATAGGATTCTGTGTGGGTGCGGAACCCGAGGGGGCATCGGCGAAGCTCGCGACGCTGCTGCCGAGTCACATGCAGATGTCCCGACTGATCGCGGTCAGCGCGTATCCGACCACGGCCAACGGCAAGCTCGACGACAAGGCGCTGCTGCGGCTGGCCGAGGAGAGGTCCACGCCGGCCGTGGTGCAGCCGACCTCGTCGGCCGTGCCGCTTCGGGAGAGCATCCTCGACACCGTCGCCGAGCTGTTGGAATGCGAGACGGACAGTCTCGACCTCTCGCTCGGGCTCGGGCACCAGGGCTTCAACTCACTTCACTTTGCTCTGCTCGCCAACGGCCTGAGCGATCTGCTGGGCCAGGGTGTCGCGACGGCCGATATCCTCACGCTTCCCTCGCTGGACAGCGTCCTCGACTACGCCGCGCAGCGGGCACCGGAGCCGGCGCCGGCCGTCCCGACCCTGCCGCTCACCCATGGGCCGGACGCGCCGCCCGCGGTGACCGACGGCGACGCCGACGCCGACGCCGCGATCGCGGTGATCGGGCTCTACTGCCGGATGCCCGATGCGGACGACGTCGAGTCCTTCTGGCGCAACATCGCCGAAGGCCGCGACGGCATTACCGAGATCCCGGAGAGCCGATGGGACTGGCAGGCCGTGTACGGCAACGACCCGAACCGCGACGAGAGCCTCTCCCGCTGGGGCGGGTTCCTCAGCGATGTCGACCGGTTCGACCCGTCCCGGTTCAACATCTCCCCTCGCGAGGCCGCCGCGATGGACCCGCGTCAACGTCTGACGCTGACCGGCACCTGGCAGCTGCTCGAGGACGCGGGATACGCGCCCATCACCAGGACTCCCAGTGACACCGGCTTGTTCCTGGGCGTCACCGGCGACGAATACGGTGCCTTGCTCGCCGAACGCGGAGCCGCGCAGGACCAACTGACCCTCATCGGCACCGGCCGCTCGTTCATCGCCAACCGGATCAACTACGCGATGAACTGGTCCGGGCCCAGCGAAGTGATCGACACGACCTGTTCCAGCTCGCTGGTCGCCATCCACCATGCTGTGTCCGCCCTCCGCGGCGGCGACTGCGCAATGGCCGTCGCGGGTGGGGTCTCCGTGCTCATCGACCCGCGTCCACACGTTTCGCTGTCCAAGGTCGGCGTCCTGTCGCCCGAGGGGCGGTGCAAGACCTTCGACTCGCGCGCCGACGGCTACGTCCGCAGCGAGGGCGTCGGACTGGTGCTGCTGAAGCCGCTGTCCCGCGCGATGGCCGACGGCGACCGGGTGCGTGCCGTCATCCGGGCCTGCCGCATCAACCACGGCGGGCGGTCGTCGGCGCTGACCGCCCCGAACGCCGCGGCGCAGGCCGCCCTGCTGGACGCCACGTTCAAGGAGGCCGGATTGGGCATCGCCGGCCTGGGGCTGCACGAGTCGCACGGGACTGGCACCCGTCTGGGCGATCCGATCGAGGTGACGGCCTATCAGACGGCGCTGCGCGCGCAACTGTCCCGCGAGGACCTGCACCAGCCGCCCACGCCGGTCTCCATGGGCTCGGTCAAGTCCGCCATCGGACACACCGAGGCCGCGGCCGGTGTCGCCGGGTTCATCAAGGCGGTCAAGGCGCTGGAGGCGCGAGCGATACCGCCGCTGGTCCACTTCCGTGAACGCAACCCGGAGATCGGTCAGGACGCCGAACTGCTGCGCTTCGACACCGCCATGCGGGACTGGCCCGAACCGAGCGTCAATGGCGTGGCCGTGCCGCGGCGAGCGAGCGTCAGCGCGTTCGGCTTCGGCGGCGTGAACGCGTTCGCCGTTCTCGAGGAAGCGCCGGCTCGGGCGCGCGACGTCGCCACCGACCGCGAGGACCTCTTCGTGCTGAGCGCGCGGTCACCGGAGGACCTCACACAGCAGGCCACCTCGCTCGCCGACTGGATCGAGGGTCCTGGAGCGGGTGTCGCCCTCGCCGATGTCGCCTTCACGCTGCGGTCCGGACGCGTGCAGGACCGCCAGCGCTTCGCCGTCGTCGCCGACGAGCGCACGGCTTTGGTCGCGGCGCTGCGGACGGCGCAGCCAGTGTCGGCACAGAACGCCGCCGATGCGGACGCGCTGGCGGACGCCGTGCGGAACGGGGCACTGGCCACGGCAGCCGAGCAGTGGACGCACGGCGCGGACGCCGACTGGAGCTGGCACGAGCCGGCCGGCTGGCCGCGCCCGCAGCGCGCCGAGCTGCCGCTGTCACCCCTGCACGAGGCTCCGTATTGGCATCCGCGCCTTGAGCGTGACCCCGCCGCGACGCGCGCAGTCTGGCGCAACCCGGGCAACCGCGACGGCGCGCCACGTTTTCGCGTCACGGCCCGCGACGGTTTCCTCGCCGATCACGTGATCGGCGGGCAGGCCATGCTCCCCGGTGCAGCGTGGATCGCCGCGGCCGCCCAAGCCCTCGGTGGGCCGGGAACGCTGTTCCTGCGCGATTTGACCTTCCGTGCGCCGCTGGTCGTCGACGGCGCACCCAACGCGGACGTGCTGGGCATGCGGGCCGAGGACCAGCTGACCTTCGTCCGGGCCGACGACCCGGACGCGCCGCTCTGCTCGCTGCGCCTGGGCCCGGACGCCGGTCCCGGCGAGAGCGCGCCCCTCGGATCGTACCGACGCAGCTACCGGACCGAGCACGACGCTGATGCCTGCGCCGGTGTCTTCGCCGACCTGGGCGTCGACTACGGCCCGCTGTACCGCGTTGCGCAAGCGTGCTGGCACGCCCCCGACGAGGCACTCCTCCATGTCCGCCTCCCCGACGAGGCATCGGCGGACGGCGGACTGGCGATCCCCCTGCTCGACGGGCTGTTCCAGGGCGTCGTCTTGTTCGAGGCGCTCAACGGCCGGCGCCGGCCCCGCGTGCCCATCCGTGCCGAAGCCGTCAGCGTTTTCCGCGATCCCGGTCGTGCGGGCTACGTCCGGGTCAGGCTCGCCGACGACGGCCGCCGCCACGACGCATGGCTGTACGACGAGTCCGGTCGACTGTGCGTGCGGATCACCGGGGTCTCGGGCCACACCCTTCCCGAGACGCCGGCCGCACCGGCCCGGACGCAGAGCAAGTTCGTGGGCTACGCACCGACCTGGGTGCCGGCCACGCTCGAGCCTGGGGGTGGGTGCGAGACCCGCACGCTGCGATGGCACGGGCAGCAGAGCCTGCAGCACGTCGAGGATTGGCTCACCTCGGAGCTGCCCGGGCTGACCGTCGCCGTCGATGCTTCGGGGGATCAGGGCGACGTCCTGGCCGGCTGCGCAGCGTTGCTGCAGGCGGTCTGCGCGTTCCCGTCCTCAGCCACGATCGGGCCGCGGTCGATCGTGTTGCTCGTCCCCGAGGCCGCCGAGTGGGCAGGTCCGGTGTCGTCCGGGCTGGCGGGACTGGTCGAGACGATCGGGCTCGAACACCCGTCCCTGCGCGTCGCCGTGCTGGTCAGCTCTGACGACGACGGCTCTGCGCCGTCCGGCCGGCTGCACGCGGCGCGGGCGCACGGCCTGTACCGGACCCGAGGAACGAGCCTGCAGACCCTTACGCTGCGGCCCATCGAGCCTGCTGATGCGGCTCGGGCGATCGCACCAGAAGCCGACGCGGCGCCCGGACATGGCTTCGTACTGATCAGCGGCGGGGCCGGTTCGGTCGGCGCGGAGATCGGGCGGATGTTGGCGGCGCGGGGTGTGCCCGTCCTCGCGCTCGGCCGTGCGCGCACGCCGTCGCAGGCGCTGCCCGAGCGGGTCCACTACCAGGCCGTCGACGTGACTGATCGCGCCGCGCTGTCGGCGGTGCTCGAGTCGTGGCGGGCGAACCTCGGTCCCGTGCGCGCCGTCTATCACTGCGCGGGGCTGACGCCCGGTGGACTGTTCGCCCGCCGGGACCCGGGCAGCATCGCCCGCCAGCTCGACGTCAAGCTGCGCGCGGCGGCCAACCTCGACCACGTCACGGCGCGCGACGCCCCCGATGTCTTCGTCGCCTGTTCGTCCCTCGTCGCGCACTCCGGCGTCGTCGGCTGTGCCGACTACGCCATGGCCAATCGCGCCATGGAGGGATTCATCACCGCCCGCGAGGCGCGGCGGCCCGGGCGCAGCGTCAGCTTCGCCTGGTCCGCATGGCCGGCAGGAGGAATGCAGTTCACCGGTACGCAGGCAAAGAAGGTCGCCGACGAGGGGATCAGACCGGTCTCGCCGATCGCGGCACAGGACTGGATCACCCGCGTCCTCGGGACGCCGGGCCTGACCGTGGCCGTAAGCCCCTTCGGCGATGCCGACGCAATTCGCAGCCACTTCGGCAAGCAACTCGCGTCCACTGCTGCGATCTAGAGAGGAGTTGACATGAACAACAGCGTTCTCACCGACAAGCGCCCGATGACGGCCCGACTCGTGCACATCAACGCGATGAGAGGCATCACGCCGCTCGTCGGTGGCTACCTGAAGTCCTACGCCTTCGAGTCCGACGTCGTCGCGGACCGCTGGTCGATCGACCTGGTCAGCACGACCATCGAACAGACAGTGGACGAGATCATTGAGGCCATCGCGCCTCCCGGCGAGCCGCTTCCGGACGTGATCGGGTTCAGCACCTACGTCTGGAACTTCCAACTCGTCTTGGGCGCGATGGAGCGGCTTCGCGCGCGCCTGCCCGACACGCTCTTCCTGCTCGGCGGAGTCGAGGTGATGAACCGTGCCGACACGCTGCTGACTCCGGACATGACCAACGTCTTGGTCTGCAATGGCGAGGGCGAGATCACCTTCCGGGAGCTGCTGCTGGAGCTGGGTTCGGACGAGGCCGACGTCGCACGGGTGGGAGGCATCAGCTACGTGAGTCCCGACGGCACGATCGCCGAGACCGAACCCAACGACCGGATCAAGTCGCTGGACGACATTCCCTCGCCCTACCTCAAGGGCTATTTCGCCCAGCGCGACCTCGGCATCGCGCTGATGGAAACGAACCGCGGCTGTCCCTATCACTGCTCGTATTGTTTCTGGGGCGGCGCTGTCGGCCAGAAGATCCACCGGCTCGGGCGCAACCGGGTGGAGGCCGAGATCGAGTATCTCGGCCGCAACAAGTGTCGCTCGGTGTTGCTCTGCGACGCGAACTTCGGGATCTTCCCGGCGGATGTCGGCTACGCGGAGAAATTCGTCGAGTCGCGGCGCGCAAACGGCTTTCCCATACGGGTTCGCTACTCCTCGGCGAAGAACAACCTCGAGCGCTCGCTGAGCGTGGCCAGCATTCTGGCCGAGGGCGACGTACTGACCTGTCAGCCGATCTCGCTGCAAACACTGTCGCCCGAGGCCCTGAAGAAGGCCAACCGCGAAAACATCGACCAAGAGACGTACATGGCGCTCCAGCGACGCACCAACGAGATGGGGATCGCGTCGTTCGTCGAGATCATCTGGCCGCTTCCGGGCGAGTCGCTGGACAGCTTCAAGGAAGGGCTGGCTCGACTGGCGCAGGGCGGCGCGCAGGCATTCGCCATCTACCCGCTGTTGTGGCTGAACAACGTCGGGTTCCAGGGACGCGAGAAGGAACTGCAGGTCGAGACCTGGGCAGAGGACGACGCCGCGAGCTCCGGTCGCAACGTCGTGTCCACCAAGGAAGTGCCGTTCGAGGACTACCTCGACGGGCTGATGTACGGCGCCGCCCTTCAGCTCCTGCATGACGCGAGAGGTCTGGCGAACACCATAACTCTTCTGGACGCCACCGGGATCGCATCCGTGCGGGCGGTCTGCGAGCTGTTCGTCGACTTCATGGACCGCCAGGAGGGACAGGGCGGGCTCGCCCGCCTCTGGGAGGAGGGCCGGGAGCGGTTTCGGGTCACTCGCTCGAACATCACGTGGCCGGGCAGCCTTGTCTATCACGCGCTGCACGAGGACCGCGCCGGCTTCGACGACACCGTCCGTCGCTTCGTGCAGGAGAACCGTGAGCTGTTCACCTTCCTCACGGACAGTCCCGACTCGGCCGCGGTGGGTCGCGCGGTCGATGTGATGGTCGAGTTCGACCTGCTCGCGCGGCCGTACGTGTACACCAATTCCGAAGTGGTGGTACCGGAGCGGCTAGCCCAGCTGACCCTACAGGAAATGACGGCGCGCGGTTGCATATTCGACGTCCCAATAAACGTCGAGGAGATATTGGACGCGGCGCGCCTTGCGAAATCAACCGGCGCATCGTGGCGGCCGACGCTGACGCACACACGCTACGAGTTTGATCATTCTGTCAATCAGAGCTTCCACCTCGCTGCGAAGTCGCGAGAGGATCACTACGACGAGTGCCGCCTCTACGCGACCGAAATCGGAAACTTCGCCGGGACCTGGAGAGCAGACCACAGTCCGATGAATGAGGTCCGATGAGACTCTTTGTACTCGCATTTGGAATGTTCGCAATAGGCGTCGACGGCTTCGTGGTGGCGGGGATCTTGAACCCCATCGCGGACGACCTGGGTGTGTCGGTCGCGACCGCCGGGCTGCTCGAGACGACCTTCGCCCTGTCGATCGCGATCCTGGGCCCGATCCTGGTCACGTCGCTCGGCCCGATCCGGCCACGTGTCGCCCTGTCGTCGAGCCTGGCCGTGTTCGCGCTATTCAACGTCGTGGCGGCCGTGGCGCCGTCGTTCTGGACGCTGATGGGCGCGCGTGTCCTCGCGGCGATGGCGGTCGGCATCTTCATGGCGGTGGCCCCGATGGCGGCCGCCATGTCGGCGAAGCCCGGCGCCCAGGGCAAGGCGCTGGCCGTCGTCACGGCCGGCTTGACCGCGGGCATCGTGCTTGGGGTACCGATCGGTATCTTCCTGGCCGACCAACTGAGCTGGCGGTGGAGTTTCTGGTTGGTCGCCATCCTCGGCGTCCTCGCGGCGGCCGGCTGCGCGACCCAGTTCGCGGAACTGCCCTCCCCGCCGCCGGCCTCGCTGCGCGAACGTGCGTCGGTCGTCGCCATGCCCTCGGTGGCGCTGATGCTGCTCAGCCTGACAGTGTGGATGACCGGCGGATATGTCCTCTACGTCTACATGGGCCCAATGCTGGAGAACGTGGCCGGCTTCTCGCCCAGCGCACTGCCGTGGATCTTCTTCGGCTTCGGCATCGCAGCGATCGTCGGCAACCTCCTGGGCGGGATTCTCCTCGACCGGGTCGGCCCCTTCGTAACCCTCGTGGTCGGACTGACCGGTGGTGGCGCAGGACTGTTGCTGACCTCGATCTGGGGCAGCAGCAAGCTGGGAGTCATCGTCGCCGTGATCCTGTGGTCGGCTGCGGGGTGGATGCTGACCCCGCCGCAGCAGTCCCGACTGCTGGCCGAGGCGCCGGACCGCGCACCCGTCCTCATGTCCGTCAATGCCTCTGCCCTGTACCTGGGGATGGGACTTGGCGGGGTGCTGGGTGCAATCGTCACGCGGGTCGGGGGCCTGCGCAGCCTGGGCTGGGTCGGAAGCCTGGTCGAGCTCGCGGCGATCGTCCTGGTCGTCGCGCAACACCGGAAGCGTCCTAGCGCGCCGGAACACCACAAAGTTCGTGGGACAGCTGGGCAGGGTGCGGCATGAAACAACTCAAGGATCCCGCCATCCCGATCCACGCGTGGTTCGCGGCCGGCGAACTCGCCGACAGTGGTCTCCTCGAGCGGATGGCCCATTCCCAGTTCACAGGTGCCGTGCTGGACCCGGACGATGTGGAAACGCTTCGGACCCGGCTGTCTCCATCACTCCTGCGTGTGGTGCGGACGCCTCCCGATGCCAGCGACCAGGTGATGAAGCTGGTCGAGAGCGGGGGCGAAGAGGCCGATCAGGCCCAGTACGTCGTCCTGAGCCCTGACCTGGGCGTGCTCGCCGACGCGCAGGAGCGAGGGATAGCGACGTGCCTCGACGTGACCGTGACCGACGGACCGTCGCTCCATCGAGCCATCGACCTGGCGCGCCACCACCGCTACGTGTTGCTACGGTTCACCGATCCCACGAACATCCCGATGGAACTCGTGATCGCTGAGCTTCAGGACTCCAGCACCATCGTGGTGAAGAACATCGCCGGTATCGACGGAGTTGAGGCGGCGCTCATTTCGCTGGGCGTAATGGAGTCTGGCAGCGACGGAGTGTTGTTCACGCCGACGTCACACGCCGTCGCGGACGAATTCCTCGCGGGCCTGAAATCCGCGTCCGCGGGTTCCCTTCCGCTGCAGCCGGCCCGGATCACTAAATCGGTGTCCGTCGGAATGGGCCAGCGCAGTTGTATCGATACCGTCACGCTGTTCAACGAACGCGAGGGAATCGTCGTAGGGTCGACGTCCCAGGGCGGTTTCCTGTGCTGCTCAGAAGTGTTCTACCTGCCGTATATGGAGAGACGGCCGTTCCGGGTGAACGCTGGCGGCATACACAGTTACGTCTATACAGCAGACGGTCGTACCCGGTACATGTCGGAACTGACCGCAGGCTCCCAGTCCTCGGTGGTGGATACCGATGGCACAGCACGGCCTGTCCCGGTGGGCCGAATGAAGACTGAGGTTCGTCCGCTGCGGCTGCTAGAGGCGGAATTCGACTCGGGCGAACGGGTGAACGTCATAATGCAGGACGACTGGCACGTGCGCGTCTTCGGTGCGGACGGTAAGCCCCGAAACATCACTGAGCTCGCTGTGGGTGACTCCGTGCTGGCGCACCTGGCGTCTCCTGGCCGCCACGTCGGCATCGCGATCACGGAGACGATCGAGGAACGATAGGCGGTTCTTCACCGGCCCGAGCTGACAGCAGGCAACGGTGGTAGGACGAGGTGGCGATACGGCCGCAACAGGACTGGTCGCCTCACCGAGGCCATCGGTGTCGTCTTACCCCGTCCCCTGCGCGACACGGCTGGCGTGGACCGTTAGGGCCGTCGTCGACACGGCGCACGCGGTCTCACGTTGCGGACAAGAGTGTCCCGGTCCGCACCAGCTCCGCCGCGTCACACTGCTCCGGACCGGCGACCGGCCCCGGCGCCGTTCCCGAGACCACGGCCAGTGCAATCGGATCACCCGTCGGCAGCTCGGCGGTGCAGATCTGCAGAGGCGCCCAGTCGTCCCGACGCAGGCTCCACCAGGCGTAGGCGGCCCGCGCCGTATGACCGACGTCGAACGTTGTGAGGTCGCTGCTGAGCCCGAGTCCGAGCGCCTTGATCACCGCTTCCTTGCGGACCCAGAGCCGCAACCAGCCGGCGCGGTCCGAGGGCGGCACACCCTCCTCGGCAGGGGACAGGCACGAAGCGAGGCTGTCGCCGCTGACGGCGCGGTCGCGCTGCTCGACATCGATACCCACCGGCAGCCACGGATGCACGGCGACGACCGCAACTGATCCGGAGTGGGAGAGGTTGAACTGCGGACCGTCACGCACGAGTGCCTTGCCGTACCGGCTGGTCGTGAGTCGCACCGCGCCCGGGGGTTGGCGCATCGCCCGGCCCAGGATGCCCCGAGTGAAGACTCGCGCCGCAACTGCCCTCGCCCGCAGGTCCGACGTGGCGAGTCGTGCGCAGGCGTCACGTTCCTCCGCCGTCAGCCATCTCCTGGTCGGCGCCGGCATGTTGATTCTGGGCCTCGGTTTCGCGCTCGTCGTGGTCTCGGCGGTGAACGCCGCGGCTCGCGCACTGCCCCCAGCCCGGATGGGGGTCGGCCTGGGCATCTACCAGAGCGCCTTCTACGTCGGCGGAGCACTGGGGGCACTGTTGTCCACGGCGTCGCTCACCGCCCGATCCGGCGCCACCTCATCGCCATGGAACCCGCTACATCACGGAGCGGGCTCGGCCTTCTCCGACGCCCTACTCATCAGCGCAGCGGTCGCGATCGCCGCTGCCCTCCTCGCGGCCGCCACGCTCGCCGCAACGGCAGCACCCGGGCGATTGTCGTCACCGTAAGACGATCACTGTACGAAAACCGCTGCTGATAGCCGCTACCCGATCGATGCGAAGTGCTCCACGACGGGGAACGGGTCATAGAAGTGGTGCAGCAGCTCCCGCCAGGGCCCGTAGCGGTCCGATCCGCGGAAACCCTCGGTGTGGTCCTCGATGGTGTCCCACTCCACCAACAGCAGATAGGTCGACGGGGACTCGACCGACCGCGAGATACGCAGACTACGGAACCCGGGGGTCGACTCGATCAACGGGCGGGCATACGCAAACGCAGTCTCGAACTCCCCCTCCTGCCCGGACCGGACCGACAGCAGCGCGTGCTCCAGAACCATGGGGCGCAGTCTCTCCCACGCCGTCTCATCTGGTGGGCTGGATCGACCATGATTGCCAGTGGGTTGGAGGTGCAGCAGATCACGGCGCTCCAACCTGATTCCCGGGTGACGAGTGGTCGTGACACGCTGGCAGCCATGATGAGCCGCTGGCGAGGCGCCTCACAGCCAGTGCGTGTCGCAGCGGCGGCCGCCGTGATCGTTCTGACCTACGGTACGGCCGTCCACCTCGTGCACTTGGCCAGCAGCGGCTTCGACCCCTACCCGCAGGTTCCCGGCTGGTTGAGGACCTACTTCGTCTCCTTGACCTTCCTCGACCCGCTGGCGGCCGTGCTGCTGGCCCGGCGCACCCGGGCCGGCGTTGTCCTGGCAGTGGCGGTGCTCGTCTCCGACGCCGCGGCCAACGGCTGGGCCAACTACGCCCTCGACGCTGAGTCCGGGGTCACGGTTGGGCGCGTCGGCCAGGCAGTGGTCACGATGCTCGCGCTCGCTGCCTGCGCTACAGCCCCTCGCCTGTGGCGAGCCGCAGCGCCCCTGCAGCATCCCCGCTAGACCGTCAATCGGAACGGCTCGTCACCTGTCCAGGAGTGGTGCTCGATCACCGTGACAGGCTCATTGCGTGCTGACAGCGGGTATCGACCTGGCGGCCAAACCGGCCAAGACCGGTGCGGTCCTGGTGGACTGGTCGAGCGAGCCACCGACTGTGGTGCGGGCGTGGAGGAAGGTAACCGATGAGCAAATCCTCGCGCTGTGTGAAGAAGTGACCAGGCAGCGGGGACGGGTGGGCATCGACTGTCCTCTGGGCTGGCCGCGCCCGTTCGTGGACTTCGTTGGCGCTCACGCGGCGCACCGGCCGCTGCCTATGCCAGAACTTGGTACTCAGTCGCTGAGGCTTCGGGCCACGGATATCGCCGTGATGCAGCGCCGACTCGGGCGGCCCCCGCTGTCGGTGAGCACAAACATGTTGGGGGTCACGGCCCTGCGCGCGGCCCGACTGCTGGCAGAGTTGCGAGAGCGCGGCATGCCGGTGGACCGGACGGGCGGGGGCACGGTCTGTGAGGTCTATCCCGCCGCCAGTCGTTCCGCGTGGGGATTGGCCAGGGTGCGGGACCTGACCGAGCTGCTCAGCCGGCTGCCGCTGGCGGTCGTGCCACCTGCAGAGCGGGCCCAACTCGACAACGAGCACATCTTCGACGCGCTCGTCGCCGCTCTCACGGCTCGGGCCGTGGCTGACGATGCCACCGACCCGCCCCCACCCGGCCAGGCGGACCTTGCGGCAGAAGAAGGGTGGATCCACGTGCCGTCGCACGGCCGCGCCCTCGCCGAACTCGCTGGCCGCGCACCAGTGCTCGACTGACGCAGAGCTATTTTGCTTGAACTGGCTGGTCCACGTGCCGTATTCAACTCCGACCCCATCCTCAAGGCCCAGATCGGCCACCCGTCAGTTTCGCACGGTGGTTACGAGACGCCGTGGGGAGACAACCTCTGGGACACGCCGACCAGGGCGTCAGGATGGCCACCGGACGTGGTGCGGGGCAGGCCAGTTTCAAGGAACCGGGACACACTGGAATCGCGGGTCGAGTCGACCTTGAGCAACGCGGGCAAAACACGCCATGTGTTCCAGAACCAATCTTGGTCGTGTCGGATAACGTCCCCCCATCGGAAATGGCTCCGGACAGGTCATCTGCAACAACCCTGGTCACAGGCTTGCGGGCGATGCAGGTCGTGCCGGTGGTGGTTC
>JAABUP010002093.1_pt1 | contig 40108 bp, 50 predicted proteins | sample 5559201 | NCBI WGS metagenome assembly JAABUP01 (sample SAMN10711887, study PRJNA513373) | rock metagenome | isolation source: Antarctica rocks | place: Antarctica | reverse complement strand
CCTTCCACCCCACAGACAAATTCTGTCTGGCTCATGTCGTGCAATGACTACATGTATGCTGGTGGATTGTGCAGCAGCTCATATACTCAGCAACTGTAGATGCCTTTGTGCATAATATGTAACATCTGTATGTAGAATACATAGTGGAAAATTTCAAGATGTGCAGCGCATGTCAAACTGCAATTCAGTAATTTTGGGGACTCGTTAGCAGTATTGTTCACTGTGCTGTTACCTCATGTGGGGCGCTGTGGTGCAATGTATGCAGTTACGCTCAGCATCTTGCCTTGCCAATGTCAGCTAGAGCATGACATTTGGCTTTCTTTGTGCAGGTGCGCATTGACCACAGAAACGGCACTGTCCATTTTGGCGGACAACAATTGGAGTCGGTTAGGATCAGGGACCACATCAGTGCTCTGGCTCGCCGCCTCACTAAGGCATTGCACATGGTAGAGCCTGATGTGTCCAAGGAGGTTGAGGCCAGGCGGCTGAAGGTGTGCTGTTTCTGCTGCACATCACACTTGCCATGCAAACAAGCCCAAATCAATCATTCTGCAGTTTCAACGGGCTCACTCTTGGTTAGTATGTGTTTCATCTATCTTTGACTTCACATGGTGTGAAGTAGGGCAGTTCAGATGGGCGATGGATGCAAGCCTTGCTCTGTGAAGTGCTTGCAAACTGTGGCAAGCTGTCCTCCAATGTCTCAGTCTTCTATCTCTGCTGTCATGGTGTGCAGCTACTGATAGCAGTGGCTGTGACAGGATTCAACCGTTGGAGTCATAGCCACTGTTATCAATAGCTGCACACCATGACAGCAGAGATAGAAGACTCAAAAATTGGAGGAAAGCTTGAGTTGAATCCTGTAGGGCATCTCAGCCTGCTTGTGCAGCTCCATGCAAAGAGTCTTCACAGCTGTGTGCACTACAAAGGAATTTGAGTCTAACAATCCCTTCTGCCCATGGGGCAGCATCTGCACTTCATGAAAAAATGGTCATCACACGTAAGCAATAGAGCATGCAATGACGTCTGGCCAGGCCAACAAACGTGCTCAGGCTCGCAAGCTGCTGATTGAGAAGCAAATGCTGTCATATGCAGGCAATAGAGCATGCCATTCAGACTTCTGGTCAAGCCAAAGAGCGTGCTCTAGCTCACAACCTGCTGATTGAGAAGCACACCTTGTCATATGCAGGCAATAGAGCATGCCATTCAGACTTCTGGCCAAGCCAACAAGCGTGCTCTGGCTCGCAAGCTGCTGATTGAGAAGCGCAAGGAGGAGCAGGAGCGGCTGCTGCTGGAGCAAGAGCGCGAGCAAGAAGAGCAGCGCATGATCCAGCTGCGCATCAGCGAAGAAGCAGAGGAGAAGAGGCGCAAGGCTGACATGTACGCACAAATGCTTTGCAGTCCTGACTGGAGGCCTCTGTGTTGGGTGTATTTAGTTTGCAAGGCTGGCATGTAGTCTGTCTGGAGTGCCGAAGCAGAAGCTGGCATTACTCCACTTGCTGGCTGATTGCCTCTGCAGCTTCTCTTGTACAGCTCGTTTACAAACCCCAGCAAGTCTTGCTTCTTGAACCTTGCTGTTAGCTGTTGGAGCAATCATCAGGAATCGTAAGTTTTGGGTGCTGCTGGTCATGCATGTTTGCTGCAGCTTGTCAGATCTCCAAATGCATCATGGACAGCCTTGGCTCTTATCTCTCCTGCCAAGTGTGTCGTCTCTTGTGCCAAACTGTGCAGCCTCTTCTGCCAATCTGTGTTGCCTCTTTGCCAACTTGTGTAGCCTCTTCTCCCAATCATGTAGCCTCTTCTGCCAGTCAGTTCTGTCAATAATGCAGTCCCTTTTGCTATTTGTGCAGGTTTTTATTCTCTTATGCCAGTAATGCAGTCCGATCATGCAGTCCGATCATGCAATCCGTTCATGTAGTCCAATCATGCAGTGCAATCATGCAATCCAATGATGCATGTAGTCCAACCATGCAATCCAATGATGCATGCAGTCCAAGTATGGAGTCCAAACATGCAGTCCAATGATGCATGCAGTCCAATAATGGAGTCCCATCATTCAATCCAATGATGCATGCAGTCTGACCATGCAGTCCGAACATGCAGTCCGATCATGCAGTCCAATCATGCAGGATCAAGAGAGAGGAGGACAGGCTGAAGAGAGAGATTGATGAGCGGGAGCTGAAAGAAGCAGAGGAGCTGCTAGCCAAGAAGGGCAAGGGCAAGAAGCTCAAGGAAGGCGAAAAGCTGGACAAAAATGCCATCATGCAGGTAAACACGCTGACAGCTCATTATCATTAATGTTGTTGTTGATTTCGTTGTTGTTATGCTGCCCCTGCACCCAAGCTGATGGATGGTGGCCATGCAGCACAAGCATAGTGTCAGCTTTGCTTCCCCTGTGACTCTGATGTTGCTGTTTGTCAGTGCTTGCAGTGCTTGCAGTGACCAGCATTGTGCAAAGGCTTTTGCAGCCAGAAAGCGTTGCAAGCAGTTCAGCACCTTCATGCAGTGCTGCTCTGGGCTGCTGCCTTAGGAGGCTCCTGTTATGATCGCTGAAAATCGTAAACTTTCCTTTTCTGTTTTTCTTACAAAGGCTTTTGCAGCCAGAAAGCGCTGCAAGCAGTTCAGTACCCTTCAGGTGTGCTTGCCTGGCTTTGCAGGAAGCCCTAGAAGAAGAAAACAAGGCACGCATTGAGCAGGCGAAGAAGATGGACCTGCTCATCAAGCGCATGGACCACACAGAACGCGCCCGCAGGGAGAACGAGGCACCTCTGCTGCAAGAAGCATACGCTCAAAAAGTCAAGGTAGCATTCTTGTTCCTTGTAGGTCTTATATATATCAAATGCAACATAACTTCAGAGCTCATGATCTTGTGCAGTCAATGCAGCAGTCAACTTAGCTAAGGCTTCCCTGGCATCCACCTGACTCTGTATGACACACATCACCTCAAAAAGCTGCGATAGCTGCATTAGCTTGACTGGCAATTTTGATTCAAATCAAGGCAGCCAGAGGTGTTGCCTGATATTGCGCAACCGTTTGCCCATGTCTTGCTTAAGAACAGGCATCACTCTGAGCTGATGCATGAGAACATTTTGGGTTTGGAAGGCTGTTACTTCAAGCTGTTGCATGGGAATGCCCTGTGCGTGCAAGGCTTTAGCATACTGTACAGTTCAGCATTGCAGCATCAAGCACACACGAGTGGTCCATGCGGCGTGCCCATATCTGCTTGGAAACATGCATTGTTTCAAGCTGGTGCATGGGAATGTTCTATACACGCCAGGCTGTAGCACATGATGCTGCCCAGCAATGCAGCACTGATGGTTGTTTAGTCATCCATGCCGTGCGTAGGACGATGAGCTGGACTTTGCTGAGCAGCAGAAGCAGGGTGCCATCCAGCACAAGGAGCAATGGGAGCACGACTCTGCTGAGAAGCAGCGCCTGACCAAGATGCAGCAGGACCACTCGCAGTTCCAGCAACAGATCATGAGCAGACGGCAGGGCGAGTTTGAAGAGCTACAGGTCAGCACCTCTTGGACTCTGGGTCTGGGACTCTGGGTTTGCTTGTTGGTCAGCATCTCACTGCCCTGGGTCTGGGACTCTGGTTTGGTCAGCATCTCATGGACTTTGTGCTGCTTGTTGGTCAGCATCTCATGGACTTAGTGCTGCTTGTTGGTCAGCATCTCATGGACTCTGGGTTTGCTTGTTGGTGTGTATCTCTTGGAGTGTGGGTCTGCTTATTGAGACAGCAAATGGTTCGTTGTGGCAGGCTGGCTATGCATTCAGACAGCCTTGTTCTCAAGTCAGAAATCGAGATTGGCCACTTAGGGCTGTGGCTGTTTGCATTGCAAGCTTACATCCATTGCATGCAGCATGCATGCAGTGTTGTCTCAAAGTCAACATGCCATGCAATTGATGAATTTGTCACTTCACTTATCGAGTGTTGCACTCCATCCTCTGCAATATGCACATCAAGTGATGCATGCAATCATCTGCTGCATAACCCAGCAGGAGTTAGAAGACCCTGCTGAGCCTGCCTGTTGGATGCTGCAGCATGCACGTGAAGAGGAGATTGCAGAGCGCAAGGCCATGAAGAGGGCCGAGCGTGACATTGCTCGCAAGAAGGAGTACGTGCGCCGTGTGCGTCTTCAGATTGAGGAGAAGCGTGCTGAGGTCAGTGCTGCATTGATGCAATGGGTCTTTGATACATTTATAAGCCATCGCAGCATGGTTTCTACCTTGAAACACTCTTGGCAATGATTTTAACGACCTCTGTCCAGCATGTAAATGTCATATCTGAATGCCAAGCAGCCACTGGTATTACATTCATGATATCACATGCCAACCTTGAGCTATAGCAGAGCTTGATAATCTGCTGTGATCCACACTATTTGGCTGAGTCTCTTCTGGCTTCGATACATGCATTGATCATGACATCTAGGCCATGTACATACATAGTGACAGTGTAATTTCTAGGCCATGCACATACATAGTGACAGTATGATGTCTAGGCCATGCACATACATAGTGACAGTATGATCCTTGCATGAACCAGTGCATTGCATGTACTGCAGATTGAGCAGCAGGAGATGCAAGCTGAGATTGAGCGCATGGAGCGTGAGAAAGAGCTGGAGAAGGCTCGTGAGGCCGAGAGGCAGAAGAAGCTGGATGAAGCTGCTGCCAAGCAGCGTGCCAGGGAAAAGGAGATTGAGGAAAGAGAGGTCAGCGTTGCATGCTGCACCCACTGCCTCCAAATGGTGTCACTGTGTCTATGGCAAACAATGTCAACAACAATGATGATAACGCTTTCCAGCTCATGATGAGCCAGGTACCTGCATGAAGTCTTGTTGTGCCAGAGCAGCCTGTCTTGTGTGTATGGTGCCATTGTGGGTCAACTCTCAGATAATGATGCTTGATCAATGTGTATAAGAGCTGCAGAGACTGGGCTGCATGATATAGAGTGCGCTATGCTTTACTGGCATGCCTGTCAGCGTTGTCAACCTGGTGTTGCTCCAAAGGGATGCTGCTCACCTGAACCTATACGCCAAGTCTCAAATTTGATCTGCTGCTTGTGTCATGAGAACAGAGATGTCACACAAGATCGCCATGATTGGCACAAGTGATTGGCCATGTAGGCTGGCAGAATCTTGTAAAATCCTTCTTGTTCATCTTCTATTCTTTTTCAGGCAAGATTGTCTGCTTGGGCAGCCCACGCATCACAGTCCACAGTAGCCCAACTGCAGACACCACACACACAGTAGCTCTTTTCAATCCTCAGACGTCTATTTTGATTCAAAAAAGGTCATCCCTGCACCAGAAATCTACACTCAGAAACGTCTGGGGACAGTAAAGACGCGTCTCCACATTGTGGAGATGTCACAGTAGAGCTCCAACATGATCATGTCCCTTTGCAGAAGAAGGAGCGAGAGGAGGCGCCAGCCAGGCCCTCAGCAGGCAGCGCCTTTGTGCCGCCCAGCAAGCGTGGAGGCAGCTTTGCACCCCCAGCAGCCCGCGCCCGCGATGAGGTCACCCCTTTCCCCCCCCCTTGACTGCTGCTGTCTTCTTTTGCCATGACCCAGATGCCAGTGCTCCAGAAAATATTCACATGTATCTATCTAGAACATGTATATATATACATATCAACCCACAGCTGGCATTGCACAGCATCACCTGGAGGCTGGTACTCTGCTGCATGACATGTCATACAAGCATGAGTCACCAAGGTCACACATGAATATGGGCTGGTTTGGTACTGCTAAATTCTACCCAGGAAGACTCACAGAGGGCTCAGAAAGGTAACGTGTGCATTGAGCATCGGTTTGCAACCAGTAGTTCTTCACTTCCACTTCCATTTCTTCTTCTGCTTCTTCTGTTGCAGTATGTGGGAAGATGTTTGCACTGCTAGGTCTATGTGCTGATGTTTCCTTTGGGTGCAGGGAGCAGAAGCCCCCCGCGGTGATGGTGACAGGTGGAACAGAGGTGCCCCAGCAGCTGCTGCTGCTCCTGCTGCTGCAGCTGACAGAGGAGCTGACAAGCCAGAGGAGCGTCCCTCAGGGGGAGGAGGAGGGGCCTGGAGACCCACCAGGAGGGGTACTGGGGATGCACCAGGTGACTGTTGATCTCCTGCTTCTGGCAGCTGTGCATCACTGGGACTGATGCTGCCTTGGGATCATGGATGCCTGACAATTGTCCATTCCTGGTGTAGCACAAGCCTCTTTGGAAGTAAACGCGGAATGCTGTATGGCTGGTGAAGTGCAGTGTTCAAATGCATATAGCAATACGCGTCTAAGTAGCAGTTCTACACACAGCTAGCTATGACAAACTTATGTTCACTAACATAAGGTTGTCATAGTTGGCTGTGTCTAGAACTGCTACTTGGACGCTTGTTGCAATGTTCATTCGAAAATCAGATCACACATATGAGGACTTGACTAAGGGGTTTGAAAGTAGTGTCAAATTCACCTGTAGTAAGATATCAGGCTGTTGGGAATGCAGCCAAGAAAGCCTGCAGCTTTTCAGTTTTCCTGCGAGATCAGCAAAGTATGCACAGGCAGCCTGATAATCTTGATGGCATCTTCAAACTTGCAGCTTTCCTTGAAATACGTTTCTAGTGGCCTGCCTGGCTTGCAGGTCGTGCCTGTTTGTGCTGTTGCCTCTGTTTGACAAGCACGCTTTCAGCAGTGCTGGCATTGCAGTGCATGCTGCAGCTTGCTATTGCTCTGACAGTGATGGTCTGTGATGCAGCACGTGATGCCCCAGCAAGAGATGCAGCACCATCCAGCTGGGGTGGTGGACCACGTGGAGCTGGCAGAGATGCAGCACCCCGGGATGCCCCCCCTAGAGATGGACCCCCACGCCGGTTTGGGGCTGCTGCGAGGGGTGATGCCCCTGCTGACAGGGATGCACCCCCCAGGAGGGATGGCCCTGCTGACAGGGATGCACCCCCCAGGAGAGATGGCCCTGCTGCCCCCTTCAGAAGGGAGAGGGAAGCCCCCCCTCCAGCCAGGGGTGGGAGTAGGTGGTAGACTATCTTTTAAAGAAAGCTGGGGTGTATCAAACATCATCACCATGCAGAGGGTTGCCTAGGTGGTGGACAATGCTTGCCCAATGTTTTGCCTAATGTACCATAGAATGTGAAATCACTGTTCGCGCAAACCTCTTGCAGCTTGTGTGTGTCACATCAGACATGGACAGCCACACATAATCATCACAAGAAGTGTAACATGACCTGATGATCTGTGTTCTGATCTGAGTTATCCTGTAAATGTTTTCATGTCACATCAACTTGGTTCCTGTTTCACAACACAAATCTGCATCCAGTGTGTGTAGCAATCATGAGATGTAGCAGCACAGCATGGGTGTTGTTGTAATGTTGTTGTAGCGCGCCGCACTACATGCAACTTGGTAGTAATGAGCTATGCATCTTCTGAATATATTACATCATGTGCTTCCCTCTGTTGAGATTGATTGCTTCCTATCTTTCACATTATTTCCATCTTAGACTGTGGCTTGTATCACTATCACTCACTGTCACTTCGTTGCACTACAACTTTATTTTCTACCAGCATCACTATCCTTTGGTACTGACTATCGAACACTACACATGAAAGACAACCTGGAGACATGGCTGGCACATGAAAGCACAACAACGTCAAGTACAAAGTATACAGAAGCAAAGTGCAACGTTGTACTAGGCAGCTGTCTGCTTGGTCCGCCAGGCAAATACCACAAATGTCCATGTAGATCTGCCCAAAATCAATTTGTTCTCTGTCTTGCCAGGCATGAATGCATGATTCAGTGTCATTGCTTCTGAGTGCTTTTCTTGGCCTCAGTGTATATCCAGCCAATCAGGCCATTCTGTGTGGAGCCCTCATCCATTTCTTGCATGCTGCCTATGGCCTGGCCAATCACTTTGCGATACATCACCCGGCTACTGACAACAAACAAGCTGGGAAACCATCCCCCAAAACCTGCTCTGTTCACATTCTTCTCCATGTTGCTGCGTGCCTCAATGCGCAGTTTCCTGTACAGAGAAGGACTTGTCTCATTCAGCATCGGATTGAAGCAAATCAGCAGATATGGCTCGGAATGATGAAGTGCAGGTTGCGTTTGCGTGGTATTGTGGCCACCGAGCAGCATCTTGTGAGAGTCATACGTGCATGCACTTCAAAGACACAAACAGTCAGTTCAACACAAGTGCTCACCAGCTGCACATCAATGTCACATCATCATTGATTATGTGCAGAATTCTTAGATGCATAGGCGTGCCGTACTAGTTCAGCGGTGAGCAATACCTCTCAGCCGCCTCAGGTTCTATTTCCTCACTGTAGACCATGTTGTAGATGTGCATGTCTTGACTTGGTACGGACAAGGGCAACTGGGATGCCATAGCGCTGAGCTTTCTTCAGCACCTCAAGGTCACTTTCCAGAAAGGTGTCTCCAGACACCAGCAGCAGTCCGTTATAGGCACACAACAGCTTGTCCTCGAAGTAGGTTTTGGCAGGATTGTTGGGAGTGTTGGCGCCTGGCAAGTCCCAGATAACACAATTAGGGGCGCCCTTCAGAGGAAACGCCTGAGGCTCAAACGTGGTTTCCGTAACGCCAACCTTAGCAGCACCTTCAGGACAAGCAAGTGGTTAGATACAGCCTGGTGTGGCACGTTACGTACATCAGTGCCTGAAAGCAGTAGACAGAGGATCTGCAGTTTGTCGTTAGGACTTATGCAGCAACTCTGACATAAGGAGGCTTAAGCAGCTCAGCCCTGAGAAAGACGCTTGTAATTACCTGGGTCGTTGTCTTTCATGCCTTGAAAAGCATTCACCAGCGAGCTCTTTCCCGCTTTCGTCTGACCAATCATTGCGAAATTCCATTTGTGTTCAGCATCCAGGTTAAACCTGCGTCTAGCTTCTTGAATCGCTTGTTCCTTGGTCATCCCGGCGCCCCCTGCACCTATCTCAGTGACGGCAGGGTGTTCAGGCGTCTCGTTGCGGAAGAGATCGAAAAGCCCTTTGACGGACGACACGACAGCTACAGTTGCGCTGGCAACAGCTGTGACCGTGCTTAGAGCTATGCCCATGATCTGGATCTGTCACAGGTCAAGCAAGTCACTGCTCAAGACAAGTGGCACAGTTGGGCGCTCAAGGCTGCAATTACTTGCTGACGTTTTTATTTTTTCGGAAATCACATGTGCAGTGACGGCTCTTCAAGTAGCCTTTTTAACTAGTCACGACGAGCTCGAGATGGAACTGGACCTCGAACCAGGCAGCGGGGACCCCGGCAGCGGGGCTGGAACTGAACATGGTCCCGCTGCGCATGCCGATGACAGCAAAAAAGCGGTCGCTATGTTACTTAGCGACTCCGTTGCCGTGAGATCTCTCCGCCAAGACTTCAGTTGTGCCCACAGTGCAGCTGCACAGCCAGCAGAAAAGGCTACAGTGTTGTCGGCTCGCAGCAGCAGAACCAACATCAGCACACCACGTTAGCTGCAGTGGATAACAGATGAGTGAGGGTGTGTCCAGAGCTCAGTTGATTCAGCAGGCCCAAAATAGGTTCAACTTCAATGTCACTAAGTGGAACATTGCCATGGTGGGACAGACCAAGTCTGGCAAAAGCTCTTTGGTCAATTCACTCAGGGGCTTGCGCGCCACAGACAGCGGTAGGCTTTAAAGTTGTATGTCCAACCTGCCTGAAAGGCATTTGCAGCAGCCTAATGTTCATGCCTACAAGCTTGCTCTACCCATCGCATGCATGGATGTCATCTCAGATGACAGCTCTGCCTGGCATTTCAGTGTGCATTCACTTCTGCTGTTGTGTTAAGAGCTGCAGCTGCATATACCTTGCGCTCGTACGTTCTGCGTGTCTATGTTTCTCTCTGCTGAGGCCAATCAGATGTGCATACTAGTATCAGCCTGAACCAATCTACAGCATCAGTATAGCTCAAGTGTCTGCTGGATGCATGCTGCAGGGTGCTATGAGGTTGAGGAAGCCACATGACACTTCATTTCATTATACTGTCTGATCACCATCACATGCAACTTTCATGACGATCAGACTATCATTGTGACCAAACTCTGAGTCGAGCAGTCGAAGCTTTGCATGGGACCTCCACTTCATTCATGGTCAACACAAAGCCAAGCTACCTCTCAGTTGAACATACAAACCTATTGCATAGCTTGTCAAGCGAAAGCATGCTGGTCGTAATGCGCTTGACAAGCAGAAGCATGCTGGTTGTGATGCATGGCACAGCTGAACATAGCTCTGCTGCAACAATCTCCAGCACCATGCTACACCAGCAAGGCCTGAGAAAAAATCAAGCACATGCAGCAGGCGTCAAAGGGATGTAAGCAAGCCTGAAGTCCCACTTGATTGAGTGTGACGCTGCCCTGGTATAGCACTTCCCTCCGCAGTTGTTCCACCTCCACAATAGGGTAGAACACCAGCTCATTCAGTTCAGCGTCATATGTTACCACTCTGGGAACAGTCTGCACTCCTTGCCAGCCCTGCATGGATGATGTGATCAAACTTGTTGGCTGGATGCAGCCTCAAAGCGTCACCAATAGCGTGCAATGCTTTGTTAGTAAGCAGCAATGACGACAGCAGCGACCTATCATTTCCCGTTTCTCAGGGAAGAGCTGCAAGTGCACATGAGTCATTTAGGCTTATATATATAGTAGTGTCTATAGAGATGTGCATGCTTCCTAGTGAAGCTGTACAGTGCTAACATCACCTGCACCACTTCTCAAGCAGCTTGTGAACTGACTCAGGGCAATGCACACCTCCTGATGAAGGGCAAAATGGGCCCTCAGAGGGGACCAGATTTGGGAAAAGACAGTGAAGGCTTATAGAGGCATCTGTGAAGGCTTGCACATGCGTTTGTGAAGGCTTACAGAAGCATTTGAGAAGACTTACAGAAGCATTTGTGAAAACGTACAGAAGCTTTTGTGAAGGCTTGCACATGCCATTGTGAAGGCTATCTTGTGCATTTGTAAAGGCTTCCAGAAGCATTTGTGAAGGCTTGCATGTGCATTCGTGAAGGAGGCACATGCATTTGTAAAGGCTTTCAGAAGCATTTGTGAGGGCTTACAGAAGCATTTGTAAAGGCAGTTCCTGCAGAGCACTGCCCACTGCAACCAACTGAAGTTTCAAAGACCCAGGTCATCATCAGCCGCCTCCCATCATCCAGCTCAAAGGACTTGGAGGCATAAACTGCGCAGCAAATTATTCATTAAACTATTCAGCGTTCGACATGCAATAATTAGTGAATTAATCATAACGCACCAGCCTGATCACTTGCATGTTGATATTGCAGTGTGAGCTCCTGCAATGCTGCAGCACCTTGAGGTGCAGGAGGGCAGGAAAAAGTGCAGGCTTGAGATCCACTTTCAGGCATTTTCAGGCTCTTGACTACATGTACAGCAAAAAACCGCGTAGCTGCAAAGCATCTGACTTTGAACAAGCATGCTCCTAGTCAGGAAGCTTGCTGATACAGAGAGAGGACATGTCCGTACAGCACACTTGTTCAAAGAGACAACATTTTGTACTGTTGTGCGACACGTGTCATGTCACCAATACATGACTAATTGTGTGCATGGCCAGCACTGTGTTGACTTGTATGTTTCAGCAAGCAGCCACACACATGAACATTTGCAGCCAAATCCCCTCAGTCAGGCAGAACAATCCAGATCCTAGTTGCTAGCAAAAATTCTGGTCATCACAAACTTTGAATTCCAACAGGTAGACCAGGTCTCTCAGCAGGGCAGCACAGAGCAGCTTGCAGGATCAATGGCAGCCAACAGCAGCACAGGCTGCAAGTTTTTGTGGTCACACCTATCTCTGGTGTACATGCACTGCATATGAGGCTAACATTGTTATCATGCTGGTGCTAAAGTTCGATAGAACACAATCATGAAACTCAGCGCCAGCATGATCTCCCATGTACATCATGATCATAATACTGACAATTGCTGCTGTTTTTGCCGTTTTGGCTTTTTGCTAGGTATCTACAGGCATGTCTCCAACCTTGTGGATATCACATGTGAATCTTCCATGCACATTCATGACAGGGTATGGGATCAGCAGAAGGCTTACTTGAGCCATAGTCCAGCGGGCGGGGTGTGTAAGCAGCTTCCTTGTAGGTGGAGGTGAACAGGCCATCTGCATAGCTGCTGTCATTGGCTACCGCATAGCTGCCTGGAGTGTTGCCAAGTACATACCAGTCAGCTCTGTATGGTGTGCGACCAAGCACCTGCAATAGAACAATGGTCAAATACCATGTTGAGCAGTGTCGATTTTAGTCATAGTTGGAAATACATATCATGAGGGGGGGGGGTGCCAGAACATGTGACCACATCTGACTACCACTGAACTCAGTGATTCGCAGCACGTGGGATGTTGTGTGCTCAGCGCATAGCAATGCAGCAACTTGCAGGCTAGTGCTGGGTATATATGCAAGTGAGGCATTGTTCCATGCCATCACATCGGGACAAACAGCATCTCCTATGCCTTGACCCTTGACCTCAACCCATGCATAAACCCTAAAGTCTACTTCAAACCGTGGCTCCTATTCTAAATTACTAAACAGCCCATACCTGATCACTCCACTTCAAGGCGTAGCCCCCATTGAGGCCAGGCACAATGAAGAAATCAGGGCATTCCCAAGACCGGCAGCCAGTCCCAAATTGGTCACAGCTGTCCCCACTGTCTGCTGGGATGCACTCTGCGGAGGGGTCAGCTCCTGTCTGGGATGCCAGCAGACCTACATACTCCCAGGTTGTATAGTCTGAAGAAGAGTAAAGCATGGCTGAGCCACTACAATTCAGCTGTCCACCAATGGCGGTGTACTGTAGGCCATCCTGTATGTACAATGAAATTGCATTGTGGTTCATACTTTTACAAAAAGCATGGCAATGCTGTTGTGGAAGACTGTCTGGGATGCAAGCAAGCCTATGCTTCCCTGGGTAGAGTAGTCTGAAGACACTACATCTGGGCTAAAGCTGTTGCCATCCAGTTGTTTGTCTTACAGTATGGATCACACTCTAAAAAAGGTCATATAACAAACCTGTTATCAGGTTTCAGCAAGTATTTTTGTTACATTCTACACAAAACTTGTATGCTATGCTTTGCATGCATCAGCATGAGTGTCAGAGCATGCTACTGTGTCTATGCAGACTCCAATGCGCCCCGCTGACACAGGGTGAAGAAGAGCACAGCATTGATGCATGATAGCAACCACCTCAAAGGTGATTAATAGAAGAGCTCAAGTCATTGCTGCTGTCAGTGCATCAGGCACATTTGTGGAAAGAAGTGAGCACATCTGTCATACCTGCTGCCACTGTATCATGCACATTTGTGTGAAGAAGTGAGTATATCTGTCATACCTGCTGCCAATGCATAATGCACGTGTGAAGAAGTGAGTACATATGTCATACCTGCTGCCAGGTTGTGGTGGGGTCCCTAAACTGGGAGTGATTGCCCCCAGGGGGGTGTTGGAGATGATGGGATTCTGCGCTGACTTAGTCCAGTGCGCCAGCAGGGGGTCAGGGTTGGAGGGGGGTAGGGGGCTGGGGGTACCCATGGCCTGGGTCTGATATTAGTATCCATACTCAGTGAAGTTGTCAACCCCTGTGCTACACACAGCTTCAGGACAGGATGTGTACAGGAGGCTTGCAATGCTGCAGCAGTCACTACTAACTGATGTGGCCACTTGAAGGAAAATCTTTCCAAGCTTGAGTGTTATCACAGATCGACAACGTTTGAATATTGTCACAGATCAGAGTGTATGAAGCTTGCACAGGGTATGTATATACAGTGTCTCTGATGCCTCAGTTTGAGCACATGGGCGGGAGACTGGTGTTGCAAAGTTTCATCCTGATTGGAGGTGATGTGGCCAAGTGGGCAACATTGACTGAAGACACATGCATGGCAAGGTTGACTATGAAGTGTGAGATGCAGGGGAACGCAGTTGCAAGAGTTACTGTTGAGTGAGACAGAACTGCAGGTGCATCCATCTCAGATGTTGACTGCCAGCAGCATAGCTTTGCAGAAAACCTGCGCTGATTGCTTTGTATTCATTGCAGCTTTGGTATATAGTCCTGTGCAAAATATGTTTGTGACACTAGAACTGCCAATAATGCACTGTTGGCTGTGCACAGGTGCAGGCTGGCCAAACATCAGCTGAGCTGCATTTGATGTTTGACTGCAACATGCTGTAGGTTGACAGACCTCACTGCAGTGTCAGGAGGCGCATCATGCAACACAGCAGTATGCTGTGAGCAATCCATGTTCTGTTTTTGAAAATGGTGGGCATTGGCTTGATGAGCACAGCATACAGTTGGCGTTGCCAGTTGTAACTGCCGCAGCCTAAGAGACATATACAGCAATGGTGATGACCTGTGTACAGGAGGATGGGTGTCCCATTGACAACAGTTGCACAACCGCTGAACACTCCGTTGTTGTCATATGGAGTGTCTGGTTCCAGAGCAGTTGGAAGCCGCTGCCAATGGGCAAGATCTGATGACACCACATGACCCCAGCTTGGAGGCCCCCAAATTGCTGCACAGCATCCAAAGTTGGGCCCAGCACCTACTGAACCATGTCATGTTTGCTGCAGCAGCTGTTTTGACGGCATATGAGACAGCTCCAGGAAGCTGTTGAAGGCAAATCTTGATGCATACAATACAGTCAGGCCAGTGGTTTGCATGCACAGCTGTAACTACCTGCGTCAGGATTATACTGGAAGAAGACATGGTACAGGGCACCAAGCTGAAACATTCCGTTTGGGTCATTCATCCAGCCGGTTTGTGGTGTGATGTGGAATTGAGGATGGTGCGCAATCGCCTGGTCCAAGGTGAAAGTGAAATTTGCTCCTCCGTTGGAAGCAGATAACTCAGCCAACAATCTGCCACCACCTGCAGTCAGCTTGAACGCTCATAAATTGCATTCATGTGTTCATGTGTTTTGTGTGTGTGTGTGTAACGCCTGCAGCTCAACAGAGGGCAAGTCAACACGCAGCTATCAAGCGATGCGCAGGCACGAGAAGGCAGGGTGCAGCGGGATTAGGGCTGCTGTAACACACTGTCGTCGAGTTGTAGTCCTCAATATGAGGGTACGTGGGCGGGGTTGCGTACCAATATGAGCTGGCATGGGACCATGACCGACTGGCAGCGGCTTGATGCCGGGAAAGTCAGCATTGGAAAGAAACGCGATAGTCACTGGCACCCCCCAAGAGAGCATGACCAGGCGTCGAAATGTCGACACAAGCGTCATAACTGCCTGCAGACGGCTGAGGAAGAGCGTACATATGTCTTGCAACTCTGCAGTAAGCGCTACATCACCGCGTTGTGTGAGGGAGCTGGCTTGCTTGACGGGCGCGGAACAACAGCTCAACCCCACAGCTGCAGAGATTATAGCAAGATGTGCAATACAAAACACTGCTGCAGTAATTATGCCACCGACCTAACACACATGCAAAACGAGCACCTGAGCTGACTCTGCATTGCCACTGCCTGAAAACAGGATCATGCCACTGAGGGCATATATTTTTACAGTACATGTATATACATATATGCATTGCTGCAATATGTATGCATATGCCCAAGAAATGCTTCCAGCAGTTGTCATCAGGCCTAAATTTTGCAGCCTGCAACTTGCTGAAAGCCATGGAACTGGTAGCAGCACTACTGTCATGCTCACACACCAACAGCACAGTAGTTGTCCTCAACAGGTAGGTCCAACCTTGCTCACAACTTTGCAGCAGTTGTCGTAGTTTAACATCTGCAAGCCTCCATGTAAGCACACCCCATTCACTACAAACTCCACCAAGGTGTAAAGCAGCGGATCCGTACTTGCATCCGCTTATTACTGCAAGCCACGCACGCTTTGATCACACATCTTGCTCAGCAAAGCCCTGGCGGAAAATACGCTCGGCTCAAGCGTTTTGTCTTGGCATGGCTTTTGCGTCTTTTACGGGATGCTAAATCGATTGCTGAGCATTATTGGAAGCGCAGCCTTTACGCATCACGTCACAGATTGAAGTGACCAGAGAGCCGTCAGAGGCAAAGCATATAAATGATTCCGACATTTGCGCTTGGTCCGGCGACGGCTGCCTGCGCGGCCATTGGCATGCGCCTTGAGACGAGTACTTGATACACATCGCATCACAACTTGCCAGGTTTTGCTGGAAGGTCACCTGCAGTCGTTGAGATGGGTGTTTTCGCTGGAGCTGCTCCTTTGGGTAGACCTATCAACAGCAGATTTAGGGCACCATCTGCGCGAGGCCTATGGGCAGCCTATTGTACATCGCTTGTAGCCAGGCCGCTGCTGACCAAAAGTATGACCTCATTGGCGGGCTTTTGCTTGGGAGATTTTATTGCACAGCAGGCTGCTCGGCGGTCAAACAAAGCTCTAGCTGCTGAGCCATACGACGTCCAACGAACAATGAGACTAGCCTTCTATGGAGGCTGCATTGCTGGCCCCATAGGTCACAACTGGTTCAACTTCCTGGACAAGGTAGGCATTTGCAGACTGTCCCTGATCTACTTAGAAGTTGTTGCTTTTGCCCATTCTACATCGTGACATGTGCTGACTGATTCCCTTGTTGCTGCTGCAGATGGTGTTTCCACAGGCAGCTACAAGGTGATTGACTGCCTGGCACTCCTGCCATAGAATTGCAATCCTGTCCCTCTGTTCTTTGTTTGGCCCTTTGATTGCGATTTCCACTTTCCTAGACATTGGAGTTATCTGTGATAGCCCAGTTTGCTGCAGTGCAAAGGCAATTGCCTCAAAGATCTTGTTGGATCAGATGATCATGGCACCTATCGGTACCTGCCTGTTCTACATAGTCACCAGTGTGCTTCAAGGAGAGACACAGCAAGTGCCTAGCAAGCTGAGGGAGAAATTCATTCCAACTCTCATTGCTTCATACACTCTGTGGCCAGCTGCGCATGCCATCAACTTCAAGTTTGTGCCCTCATCACAGCGGATCCTGTACACAAACATTGTATCGGTATGTCTCTATGCTCACTTGTCTGCTCCAGCAGCCCTGCACGGTCTAGTTGTGTCACTGCAGAAGTTACATGTCTCACTGCAAATTCATGTGTCGTTGCTCGTAAATGCAAGGCAAGCTGGCCTACAGTTCACTGCCTTGCCCATTTTGCTGGTGTGTCAACCTTGTATTGGGATTTGCATGTCTTCGGAGTCAAGCTTGACTCTATGACAAAGCACTCCCTCAGGCATTGTGCACAGACTCTCAGGTGGTTGAAGCAACAGTAGTGTGAGTCTGACGTGCACTGCTGCAGATTCTGTGGACCTACATCCTGTCTCAGGCAGCAGCAGCGACTGTGTCGGCTCACCAGCCAGTCGTGAAGGGAGAAGAACCAGAGCCTCTTACAATCCCACAGCAAGTTGCGGTGTTCCTGACAGAAGAGGAACAGGTTGCAGCAATGCAACTGGTGGTGGAGGAGCTTGCTAGCACTCCAGTCACTGAAGATGCAGAGGCTGAATCCCCCAAAGAGCCTGCTCCAGCGTAGAAAAGACCAGAAAAGACTACACCTTTGGGCGTCAGTTTCATGAGAAGCCAAGTGTTTTACTGGGCTGCCCAGGTCAGGGCTCCAGCGTAGCTATGGATCTGAAAAGGCCTGGTGACACTGCTGTCCAAGTCATTCGCAACACTGAGGACCGATGGCATCCAAAATAAATCGTCAGTAGTGAAAAGGTGGCAGATAGTTTGCTGTTTGCCCAATGTGGCAGCACACATCAGAGAGGGCTGAGACAGTCCTGGTGATGTGCTTGCAATAGAAGTAGTGTGTATGTAGACAGCATGCAGAGTGCACCAACAGGTGCAGCATGACAACAAGTGAACATGACAAAGACGCTGTGCCAGTTTGTCCGGTGCATTCTTGGTCTGTCTGTTCAGGTATGTGAGTAGAAAACCGACTTTACATTGTGACGCTGGGCAGGTGACGTTTTCTGATATGACTGACGTGGGCAGCAATGCTTGCTGAGTGAAAGATGACCTTGTTCAGTTTCTTTCAGATTGTTGTGCTTAGGTAGATTTTCAGATTCAAATGTAGGCAGCTATTCTCCCAGGCCAAACTTGCCAAGATTCTTCATGTTTTCTTGTGGCAAAATGTCTTGAGCAACATACATGGACGTGCAATAATTTGATGAGATATTTGCTTTGCAGCTGGGTATGCGCAAGGTGTTACTAATCAAACTAACGGCAATTGTTCTCCACAGTGTCAATGTCTGGCTGCGTGCATTTATAATGGCATTGCCGCATCTGCAGGTTGTCTTGTGCACAGGTTGTGTTGTGTCTTTGGTCCAGAAGCATGCGCACGTCGTGTTGTTGGCATACATATGATGTTTGCAAAGGTGCACACTACCCTGGTGTCGCTTTGCATTTCAGAGCAACAATTAGCGAAATTGCACCCATCAGATTCACTTCGGTCATTGCATTTACACATGCCCACACGAGGGGCATGAAGAACATGTCATACTTCACTCACTCAGCAGCAACAAACATCAGGTGGATTAAACATGGGTGTTGCTGACAACAATTAGCAATGCTGTGAAAATAACACCACAGCACCAAAATGTCTTACCATCATGCAAATTAGGTCTGAAAGCCTCACATGACGTGTTTGCATTGCCCCTATACCACCACGCATACACACAAGGTATTTTGATATTCACTCACTTTAAACTGAACTTCATGTTTAATGGCACTCAATGCTGTTGCAGAAAATTGGGGATTGCTTTCATCAGCTAGGACTTGTGCTGACAACAGTAGCAAGGGTAACACTGTTGGGACATCGGTGCACACGCAACAATCCCCAGCTGCTCTAGCTGTCAAGATGTGAGAGCCGCATTTGAGCCTGTTGCTTCACTACTGAGCTGATTTGTTCACGGCTGAGTCATGGTTCATGTTGTTGATCTGTTGGACTGCGCTCAGCATGTTGTGCCTATCTGAGTTTGAAACGTGCAGCTCATCCCCAGTTGCAGTCCATGTTCTCAGCGTTCATGCTCAAGGGACATGATGAGCATGACTTCATGGAGTGCACTCGCTTGCTACTGAGACCTGTGTGGCTGCTATCATCAATGGAGCGTTTCCTGCTTATCGCCTCTGAGTGAGTGTGAGTAGGGAAAAGCTTTTTGCTGAATCTGCATAAAAACACAGCAAAGGAAGGTCAAAGGCCAATTTGACTGCGGCAAAGCCAGGGAACTACCCAAAATACCAGACTTGCAGGGATTTGATAAGTTACCTACCTGCAAATATCAAAGTGGTTATCCAGGAAGATCCTCTCATTGCAGCCCTGATCGCAGATGTGCGTCAAGCCGGATGTTTGGCACTTGAACACGTTTCCAAACAACGGCTCAAAGCAACAGAATCGGGTGCACTGGTGAAGCCCTGCGCCGGCGGAAAGCTGGTGTTGCTGCAGCTGCACAGACTGTGCCGAGCAGTTGCAATGAACACTGCTGCTAGCATCCAACTGCAAAGGCTGCTGAACGCTGCCGCATGTGTTGCTGATGATTCTGAAAGTCATGCCAGCTATAGAGCGCGTTTAAAGCTAGATCTAGGGTTGCAGATCTCTTAACAGCACAGGGAGTTGTGGTGACGTACGGCTGCAAAGCAAGCTTGCTGTTTGAGATGGGGCTCAGAGAAATGAGACACGCGCTTTTTAACGCCCGCAAGCTCTCCGAGGCGCTGCTGCCGATGCTAGGCCAACGTTTGCAAATTACAAAAAAATCTGGCAGCGTTTCACGTGTCACGGCGGTGGTGTAACGCTTGCAATTCTTTGATAGAATGGATCCCAGATACACTTTCCAAGGGCACAAAACTTGCAGACGTTGGCCTTCTGCTGTTAATTGCAGTATTGCAGTACGAACAAAATACAAGGATATTACCAAACAGTGCACAATTAAGGCTGCAATGCCATGCTTCATTCAAGTTTTTGAATCATTCTCGATGGCTGTTGCTTCCAGTTGGCTCCAAAAACCGCCAATGTTGTCAACCAACATCATCTTGCCGTAGAGGTGTATGTCACGAGGTACCTAGGGTAGCCACATGCTTCGTGGTATGTGATGTAAACGGGAACATTGCCATAAGGGTGTGTGCCCATCACAGAGTCATATCTCAGGTATGGAAGCCCAACAGCCCTGCATGGACACATTTCACAGTGTGTGGCTGTTTTCTGCCTGCGCCTTGTCATCTCACACATTGCAGACCTGTGTGATCAAGCTCCTGACTGAGCAACAGAATCTTGCAAGTATGCTGCAAACAAATGTGTACATGCGCAACATATGTGTACATGCATGTTGTACTAGTACTGATCCGTCATTGCAGCACAATGCAAGCCTCACTAGAGGATTGCACAGAGCAGCAGCCAGCTTGCAGGGAATAGCTGTACCTGAGAATGCTTTGGTCCTCCACTTCAGGGGGTTGGCGCAGGTTTTTGTCGGGCAACATCTGCTTGGCTTTGCCGGTTAAGACATCAACCGCTAGGACTTGGCGAAGACCTGCAATGAGCTTGAACTTGATCTCACACTCTGGATCTCACACTGTCTAAGCATTGAGTCAAGCTAGTCAAGGATCATGCGACTAGCATCAGTCATGGAAAGCTTTGCTAGAACTTTTGTGTGCAACAGCCCTGTGTATGTCCAACATTGTGAAAACTGCCATGCCTGCTATGTTATCAGACTGCGACAATGCACATGTGTCTGAAAGCACTTTGACAGCTGCCGTGGACAAGGGAGCAGATTCTGACAAGCAAGCCTGTCTTGGATGAAGCCCCTCGGCAAAGGTGAGGGGCAGCGTGATGCGCATGCAAGCCTGTCTTGGGTGAAAGTGCCTCAGCACCTGTGAGAGGCAACGTGATGCACAAGCAAGCAGCGTGAGTCACATACCAGCAATGTGGCTGACATCTGCAAGGTGACCAGAAAGGGTGGCGTCTCCAGGCTGAATTTCATGATCAAAGTGGACAGCCAGAGCTGGGTGGCAGGAGTAGTAGTTGCCGGTACCCCACATGCCTTGCTTTGCAAAGTGTGAGGTGAACCCTATGCACCAATGGAATGTGCTGGTGTGGTGCAGCACATGTCATGCTGGTGCTGACATGGCATGTCCTGCTGTTGCAGACCTGGCATCACATGCTGTTGCTGACCTGGCATGCCAGCCCCTTTGACTATACTTGTTCACAAAACAAAGCCGCTTGTTTGCAGGACCTTGGGTTGTCACAAAGCCACTGACACCATAGGCATTCTGGACCTCTGTCAAGATTCTCTGCCCTGAAGGTTGTAAGTCAGGGTGTCTGAAGCAGGCAGCTTCTGGTTCACTCAAACTTACAAACTTGGTTGTTCTGGTATCTGTGCTGGTGCTCATTTGGGCAAATGCTGTCAGTAACTGCTGAGTGTGATCGGTACTTGATGATGCTGCTTGGGCTGAATCCGGGGCTGTCTGCCTGCCAGTTTGCATGTTGCTCTGATGTTGGCCATATGACGCATGTTCTGGAGATGACCAGGCATTGCCATGGGCATTTGCTGGTATTGCTTGAGATCCTGCGATATCATTCGGCAGTATTGGAACGAGTGCAATGTGCAGCGCTACAGCAGGATTCTTACCCTGGTGTCTGTGTTCAGTTCTTAGTCTATGTCTGGGGGTGCAGAAAGACTCAAATTTGGAGCCTCTACGCTTGCTGATGTGAGGACGGGCTCTCTGTGCAGGATGGCCTGCTATGCCCGCAGTGAACTCGAATCTGCCTTGTTGTGCAGGTCCAGCAGTGTTCCGCCTGTCTGATGTTTCAGGGGGACACTGCTGCACTGAAGCATAGTCATGTTTGGATTGATGCATGCTCAACAAGCTCAACAACGGCGTCTGCAGCTGCCACTTTGCTGTTCAGGTGAGCGTAGACAAGCTACTTTACGCCTCAGAGGCTACATCGCAACTCCGGTCGGTCAAAAACGGCAAGTTGTCCGCACTTGACCTCTGTCACTCTGCGCTTGGTGGCTTGTGCAGCTCAGCAGTGCTTGTGAACCTGTGCAGAGGCTCAAAAACGTGTGCAAGCTCAGGCAAACTGTCGTTCGCACACACAAGTCATCACGCAAGTGCTGCTTTGCATCGTCACTCACAACTAGAGCAGAGGCTTTCGTGCCTCTGCGGCGAAGACTAGTTCAGCTAATTTCTTTTGCTGAGGACTTTTCGAGCAAACCTTCACCAGTATCATTAGTCAACTAGTCGGATATTAGTCACGACTCGCATGCTTTTATGTGAAACATTTTTGCGCGTCAGCGCCACTGCATTGTTTGCGAGATTGAGTAGTAGAAGGTGGACACCAAAGCAAACAGCATGCATGCAAAGTGGGGCATTACTGCAAATGTTTGTTTACAGTCAAAAGTCTCATCATGGCCTCCCAAGCAATTTTGCCCACAACCAAAACCCTTGTTGCAGCAGTTGCTTGACTCCTGACAAAAATTCTCAACAGATTCGAACAAACACAATCTGGCAGCCACAAGACAAGCTGACAAAGCCATCATTGCCCAAAAGCGAAGGCGTTTATACCTAGAGAATTTACTGATATGTGTCCTGTGACCTCACTGATCTGGTTTTTGGGGACGGCTGCCCAGCATCATTCAGCCTTAAGGCAGTCATCCATCTGCTAGGCATAACATGTGACTGCTTCTTCGTTTGTGACAAGGACACATGGCAGGCTTGTTCCAGCTTGAGGCACCTTGTCAACTTACAGCAGCGCACTGGATACCATCAGGAAGTCTATATTGCAACTGACATTGCATTGCCAAATTGTATCATCTGTGTTTTCAAACAGCAGATCTTGCTTGCTTGAACTTTGAAACTCGCTTAGGTGCTGTGCATGCTGCCTCAGACCCTGCTGCTATATCAGCAGGCCTGGCCATGCTAGTCCTGGTGTTGGCGCCAGACAGGCTGCTAGCATTGTGTCCAGCTTGCAGATCTGTTGCTTGTGGGTCCCGATGTTCCACAATGCTGCCTGTGAAAACTACAGGATCTGTGCTGCTAGCAGACTCAATGCCCTGACTAGCCCTGCTACCATTGGCAGGACCTGTATCATGTACTAGATTGGCACTGTTGTTTGCCTGTTTTGCTGTTGGTCTCTTGGATTTTGGGCCACACAGGAAGCCACGTTTCAACCCCCTGACCGGTTTGCTTTGCTTGCCCGCTGTGCATGCCTGTGTTGCTGTGACAGTTGCTTGCTGGGGTCCAGGCTGTTGCGCACGAGCCACACCAGGCGACCCTGTAAGAGCATGTCAGAGGACGCAGTTGGTGTTATTGCATGGATGATATTGCAGCATGCAGCCCATCAGCAGGTTGGGGTGCAAGGTATGGGGCTTGGCGAGACTGTGGAGCAAAAGCCATATACATGCTTATATTTATTCTGGCTTGGACTGTGTTGATGGTCAGATAATATGCTTAAGATTGGTTTGACTCCTGATGCTCACAGGTATTGTGTATGCTCATTAAGCAGCAGGTGCCCAAGCATATGCATTGGATGTTCCTTGGCAAGGGGTGTGCAACACTCAATTGGCAACATATGCGTCTGAAGCAGCATAGCTTGTGAGGGTCGCATGTGTCATCGTATAACATAGACAGCCTGCACTGCATACCTGCCAAATCTTTGCCACTTTGTGCTGCTTCCTGCTTCTCAAGCTCAGCAAAACGAGCCATCATGCGCTCAAAATCACCTTCATCAGTTGCACATGCCTGCTGCCTAGGTGCTGCTTCGTGTTGATTGCCTGCTCTGTCTAATTGCTGAGACAGCTTCAGATGACCTTGCTCAGCGCCTGAGTGCTTTCCAGTGAGCGTACTCGGCTGTCTCTGAGCATCTGAAGATGCCATTGCATAAGCTGTTGAGTGAAGCCTTGGTTGAGCTTCAAAAAGCTGTTCTGAGTGTAGTTGTGCATCACAGCTTGAGGACTGCTCTGCCATTATATGCTGCCTTGCTGATTGATCTGTTTTGAGAAGCTGACAGAGTAGACTGATGGGTACGCACTGCTGATTGTGACGCTGCAGTGTAATCTGACAGCAGCGGTCACAATGAAGCACCTCCTGCCTTGCAGTGTCGCTTTGTGACGCTTTAGTGGAACCTGAGAGCAGCAGTCAGAATGAAGCACCTCCTGCTCTGCTGTGTCCTAACCCTTGTGGCCCTTGCAATGACTTGCCAAGGTCAGGTGCTACACTGTGTGCTAGTCATGTTGCTCATTGTCAGATTGTCAAAAATCTGGTCCAGGGCATCAGCCTGCAAAGGCCCTGTTGCCTGTCAAGGCAGTAAGCATGTGGCTGATGGGGCTGCAGGATGCCTTGTTCCTATTGAAGAGTTTGCTGAGAATTTGCATGTCTACATGCACAATGTTCGTTGCTAAGCAAGCACGCGCATCAACTCAAGACTGGGGTTTGATATGCCAATCATGGCAGTTGCATGCTGCTTGGTAGCAAGTCCTCAAGACGACTATGTCTGTGATGTGATGAAGCTTGACAGTACAAAGTGACAGCTTGATATGCAGATCTGCCCTGATGTGAGGAAGCGCAAGGTGAGGAATTTACCAAGTGCCAAGCATCTTTGCTTCAATAAGTCTGATGTCTCCTTTGCTGACTTATCGTCAGCAAGTTTGGCACCTGCGGGTCACAGCAGGCTGTGAAAGCATTTCGAGTCTTAGTGCAGTCTCAGCCATAGTGTTGATGCCTGGCAGTACTCAACAACCTTGACCTACTTTAACAACTGTGGAGCACTTATTTGTGTGTGTCAGGTGACCTGGAAAAAAGACAAGGAATCCAAACGCCACCGTAACAGAGTGCCCTGTACGATCTGGGAGTGTTGTCAGTAGCCCTTAAAGCTCGGCACTGGCCTGCTTCTGGTCACGAAGCTGATCCAAAGTATCTTGTTCCGTCTGGGACACATAATGAATTGAGTAGTCGGCCCGTCACCACTGCGATGGGTGGCGTGTTAGTGCAGTGCAGCGGGCAAGCTGAGCCTCAGATCATCGATTGTTGCGGATGAAAATGGTGAATTTGCCAAAGCTTACAAGTCACGGGTGGTGGGTGCTTGGCTTGCCACGAAACAGCAGACACGAGAAGCATTACCGCCGATTTGCCGCTCAATGTATGGCTTAATGCCATGTACTAGTGACTCCCCATTTGCAGGCGCCTGTGCCTCAGATGCCCTCAGTGACAAGCTCAGGAGAATGTCCAGCACAAGGCCAGTAAGAGCATCAGCTCTGGTGTGAACAGACCTCAAAGCATAGTGTGTCCTGAACTGTTTGCGCAGCTTTTGTTAGCATGCAGATGTATACAGGTAATTTTCAGGGTTTCATGCAACAGCTCTACATTGCATTAGTGCTGACACCAACGCCAGGTGCTCCATCAGAATGTCAACGAGTACATGCATCTTTGTGGTGTCATGACTACTCAGCACATGTGCAAAATGCTAGTCTCGCTGCCAGTCTCACGCACACTCGAGCTGCAGTATGTTCGATATGCTCAATACGTCACTGTAACAGGGTGGATAATACGCACCCTGACACGCTAGCACGACCTTTCACCTTTGCCCCATTACAATCAGTTTAAAAAAACTTTTCACAAAAACCTTTACTGCTCACTGACATTGAGCCACTGCTCCAATGCTGCAGCTGATGTCAAACATAGCAGCTCTTTCTGTTTCTATAGACAATACACAGCTTGACTATGAATATTTTCAACTAGGATGTTCACATGGTACCTAGCATACAGGATTGTATGTGCAGCTGATGAGCCATAACAGCTTAGGCAAATGGCCAGAGAAGAGCAGCTTCGTCTTTGCCAGCTCTGATTTCTGATGCCACATGCTGCTGAAACTTCTGCAGAGGCTCCAGGTGGCATTGCAGCTGCTTGCCAAGCCAAACAGCGCTGGAGTCGTGGTCTTCCACCTGTGCACCAGAAGGAATGCCTAAAGCATGAAAACAGTGCGAAGAAGGACATGAGATGGCAGCATGCATGAAGTCAGAGCTGCGACGCTGTGAACAGGCACAGCATATGACGTGATGAACTGACAGTTGCAGCATGCATGCAGGTGACAGTGCTAAGCCTGGGCAAGCACATTGCAGTGCGCATTGCAGTGCACATTGCAGTGCAAGACACATTTGACTGACAATTGGACTGACGCTGAACTTCAACAGCACCGCTCTACACGATTCATTTCAATGCCTACCACTTTAGCGGTGAAAGGGTGCACCAGGATGCTGAAATCCTCTGGGCGATTGAACATCAGCCAAGGAAGGACATCCACCAGATGAACCTTGGTAAAGGAAATCTCAAACTGTGGCATTGGGTGGGGACCTCCAGCTTGTGGGGCAATGGTGCCAACTCTTACCCCGCTTTCGTCTGCAAATCTTGCCTTGATAGCAGCCTGAAATGTGTGCGCCTTCTCTTGGTCTGCCTCTGTGCTGTATGGGAAATAAGCGTGTGCGTGGATCACATACAAACGCCTGCAGCGGACAAATCTTTGTGTCGCAAAATTTCGACGAAGACTGGCACAGTCAGGGATACGAGAACTCAAAACCGGCATGTCAAGCCATTGAAAGTGTGCGATCTCTATGGCGACAAAGACCTGTAGAGCGTGCTTGCCAAGAACAGCGGCGTTACAAAAGACAAGAGATGTCAGTGCCGGGTTCATCGTCCAGGCGAGCGGTGGGACCGTCCAAAGCTTGCAAGAGGCAGGTCTCGCAGATCAGGAAGGTGGCTTCGAAAACCTCTGACCAAGCTTGCAATCGCGATGCGCGCTTTTCGATGCGCTGAGCATGCACGACCACTTGTGCCAACAAAAAAGAAGGGTTCACAGGGGCACCAGGCCATACTATGTCTACCTGTCTTTTTCGCCTGTTGAGTCTAGGTGCAGCTTGAAGGCCTCGAAGGTGATCGGAGAGTCCTGCACGGCGTCTGAGTGACCATTCATGATGTTGTGGATGACTCGGGAAATAGCCAGAGTGAGCGGTCTGCGACAGTCAATTCTGCCGTGAGAAGTGCTTGGCGGACTGTGCCGGTGATCTGCTTGCTCTAGCTGCATGAAGCTGCAGCAGAATAGCTAGAGAAAAGCCTTAGGTAAGCACCTTACTAATTCACTTATGTTACAGAGGCCTTGCTTGTGCATATGTAAAATATTCAACTCTGATTGCCTAAATTGCTCAGGTCAGTTCAGAAAAATCAGTGTCAAGTACTGTAAAATAGCACAAGCAAGTTTGAAGCTCAAGCTACAGGGGCATGGCAACATGCAAAACAAGCACATGGTTGTTTGTTGAAGGCAAGTGTTCACTAATTTATAAAGAGCATTGTGCAGCGCTGCAATAAATGATATAGCCTTCAAATAGATAATGCTGCTTGTAGCTACTGGCAGACCAGGCATGAGAATCCATACCAAACTCTGTGACTGTGCTGGTAAAATCTTCATGCAACAGCCTTTCCCAGTACTGACTAGTCTTTGTACTGCCGCCAATTACGGATTTGAATGTCTCTGTCAGCAATCTGCCTCAGGGACATCGATATCAGTCAAACTGCATTGTCAGGACAAGTTGCAGTCCTGCAGAGTGTAAAACATACAGCAGACAACTAAACAGGTCTGCTATAATACTGCAGCCTAGATTGCATCTCATGACTGTTTTCATATGTAGACTCTTCTTCTGGTCTTTGGGGAAGGCAAAGCATGCCGAGGGACAAGCTTCAGAAAACAGCTTGTGCTGAAGTAGCCACAAAATCATAATAGTAGCAATAATTTCAAGGACAAAAGATCTAAATACAATTTGTAAACACAATTTGTGTTACACAAAGGCAATAACGCAAGCAGATCTGCGCGGCGGTTGCAGATGCAGTGTGAATGTATGGATCCCAGACCTCTGCTGTGTGCCCCGGCTGATTTTGGCCAGGTCTTGCACGCTGTTGGGCTGATCGCATGATCAAGCATGCTGACTCGGCTGTCTGGCCAGGGACGCGGTCTTGCGGCAACTCTACAGTATCCTTGCGTACTTTCTCGAGGCGCCGTACATCTAGCCAGCCTCGATAACACAAACAGATTAGAAGATGGCGGAGTGGCTGCAATGTCTCCCGCTTTCATCAAGAACAAGCGCTCGATGGACGTTGTGATGAACCACCTGCAGCAGCTGCTGTCTCAAGCTGCCATGGGGGGAGGACAGCCAGCCATTGACAGGCATAAGTCTAGGGGGAAACTCATGCCCCGAGACAGGATCTCTGCTCTGCTAGATCCCGGGGCACCGTTTCTGGAGCTTTCCCAACTTGCTGGGCATCAGCTGTATGGTAAGTCTGGGTACTGCATCACGTGAACGGCCTCTGGAGGCTTCCCCTCTGGCTGTTCTGACTTGCCTGTCATCTCAGGCAAGGAAGAGGTTCCTTCTGGTGGCCTTGTCACTGGCATAGGTCAAGTGCATGGCAGAGCAGTGGCCATTGTGGCCAATGATGCCACAGGTGAGCAAAAGTTCCCTTTCACGCCTTGCAAGTTACATTGATACAGAGTTTCATTCCCAGTCTGCATGATGCAGTGAAGGGCGGAACATACTACCCCATCACAGTCAAGGTAGGTGAGCCGCCTGTTACACCACTGCATGTTTCTGATATGCACTAGCAATGCACAGTGCCTGATGCATGCATGCTGTTTTGAGCTTGCTGACCTAGCTGCTCTCGGCTTGCTGCAGAAGCACCTGAGGTTGCAAGAGATTGCTGAGCAGTGCAGATTGCCCTGCATATATTTTGTGGACTCTGGAGGAGCCAACCTGCCCAGACAAGCTGACGTCTTTCCTGACAGGGACCACTTCGGGCGCATCTTCTTCAACCAAGCACGCATGTCTGCAGCCGGCATCCCTCAGATCGCAGTCGTCATGGGTTCATGCACAGCAGGAGGGGCGTATGTTCCCGCCATGGCAGATGAGAGCATCATTGTCAGAGGCAATGGTACCATCTTCCTCGGAGGTCCTCCATTAGTCAAGGTGCTGTCTTGTCAGCTGCTTTGCCACAAGCGTGAAACTACAGTCTGGCCATGATGCAAGTCATAGCTATAGCAATGCACCGGACACAAAGTGCAGGATGCTGCAAAGTCTCTAAGGTGTGCATGAGCAGATTCTACCTGGGGTGAGATGACAGACCATTTACAATGCAGTCACTTGTGGTCAGCATTGCACCGGACACAAAACGCAGGATGCTGCAAAATCTGCTACAAACTATGCATGAGCAGAGTGTGAGGGCATGAATCTACCTGGGGTGAACTGACATACCAAATGTAGTGCAATCATTTGTGCTCAGCATTGCACCGGACACAAAGCGCAGGATGCTGCAAAATCTGCTACAAACTATGCATGAGCAGAGTGTGAGGGCATGAATCTACCTGGGGTGAACTGACAAACCAAATGTAGTGTAGTCAGTTGTGGTCAGCATTGCAGGCAGCAACAGGGGAAGATGTGAGTGCTGAGGACCTGGGTGGTGCTGAGCTTCACTGTACAACCTCTGGTGAGCTTGTGTATGCATCAAGCTTCCCAGTAGCCTTTTTCTACGCCACAGAAATGATTTTGGGGTTAAACAAGACAAGGCATGACGCTGCACTATTGCTGCTGTCGCTGCTGCTGTTGCTGCTGCTGATGTTGCTGCAGCTGCGGCTGCAACTGTACTGTTATGGCAAAGGAAGGCAGCATTACCTGCTGTAAGTTTATGAGCATGCTCAAGCAGCCATGATAGCTCTTAATGAATTCTGCGTTCAACTCAGCCTCATATGATCGACAGTTTTGAAATTTCTTGACACTCAATGAACTTAATAAAATCCACTCAATGATGCCTGAGCATGCCTGCTCTTCAGCCAACACCTGTCTTACATGGGCTGCCATACTGCAGGTCTGACAGACCATTTAGCTGAAAGCGAGCCTCATGCAATCAGCATCGCCCGTAACATCCTTGGCAACATCAACATGGCCGCTGCTGGAGCAAAAGCTGCCCTCTCATCACTTCCTGGCGCCGCCAATACAGCAACCAGCAATTTGCATGGGTTGCAGCAGCATAGTAACGTAGGCAGTATGCCTGGGACCTCTTGGGAAGAGCCCCTATTCCCTGCAGAAGAGCTTAGAGGTCCTGCAAAGTAGACCTGCCTATGGCATTGCAACTTCAGGCATCAGCACCATTGTGATATTCTTGATGCAGCTTGGACTGCTCTTTTTCACATTCATGCACACATGACCAGCTCTGATGTGAGTGAGCTTCATCAAACGCTGTCAGCAGTACTGCATATTAATGCAAGGAGCGCTTGTTGACCTGGTGCTATCTAATGTCTGGTTTCTAGAGACAACCTGATTAGCCTGCCTTTGCAGACTGCTTACACAACAGCATTGCGCTTTTGTCTGCAGGTGTAGTCCCTGCAGATCCTAGACAGCCCTGGGATGTGAGAGCAGTCCTGGCACGGCTCCTGGATGGCTCTAGGTTTGACGAGTTCAAGAAGCAGTATGGCAGCACCCTTGTGACTGGTTTTGGCAAGCTGTATGGCCAGCCGGTTGGGATTGTTGCGAACAATGGCGTGCTGTTTTCTGAGTCTGCTTTGAAAGGTGAGCACAGCATTCTGTAGAAATTCTGTTTCAGTGTTCTGCACACTGAGATGAGCTAAGTGGAGCCTGAGGTTACAGAATTTCAGTAAGTCCAGCCTGAAACTCAGAGCAGGGTACAATAACCCTTGCAGACTGGCTGCATTTAGCTAAAAATGACCTTGGCCATTTTTGACTGTGAAATGACTTAATGAGGACCTGTTAATGTCTGCTTCCATCATTGACCAAAAGTAACTTGACAACAACTGTATTGCAACAATGACGTGCAATAGGCTACAACAGCTAGCTTGTAATGTTAAACAGCAAAAGAGCCTGAACACGACAAGTGCGAAACACATACTCTCCTGTCAGTCATTAGCCAATCTTTTTACACTGCAAAGGGTGTTACAAGACAATTAAGGGATTCAAAGGTTGCTTACAACTGTGTGAACAATGCTAGAATGAAGAAATGCATGAGTGAGTGAGTGAGTGAGTGAGTGAGTGAGTGAGTGAGTGAGTGAGTGAGTGGATGTGTGAGTGAGTGGATGTGTGAGTGAGTGGATGTGTGAGTGGGTGAATGAATGATGCAGTTGTGCTTTGCAGGTGCTCACTTTGTGCAGCTGTGTGCTCAGAGGAGAACGCCGCTGATCTTCTTACAGAACATCATGGGCTTCATGGTAGGCCGCAAGTATGAAGCTGGAGGCATTGCCAAAGATGGCGCCAAGATGGTCATGGCTGTTGCCAACGCCAAGGTGGCCTTGCCCTTGCATGTATTGCATTAATAGTCATCATGCCTGTTCTCTCTGCACCAGCCACACCTTGCAGACATGCTCTATACACCCAAAACTTGTAGGTCAGGCTTCACAGCTACTTGTGAATGGCAGTGCCCCCCCCCCTGATCCCCCCCCCCTTCCCGCCTTCCCCAACCCCCTCCCTCCTGGGGATGGCTGAAAATGTGAAGAACAGTCATGTGCTCCAGACTGCATGTGCACTGACTGTGCTGTCAGGGTTTGAGGGAGCCAAAAGCAACACTGTGTTTAGCAGCCACCAGTTGTGGCCTGCAGATATGCAGCAGATTGAGTGCTTTTGCATGTGTGCTACACACAGATTGGGAGCAGTCCATCATGTCATGCAGCTAGACTCATGGCCATTGCTATTTGACACTGATACAGAGCAGATAGCAGCAGCAGCAGCAGCAGCAGCAGAAGAGATTGAGAGCATGACATACTTGTCTTCCTTACAAGATGCATCATTGCTGCCTTTGCTGGCTTACAGCCATGCCATGGCGGAAACAGACCATTGATGACGATGACATGCTGACTTTGTCATTAAACATATACCAACATGCATGAGGACAGCGGATCTCTTTTGCCAGAATGGTGACAGCCCGAGCACATCTGTACAATCCAGTGGATTGGCTGAGATTGTAGATTGTCCTCCCTCCGTCCCTCCTATGTGATCGAAAACTTGTGAGATTCATGAGATAAAGTTGAACCGCTACACCCATGATGCTCAAAAACAAGCCATCTGGAGGGAACTGACTTGCGTTGCACGTACCTGATGCCTGCTGGCTAAGTATACGTTACTATTACTATTACTATTATTATTAACAATATTGTTATTATTAATCATATTATTATTATTATTATTGAAATCTTGTGACGGTGCTTACAGGTGCCCAAGCTGACAGTGCTGATTGGAGGCAGTTTTGGCGCTGGCAACTATGGCATGTGTGGACGTGCCTACAGCCCCAACTTCCTCTTCATGTGGCCCAACGCTCGCATCAGCGTCATGGGAGGAGACCAGGCAGCTGGTGTGCTAGCTACTGTGAGTCCTTTGGGCTTTGCTATACTGCTGTGTACAGCAGTGATGGGGCATTGTCGTACAGCCCTGCCTGCATAGTGGAGCTCACTACCTGCAGTGAGTTAGCAGCATTTTGCTGCACTGAGGCACACATGATGTGTGGCATCCCGTCAGCACACCTGATTGTGCAAAAAGCATGTTGCCCGCTTCTCTGTTTTTACAAAGCCTTGCATGCTTGTGGTAACTAGAAGAATGGCATCTGAAGGTTGTGGCATAGCAAAATCATTGCAGAGACACAATGTTGTTACTGTGTTTGCAGACATGTGCTCATACCACTGCCAAAGCACTGCAAGCAGTACCTGGGTTAGAAGTCTGAGGCATAACATGCATTGTGATTGTTCGAGTATTCACTCACTCACTCACTCACCCACCCACCCACCCACCCACCCACCCACTGCTATGCACCAGGTGGAAGAAGCAAAACGAAAGCGAGACGGTCAGACATGGTCCTCTGAGGAGCAGACAGAGTTCAAGAAGAAGATTAGCACCAGGTGTGTATCAGGCAACAGGTGTACTGTTTGCCTGTGACATGCAATCTGCAGGCATTCTTTGCTGTGTGCTGAGGCCTGGATACTCATTGCCATGCAGGTATGACAAAGAGGGGGAACCAGCTTTTGCAAGTGCAAGGCTGTGGGATGATGGTGTGATTGATCCAGCAGACACCAGAAGGGTCCTTGGTCTCAGCTTGTCAGCAGGTTTGAATGCTCCTGTGCAGTCATCTTCTTATGGAGTGTTCAGAATGTAATGAACTGTCTGACATGCTAGAATGTAGTCTGGGCAGCAGGGTTTTATTGCTTACCTAAATAACGCACGCACAGAGACCATGCCCCCGTCTGGCCTTGGGGGTTGCTGAAGGCAGCTCAGCATAGCACAATGGGTAGAGTGAGGGAGCTGTATCCAGAGTACCAAAACTTCAACCATTGGGCTGCTTTTCAAATGTTAGACAATGTGAGTCCTGGGCTGTTAGCCAGACTTGCCTCAGAGGTCAGCGATTCGAAGTGTGGTTTCATAGCAAATCAATGATGAAGCAACTGTGCACGAATTTTCTAAGGATGTAGATGAAGTAGCTGGTCTAGAACAGCCAATAGACATCAGTGATGATGAAGAATTGGGTCAAGTTTTTTATTAGTCTGAATTTCAGAATAGTTGATTATTGATGGTGAATGTAGAGGCTGCACTTGGCCTAAGCCTGCTCTGTTTGCAACTTGATAAGACTGCTGCATTCGCGCTTCAATAGAAGGTAAATTGCGCACCCACGTAGAAACAATGTGTCAAATGGGCTGCGCACACAAAATTGCGTGAAGCACCCTACGTCGGCATCCTACCCGAGGTCAGATCCGTCTGGCAGGCAGCAGACCGTCCCGTCCTGCTCACTGTTCTTGAGCCTTTGATAGATACATACACTGCGCCTCGCCTCAAAGTCAAACTTGTGCCACCTTTGCGGCAACTTCACGAGCATTATGCGCAGCAGGTAAAGCAGGATCGAGCTTTCCCTTGGTGCCTTGTGGAGGCAACAAATGCCTCGTTGCTGGGTCGCCGAGATTGAGCTATCTGCCAATGCTTTGATGTGCTTCCGCAGCAGGACGCGCTCTTCCAGCAAGTCTGCAGACACCCTCTGCCATCTGCCCATGGACCTATGGGCAAACATTTTTGCGTATTTGAAACCCGACCACACTGTCGATTTCTTTGACTGGGACGACACAGACGAACGACAGAGGCAAGACGTTTCCGAGCTTATCACTGCTCAGGCTCACTATCACAAGCTGAAGCTGGTCTGCAGCAAGTTCAAGCAAGTCTTTCAAGAGCACTCAGAGCTCTCAGATGAGATAATTCTAGCTGAAGGCAATCGATCTCACATGATGCCTCATGCGCTGGTGTGGTTGCGGCAAAAGGGCAGCGCCATTCGCAGCTTTACAGCATTCTGTGGAGGTCCCACTCAAGATATGGTTCTGGCAGCAATGGCTTCTCCGTCACCACATCTTGAGTATGTGCACCTGAGTGGTCCCATAAAGGCTACTCTGTCAGGACTCTTAGCTTTCAAGTCTCTAAACTGCTGTTACCTGGTCAAGCCTGCCAAGGCCTTGAGCTTGTATCCTCTGCGTAACCTACAATGTTTAGAATCGCTGTTTTTGCAGTCTGGTATCTTCAACCGTCTTGCCATCCCTTGTTGTGTGACCAGCCTGGTGATTGGCGACAGCTCCGTCGACTGTGTACAGGAGTTGCACAGTCTCACACATCTGGAAACACTAATGATTGACAGCTCGGACGTTCAAAGGTTGCATGAGTTAGGAATACTAGCTTGTACATCACTTAAACACCTAGAGCTGAGTGAGTGCTTGGTGGCAGCAGCAGATCTTGCCAATCGCTTTGCAGTGGGTCTGCAGGCACCCATGTGCATTCCAACACAGTTGTCACTCCTGACAAATTTGTCTCATCTGGAATTGGACCTTGCCAGCAGTGATATACAGGACTTTGATGCCAGATGGTTGTACAAGATGGCGTCCATTGAATGCCTTGTTTGTACAATCCATGGGACACTCTGCCTGGACAATCGTCTGACTCAACTCAGAAAGTTGGAAGACCTGCAGGTGTCAGTCGTGAAGTCTACTGATGATCACGATAAGTGGAAGATTTGTTATCATGCTATAGATTGGGAAGCACTTTGTCAGTTGACCCACATTTCATTTTCAGGCCCATCATCATTTGATGAAAGCATCTTAGAACTTACTTCAATTGACAAGTTAAAGACTGTTGCCTTGTGGGATTTCTATCCTACGGATGGCTTGACTGCAAAGAATTTGGCCCTGCTGTCATACAGATTAGCTGCAGATCGCCCCGAGGTGGTTTTTTTGGTTGAAGACTACGATGTCTGATAACCGATTGGTATCAGGCTACACAGTGTAGACTTGTCATGCGCTGTTTGACTTCAAGCACACACACTTACTTGTAGTAGAAAAGTCGCAAAGCCTGTATCACGATGTAAACTTAATTTGTACAACATGATATGCATGGCTAGCAAAGTATGGCTAGCACGTAGACATGACCGATGGCCATGTGCTGTACATGCACAGTCTTAAATTTGCGGAGTATTACTCGTTGGTCAATGCATATCTGGATATCCATCGCTTAAGAGAATATCTAAAAACAGCTGTACTCATCATGTCCACAACGTTGTGTACCACATGCTATCATACCCAAAAGATGGGAGTTCAAGCAAAGTTGCGCCAGTCTGCTGCAGCATCAGTGAAAGTCCAAGACAAAATCCCAGAGAGAATATAGCTGCTGGTGAAGATAGACTCTGATTGTACTTTGTTTACACTCTACATCTGCATAGGCGAGTCAACGCTCACAAGCTTTGTACTTGGTTGTGCAGGACAGACTTGCAGAAGTATGCCTGATGTCCAGCAAGCAAAAAGTAAATATGGCAAATACGGCTTGCAAAGAGTGCATACATGTGTACATATTGCAGCTGTCATGGTGAGGTCTTGAGCAGACATACTCAACATGACAGAAACACTTTACTGCAAGAGGCAAGGTAAGCAGTAGCACCCTGAACAGAACTACCCTGGACAGGATCCTCTACAGTGCAGCAGGAAAATGCAAAACACAGTAGAGACAAGTGTTGGATTAAGTGACTGTGGCAGTATGTATTGCGTGAACTTATGACAAGAGGTGGAAGCCTGTGTGAGCCCCTGGCCAGGGTGCCGGAAGGAGGCGGGGGTGGAAGGGGGGAGGGGGGGGGCGTTTCAGCCTCGCTCTTCCTTCCGCTGAGCGCGGCTGTTTGCATCTGCTGTCTGGTCCAGCGTCAACAACACACCACCTTGCTGCTTAACCTCAGACAAAGCGGCCATGACATCAAACACCTTGCCCGCATACGGCGCAGCGATCAGAAACTCCAATTTCGTGGCCTCTACAATGATCAGCTTCTGCCCTTCTTGAATCTCATTTTGGGTGTCATAAGCACCTGTCATATGTTTGCTATTACAGACTCTGCCATGACCACTCTTGCGCAGCTATGACTTGTAACATGGCACTGCCATGACTTGTGCATGCCACCTGCGATTCAACAGCACTAAAGTTGTCTTTCCTCATGCATTTCTTACTTCCCACTCAAACTTGCAGACATAACTTAAGCAGAGAACCCAGAAGACAGATGAGCAATCCTTGATCACATTCAGAACAGTACTCGGCAGACAAATCAGCTTGTCGTATGCGTGCATAAACATGTGCATGCAGCTTATCTATTCTGAGAGCTTTATGACAATGACACAGGCCTGTAAAGTATCACAAGAGGAACTTGACATGGGCAGCAAGTTGCCAGCAACTTTTCTGTCAATACAATCAGCTCACTTGTGTCGTTGCCGCATTTGCATGCCACGCCATGTTGCTAGGCATGGTGATCAGTCAGGCAGCAAGGTGTCCCAGCTGTACTTTTGGACACTGGCAATGCGTGTCAGCCATCTACCTGGTGTTATGTTGCTGCACCATCAATGGTACAGAATTGTTTGCTGCACAGAACAAATCCAAGCAGGCGGCATCTGCATCAGTTGGATTGATCACTGTCAAGGACGCATGCACTACATGGATGCGCTGATAATTGTGAAACTGTAATTGGTGCTAACTAGGTGAAGCATCAGGAAAGTTTACTCAGATGCCAGGAGGTTGTGACGTCCCCGGAAAAAGCAGGTGCTTGAGGGAGGCCTGCACAGTGGGCGTGAACGGGCACAGGACCGGAAGACTGTGGTGCTTCTGTAACTACCAGCAGTTGTTGATCAGACCAAACTATGGCCTGGCGTGAAGTGCAAAAGGTTTGCACAACCTGAGCATCTTGGAGGCAGTTGACCACGTCTTGTAGTAAACTGTGCTGAGAAGCAGCCGCAGCAGATCACGCTGCAGCAGATCACACTACAGCAGATCACACTGCAGATCACACGGCGGAACATTGCTGCGCACCAACATCAAGCGAAGTGGTCGTGGTGATGTTTTCTGGCTTGTTTGGGATGACGCCGCTTCGCAGCCACGACGACCTCGAGGGTACTGCTGGCGACCTGTGGAGGATCAGGTAAAGTTTTTTGTCTACAGCTTCTGTAGACAATGTCTCCCCGGGAGACTCGTAGACGTAGACTGCCCCCCAGCCGGCCACTGCATTCTTTGTACAGAGCTGTTCTCTCCTCTGGCCTATGTCCGCTTTGCCTTCCCGTAAAACTTATTTGCAAGTGCAGTGCCTCTGCCAAAGTGTATGCCAAGTCACGGATACATCAGCCTACTTGATCTTTGCTAGCAGTCAGCAGACCGCCCCGCTCACTTTCTGTACTTTACTCGTGAGACACTGACATTTGTGTGCGTACACTGCGCTTCGCCTCAAAGTCTACATTGTGCCATCTTCGCTGAAAGATCACAAGCAATATGCACGGCAGGTAAAACAGGATCACGCTTTCGTTTAGACCCTTGTGGCGGCAACAAATGCCTTGTTGCTGGGTCGCCAGAATCGATGTCTATTTGCCACTCTTTTGTGCTTCTGCAGCAGAACACGCTCTACCAGCAAGTCTGTAGAGACCGTCTGCCACCTGCCCATGGATCTATGGGCAAAAGTTTTTGCGTATTTGAAACCCACTTACGCTGCAGCTGTAGAGTTGTTTGATATGGGCGACACGGACGAAGAACAAAAGGATGCCGTTTCCACGGTTGTCACTGCCCAGGCTCACTATCACAAGCTCAAGCTGGTCTGTAGCAAGTTCTAGCAAGTCTTTCAAGAACACTCAGAGCTCTCAGATGAACTAATTCTAGCTGAAGGCAATCGATCTCACATGGTCCCTAGTGCGCTGGTCTGGTTGCGGCAAAGCAGGGGTGCTATTTGCAAGTTCATAGCATTCTATGGGGGTCCCACTCAAGACACGCTGCTGGCAGCAATGTCTTCTTCTGCGCCACAGCTCCAGTGTGTGCACCTGAGTGGTGTCACAAAGGCTACTCTACCAGAACTCTTAGCTTTCAATTGTCTGAAGCGCTGTTACCTGGTCAAGCCTGGCAAGCCCTTGAGCTTGTATCCTCTGCGCAATCTACCATGTTTAGAAGCGCTGTCTTTGCAGTCTGGTACCTTTAATTGACTTGCCATCCCACACGGTGTGATCAGCCTGCTGATTAGCGACAGTTGTGTCGACTGTGTACAGGAGTCGTGCAGTTTTATGCATCTAGAAAAATTGCTGATTGAAGTATCGGAGGTCTCAAGGTTGCATGAGCTAGGATTACTAGCTTGCACATCACTTACCCATCTAGAGCTGAGTGATTGCTTGGTCACAGCAGCAGATCCTGCCAACCAGTTTGCAGTGGACCCGCAAGTACCCCTGTGCATTCCACCACAGTTGTCACTCTTGACAAAGTTGTCTCACCTGGAAGTGGACCTTGCTAGTAGTGATATACAGGACTTTGATGCAGGATGGTTATACAAGATGACGTCCATTGAAAGCCTTGTATGTGCAATCAGCGGGGCAATCTGCCTGGACAACCGTCTAACTCAGCTCAGTAAACTGAAAGACCTGCAGGTGTCATGCACCGATTCTATTGATGACAAGTGGAAGATTTGTTATTGTGCCATAGATTGGGAAGCATTCCATCAGTTGACTCACGTTTTATTTACAGGCCCATCATCATTTGATGAAAGCATCTTGACGCTCACTTCAGTGCATGAGTTGAAGCGTGTTTCCTTGTGGGATTTTCACCCTGTAGATGATGTGACTGCAAAGTATTTGGCCATTCTGGCACACCGTTTAGCTGCGCACTGCCCCCAGGTGGATTTCGTATTTGATGAGGAGGTTGTGTCATGACTGACTGGTGTTAAGCTGTACAATGTGACTCTTGTCATTGTGATGTTTGTGTTGAAGCACATACATTTTCAGTTGCGATTGAGAAATTGCAAACTTTGAGCTTCTTAGTCCTGAATGTAAACATGATCCATGAGACATTCATTCATGGCTAGCACTATTTGACCTAGACATGAGCGACGGCGCCATAATGTACATGTAAATCATTATTCGGTCAATGTATTTTGGTGCCACCAACTGCTGGTCCAGGAGTGGTTACCAGTAAGAACAGCTGTTTCCATCATGCCCAGAGCATCATGTACCATATTTTACGCACCCCAGTGTTGGGAGTTGGAGTACAGGTGCACCAGCCTGCTATAGCATCAGTGGAAGCCCAAGAAGATGTTTTGGAGGGACTATAGCGCTAGCAGGCAACAGCCGATATAGACTGCAGATATAGACTGCTGATTGCACTTATTTGACACACTGTGTGCATAGGTGAGTCAACGCTCACAAGCTTTGCAATTGCAGTTGGGCACTGTTACAGTAGAAGAGCAGTTGCACACAAACAAGTAAAACACGGATCTGGCAAGGGCAGTTCGCAAAGAGCGCATACAAATATACTTCAGTTGTCATGGTAGGACATAGATATACTGAGCATGAAGGGCAACACTTTTTTGCAAGAGGCAAGATGAGCAACAGCACCCTCAACAGGATGACCCTCAACAAAGGACTGGGAAAAAGGCACAAACACAATAGGCCTAGGGACACGTTTTAGAATACATGGGTATAGCAGTATGTATTGCTTGAACATATAACATGAGGTGTAATTTTGCGTGAGGCTCTGCCCAGGGGCCTGGGGGCGGCGGGAAGACGGGGGGGGGGGGGGGGGGTCATGA
>JAABUP010002092.1_pt1 | contig 40113 bp, 65 predicted proteins | sample 5559201 | NCBI WGS metagenome assembly JAABUP01 (sample SAMN10711887, study PRJNA513373) | rock metagenome | isolation source: Antarctica rocks | place: Antarctica | reverse complement strand
TGGGGTAATCTATGACTGCTGAGGCAGGTATGGCTTCCATCCCGGGCCCATACCCGGGTTTTCCGGGTTGGGGATCAGAAAATAACGCCTGAGCGCTCCCTATGAGCGCCGTGATGGTCGTTACATCTGCGTTCAAATATCTGAATACAGTAACTTGCAACCCGCCTGCAACAAACCTAATACAGTACAGACCAACTGTGTCAAGCATTCTGATCAAGGCCGTGAACAAAAATCTCAAATCTGAAGATTGCAAGTGGTTTCAAGCTGTACATTTTGGTATCCTTTTGTAAGGCCAAGATGTGTCAACCATGTGAAGGCCTCATTCGTCACTCACAACTGATCAATGTAATCTTCTCTGTGGTTGATCATCACCAAAATCTTCCGTGCTGATTATCACCCCTGCTGTACTCCAAGGTGTAATGTAATGTAATATGGACAAATGAGAAGCACCAGACAATCCAGAAATACCGCTTGACTCTGACCCTGCAAGCCAATAGGAAATGTGAGAAGAATTGAATCGCAAGCACACAGCTTTGTTCGAATACGCATCATTACGCACACTCATGCTGTCCAGCAGGCTTTGATGCTCAACCGTGCTGTGTTTTGGCAGACCTCGCGAAACATGCAATGCATTACAGACAGGGCAGATTGGCTGTGCACAAACCTCACACACACACACACACACACACACACACACACACACACACACATGTTCATTCTCAGCATTTCACAAAGTCATTACTTTGTGCTGCAGCAAAGGTTTACACATCTTTTGTTAGACGCTGTAGCTCAATACCTGAACATGTTGGGAAATTCTTGTCTGGCTCACATGCAACCCAGGTGCATCAACACAGCCAATGCATCCAGCGAAATCTGGGGAGCATCTGCAGGTGGTGCTGCCTCTGCATTGCATGGAGCAACAGCAGCCATTGCCGCTGATGTGCCCAATGCTTGAACCTGCACTCACCAGCATGCCAGTCAAATAACAATAATAATAATAATAATAATAATAACAACGCTTTCCAGCTCATGATGAGCTAGGTACGTGCGGTACGTGCCAGTCAAACACGAGTGAAGAAGCACACTCACTGTACATGTGCATGACGGAAATGAAGACATCAATGTGGAGTAGCCAGGGCAATGTCAAACCTGAGTGGGGCGCCTTGAGGAAGGGCCTCTGAAGGCATTTGCAGACACAAACTGGGGCTTGCCAGAGCCTGCCCCACCCCCTGCCCCAGACCTGCAGTCATTACAAACCAATTGTGAGTCTTCTTCAGTTAAAGCTCGTGCATGACGTGTGCTTTGTCTGTCAAACATAAGCAGACATAGCAGCTCAGTCTTGCTTTTGACAGCAGGAGCGACAGCATCAGAGTCAGAGTAATACAGCAGCTCAACAATTTGAGGACCAGGGGTACAAATGCATCAGGACAGACACTGAAGCACATAGACATCTGCACCTCTGTCCTTTATAGGCCACCCCCATATCACTGCCACCCTGCGCCCCGACATCCTGCAACTCCCCCTCATCATCATCCTCAGCTGGCAGCAGGTCCCCAGAGTAGGGGTTGTAGATGAAGCCTGCCCATTCAGAGGGCCTGTCAGCGTCCTGGGGCCCTTCACCCTGCCCTTCAAAGCCAGAAGCAGCAGCCGGCTGCCTGGTGCGCCTCATGAAGTCAGCCTGGGCTTGCTGCCTGGCTTCATGCTCATTGCCAAGTGCCCGTCCAGCCTGCACTTGCATGCCCACCCATGAGATGCAGGTGTTGCAGCATGCATGGCATGGTCAGGGGTTAGATCAGTACACTCGTGAATGAAGTCATTTTACTTCACTGTATAACAAATTGAGTGTTGGATGTCAAATGCACAAGTACCGTGTTGGCTTAGAGTTGACTGTGCACTCACACCAGCATGCATCGACTAGGCAATGCAGCTTGCAACTTGCAAAGCTGTCTGATAAGATCTTTGTCAATGACTGCTGACTGCTGCGCGATACGCTAGGCTAGCCTTATTTCTTGACATGACATGCAGGCTGTGTCAGGACCCCTACAACACATGCAGCTGCATGCTAGCACATCAAACACACTTGCAAGCAACCTCATCGAGCTAGTCAGCCTACCTGAGATGGTGCTGCAGCCTGCTGGCTGACAAACCCTCTGGCCCTGGTTGCTGCAAAGCCTGCATTAGACCTGTCCGTGGCAGGCTGCTTTTGCTGAGTGCTGGGCTCCTTCAGCCATGAACTCTTCAGCAGGCTGCCCACAGGGTCAAATCCAGGCACTGCACCTGCGAAGAGGCCACAGAGGTCTGAGCGGTTGACAGAACAAGCGATAGATGCATGTACAAAGCATCAGGATCAGTGCAGAGGGGGAATGATGGGGTGTTGCTGTGCTGTATGTGTATGCATGTGTCCTGACACTCAGTAGAGGCTAGGCCATGAAAGGCCACCATAGCTATGCTAGACACTCATCACCAGTACTAGAGCATAGACAGTATTGGTGATGGTACAAAAATGCATTGTCAACGCTTATGTCTACTTATTTCGGGGAGTTCCAAACATGAAAATAACCTTGAATAAATAAAGCGTTTTCAATGAAAATTTTACATTGTTTTAGAACACAACAGCTCCCTGAAAGGAAATCATTGATTTGCCGGAGCCTGTGAAACTGAAAGCAGGCAAGGGCATCAGTTCCTGTCCCACAAACAAACACCTTGTAGATAATTGCAAAACAGCATGGGCGCCAACAGCTGCATTTGAAAACACAGACAGGTAGTGTTGCGAGCAATGTATGGTAGCAATGTATGCAGCAGACTGACCTGTGGCAGGTTGACTGGACAGGATCTGGTAGACCAAGTCATACTTGTCCAGCCTGGTGGTGGCCGCCCCAGGGCCAGCCCCCTTCCTGTGGAGGGCCAGCTGTGCCCTAGCCTTTAGCCCCCTAATGACATGGGGTAGGGGGTCAAGCTGTGCATCACCTGACGCAGCTTCAGCACTGAACATCGCCTGAAAGGGATCGTACTTGGATGTGACTGAAGTCCAGGGCTTTCTGGCGCCCTCCAACAGCGCCCCTAAGGGATCCAGTGCAGGTGCCTGATCACTGGGACCAGGTGCATTGAAGATTGCCTGAAACGGGTCATACTTTGACTTGACAGGTGTCTGCCTAGGCTGACTCACATTTTGCAGTAAGTTGCCCACAGGGTCCAGAGGTGCTGTCTCTGAGCTTGGCCCTTGTGCATTGAACAGTGCCTGGAAGACATCGTACTTGTTGGAGTCTGGAGAACGCAGCTTGGTCTGCCGCACGCTCTGCAGCAGATTCCCCAAGGGATCCAGCTTTGAGGTCTCTGAGCTTGGGCCCTGAGCATTGAACAGATCCTGGAAAGCATCATACTTGCTGGAGTCTGGAGAGCGTAGCTTTGCCTGCCGCACACTCTGCAGCAGGTTCCCCAAGGGATCTAGCGTTGAGGTCTCTGAGCTTGGACCCTCAGCCCTGAACAGATCCTGGAAAGCATCATACTTGTTGGAGTCTGGAGAGCGCACTTTAGCTTGCCGCACGCTCTGCAGCAGACTCCCCAAGGGATCCAGCTTTGAGGTCTCTGAGCTTGGGCCCTCAGCCCTGAACAGATCCTGGAAAGCATCATACTTGCTGGAGTCTGGAGAGCGCAGCTTTGCCTGCCGCACATTCTGCAACAGGTTTCCCAAGGGATCTAGCGTTGAGGTTTCTGAGCTTGGACCCTCAGCCTTAAACAGATCCTGGAAGGCATCATACTTGCTGGAGTCTGGAGAGCGCAGCTTGGCTTGCCGCACGCTCTGCAGTAGGTTCCCCAAGGGATCTAGCGTTGAGGTTTCTGAGCTTGGGCCCTCAGCTTTGAACAGATCCTGGAAGGCGTCATACTTGTTGGAGTCAGGAGAGCGCAGCTTGGCTTGCCGCACGCTCTGCAGCAGGTTTCCCAAGGGATCTAGCGTTGAGGCCTCTGAGCCTGGACCTTCAGCGTTGAACAGCGCCTGGAAAACGTCGTACTTGGAGTCCACTGACTGCTGTCTGGGCTGGCGAATGTTCTCCAGCAAGTTCCCCACTGGATCTAGAGGGGAAGTTTCTTTGCTAGGCCCACTGTCTTTGAACAGAGACTGAAAGGGATCAAGCTTGACCTTGGAAGCCTTTGTGGGAGGCTTACGCTGGCGTGCTTGCTGTAGAAGACCCCCAAGGGGGTCCAGGCCAGGAGCTGAAGAGCCTGTGGGGTCTTGGGCATTGAACAGGGCTTGGAAGGGGTCATACTTAGTAATGAGAGGGTACCAAGGCTCACTGGCATCCTGCAATAAAGATTGAGCAAATGAAGGCTCCTGATTGAATTTATGCATTTGTTGCAGACTCGGTTAGTGAATTCTCCAAATGGAGGCACGGTGCATGCTGTGTGACTGAACAAGGGACCAAGAGAGCGACTGCAGGCATGAAGGAACGCAAGGCTTCCAGAGTGTCAAAAGAAGGAAGACAACAAAACTGCAAGGTAGCTGCATGCAGCTCCAGTGACTAGGGGTACAAGACTCACCTGAAAGGCAGCAGCCAGGGGGTCAAAACCGGGGCCCTCACTGGGCCAAGAAGGGTCTTCCTGAGCCCTTTGCAGCAGAGTGTGGAAGGGGTCATACTTGGAGCGCACTGCCTTGCCATCAGGACCTACACACACACACCAGCTTATCACTCCTGGCTTGTTTTCACATAACACTCCTTCAGGCAGCTTGCTGTTGTCCCCAGTCGCAAGCCTTGACATGCTGAGCGTGGACTCCCAGCCGAGTAGTGAAGCCTGTCTGTGCCGTGCTGGGTCTGTGTACAATGTCAGCTGTGTCCAAATGCTAGATCTGTGCTGAGCATTGCTGGCCACGAGTCATAAGACGCAAGCAAATGTCTGTAGTGCAATGATTCGTTATACAGGAACCCGTGACCAGCTTGGCATGTAGGTCAGGTGCCTGGACCTCTCAGCTGAAGAAGAATGACAAGTTTGCCAGCAGTGCTGTGCTTGGGTGCTTAAGTCTGCAGGGCATGTAATGAGAACATGTTTGCTTGCCTGTAACCCTCTGTGGACCCCTGAGCAAGCCCTGAACCAGGCCTGTGTCAGGAGCAGAAGCTGGGCTGCTGAGGGCGCCGTGCAGAATATTGCGCAGGAAGTCATACTTGGGCACACCTTCCTGCGGCACTGCCTTTGCCAGGGCGCGGAAGGGGCTGAACTCCTCACCCTGTACTCAGACACAACGTGTCAGCTTCAATGCTGATCAGACAGAAGCTGGGTGCAAATTTACGTGTCCAGGTATGTGGGAAGCTGAAGAGCATGCAATGTGTAGGTCAGAAGCTGGAGACTGGAAACAAACCAAGCTGACTGTTGTTGCGAGTCAGAAGCTCAAATGCATGCACTGCTGGGTATGTTGCATCCTGACTGGTTGGGCTGTCATTTTGCATTGCAAGCCATGTAGATGCATATGAGTGGTGCATGCTTGCAAGCAGAAGCAGCCTAACAAAAGGCTGTGGCTGATCAGCATGCATGTGAACTACAGCCTAGCAATCACACAGTAAAACTAGGGTGACTGGTAGACAGCAAGGAATCAGCTTTTGCAACTGGTTCAAGACATTACCTGGGCAGCAGGACTAGCAGCAGCGGCGCTCAGCAAATCGTTGAAGACATCATACTTCCGGTACCTGTTCCAGTCCAAGGGCTCGTCATCGCTGTATGCTTGCCTTTTGCGTCCCCGAGAGTCCGCCTGTACCTGAAAACGGTTCAGGAACTGAGTGTGTCACAAGAGCAGTCACTCTAGCAGGACAGCAGCTGTTGTTCAGATGGCAGTGATGAGCTGCCTTGAAGCCTGTGCCTGCTGATACATGTCACAGCATGGAACAAAGTACATGCAAGCTCAAAATTTGTGTTGGCAGGTTGTCAGACTACGAGCTTTGTCATCAGGTAATGAGACTGCGAGCAAGAGGCTGGAAGGCTCACAGTGTTTGCTTGTTGCCAGACTTTCGACACAGATACAGCAGCAGCCAAAACATGACACATGCATTGTATGCTGCATAGTGTCGAAGCTACAATGGTAGACTTGGCACCTGCCAAAGATCATGTGATAAGCTCAACTGATGAGCTGGTAAGCTCAACAGCAAAGTTCATCAAGGCCGATTTGTCATGAAAGCGTATGCATCTGACCTAGATCCATTGCACGTATGGTGGCTGCAGTCGAATAGGCATGGTTAGTCTCAGAGCAGCAGAAGTACAGCACTCACCGACCAGAGAGGCTCCAGGGTCTGAGCAGCTGAAGCAGCAAGACCAGCCAGCAGGACCAGAGGTGCACGCAGACCACGAGCCTGCACAAACTCTGTCACATCCCCAGGCAGGCTCACTTCTGTATACCGCTTCACAGGTACTTCCCTTCTTGTCCTAGGCTGCCCCTGCACATGCACAGTTGTGGACTTCTTTGATCAACTTCAGGGCTAGGCAGGGTGATGCATCCTTTGGAATGTGGTTTCCTGATCCACTATGCAAAGTAGATGTCCAAACAGGATACAAAAAGCAAGGGCAAAGCTGCGTATGGAAGCAGTTGCTTAATTTGCATGAAAGAAGGCTAGTGTATGAGGCGTACCTTGCCAGCAGCAAGCGCCTGGTTGGATGCTGCCATCCGCTGCGATGCTGACGCATCTGCAGGCGACAACTGAGCCTGCTGTGCTGCGGTGAGGGGCACCGGTCTAGCTTGCTCTGCACCTACACCAGAGCTACCAGAGGGGGTGGTGGAGGGTGTAGCAGTGGAGGTTGACTGTCCGCCAAGTAGGCCTTGGAAAGCTGAGAGCAGCCCTTGCAATGGGTTCTGCACCTCCTGCGAGGGGGCGAAAGATGACGCTGAGGAAGGGGCAGAAGCCGTAAAGCTAGCTGATTGCTGTGCTTGCAAGGGGCTGGTCTGCGGTGGTAACCTGGGAGCTGCAGTGACAGCTTGATCAGAACTGGCCAGCTCGGGCTGAGCAGACATGGAGGCTCCAGACAAGCTAGTGGCCAGGTCTGAAGTCACCCCTTGGTTAGACATTGGCTTCTGCTGCTGTGAGGCAACGCCCTGCTGCTCATCTGAAGCTGTTAAGCTTGAGGGCGCGCCAGTGACTGGCTGCTGCTGCTGTGACTTGGCTTTCAGCTCTGCCATTGCTTTCTCCCTTGCATCATGCTCACCTGCTGGCGCCCTGCCGCCAGCAATAGGCTTGCTGCTGGCTCCACTGAGGGTGCTGGACTGCTGACCAGCCGAGGTGGAAGCCAGCTCAGCTGAAGGTGCAGCGCCAGCTTTGCCAGTTTCAGACTCAGCGGGTGACTGCTCAGCCTTGAGTTTCTTGACAGCATCAGCGGCAGACACATTTGGGGTGATGGTCTGCTGAGACTTTGCCTTTAGCTCTGCTTGAGCAGCTTGTCGGGCGTTCTGCTCATCAGCCGCACGAGGCTTGAGATCAGCACGCCCTGTTGTGTACAGAGGCTTGCTAGTGTCTGGCTCATACACTGGAACTGGTTTGCCTGTATCAGCCTGACCTCCAACAGGCTCAGCTGGTGGCTGCTCAGCCGCTGACTGCTCAGCCTTGAGTTTCTTGACAGCATCAGCAGCAGACACATCTGGGGTGACTGTCTGCTGAGACTTCGCCTTCAGCTCCGCTTCAGCAGCTTGTCGAGCATTCTGCTCATCAGCAACACGAGGCTTGAGGTCAGCACGCCCCTTTGCATACAAAGGCTTACTGGTATCTGGCTCATACACTGACGCAGTCCTGCCAATGTCTGCTACTGGCTGAGTGGATGTCAGGCTCTGCTTTTGCGGTTGCTGCTGTTGCTGCTGAGCCTGAGCATCTGCGCTGGCATCAGGCTCGCTAGTAACACGAGGCTTGAGATCAGCTCGCCCCTGTGTGTACGAAGGCTTGCTGGTGTCTGGCTCATCCACTGATGGCTGCCTGCTGCCTGAACTGTTGCCGCTGCTGCCTTGACTGATGCCTGATTCCAGCACAAATGTATCTGTAGGATTGTTGTCCTCTGCCTGATTGTCAGCTTGCCCCAAATCAAACGTCTCTGTCGCACTGCCATCAGTAGGCTCCTCACTCTCACCCTTGTCCAGCACAAATGTGCCAGTCGCGCTGCCCTGTGTAAGCTGGCTACTGGGCTGGCTTTTCCCACTGCAAGGGAGCTGACTGGCAGAAGGCATCTGGGCATCATCCAGTGCCATGGTGGCGGTTGCAGAGGAGGGAGAGCTTTCAGAATCTGAGCTGATGTCAGGTGAGTCAGGCTTGGCAATGTCAACATCTGTGAACTGGAGGCTGCCTTGGCCGGCAAAGGCAGCTTGGCGGGCTTTGGCAGCAGCAATATCCTCCTTGGCTTTGGCCTGACGCTCCTCAACAGGCAGAACGCGGCCAGCTGCCCCAACAGCAGCAGCAGCAAATGCTGGGCTAGCATTGGGTTCAAGAACCCCAGCATCCTGCTCTCTCCAGTTCTGCATCTGCCTGCATGCATGAAGACAAATGATTTTGGACGGTACCAGAGCTACAGCATCATGGCAGGTGGTGCATCCTGCCTGCTGGCAGCACAGGGCTACACCATTCAATGCAGCAGTAGCATGACTGAAGGCGCTGTCAGCCGGGTTACGCTGTCATTCATAAGGTATGCAGACATCTAGGGAGGTATGCAACAACAAACGCATATATTGAAAACAGTTATATTGCACCAAAGGCATTGCAGCACAAGTGCAGCCTGAATGCAACAGTATATGCAGCCCCATCTAGAGCAGGTCATTGTGCAAATGAGACAAAGGAGGCACATCTGGACGCTGGCAATCTTTAATAAGCAACAAAATCTCACCTATCATTGGATGCTGCAGCACGTCTCAGGTGAGTGGTCCTCAGCAGGAATAGAAGCGCCACGCCACAGCTCACAAACACTGCATGCAAAAAACATTCAGCACATGCATCTGCTGTGATTGCTGACAAATGACATGACATCCGCGCAACGCCAACAACACAGCTGATGACTTTGCATGCAGCCTGTGCGGAGCAGCATCTCTGCTGACAGGGGCCCACAGCAGCAGCAGCAGCAGCAGCAGCAACAACAGCAGACCTGCTACACGTGTTGAGGGGGACTCTGCAAACGTCTGCTGGATTTCAGCAACAGGTGAGCTGTGCCCACGAGGAGTGTCATCCACAAAACCGCCCCTGATATTGCTGTGAAAGTTGCTGTGGTCAACAACCACAGGAGACGTATCTACTGGACTTGCTGAACTAAAGCTTGCTGGACTCCAGCTTGCTGGACTAAAGCCGTGCTCGCTGCCTTCGCTAAGCGTTGTTGTTTGCCTGATAGGCCCATGATTGGCTGGCCAGACCTCCACTATACGTGTGGGCGCTGCCCTTGCAGCATGTGCTTGCCGGGGAAAGCTGGGAAGAAACGCTGGGATTATGAAGACCGGAATTAGCAGGAGCACCTGAAGGAAGCCAATGCTCAGCAAGACTTATAATAGGGCTAAAGTTGAATCAAGACTGTGTGTCAGTACACACCCTCAAGATGATTTGCCACGGTATCTGAAAGCCTGATCTGGCACGCGGTTCTGGCCATGCACTTTGGTCTCGTGGCTGTCGGTGGTACACCTGCGGTGTTTGCTCGCTTAATTCGCTCACAGCCTTAGCTGGAAAAGTCTGCAGACCAAGGTTGAAACCCCAAGAGCTCGCGTCACTGTGCGCACCTGTCTGGCCGAGATCCTGCTTGCAGCCGTCACAGTCAAAGTCACTTTGCGACCGCTGCTGCGGGGCAGGTGACATTTTAACGCGGGTAGCAGTCCGCTGGATGCAGGGCGACAGATCAGGGCAACGCGAGAAGTATAAGTCTTGGCAGGTTCCGTGAGCACGGAAAAGCTTGCCAACTGCTGCGAGCATGCTGCAGGGCGTAGGCAGGCTACAGACTTCATCATGACGCTGCTGGCTTTGCGGTGAAATACTATCACGTATCACCAGCCGGGAAACGAGCTGCTGTCCAGCTTGCGCCTCAGTGTGGTCTCATTTGTACAAGAACATGCAAGAAAGCACTCCATGAACAGCCTATAGGACTCTCAGCACGCTACTCATCTTACACTTTGTCCAGGCGTTGACAGATCCCCAGCATTATCAACACTCTTCACAACTCTGAGTAGACTCCTCGTCGGAATCTGCACTGCCATTGCCCCCATACATTGCAGGAATGAATGAGTGAAACTGTGTTGCAGCCGAGTCAAACCTTACATGCAGCTTCAGTGTTCTCGCCAGCAGCGACGTTGCTGCAGCAAACAACGCCCTTGCATCTTCACCTTGCTTGGTTGTATTGCTCATTGTGAACCTGACAAAGTTGATCGCCACTTGCGCTATGTGTGCCTTGTTAGGGAATCCTGTTCGAGTTGGTTTGTAACACAAATACAAATTGCAGCTTGCAAGTTCACTCAGGGCTCGCAAGCTGAGCAGTGCCTTCCACGTGACATCGGTGTGCTGCATAAGCTGTTGCTTATTCACTTCAAGGAGTTCCCTGTGTAACTCTGCAAGGTGCTTGACTTTGAACACTGCAAACATTGCCTTTTATGTCTGAAGCGGTCGTCCGCTGGATTGACTAAGTTTGTTGTCATTGCGGGGCATGCTACGCAATGTTCATGATATGTGTCATCTAATCGCCACACAGGCAGCTGAGACAACAAACCATGTATTGCAGGAGCAGGTTACAGCTGCACTGTAGCAGCGAGGCTGTGCAGTGTTACATTGCATACACAAGAGGCATGGTGTGACACCTTCCAGTCTTGACATATGGCTAGTCAAGCACTTGACGTGTATGGTTTTGAGCTGAATCTAAGTCCAGAGGAAGCTCAAGCTAGACGTGCATGTGAAAGCAAGCAGCAAAAACGGGCTGCAAAGTGGGATAGCTACTTCAAGTCAGGCAAACTGCCACCTGCACCAAAATTAAAGAAGTACTGCAGAGAGGTGTGTGTCATCTTTGCCTGCAAATGACTGAACGCTATGGATGTCATTGCTGTACCGTGAGCAATGGTAAATCAACAAACTGGTTATATGGTCTGCGCCCAGCACACAATGTTGCATCTCACCAGTGACGCACGACTGTCCCCTGCAAGTAAGGCCTGGTTAAATGGTGCGCAATGGAGCACTTACACAGCATCCAAACATCTCAACCACATTCATCGTGGCGGTGCATCAACACATTGCTGCCTTGTGTGTGCAGGGTGTGCCCCCGCAGTACAGGGGATGGGTATGGGAGCAGGTATCTGGGGCTGCTAGGTTGATGCATGAGCACATGAACAACTACTATGAGGCCATGGTGCATCAGGGAGAGGCCAGCTCCCCTTCAGCCCGACAAGTAGAGCTGGTAACACTCAACCTCACTAGGTCACGTCCACACATCCACTAGGCTGCTTAAACATTCATCATGACCTGTTCTGCCTCAGCTTGCTTGATCATGCTGCTGGAGTGAAGTCCTGCCCCTGAAATCAAGTTGCACCAGCTGCTGCCATATCATGTCAACTCTACTGCTTGGGCGTCCACTCTGTGCTGAAGCTCTTCCTTTGCATGAGTAGGATCTGCCGCGTACCTTCCCTGCAAATGCATGGGTGTCATCACCAGAGGGTCAGAGCGCCCTGCGGCATGTCCTGCTGGCCTTCTCAGTGCACAAGCCTGACGTAGGCTACTGCCAGAGCATGAACTATGTGGCTGCCATGCTGCTGCTGTGCCTTGACCTGTCTGAGGAGCGTGCCTTTTGGGTGATGGTGGCCCTCATTGACGACAATGGTCAGTCTGTGTCCTCACATTGCGTTGTCAAGGCAGGCAAACTTCTGTGTTGCTGCTGTTGCCATTGTTATTCCTCTCCTTTGTGTGGCCTCCCGGCACCATGCCAGAGCTGAAGTCAGCTGTGATAGTAGCCTCATGCCTGGTGAATGTTGAGATGCATTGACACCTGTTGGCTGGCATGCACCTTGCATTGTACTGCTTGCTTGGCCTGTCAAGGCAAGTCTTTGACACTGGCTCTTGCATGTGACAGCAAGCACATGGCGGAAGGTTGCGCAGAGCGTCTTGTAGTAGAGTGCATGCCTAACGGTGCGGTGTTGCCTGCAGGAATACTGTATCATGACATGTATGCAAGTGATTTGGTGGGCACACATGTGGAGATGCGTTCGCTTGAGGTGCGATACACCTGCCTGCTTTCCCACCTTCTCAGCAGCCAATGCACAGCTTGAGCATTGCATAAGTCCTGCAGCACTGCCAATCCACAGCTAAGATGCAGCCCTGCAAAAGCAGGAAGACAATTTTCTTCCAATGGCCCATATCCACAGCTTCAGATACGCTTGCAGCCATGATGATGAAATAGTCCTCAACAGCTTGCTGTTGTTCATGCAACAAAGCAACTCAGGTCAGGATCGTACTGCAGGAGCTGACATACAAGAAGCTTCCCAAACTTTATAAGCACCTGCAAACGACGCAATGTGAGATGTCCATTATCGCTACAGATTGGTTCCTCTGCCTTTTTGCAACCACATTGCCTTCAGAGGTGATGTCTCCTCCTTTTTGCCACTTCCTGAGCATTGTTGCTTCTGCAGCAACAACGGCTTGCTGCATTTGTGCCGACCATGCTGTACTGTATGACCACTGAGCCTGAAACGGCACCATTTCGTTTGGTGTCTGCTAGGATCCAGACGGCACAATATGCCTTCATGGCTGCAAATTGAGATGGTTGCCTATGTGACTGCTCCTTCACAAAGCATGCATGACAGCATCTATGTCACTCTCCACCTACTTCAGCTCAACATTTGGTGGTCTTTGTTTGGGGTATTGTATGTTCTCACAGACTTGCTTCACATAGTTCCTTGGCTGCTCATGCATGAGGGCCACAACAGCATCAGCATAATGTGTTGGTGTGTGTTGCAGACTGCAGCCCGAGTATGGGATGCACTTCTGAATGAAGGGCCGAAGGTGCTGTTTAGGATAGCACTTGCAGTGCTGAAGACCAATGAGAGCACACTCTTGCAACAGGACAATGTGGGCCTGCTGCTTCGTGAAGTCCGGCAAGCTGTCACACACTTACATGACAGGGATAAACTTATGAAGGCAAGCCTGCCCGCCTCGTCCAATCACATCCTGTGGAGAAATACCTACTCATACCCTGCACTGTAGCTTGCTTGTTGTCCCCTGATGGCATATCTTCTGAGTTGTGCATAATCGATGCCACACGAGTTCACATTGCCTGTAGGCTGTCTGTGTCTCCCAGATCCAAACAAGTCAAGCGCCGCATTGCATACTTGTATACGCCCTCATGCCTTTGTTGTGACATGCGCACAAGGTCATCTGATGCAATATATTGGTGCTGTGAAGTACGTGTCAGCAGAGTCATGACCAGGGCATGCACACACATGAATGTCAAGCCTCTGACTAACAGCACTTGGTGTTCAGTATTGAGTTGTATAGCCAGTCAGTTCCTGGCATGTCCATGTGTTTGTAGTCAGGGTTCAAAAGAGCATATATGCATTTGTCTTGTTTTGCATTGCAGGTAGCCTTTGACGGCATCGGAAGTATGCCAATGGCTCGTATCGAAAACTATCGCCAAGTCAAGCAAGAGGCTGTTGAGTTTGAGATGAAGAGGAGGAATGCTCGAAAGAATTTGGACCATGCTCTTATCACTAGTCCAGAAGCCAGTAAGACCATGCAAGTTGAAGGTAAGATAGGCATCAAAACCAGCATGCCCCACAGCACATCATTAGTCCTGCTACTCGTTCAGCACCAGCAACAGTGACAGTAGAATAGTTGCATGAATGACATGTCAGAGTCTGACCGTTGCATCTTCAGGCCATACTGGTGAGACCTTTGTTACGCTATGGTTGCAGGAATTAGTGGCGTAGCTGACCAGGTTAGGCTGAAGTATGGGAAGTAGCATGCTCAACATCATGTAATTGCACATGAATTTGCCTTACACAGAAGTACACAGTGCAGCTGAGAGGAGTTGCCCAGCATTAGCTTGTCCATGCATGCATATGCAAGGGCATTTGCCTGCAGTGCTGTCCATCAGAACAGGCTGAGCTTGCAATACATATGAGCTTCACTCACACGGCCAGAATTGTTTTGATGCACCTGCTGTACAGCTGCTCTTGCCAATGTGTGTTTGTGCGTCCCTGTATGCAGTGGCTGCACGTAAATATGGTGCTTGATGCTAGGACACGCTCTGTGAGTATACTTGGATTTGGTAGGTTACTGTAGCAAGCCAGTATACAGCTTACAACATAAAGTGGTCAGTATTGTCAATAGTCAGTCAGTCAGTATGCTCATCCAGTAAATTTTGTTGAGAAAAAGCACAGTGTTGATCAAAGCCTGACAACTGGCTTCAAAAGTCTGAGGACTGCTCAATTCAGACTACGTCAGCTGTTCACACAGAGCAATACTTGCAGGTGAAAGTTTCAGCAACTGACTGGCAATGAAGTGAATTCTCTATCTGTAAAATCTGTACATTACCTACCTGACTGTTTGTAAGTTCATTGACCTAAACCAGAGGAAAGAACCAAACTATAAAGTCAGGCAGATAAATCTCTATCAATTCCTGACACTCTGACTGGCATACAATTTGCCCTGTCATGATAGAGATATGCAACACCACCCACAACCATTCACACATGCCCAGACAACGACTGGTGACCGTGGAACTGAGCTTCAAAGGCAGGGATAATTCAATGTGATTCATGCATTGGTCACTTCGATTGCTTATTTTCGCTTGCTACTCTGCGGCATGGCTAGGCCATCTACTGTCACACTCTCTGTTGCCATACTGTCTGATGCTTTGCTGTCTGGCGTGGTGGGACATGAGTCCTGCCCAAAGGTCTGCAACCATGGGTAAGCCTGAACCACGACCTGCTTATCCAGCCGGTACGGGAAGGCAAACTGGTCAAGAACAAGCTGCCCAGTGTAGCAAACAGCATTCCAAGATGGTTTTATTTGCGTTGCAGTCTGCAAAGACGCATACTCCTTGAGCACATCTTTGACGTACAACCGTACATCCTCCATTTGCACATGGTCTTCAATGAACTGCACACCACAGATACCTTGTCAGTAAAGCAGTTGATGCATGAATCTCGCTTTTAAATGTGCAGACCAGGCATGTCAGTGCTTGCTCAGCATGACACGCATTAGCAAGCATGATGCATGAGCAAGCGTGATGCAGACAAGCATGATGCAGACATGCAGACACAGGCATGCATCACACAACCCTCACCTTGAGACCAGCATCTGCAATTTCTTGTGGATGGAGATTGTACTCGGAAGCTTTTGTCAGAACGCTGCTTACACTCCGCTGATTTGTCATCTCAACACCCAGACCTTGCCTTCCCATACTCTGACCTCCAATTTTATTGGTGGGACCAGCATCCAACACTTCATTCATATACCTCACCTGCAGCCACAAGCTCCTTTAGACAGTCAGCAGCAACTGCATGGATAGGCATGACGCCTATGCTTCTGGGCTGATTGCAGTAGAGCTCTTCAGCAGATATTGCACATGTAACAGCCCAGTCATAGAGCAGACACAGGTCCAGGGCCAGCAACAAAACCCTCATGCAGCAGTCAAGAAGCAAAACATCACGTCTCAGCCCAGCCATGCAGCAGAAGACATCCATCCTTGGCTTTGGCAGGATCATGCAGTGGAATGAGTAGAGACACAGACGCAGGAACCTACCTTGTTCACTAGATCATCACAAAGATTATCAGGGTCCACCTCAACATAATGTACACCAGGCTGCAAGGCCCTGGTGAAGAATTCGTAATACCCCATCTTGTTGGAGATGATGACAGAACCGCACGAAAATTTATGCCGCCCATTTGTACTCCATGCCATTGATTCCAGGTACACAACATACCTGCAAGATTGCACACAGTCTGTTGATCTTGCCATTGGAGGAAGAGGAACGCCTTTGCTGTCACACATCAAGACTCAGGAACACTGCAACAAGAGCTGATTTGACCGCGTTGACCTGACAGATCAATTTCCTGACCAGAAATGGGGCAGTGAACCCAGGAAGCAGTTTGTGACAAGGCTGCTGTGTTGTTTACTGTCCCTTTCCTCAACAGACATAATCCGTCAAGTCAGGGCAAAATCAAGGATGCTAACCTGAAACGGCAGTTGTCTGAAATCTGGTCCACATCAAATCGCTGGTTGATGAGAGCTGCATCATCAGCGCGTCCCTGTTTACTCAGCTGTGCCGGGCACTTTTGATACGCTCGCCTGCATGATACGCATACCCCTTGTTTCAGCAGTGCAACTGCCGACGACATATGGCATGTTGTGCTGATGAATGTTGATTTGGTTCTCGGCAAAGAGTAGTGCAGCAGAGAGTAGTGCAGCAGAGAGTAGTGCAGCAGAGAAGAAGACTGGGCTGACCTCAATGCATCTCGCTCAGGATAGTCATCATCAGCAACCCTTCCGCGCCATATGGCTTCAGGCTGCCTGTCCACCAAGGAAGTGTTTTGATACAACTCCCTGATCCACTTATACTGCAGATCCCAGCCATGCCAGTAATAGAAGTACTCATCTGCACACAAATAGACAGACACTTAAAGACTGCAGACTTGCACTACATGGCATGTGCATTGCATACATTGCAGGTCTGGAGTAAGTCTACCAATTTACAAGACCATGCAGTAGAACTGTTGACAGTGCCGTGAAAGTTGCACAACTTCCAGACACTGCAATGTTACATGCCCTTGTCATTATGCATGCCATCACAAAGTCTTACGTTGCGTGGGCACAGAAGTCAAAACAATTCACATGGATCGGCTTGTATGATGCAATGATGCAATGCAACAGGGGAAGTCACCTCTAAGTCGGGTGTACTCATGGCCCCAATAGCTGTAGTCTGGGAAGGGTATGTCTTCATGTGCAGGATCACTGTTGTACCCAAGTATGGGAGGCCCTAGAGGCTGCAGCCCACCTGGCGTGGCTTTGATGCAGGAAAAGTCTGATGTATGGATGATGGCATCCACATCAGGGATCTGCACGTGTATACAGACCATCAGCAAGCTGCAATGTGATGCTGGTTTCACTTGCTACATGACTATCTAAGCTTAGCATTGCATTGCAGCTAGTCAAGCACACTAGTTTGCTCTTTATGATGTTTTGTTTACCTGGCCTGGATAATGTCGCAGCACGTCTAGCAGCGCTAGGATAGCATATGGAATTTTGCCTTTCCCAGAAAGGGCACCTGCATGACACGCATCACCTAATGGCTTGCTTTTCCATCATTGACATGTGTGGCTGCATGGCCAAGCCAAAGCTCTGATGCTTGTGGTGAAGTTGAGGGTCCAACAACAACAAGGCAACATTGTTTGACGCACCTGGACCAAGCCTTGCAGGGTACCAGCCTGCATGCCGCTCTGATAAGTGATCAATCCACAGGCTGCCATTGATGATCTGGAATCTGAGCACCTCCCCTAAGCACTCATGCCATTTGCCTGACAAGGCATATGCATCTACAAGCTCCTGCAGGTTTAGATGACAGTCTGGTCAGGCATTGGTTGTGAACAAGCAGATATGACAACATGAGACGTTCTTGATGCAAAGGTTGGTGGTAAGCACATTGGAGCAGGACTCACAGTCGATATGCCTGCTGCCCTCCATGGCTGAAAGTCCCTTTGGATCCACTGCTGGTAATAGGAGCTGGCTGAGGGATCAGGTAATGTGAAATTTGCTTCTGCTTCTGGTAGTTTGCGAGTGCCAAGCACATACACTCTGTGGGTGCGTGTGGTGTGGAGATATGAGACAAAGAAATTCAATAGCACAACCAAGTTTACTGAAATAGCCACAAGACCACCAGTCCTGACACTGCGCCTGCAGTTATACAAACACTGCTCAAGCCACTCCTCTACACAGACTGTGGTTAGGTCCCTGCCTAAAACGCCTAAAATAAACTCAAACTTCCGGCTTGCGCTATCATGCTGATCAAGCAAAGCGCACTCGATGCAAAGCATGAGCCTTCACTCAGCTGCAGCTGCTCAATTTGCATAGGGCTGCGTATTGTTATCAAGGACGAGGTGACGAGGTAACGAGGGACCTTGTGGTGACCTACCGCTTACAGATAGTGTTTAATACCCTCAGCATCTACAGCTTTTGCCGAGGCGATGTGCAGGACTGCCAACACCGCCTAAGAGCGTGAGACGCCAGTTTCCCCGCAATGTGCTTGTGACCGAGGAACTATTGATGGTATCACTTGCGTTTGGCGCATACACGTGCGCAGTTTCCGCGACTAGAACTCGCAATATAGGCGAGGAGAACTGAGAATGTGGCCTTGGCAGAGTGCTGAGCTGCCAATTGCCGGCCAGTCGGCGAGGCAAGTGCTTCTTAAGTGCTGAGCTGTATTGACCGACACGGCCCTCAAGGCGTCGCACGTAAACGAGAGTACTGCTGTGTGCAATGAATGACACGGGTTTCCAAAGCAACAACTTATCGGTGTTCGAGCACAACGACAGGAATGGCGCAAGAGCCAACAGGAGCTGTACCTTGCGGGTACCGCGAGTGGCGAAGGGCGAACCTGGACTGGGCGCAGGGCTGCTGGTAGGGCGCCAGGTGTGACTTCTGTTGTGGGTTCAACTCATCCCCAATTTCTTTTGAAAGGAAACCCCGCCGTTCAAGCCTGGATTTGCCTCCATTATGCAGGCTCAAGCATGATGATCCTTTTCATTGTGGGGAATTGAGACTGAGCTCGTTGCTGAAGCTTGCTGAAGAGCTAGCCAATCAGGTTGCTGAACTTTCATGCCACAAGGAATCAGGTTGCCAAACAGCTTGCTAAACAGCCTGCAGCACAGCGCCAATCAGCATATGCGTGGATGCGCGCCAACATCATGCCTAGATCCTCTACACTTTCTGTAATCCCTCTCTCTCTGCAAACTTGAAAACTCCGAGATGCATTCCAATGCAGTTCAGTGCATCACCCAGCCTAAGACAACCTTTGCTTGACTGCATGCTGTATTCAAGATAACATCCCTCTGATCCAGGCACTTCACCAAGGCTTAGCTCTGCAGTCAATGCATCCTTGAGAACGTGTATCTGAGACCTGAGCTATGCCATCCATGGTACCTATCCTTATTATCAAGAAAACTTTTGAAATCGACATCAGCAGTCGATGGTCGTTGGCACTGAGTCCCACGCCCCGGGCCGTGGGGACTGCTATGTCGGCTGATGGTTTAGTCAAGGGGACACAAGAAATGACTAAAACACGATGAGCCAAACGAAGCAGCAACGCAAACGATCGAGACTAAAGACGAGGAAATGCCTGTGCATGTATGCATCCGCGTTGTTGAGTTTGCAACAAGCACACTCACCTATACACTGCAAGCCCGTGCAGCAACATGACTTTTTTTAGACACGATGCGTCGCATCAGACCGCAAGCATCACTTTAGTACAGAATACAACCTTTTCGTGGAAGTAAATTGCTGATGGGGTATCTGACGACACGGTGAACGCGGCAGAGCGTCAATGATCGTCAGACGAAGTTGCCCATGGCAGTTGTGTCTTCTGTTTGTTGCCTCTTGCTCCTCACACGGCAGTGCTAGACCTGTTTGGCAACCAAGAAGGCCTCTCAGCAGGTGTTGCAACAAACTGACACCTCGAGTTGCCCCTGCCCAACAGCTCGCGATGTGAAAGCTTTGCTGATACACCCACATGCAGGCCCATCATAACTCAAGAAGACAAATGTGAAAACACAGGACAGGACAGGTGGGCCTTCTTTCGTACAATACTTGTGTGCTGCAATCATCCGACCACACATGCAGCATCTGAATGTCATCATGCCTCAGGTGGGATGCCGCTGATGATCATGGGTGGCTTTGTCCTTGGGACAACTTGAACTGGCAAACAGGCTGCTGCACAAAGGGCCAGCAATTTGCCTGTGATAGGTATGTCATCCTAGGCTGTTCCTGCTTACAGTAGATCTGTCATTCCTGCCCATGCGCTGTGTGCTGCTGCAGATGCAACAGTGACAGCCAATGCTGCAAAACATTGGAGAGCTGTGTCTCCTGCTGTTTAGCTCCTCACCACAATGCTTCTGCCATTTACAGCAAAGACTATAGATCACCTGGCAGGTCAGCAAACTGAAGTGCTGCAGTGTGTCATTCCTGGTACAGCCGTGTGCTGACAGTCCCACAATGCCACTGTACATAGCAATGTTCCATGTAGCTTAGTTCAGGCAAGTTCCATGCCTTGATGCCCTGGGCATTGCAACGAAGATATGGCTTCAATGTGTCCTTACAAGCTGTCATGTTGGTCTATGCAGATCAGAAACTGGCAGATGGGGTAGTCCCTTTGAATACTGTCGTGGCAAATGCCGGACTTCATCCAAGAGCACTGTGCATGAGAATGCCTACTTGGACTCGCACCATCACTGCTTCTCACAGTCAGGCAAGCTCATGGCTATGCCTTCTGCTCGAGTGTGCATCACAAGGCACAAATTGCTTTGGCAGTCACGAGAGACATCCTTTCATGCGCTGCATGCCTCAACAAGACTCCTGCATGACTATCATGAATTCTGGGCAGATCATATGGCATAATGCCCATTTGCAAGTCGCAAGACTGCAGCATTTTTGCAATGTACAGACTAGTCCGTACTGCATCTGGCTACTTGCAAAGAGATGCAAGATTAAGTACGCATGCAAGGGGGCTCCTGTCTGTAGGCAAGCCAGTCATGCCATTGCCACCTGCCCCTCAGCTTCCAACAAGCGTCAAGGTAGAGGTTGGTGAAAAGGGCGAGAGCTGCACAGCAACTTGCAACAGGACAAACAGCATATGTGCGCTCCAACACATGATTGCCATGAATCACTGCAATGTGCTGCGGACGCACTTTGCGTGTGAGGCAGGGTGTGACAACAGTGGCGGCGATGTACAGCCATCTTACGTCAGTGCTGATGCGCCCAAGGAACAGCAGCCCACTGACTGCCTCATAGCAGAGTCTGAATCACAATTCAACTGTGATGCCAGTCATGCCAATACCCAAAGACTGTGCCCCTGCGCACAGACGTCTCAGATTGTCACAAGCATTGCTTGAATAAAGTTGCATGTGGTTTTGATGTTGCTGCCCAGTGGCATGTTGCAAGGCTTGCTCCAGGTCTGAGATGTGTAGCTGGTAACCTGTAGCAGTTGGAGTATGTACCATCACTGCAAGCATGCAGAAGCGTATTTTTCATGCTGCACACTAGGTAGCAAGTTTCCAACGTGTAGACTGGCAGAAAAAATGTTTAGATTGCCATTGTAATGACAAGGCTGTTGACGTCATATGCCAGAGCAAAAGCCTACTTTGCAGTCAATCACAAAATTTTGGCTCAATGACAATGCCTGGTCCTGTGGTGGTCAATTCTGACTACCTCGACACAACTAGTAACGCATGCAAGATATGCTTGCCAGAATATGTCTGTTCGTGACAAAAATTACATGATCACAACTCGTATGACTTAGCAACTTGTGCACACTGATGTTGTGGTGACATACACAATGTACCCAGGTATATCTGGCTTTCGCAAAGGTATTTGAAGGAGCAGTAAATTAACAAACATTGTCAGATAGTGTTCAATGACATTGCGCACATACTGGTTGTCACTCATACGAGCAAAGTCTGAGCATGTCCGTTCTAGACCATCACTTTGAGCATTGTGTCTACCATGCTCTAAAGATCTGGTCTCCTTGGGCTTTGATCATCAACAGCATCCAGACCGTCAAGTCAAGATGTAGCTGGACAACCGACCCAAGATATCTAACACAATCATGACATGCAAACCATTCTCTTGACTTGCATCCTTCACGCATGCAGGCTGGCCATGCAGCAAGGCTGAGCATGGCTACAATGATTACAGCTGATTTGTGCGATCTGTTACAAGGGAGGGTGGCTTGTGAGAAGCTCCATCAAAATGACCTCTCTATGCTGTAGTGTCTGCCGGTCTGCAGAGAGCATGTGTGTTTCCTCAGCCATGCGCTCGACCAGGGCTGCTACCTGCGTGCACACAGATACCAACAAGCTCAGAGTCTGAACAACTCAGCATGCTCAGCACTCAGCAAGCATTGCAGAATCCTGCAAGACAGGCTGCAGGCTTCATGCTGTTTGGGTCCTCAGAATTGTCGTGAACGCACACATGCATGCAGAGGCTGTGAATTATACTTGCCAGGCGTACTGTCCCTGCGATGCTGCACCTGAGGACATGTGCTGCCATTGGGTCAAGAACAAATCAGCATCAAGTCTTATGTTCGGCCTGTGCTTCAGTGCGCAGCCAAATGCAAGGTAGGTAAAATGCAACAGGCTGGTCTCAATATATGCTGTGTAGCAACACAGAAGAGCTGTCATTCCAGCATGTGATGAGAGCATTGAAAGGCAACAAATGCAGTGCAACTGTCCAGGGTAATGTCATTCACCTTGGGTGTTTGTGCCGGCTCTAGCTGCAGGCGACGTGCTACATCCAGCGCTGTGCACTTGGGAGGGGCCCCATTGAGTGGGGGCTGGGCCTCGGGGCGCAAGGGGGGTAGGTGGGCCAACACCACAGACCTCTGCCTTTGGGTTCTAAGCAGCCTTACCTGCTCCCGTAGGGTCTGCACTGATGCCTGCCACACATCATGTGCCAGTCAGAGCTGTCATCATGCTGCCAGCTGCACACGTGCATGCAGACAGATGTGTTTGTTTGCCCACTGGCTGCACGTGCAAGCCAGTAAGTGCTAGACTGCGCTGTCTGCAAGATCATAAAGCTATGACTGCAGTTCATCAGCAACTAATGTGCCTGACCCTGGAAAAGGCACGTGCTGAAACAGTCTTTGGACTGAATGCCAGCCAGGGAAGGAACAGAGAAAAAAATGACTACATCGATTGAAAACCCCTCCAAGGACAAAGCATATCAGGCTTCCCTGTGGGTCCCTGTGGGTCCAGCCAGGGAACAGTGCCAGCCCTAGCTTCAAGGTGCTGGGTATGGTTCAGCATTTGATTAGTTTGATGACAATGCTGTGTGGCATGTGAAGTGTGCCACCAGGTGGGTCAGGTGGTGCTGTGCGTACCTGCAGGTCTTGGTTGGCTGCAAGCGCCTGAATGTGCTCTGCCTCCAGGAACTTGTTGTTGCCCTGCACAGGCAAGTCCTTGTTGACAGCGTGTACTACATGGCACACTGCGCACTCTGTTCAAGCTTTTGTACCGGTGTCCGCCTGCTTTGGATGAAAAGAACAAGTGCAGCTACCTTTCTTCAGACAGGTGCTTCTGAAAAGGCTGTAATAGCTCAGAAGCACTGTCTCAAAAAATGCAAGACGAGACTTGTCTGCAGACTTGTGCGACATGGTGCTGCGTGTCAATGGGACATGCAGCACCATGTAAACATTGACTGATGCATAGGTCGTCCTAATAGCAACTAGGTTTGTGGGTGCTGCAACAGGGTACCTGCAAGTCTGCCATGTTGTTGGCAGCTTGATGGGCTGCGTGTTGGCACGACTGCCGCTCCTGCTTGCAGTGAGCAACCTCCTTCTGCAGCTCACTCACACGCCGCACGCCATCATTGGCCTGCAGAACATGTCTCTTTGTGTCACAACGGAACAGCCCTTTTCGCTTCTCTCTCCAATGCCGTTTGATTGATGTGAGTGCAAATGTATGGTGCATGCATGCTCACGGCAACATCTGATTCCCAGTGCTGCAGTTTTCACACATCTGTGTGTTCTGCAACACATTTAGATCAGCGAAAAGACAGTGCAGTACTGATTGGCAGGCAAGCTATGAAAGAAAAGAAAAGCAAAAACTACGCCTAGAAGCCAAATTCCATACCAGGCTGTCCAGGAGGCAAGCTATGACAGCCAATATGCATGAACTACTTTTCACTGTGAACGCTGCACTAGTAGTTTGCAAGACACATTTGTAACAATTTAACGGCCTTCTTCTCACCTTCTTTTTGTACAAGTCCGCGGTTCTATCCCGCCGCTTCAGCTCCGCAACTTCTGCCTTCAGAGCTTCACACTGCGCTGCACTGCGCTTCAGCTGCTTCCTGAGTGACTGCAGTGCAGTAAGAGTCACGACCACAGCACCAGGCCTTGCATGATGCGGCAGAGCATATACCATCAACATCAATGGTGTGCCAGCAGGGCAGCAAGGCATGCCCAGGTGCACACAGTGTCTACAGCCTGGCCCAGGTATAGAATGTGGACGATGCTTGACACTACGGTGACTGACCTGCAGCCGCATCTCTCCTTGACCCATGTCACACTTGAGCTCAACTTCACCTGCAGCTGGCCCATCCTGACCGGCTGCCTTGGCTTGGCCTTCAGCAAAGCTTTTCTGCTGTCTGGGTGGTTTAAGCTGTGATGGGGAAGCTGGAAGGGCAGTGCCCTTTGCAGAGCCTTTCAAAGCAGCAGGCTGTGAGGGGATGGGCATCTGCCTGAGGGGGGATCTGGGGTGGGGCCCCAGCACGTCACTTGATGCCAGCTGCTGACTCAGCTCAATGTTGGACTGCTTCAACAAATGCACCTCATCCTGTGCGTGAACACATTGATGTGAAATGGACATTAATGGCTAGACTGATGCCATCTCACCTGTGAGAACGCGTCCATGTCTCCTTTTACCATATTGTCAGGGGGCAAGCCTGCTTTAGTTCTGACTGCAACCGCATTGCAGTTCATGCTGCAACAAGGCTACAAGAATAATCCTGCTGCTCATGACCCAATGCTGCTGCTGCTGCTGCTGGATACCCAATAGCTGACATGGTCAGCAAGGTGCATATATGACCATTTGTGCAGTACGCATCACAAACAAGGTATGATGCTGACAGTCACCTGAAGCTGTCTTATCTCCTCCTCGTACTTCTCAAACACGTCAGCAAACAGTGACTCGCTCTCCAGCTTACGGCATTTACTGCATAAGGAGATGGCAGCAAGCCGGCCCTCCTCCAGTCCCACCTCCTGCTCCAGTGACCTCTGCATGCCAGCGCTATGATTTCGATAGCAAAGACAAGAAAACTTTAGGCTTTTCAGCGATCATTACTTGAGCCTCCTAAGGCAGCAGCCCGGAGCTATGATCCCACAGCCCAAAGGGAAAGAAAAAGAATGCTAGACCTTGTGGTTTTGATAGCTTTGTGACTGTTTCTGGCGTCTCTTTGCGGCAGACCAGGCTGGAGGTCTCTGCACTTTACTGCTTGACACTTGTAGCGTATCCAGCAGGCTGAGTGCATTGTTTGGCACCTTCAGCATAACTGGCCAGCAGCAATGCAGAGGTGCTGCTGCTTGATGCAAGCCTGATACGTCCAGCATGCCTTGATTGCTTGTGCTGTATGATGCAACCGACTGCTGTGCATTGCTGTTCTGCATAGGCCGTATATTCAGCAAATTTCAGTGCATTGATCACCATCTTCAAGACTAGACAAGAAGCTGACACGCGCCATACTAGGCTGCTTGATGCAAGCTTGGTGGTCAGACACATCACATTGCAAAGCAAGTGAGACAGCCAGGATGGGGCTTTTGTGACACCCAGCCTGCAACTCAGCACACGCCAGTGCCTGCGGGCCCTGTCAGCCTTTGCTTGAAGTTATGAGGGAGGGGGTGATCTAGCTAGGAAACTTGTGCATTGCAACCAGAAGGCACCTGGGCATCATGGCATAACACTTGGCTTCTCATTTAATTGACGCCAAAAGGTGTAGTCTTTTCTTGTTTTGTCTTTTCCAACAGGAAGGCAGCTCACCTCAAGAGCATCAGCCTCCACCTGCTGCAAGCGTTGCTCCAGCTGACGGCTGTGCTGCCGTTCACGCTCCAGCATACACAGCAGTGCTTCATTGTTGATGCGCAGGTCAGCGACCCCCTGCTGCCTGCTGCTGTTGTCTCTCCCTGGTGATCCTGAGCCATTCAGAGATCAACTTTACAACCAGCATCTCAGAGTCCTGGTCCTTGCATGCAACTTTGATGCATACACAGGCCAGTTTTGTGAAACATGAGTCATTTTGGCTGTGTGGGTCATGACGTGCTGTTTGTGCCTCAGCAGATTTTCAAGCAAATTTGAAGCATACAGTGTATTGCATGCATGGCTCTTGGCAAGGTATCAGTGAGACAGTATTTGCTGTGTTCCATATTTGTCTTGTAACGTCGTTCTGAAAACGAGATTTTTACAGGCAGAGTGCGGCGGGAAAGTCAACAAGTTTGCATGTCTGCCTGTTTTGTGAAAAGAGCTCGACCTGACAGTGGACGCTGGGCAAGGGCAGCAACTCCAGGGCTGCATCGCTCAGTGGGGCTGCGTGGACGCAGGGCATCCAGGAAGGCCCTACTGCTTTGTGCTGGCAAAGTATCACTGTCCAAGCTCAAAGGCTCTGATGCATCAAGCACTGCATGATAGCAACTCTGTGTCAAGTGCTGCATAAATTGGGCAAATACATCACCTGAGTTCCTCTGTTGATCGGCCTCACCTGCTGAAGCCTGATGTTGGGTATCAGGTGATGTGTCGTGGCCTAGCTCTGAGCTTGTGCTGTGACCGACTCCAGATACTGTGCACAGACCTGCCTTCTCCCCTGCCTGCACCAAGGCATTGAGTTGATCATTGAGGTAATGGTGATTGGCCTAATGTACAGATCATACCTGCATGATTGCTGGCATAAATGCACGTGTCTGCCAAGGCTAAGGCCCTAGACCATGAAGGGGCATCGGCTGTTGTGTGTGTTGAGTTGGACATGCACAGCTGATACAGCTTGCATCATGATGTCCTCACGCAATGAATGCGCAAGCTCTGCCACCTTCACCAGCCTGTTGATGACCTTGTGCCATGTTGGCATGTGAGTCTGAGCCGGTTGACAGGGAGCAGAGGTTGTATGGTGCATTGCGTATGGCGAAGCTCACTTGCCTGCTGCACATGTCTGGATGGCTGCTGCTGGCAGACCGCCTCAGAGTGATGTTGCTCTGTCATGACATCAGCCTGATGCTGCTGCAGAAGCTCTTGCATGTCCAGCTGTGGCCACTGCTCAGATGTGCAGAAAGGGACGATGCAGGGAGCTGCATGTGCATGGGCCTGGGCAGTCTCTGCTGAGGATTGAGTTGGGGGACAAGAGGCAGATTGGCACGAGGGTGGTGGAGACGCAACAGGCATGTTGCAATGTTTGCTGGTGATGGGCAAGCGCACAGGTACAGCATGCACATCACTGTCTGAGGTCACCGTCTGCTGCACTCAACACACACTGTTGCTTCAGCTGGCATGAAATTACAAGAGGTAATGCATTGGCTTGCAAATGTGAAAGCCATAAGATCCTGAGGGCAGGTTGGACACACAACAGCTTGCAGACACAGTTGCCCTGGCTGCCAAGACTGCAGCAGCCACCAGATCTGCTGAAGGCCACATGATTGGTGGCCATGCTCAGGAAGCCAAAGACAAGGACTGTGTATGCTGTTTCTTGACAACAAGGCAAAGCAAGCAAACTCACTCCATCTGCTGCAACTTGACGCGGTGACTGGCTGTCCCCATCCAGGATGCTGCTGTAGATTTCCCTGAACTCCTTCTTCAGCTGCTGCAAATGATCTGCAAGCTCCTGTGGTGTGTATGCAGCAAAATCATCAACGCCCGCATCACTACTCTGGGCAGGCATTGCACCATCATCTCTGAGTGTTGAGCTCAGTTGCCCAGGCATCACATGTCCAGGCCAGTGCTGTTGCTGTCTGCTGTGTGGCCTATTAGCACCTGCTGGGGGCACATTGTGATGTCTCTGGCTTGCACTGGTCATGTCATGCTGGAGTCCAGCTGGTGCAGGATGCCCTCTGGCACTGTGGGCTGTGCCTGCTGAGCCCTTTGATCCAGCTGGCAACGCCCACGCAGGCGCTGCTGCAAGGCTGCTGTAGGGAGCGGCTTTTGTCTCGGGCGCTGATGCAGGCCGCACAGAACGATTGAAGGCGAAGGATGGTTCATCTTGCAGACCACCTGAATGTTTCAGTGCAAGGAAAAGTTAACCAATGTCCCAGGACATGTTGCCTTTGCCAGCAACAGCAGACTGGGTTGCGAGAAGGAGACAGATGACATTAAATTGCACAGATCATGCAAAGTTGACTCTCGTTCCAGATCAAGGTAAAAACAGTGTTGCCTGTGCAGCAGTTCCGTGCTGGTCCAGAAGCTCATGCAGAAAAGCCAATAGCTGTAAGACACGCACAGCAGAGGTGGGTTTACCAAGAAGCATGACACACATAACATAATGATTAGCAATACACCCATGCAAAGTCATCCGCAGACAACACCTGAACCAGAAGCAGCCTGGCCATTGCCGGGTGCAGCATGCATGGGGCCTTCCCAAGTAAGCTCCTTTGGATCACTCGGTGGACACTCATCAACACTGCCATGCAGCTGTGAGGGATCCGTCTGTGCTCCATGCCAATCTGGCCCGACGCAGGATGCTCTGACATTCAATGCTGTTGCAGTCCTGACTGGCTGATGCTCCCAAGAAAGCATTGCATCTGCTGGCAAGCTGTGTGCAGCTGACAATGCATCTTGCTGGCTGTCTGCTTCCTGATCACTGACACAGCCCATCTGACAGTGTGCCTCACTGTTCCATTGCTGAGTGGCACTGGGTTGAAATAGCCCTGCAGGCAGACCCTTTTGCATCCCATGCTGGACTGACGCAAATGGTGCCTGGTCACAGTCAGCAATTAAGGGGCAGCCAGTAGCGCTTTCCCCAGGTCCATGACCTTTGCTATGACCTTTGCTATGGAGCTGGTGAGCAGCTTTATGCTTGTGGCCATGCTTGTGACCTGAGCGGAGCTGGGACTTAGCTTGGCTTGCCAGTGCCTCTTGCTGCCTGCATTGCATTGCGTGGCTTTGTGGCCTCATCAGAGAACAGATGTGAGTTCCGCCCCCTCAAGGAGGCCAATGTCACAGCACATCATGATGTTGTTTGCTTTTGGGGTTGAATGCCAGCTTGAGCTGGTTGGACATGACCACATGATGCATCATGTGCCAGCTGCATTTGCTCAACGCATGCCATTCAAAACAGCCTGTACGAGTGCAAGGTGAAAGAGTGTGGAGCAAGCAGTTGCACCTGATGGTTTTGGTTGTGGCAGCAGACAGTCTTCTGTGCCTCTCCTCAGCCAGAACCTGGGCTGCTGACACCATCTGCACCTGGTCAGGCCTCACGCCAGTTGTACGCATGCAAGCAGTCTGCAACCAGTGCAGTGTCCCAAGTCAAACTTCTGCTAGCAGTCAACGCCTTCTTGCAAGAGCAGCTGAGATGCAAAACTTTGTATACGTACCACCAGAGAAAACTTGACATGCATGTCCAAGTACGCAGCCATTAGTAGGCATCAAGGTGACAAAACACATTCATGACCTGTTTTCTCGGAACTTGCATTGTTTGATGTGTTTGTTCCAATCACCTGGATGTTCTGCGCTCTTGTGGCAATGCGTAGCGTGTTGACAGTCTCCAGGTAGCTGTTGGGGTGTGAGGAGACAGCAGCCAGCAGGAAGGTACGGGCATTGCCAGCAATGAGGGGGGCAACAAGCTGCATCAGGGGAGTGTCCCGTGCTGAGGTCACCTGCCTCACACCACTCCCTGCAAGCTACAGACTTGGAGTGAAGCATGCATGCTCTGAGTACACAAAGACCAGCTTGTCTCGCATGAGGTGCAATGAAAACGGGACGCTACTCACAGAATCTCTCAGAACGCTGTTGCATGTTAACTGACGTCAACACGTCATGCACATGAAGCACTTGATCACAAAGCGGTTGGTTCACAGAAGTGCATGTGACTTATCATGCACGTGTCGGCCAACAAGCTGCCATGCTGGATGGAAAAACCACCTGTGGAACTACTGAGGCGAGACAGCTCTGACACCACTTTACTAAGACTCAGCAGCTGCTGGTTGATGGCCAGCTTCTCTTGGTGCCGCTGTCTGTCTGCACGACTGTCAGCAAGGCTCTGGCTGCCAGCTAAATCAACAACATGCAGCGTGCTCATCTGCTGCTTAGCTGTGTCGTAAATAACGAGGCGCACAAACAGGTGTGCTCTGTTTGGCAGAGGGGTCAAGTGACCGTGCTCATCTGATGCCCAGTTGCTGCTGTTTGACTGAGCAAGGTGCAGCAGAGACAAGGCCTCAGAAGCTGATGCAGCTTCAACACAGCGACACGCTTCAGTTGCTGTCGACAAGCTGCCTCCCTGCATGGAAATATTGTGTTGCTTGAGCTTGTCTGCCAAGTGCTCAGCAGGCGTTTAACACCACAGGGACTGGGAGTGACACACAATCACACAGCAGCCTCTGATTGCAAAAAAACCCATGCGTGCATTGTTACATGTGTATCAAACCATTTGCATTGTAGCATGAGCACAACTGCAAGTCATTCAGCAACTTGTGTCAACTTCCTTAGACGCACCTGGTACATAGACAGCTGATGAGAGCTGTCTGCCAGCAAATCTGCAAGCTCGTGCTGCACTATCTCCCAGCATGACACGCCAACTCTGAAATTATGTGAGCTGCAGCTGTTGAATAAGCTGTGGAGCACAGCAGGTAGAATCGGTTCTGCGCTGTTGCACTGGGGTCCAAACAGTGTCGAGGATTTGCCAGTGCCTGACTGGCCAAAAGCCAACAGCGTAGCATTGAAGCCTTCAAGCACCCATTCCGCAGCTGCCTGGAAATACATTGCCTTTCACTGTCTGAGCAATAGCCAACACAGGTAAGGGAGCATACTGTGTACCTGTCCGACCAAGCCACCGATCTGGCCATGAGGGACTTGACCTTGAATGTGAGCTGGTACGGGGAAGACTTTGCAAGGGTGCTTGGATGCTCCAGCCTCACGGGGATCCAGCACACTAAGCCCTCCTGTGACTGGTTGCAGTATAGACAGGGCAGGTGTGGTGGGAGCAATCACGCAGCACACGTAAGCTTTTCCAATGCGGGCATCTCCTCCGCCTAAATCTTCAAGCTCCTGACTCATTGCCAGAAGCTGCGCACAGAAGCAGCTTGATCAGTAGGCAAAAAGCAAACAAACGGAGCACCAAATGGAGCCGCCGGACCATACTTCAGACTGACCTCTGGTGTAAGGGCAGAGTATCCGAAGTCTCCCATCTGCCGCACCCGGCCGTGCTGACCTCCTTGTCCCGACCGCATCGGGTTGCAGGGTCCTGCTAACAGGAGCAGTTGTGAATTCTAGCTTCTGAGGAGGAAGAAGCAGATCAAACCTTTAAGCACACGGCGTGCGTGCCACACGGTCGCTTTCAGCGTGGACCAGAGGTGACAGAGGCTCCTTGCTCCTTACAAGCGAGAGCTGACCAGGAGTAGGCACAGAAACAACTTGTTGTGCCCTTTGAGATTTGGCAAGCTATTCTCGTGCGTTTTCGACAAGTGAGACTAGGGTAAAGAGCCATTTGAGGCAGTTTATCAGGACACTGATCTAGGTTTGCATCGGTCCCGATGGGCGCCGCTATGCTGGACCTCTCCATGCTGGAAGGCCCACACAAAGCTTCCACACGACAGTTACCACAAGAGCTCCTTCATGGCGTCGACACTGCAACTACCTCGTTTGCTTTGCCACAAGTGCAAGATGTAAGTGTTAGGAAATTTCTCACCTTGGGTCTATCATCTATCCTGTAACCACTTATGCTTTCAAATTACAGATCGATGCATTTGAGAGACAAGCGATGGAATGTGTGAAGCCAGCCCACGGTACCACAACTCTAGGCTTCATGTTCCAAGGTGGCATCATCGTCGCTGTGGACTCCAGAGCCAGTATGGGCACATACATATGTAAGAGTCATCATGAACGTTGTGAGCTTGAGGGTCTGTAGATTTTGGCTGACTCCTCTTCTTGCTCTGCAGCATCGCAGACAGTGAAGAAAGTCATAGAAACCAACCCATACCTGCTGGGTACCATGGCTGGAGGCGCTGCTGACTGTTCATTTTGGCACAGAACGCTTGGCATGCAGGTATGCAACATGACTTTGTTTGCTGTCAGACAGCTGCACCTAGCTCTGCCCTTGAAGTAGATGGCACACTATACAACTTGAGACAAGGCTGCACAACATTGAGCTGCATATGCAGTGCCGGCTGTATGAGCTCAACAATGGCAAGAGAATCACAGTCACAGCGGCGTCCAAGATCTTTGCCAACTACATGTTTCAGTACAAGGGCATGGGCCTGTCTGTTGTAAGTCTCTGGTCAACTCACCATCAGGATGCATTTGTTGACAGACCCGGGAATGCACAGCATGACATCATGCACAGCATGTCATGTGCGCTAATGTGTTCACCAGAGGCAGCCTGCTACATTGAGTTCCAATCATCTGTCACAAAACACATTGCTGCAAAAGCTGACATTGTGTCATTCTGTCCCTTCTGAAATCTGCTTTGCCCTTCTGATGGTGGTATGCTGTGCAGGGGTCAATGATAGCAGGCTGGGATCCTCAGGGCCCAGGCCTATACTATGTAGACAGTGATGGCCAGAGAACAAAGGGACAGGTCTTCTCAGTGGGCTCAGGAAGCTTGTATGCTTATGGTGTCCTGGATGAAGGCTACAAATGGTATGTGATGACATCCAATCACACCATGACTTCAGCACCTTTCCACTGATTCCCTTTGCATATCACTGTCACTACCTGTACTATGCAATGGTGTCTGCTTGATCACAATGTGTTGCTCGGTGTGGGAGTCAGGAGCACGATCAATGCGGTGCTATCTTGCTTCTACAATCTTGACAACAACATGGTGTTTCAGGGACATGTCAGTCGAGGATGCCATTGAGCTTGGTCAGAGATCCATTTACCATGCAACCTTTCGAGATGCAGTGAGTGGTGGAACTGTCAGCGGTGAGCTCTCCAACACTGTATACCTGATTAAATCATGTTTCTTAGTCGCAGCAGTTTACAGTGACTCAAATGTCATTGCAGTGCAATTGCAGTCAAGTGGGTCTGAGCTGTCTGTCTTTTGATCACATGCAAATGCTGTGTGGTGCAGTGTACCATGTGACTGAGAAGGGATGGACCAAGGTGCGTGGAGAGGATGTGGGAGAGCTGCATTACAAGTACTACAAGACACCTGAAGATCATCCTTGCAATGGCAACCTGCAACTTTGATCAGCCCATCTGCAGGAAAATTGGGCTCAGCTGATGTATTATTTAGAGTGGCTACATCTAGCGCCTGTGTTTTTGAACTCTAGAGTTGCTCGCTGTGCTACCAGAGATCTGCTGCTTGCTGATCAGCCATGACTGCCAAGAGCTGCAAAAGCTTACAAGCACATGGTGGCATCAACTCCAACATATGCACACTTTCGCAGTTATTTGCGAGACTTCCGCAGATGCTACAGTCTGAGAAGACCCAACTGCTTGACAGATCTAGATTGGTTCAGCACCACGAACGCAACACTGAGTAAAGGAGCTTGCTCTGCATCAGATTCAGATATTGCACGCTTGCTTGACTACATACTTGCTGCAGTTTTGATACTCTTTGCGTTGGGATGTGACAAAGGGTATAATCACATCAGCCTGATGAAGATATTGCTGATCATGACAGTGTATGCCGTGTTTCCAGCTTGAAGCGTCCCTTGTTGTTGACACTCGAAAGAAAGGATAAATCTGTATGCCCCACGACTCTGCTCAGGTAAAGCTGCCTCAGTACCCAGTGGTATCACTTTGCTCTCATCAAGACAGGCCACCAAGAACATCAAACAATATACATATACCACACATTGACTGCCCACACCTACATGAAATTGTACAAGCTGCAAAACAGTGAAGGCACTCGCATAAAACTGACACTCATATGACACAAGTACACTGCAGCTAGAGCTTGACCTAGCTGCAAAACTCACCCATCAGGCACAGACAGTTCCAGTGAGGGAAAAGGAAAGTCTGTATACTCCTCAGTACACGCAGTACATGTCCAGATTGGCTGACCCTCTATCAGGTGATCATTTCCCATGCGCAGCTTGTTAGCCCTCATGTTTCTCACCAGCAGGTGGCTGGGGAACCCATAAACTATAGGGACAACTTTCGGCTGCTCACAACTTGGACATTGCATGCGCTGCTCAGCCAAATGCCTTTGTTGGTACTTGTCATGCCATTTTGACTGCTCAGCTTGCTGATTTGAGGCCTCAGTGCGACAGGAATTGGATTGCTGATGCATCTGTGTGCACCCCCACCTTTTTTTGTACAGGGACGCCCAAACTATGTTTGACTGTGCAGCCTGTACAGGATGCATGAAATGTCAGCCACTGCAGCATGCCATCTGGTGATGACACCAGATGAGCAGCAGCGTAAACCCCTTGTATGTGACACATGCAGCCTGCAAGCTCAACAGCATGCTTTTCAATGGAAGTGACCAGCTTTACCTTGCATAAGCTTCTGCTGGCAAGGGCTGCACTGCACACGGTGTACAAGTTTGCATGCTGAAGCACATGCTCAAGAACAGAAGACGGGATGTTTTCCAAGTTCGTTTGTTCAGTTGTCAAAGAGTGCTGAGTACATTTTGACGCTGTAGGCGCCTGGTAATTTGCCAGTTGCGCGTATTCCCTAGGCTCAAAATCTGCCCGATTTACTTGTTCAGCTAATACAGCTCGAAAGTATGTATTCACTGCAGCAGCAGATACTGTTGAGATCGCACTGCCCATCCTGAGGCACCATATAGGCAGGTAGCCAGGTTATACACCGTCGATACCTGCCCAAAACACTTTGCCACGTGCAGCACGCAGGTGGTACAAAAGGGCTGTTCCTGATGCATATGGACCCAGTCTTGCCCTTATGCTCTTCACAAGCTCTGCTTCATCCTCAACAGCCTGGCGGAACAAAACAACGTGGGACTGCAGTGTGCTGAAGGCTGTCAGAGACCGGCAGCACGGGAGGGTTGTTTTGCAGGTACTGACCGGTGGGCTGTTCTGCAGGGCGAATTTGGCGTGAGGGCCAAACAACGTGTTTCCCTCGCCACAAGGTCGTTTCTGCAAAGTCTGCTCTGTTAAAGGTTGTGAGCAGAGATAGGTGCATCCGCCAGCATACATCGTGACAAAAGAGCCTCCAATGCGCGATACCGATGATCCATCACCCGTAGAACGTGCGCGCACTTGCTGTCATCAGAGTCAATACCTGATCACAGGCGTCAACGCTGAGCTGGCTACAGGTGGCACAAGCGATCGGCTGTGTTGGCTGGCAGAAACTTGTAAAATCCTTCTTCTTCTTCTGAGAGTGTTCATGTGATTACCTGTATTTGTTGCTTGTGCTGTAATGTCTTGACAGTGTGACTTGCTGACGATAGCCATACTTGTGATGCTAGTGTTGATATTATTTTCATGGCTGCAGGGGCATCCCTTGGGTCATTACAAAAGAGTGATGCTTGTCTAGCAAGAATGTACTTGTCGCTGAAACCTGCCTTTTGGTTGCAATCAAGCGTCCTGTAACTGAACATGTGCACTGTAACTAGGCAAGAACTTCACTGCAAACCTGCACAAAATCAGCTGTTTGAAGAGGGCAATCATAGATTGCAAACAGTGTCTAAATCCAAGATGTCGCCAAAACTTCAGCAAAGATGCCCATCTACTGTATGGGGCTATTGGTAGTAGTACAACTGAGTCTGATACGTGTGAATAGGTAGCAGTAGTAGTACAACTGAGTAGTACAGACTCAAACACATACTCTCACAGGGCTAGGGTTTAGGCACACCTAGTAGGTACCTGGTAAGACCGATTAGCTGGAACGCTTGTAACCTATTATTGTTATTATCAAGCACATACACATCTGGTCTAGCTACATGGCACATCAATGATGTTTCCTCCTGGACCAATTGTAAACTGAGCATCTGCCTCTGGCAACTTAGAACTGCCAACAACTTTGGCTTTAAAGATAGAACCCCTCTTTCTCAGGTGCACCTTGGTGTGAGTTCCATGTGCCATGATGTTGCCACCAGATGCTTTGTATGATGGTGCAAACGGTAACACTTCACCCACATTTGCTATCACCTGCAGCATTAAACATATTCGAACTGGTGTACTGCATTGACAAGTGGGTTGAGTCCTAGTATCAACAACACTTAGTCGACAGCATACTGACCTGGTTTGTGATAACTGCAACACAGTTGTAGGTGCTAGCCAGATGACGTAGTTGATTCAGAAATTGATTCAGGTGCTGTTGGCGCTCTGGCAACTCTCCCAGACCTTGGTACTCTACTCTGTAGTGTGCTATACTGCTGTCCACGATGATCAAGCAGATCTTATGCATATCCAGTTCGCTGGCTATGCGAGACAAACTGTACAGCTGGTCTGCAGTGTTGTACACCTTTATGCAGCCGATGTTGTTGAGGACGTCGTCTGGAATCAGGCCCAATCTGCACATTTGTGGACATGTGTCGATGACGAGCGAACAGCACCCAGGCACATGCATACAATGAGTGTACTTGCTAACCAATGCAAAGAGGGTAGCCATCTCACGTGTCAGCAATCTCTCTGACTCTCTCAGGTCTCAGATCGTCACACGTTACCAGGCGTTACCAGGCGTTACCAGGCGTTACCAGGCGCTTGTGTCACAGGCGTTCTTCTGTCAGCGTATCCCTCGAAATCGTGATTGCGAACAACCTGCACAATGAGGTTGACCGCTTTGACGTCCCGTGCACAACCCGCACCGGCCCGGCTGCAGAACGTGGGTTTGTCCTCTCGCACCAGGTCGCCCTTTCACAAAACGATAAGAGCAGTTGCGTCTGGCTCATCCCCGTCCTCAAATCTCAACAGAGTTGTATTCACAATACCATGGAAGGTCCATTTTGGGCAGTCGCTGAGCGTCAGTGGAGAAGGAGAGGAGCTTGGTCAGTGGAATCCTGACAAGAGCTTGCCACTTGCTTGGAACCAAGGTGACCTCTGGGCAGCGGAAATTCCTCTTCCTTCAGGGTAAGACTGTACCATCCCCTCACTCACCGCATATGCTAGGGTTTGATGTGTGCCAGGCTGTCCACTCCATCAAGGCGGACCTGCTCTGGCTTGACTTCAGCTGTTACCAACTTCTGTCCGATTCACCTGTCAAGGAAGCTTGCAAGCACATCATGAGATCTTCTTGCTTCTGCAGGCAGAAGGTTGAGTACAAGTATGTGGTCAAGGACTCCACCGGTGTTCTGAAGGAGTGGCAGCCAGGCGGCAATTGTGCAGTGGCAGTGCCAACAGGCTGGGATGGCAGCCTCCAAGTTGCAGATGATTGGCATGGCAAATCACGCAGCGTCATCTTCAAGAATGGAGAGGTGGAGTCTGCACTAGCAGGCACTTTTGATGGACCCCCTGCACAGCCATCATCAGCCACAATACCAGTCTCAAACACTGACTCATCTTCTGTCAGCAGCAACCACAACCATGTTGATGCGGAATCGACTGGAGCTGTCAGTGTTTCAACACCTCAGCTTGTCACACCCCCTGGGAATGAGGCATATGGCTCACAGCAGATTGAAAAGCCTTTGATTGAGAACACTGAGCATGGCACAGAAGATGTGCTGACGGAGGAGCCAAACGGTGCAGCACTGGAAGCCTTGACAGTGAAAGACCTGAAGGACAAGCTGAAGGGCCGTGGCCTGAATGTGTCTGGTCGCAAGGCTGAGCTGGTTGACAGACTTGCTGCAGCCAAAACCGAATGAAGCCATGGGAAAATCAAACCAATTTGTGCTAAACATGATCAGACAAAACAATGAATGTGTCATTCAGCTGTCCTCTTTCTGCTTATAAACTGTTGTAGATCTTGTAGCGTCCAGCTAAATGTACTGTATTGTGCAAGGTTTTGATGAAGGACCAGTTAACAGCATGTGTGTTCCGCAAATATATATCAACGTCAAAGTGCACAGGGGCTCCTGACCCGTTGCACTGTTGTGCTCAATTCACGTCACCTGCAACGTGTGATATGCAGTTCCATGTTCTAGTCTCAAGTACAGCTACTGGCATGTGCGCTATCATTAACTGCACCTGCTGACACCACACCTAAACTTTCTGCATTTGTCAATGTCGCGTTCACAATGGCGAATGGTGCAGAGTTGCAGACAGCATCTATAGCGCCGTTGTCATGACTGCCGTGTCCATTGCCAACAACAGCTGCTGTGCGGACATTCAGGACTGTTTCCGGGGTAAGCTGCGTCTTGATTATCGTGCTCGTTACCTATCGGTTTCTCAAGCTTACCAGTGCCTTCAGCAGTATCTGACAGTTTGGTGGCGCTTGGAGAGTGCAGCGGGTAATGGCGTATGTTTAAGACGATAAGCAGTATCGTGAGGTACTAGCGTCGATGTGTTAAAGATAAACCTTTCAGCAGAGGACCAATCGCCTCCGCGCAGCAGCGTTGGTCTTGCTGCAGTTCGCAAGGTCGACCCTGTCCAGATGCAGGTCACCTTCTGCCCGACTAATGATGCTCTGTGTGGATGTATTTTCGAACAACCGTCATCCATGTCTCATGCAATGTTTTGGTGCAGACTTTCAAAGCCAGACAGCTGATCAGCTTGGAGGCATCTGAAACAGGTGCTTCACTTGCAAGAGACAGCTGCGAGTCTCTTAGGTCTGTAGTATCGTTTTCAAGCCCTTCTTTCATGGCGCCTTTAAAGCACCCAGCTACGTACGGCTTGTCACCTGAAGTAGTCCCTCCAGGACTTGCACCACCTTCCGCAGCTGCCAAAGCAAGCAAGGGTGGGCAATGATCCTTAGCTGTTGCCTTGTTGCTGCAGCATGGAGCCCTTCATGAAGCTGACACTGCATTCACCTTCAAAGTGCTCAATGAGAAGGATGCCCTACACACACACACACACACACACACACACACACACACACACACACACACACACACACACACACACACACACACACACACACACACACACACACACACACACACACACACACACACACACACTACATTGCTACAGCAAGCAAGCTGCATTCTCATTGGCTGTCATTATGACAAGTTGCTACAGTCTTGCATCTTTACTTGCTTGTGCAGGCTCACATCATGTGTGGCAGAGTTGCGAAGGATCTGCAAACAGCCTATCCAGTCGTTGCAGGCCATACAGTCAGGCAGTCAGACTGCCTTTCAATACTAGTATGCATCCCCACACACAACAGACACATCTTCAACCAGATCATGCTGACAGAGTGGCAGGCCTGCCTTCCGCATCAGCTGCACCATGTGCTGAAGTCTCAGAAGCATCGTTGCGGCATGGCCTGCTGATAAGCACTGCATCTGCCAGTTTGGCAACACCAGCTGCAGCAGGCAGGGTGCAGAGAGCCCCCATGCCATGCAGACAGCCTATGAGAGGGCCAGGGGCAAGACATATCACATCTCCAGCTCCACAAGCATCGCTGGCATCATTCGACTCTGCCGTTCCTGTCAGAGCAAGCAATAGCATGACCACACAGCTGCAGCCTAGAGCATACAGTGCGTCGGATGCCCTAGGAAGGCACGCACAACCTGCTCAGACGGACTGTCCCCCCAGGATGGCTTCTATTGAAGCTGTGAGGTACAAGCTCATCTTGGTATATTGTACAAAGCATCGGATCAGATGCAGCTACATTGCATGCTGGCCGTTGGTGGAGGGAGATACTTCAATGTGTGGTTAAGATTGACCCCTTTGATTTGACTGGCTGAGGCTATGTGAGGAAGCTGTAAGTTGCTGCTTGTCTGAGGAAGCGTTCAGACACCTCTGTCCCAGCAAGTGCAGCAGAAATCAGAAGGTGAATGTGTTTGTACGCTATGCGCTCAAGTCTGCTTGGCAAACTTCTGAAGTCCTACTGTGTGTGCATCCAGGCTCAGCAGCAATGCTGTGCCACAACAGGAGCCCTCCTTGTCACCAGATGTCTCCAAAATCAGCTTTAGAATCCTGACCTCTGGCAGCAAGTGGGCAGGTCAGAAGGGCCCCTGCTCCCCCCTCACCCCCATCCCTGACTCTCCCAACACCCCCTTGCATTGGTGCAGGTATACACAACCCCCCGTATGCTTTAAAGATCTTTAGATCTGCATTTAGGCCCGTTATCATTTGTCTCGCGCATACAGAGGCCAGGCTCATGCTGCTCTGATTGTTGGCCAAGATTATGCTTGGTCATTGACATTTCCCTAAAGTGACCTCATGCAGCGTCTGCAACACCTTATAATGCAGACAAAACCTATGCTTGCAAAGCCCACATGTGTAGTCGTGTACTGCATCAGTTGCTG
>JAABUP010002091.1_pt1 | contig 40121 bp, 43 predicted proteins | sample 5559201 | NCBI WGS metagenome assembly JAABUP01 (sample SAMN10711887, study PRJNA513373) | rock metagenome | isolation source: Antarctica rocks | place: Antarctica | reverse complement strand
GGTGTGGGGGTCGGGAGTTGGTACCTTGTCGGCTTGATTGCCGGTTATGGATCCGAGCATGGACTGAGCCGCGCCTTTGGCGGAGTCGATGTAGGAGCCGAGCGTGGAGGAGTTGTCGTTGGTAGACATGTTGGCTTTCGGGTTGATGAGTTCGAGGTGTGATTTCTGTTTCAGTTGTGTGTTATGTGTTGTGAGCAGAAGTGAAGCTGTATGTGAGAGGAAGAAAGGGTTTGGAGGGGTAAGTGGGGCGTGGTTTTATAGGCGGTGAATGTCTTGTTGGCAGGGGTGCGGTTAAGGCATTTAGCTATGATGTCATATCAATTCATTGTTCTTAGCATACCCTCTGAACGTATTTTGAAACAATGTCAGTGTTGCGCTCTTATTGCATGTGATTAGGTAGGTTAGATGGTTTGAGCCGTCCTGCAGGACCCATTCTCATCAGATCACAACGTATTCACGCTGGGCTTGCACTTAATGTAAAAGAATGTTTATCGCGGGCTTCAAGCCATGATACATATTGTGACAGAGAAAACTGTACACGAAAGGCCACAAACAACAGATACAAGACAGGATTCGGTGTGGAGTACTTTTCCAACGACAGTGTCCGATCAGATGCTGGATATCTATCATAAAGCACCTCCAAACGCCTGCTGCTTCAAAGTGCCTCCTATCCAAATCATCTCAACTCCCAGATTGCGCCTTGCAGGCTCGCTGAATAGAAGACATTCGAAGCATCCATAACATCAAAAGCTCATGTCCAAAACTTCACCAATGACACAGTCCTCCCTCGCTGTCGTCCATTGCCCACGTTCCTGCCAAACCGACGATTTCCATCTCGCCGTCAGCATGCTCGCCCATCTTGCCGAGCGCGGCGAAATTCGCTCCTCCGTCCGCGGGCCCGTTGCTGAGCAATCTCTTTGCCCAAGCATCGATCGCCGGCTCGCCAGTCTCGTCTCTTGCTTGCTTTAGAAAGGGTATCAGGGCAGTGCCTCCAGTACCCCTCAGTTTCTTGCTCCCTGGCCTTATGTCCTTCGCATGCTGCTTAGAAGCCGACGCGAGGTTGATGGGCTGTGGTGCTGCACGAGGGCTGAGGGATCTCGAGTTCGACCTTGACTCTCGTGACTTGATAATGATGTAGCGCGAGACCAGCTGAATGTGCTTGTCTCTCAACGCTCGCAGCATGGCCAGACAAGCGTCATATGCTATGCTCAGTGCGCGATTCGATTTGTGAGATTCGACGTAGTCCCGGATATTCGCAACACTGGAGACATGTTCCAGGAACCGACGATGGGGCCCAGGCATATAGGATCGCATGTCTTGGATGAAGTTATGTCGTGGAGGCGGAGCGGTGCCCTCTTGCTCGCTCTCAGAGCTATCGGTGCGCTTTTCACCGGTTGGGCGATGCTCGACACCAAGGACAATGTCGAAAAACTGTATGAGCGAGCTCTGCGCATTGCTGCCACCGCCGTATTGTCTGTATGTCTCCTGTCCACTACCATCCTCATATATGACTCCATTTGGTAGGCCTGCATCTGCCATGTTCTTACTGCCCGCAAGGAAAGGCCGTATGCGGTGGTAGAAGACGTGTGGATCGCAGTTCTCGTACATCCTTTGTAGTAGACTTCCTAGCTCGTCTAAGCACTCCGCAAAGGTGTGCAAACATTCCGTCACCGTTCTGCTGTCATTTATACGCGCTGCAGCGATCGCATTAAGCATCAATGGTATTATAGGACCCCCTCGCGCTTCGATAGCTACTGAGATCAGGTAGAACCAGGATTCATCAAGGGAACCTGTGAAGGTAGTGAGCGTGGAGAGGTTCTCGAGGCTATCGATGGGCTCATCGGAGAAGAGAGGTTTGAAATTCCAGAGGCAGACGCCCGCGTAGGTTGCTACTGGAGGTAATTCGAGTCGAGCGCAGACTTTGAGTAGGGGTATTGAGATGGATTGCGGTACTCTCTGCGCCATTGTCAGCATATTCAGTGATAACTCCGGTGTTAAAGGGAGCTACCTCTTGAGGTTTGTCTCCACCCCAGATATATGCATGTGACATGAACGCAAGGAGCATGTATGCCCTTCGCCACTCGGACACATGCTTCAATCTGCTGGTAGAGAGAACTGGTAGCCTGTCAACGACACCTCTGAGTCTCCTACTCAGCAGTAAGGCTTGCAGATTCGCCACTATAGCTTCCCATTTGTTGTAGTATGGATCTGGAAGGAGTTCCAGCGGAAGCTCCGTCGGCAGGAAGCCATTTCCCGGTGAGATGCCATAGTCGTCGAGAAGAGGAATGGGTGGGATCATAGCTGGCTAAACTTGCGCTTCTACTCGAAAGTAGACAATAGTGGACTTGCGTCTCCTATTGCGTACCAGTAGTCGGAGTGTTATGGTGTTGATTCTATCGGTAAGTATGTCTAGCTTGGAGCGGAACGACTATCGGAAATGTTGAACAAAGGAAGCTATAAGAGGACTTTATGCGCAAGATATGTACGAGCTAAAATCACATATGTACAGGATGGTTGAAAGAGAGAACTGGAAGGTCCGGACAGAAGCAGACTGGCAAAGTAAAAAAAAGAGGATCGTAGCCGAGTCAGCACCCCACCAAAGAACCCCTCCATTCCGAAGACCGAGATCGGGCCTAGAGAAAACTCCGGGCTGTGGATGCATTATGTTAGAGTGATTGTCAATGAATATTGTCGGTTCGAAGAACGACTACTATTGATCTGAAGATGTATGAGTAATGTAGTCATCGAGATCAATATGCATCTTTATGCAGGTCTTATGCGACGATCAGTACTCTCATGGATTGCTGTTGCTTACTGCTAAGTAATGCCTTCAAATATATCAAACTCTTGAAGTCGAGGCTCATCTTGGCGCAAGCTCTTCCTTGACTGCGGGTCAACTCCACTTCCAGGATGATATGTGAAGATGAAGAACCCATCGACGAAAGCTTGTTCAAAGAGCCAGATGACTACTATGAACCTGAGAAGCCTGCAACGCACGCCGAGCATACATTGCTCTCTGGTGAGGTCCTAAAGCTGCGTCTTGTGGGACACAATCCACTGTGGGTAATGACCACTATCCAGCAAGTCACTTCCTGTAACCTGACACGGTCAAGGGACATCTGCTATGGAATGCCGGCCGTGTAGTATCAAACTATCTCGAGGGAAAATCCGATGAACTCATACGAGGCAAGGATGTGCTTGAGCTAGGAGCTGGCGCAGGGCTTCCCAGCTTGGTCTGCGCGGCGAGAGGCGCTCACACAGTTAGTCAATGCTCAAAATGGTCCTATAAGGGCATCACACGTTGACTCATGGAGGTCGTGGTAACGGACTATCCTGACGCAGATCTCATTGAGAATCTGCGCTTCAACATCGCGAACTGCGGCCAGCTGCCTGCAGATTGCAACATACACGCAGAGGTCCGCAAACTCAATCGATCTGCTTCAAGCCACTAAAGGAAATTAGGGGTATCTGTGGGGTGCTTCTTCGGAGACGCTGAAGTCGTTTCTCAACCCTGGATCCGCCGCCTTCGAGCTACTGATCCTCGCGGATCTTCTGTTCAATCACTCCGAGCACCGCAAGCTAGTCTCAAGCGTGCAGCAGCTTCTGAAGAAGTGCGAAGACTCGAGGGCGTTAGTGTTCTTCACTCCTTATCGACCCTGGTTGCTGGAGAAAGACGTAGCCTTTTTTGATCTGGCGAGAGAGGCTGGCTTTACGGTGGAGAAGGTACTCGAGAGAACCATGGAGAAAGTAATGTTTGAGGAAGACCCTGGAGTAAGTGATTGTCGCTCTGGGTCTTTGCAAAACTGCGACTGATGGGTTCAGGATGAGCTGTTGAGGCGGACCGTTTTCGGGTATCAGCTCAAATGGCGTGAAGATACATTATGATCTGCGTAGATCAGACGTGATAGACAATTGAATCTAATCCGTTTGCTTTTCCCAATACATACTCTGTTTTGGAGACGTCCTATAAGTAAGCGTTGCGTATCGCGGGCCACTTCCGAACACCTATAGTCCATCTCTCCACCCACAACCCACTCAACAACAACAACAATGCCCGTACGCCCCTCCCTCCCCTCCCATCTCCCCCAAATCTAACACCCCGCAGCTGATCCTCCTAACCGGCTACCCCTCCAGCGGCAAAACGCACCGGGCCACCCAACTCCTCTCCTCGCTCCGCCAAAAGATCTCCACCTCCCCTCACCCGCAAATCTCGCGCCTCACCCTGCACCACATCTCCCCTTCCACTCTCGGCCTCTCCCGGCAAGCGTACGGCGAAGCGCGCGCGGAAAAGGACGCGCGGGCGGCGGAATACTCGGCGATCAAAAGGGCGTTGGGGCGGGACGCGGTCGTGGTGGCGGACGGGTTGAATTATATCAAGGGGGTGAGGTATCAGCTTTATTGCGAGGCGAAGGCGGTGGGGACGGCGAGTTGTGTCGTATGTGTGCCGCCTTTTTCCCGGGGGTTTCTGTGGGTGTGCGGGGTTTATGGGTGGCAGAGGGAGTGGAGGCTAACGGAGTTGAAGGTCCATGTAGGGACGCCGGTCGAGAAGTGCAGGGAGATAAACAAGAGGCTACTGGATGATGCGGAGGTGGATGGGGGTTATGAAGAGGATGTGTTTGAGAATCTGGTGTATAGGTACGAAGAGCCGAATGGGATGACGAGGTGGGATAGTCCGCTGTTTACGGTGCTCTACGATGATGCGGAGCTTCCGTTTGAACAGATCTGGGAGGCGATCGTGGGGAGTGAGGAGAAAGGGAAGGTTGTGAAGCCGAATAGGGCGACTGCACTGGTATGTTTGTGTGGGTTCGGTGCTTGAAGAGGGATATTGACTTGGGGTGGGTGTGGTAGAAACCAGCGACGGAGTCCGATTACCTTTACGAGCTTGATAAGACAACGCAAGAGATTGTTACACTGGTGCTTGACTGGCAGAAAGATCATCCAGGCGAAGGAGGCGGAGAGGTCAGCATACCGGATTTGGAGCAGAGTATCGAGCTACCAGCGTCGCCGACCTCACTTCCACAGCTGCAGAGGATACGGAGGCAGTTCATCAGCATGAATAGGCAGCATACGCTACCAAAAGCCAGGATACGAGACCTTTTCGTAGACTACCTGAACGACTGCTTCCACTGAACTTGCTTCACCCTCCACGAACGATGTGATATCGCACTGCCTTCCGGACCTTCCGGCTTCTTACGCTGTGCGCGCAACCTTTGTACACCTTCCATTGCGCTACAACGTCCTCCACCACCTTGGAAGCGGTGTATTGACCATATGGCCAGACAGCATCCAGTTCGTGCATTTACCGAGTGCCAGCATGGTCCGAAAGCAGGGTTTGCACCAGCGATGTCCTCCTTTAAGCACCCAATGCTTGTGCGTCACCGGTATCCCCTTGTTGCATCTCGGACAGCCAAACACCTTGACCCCTCCCTGCTTGAAGCTACGCTTGGGGCTATATCTGGACCCGCGAATACCACAAGTAACACAAAAGCGGCGCGGGCACGACTTGCGAGCCTGCGAATCGCTGAAGTCACCCGGCGGGAGCAGCTTGGCGCACCGAGTGCAAACGAGGATGCTTCTGCGGCGGGACGACATTGCTTCGAACACGACGTGCGCCTGGACCCACTGGTCGTTCTTCGGACGTGGGATTTTGTAGACGGTATGCGCTACGGTCTTCGAAGCCACTTTGAAGCAGAGGAACGAGGTGAAGTCGAGGTTGTCGGTGATCATCTTGAGCAGTTCGGGAGGGAGGCGGTAGATCTGGGCCATGCTACAGAACACTCAATACAAGTCCCATCACAGACGGATCCATGACCATTCAGTCTCAACTGAAAGTTCCTGTCCTGTCTTGGCGCAGGAGAAGCGGTGTCGACTCCGCAGACAGGAAGGATGGACTGAAACACTCTCGAATCGAAGTCCCATCACCGAGGCGTTCGTGAAGGATGAGACTCACCTGGAAATCTCGTCGTGGGTTCAGAAGAAAACGCGTTGTACCGCACCGAGAAGAAAAGAAGGAGGTGGACTTGTCTTAGCTTTCAGCCCGACTTGGTGGCCGTCAATCTCCTCTGAACAAAGCTAACTGAAGACCGATGACGCCGGACTGGAGGTTGTTGTGAGATTCAGATGAGACCACATGTCGTTGAATTTTGGTCTAGTAGCTGTAGCTAGCCAAACACTGGATGAAGTCACGGAAGGGAGTGCGTTGCGTTCGACTGCTTTGGATAGTGATGGTGATTTGATTGTACGGCGATGAAGACTGGTGATCGAAGGACTACTTGATGGAAGAGTAGGAAGAGGAGAATAGGTCGTCGACCATCACCGCGTCCTGCGATGATGAGTTGTGAGCTTGGTGAGTAGAAATCTTCAATGTGGTTGTGGTTATAGTGTCAATCCGCTGGACAACTGAAGAAAGAACAGTGGGTCCGGTGAGATGAGCGAAAATCAAAGGCGTAAACTGCGGAATAACGTGATTACTTCTTATGTGATAGCAGTCCTGGCGTGTTGTTACGATCCTTACAAGAAGCTCCCAAAGGCGAGTCTAAGATATGGATTGCATCACAGATCATCAAGCCTTTGTTAGGAGGTAGTTTCTTGCTGCCGACGTATAGTCATCAGAACCCGAGTAAATAAAAAATCCAAGACCAGAACAAAGGTAACGATCACAGTCCAAGAGTCTTCTGGTATCTCGGATCCGCATAAGGCGGTCATAGTATAATCCAAGTCTTTGCAAAGTCAAGTATCATCAGTACAAGATAAGTTCAAACACATTTGCAACGTCAATCACTGTGCCGAAGCGTGTTCATGGCACTTCTCGTTCTAATCATCTCCATCGGTCCACCTCCTAGGATTTCCCCGGCCTGTCCTCCGGGCGGGATGATCGTCTCCGGCAGCAACGTCCTGGATGCAGACTGTGGACTCCGGTCTTGGGAGAATGGAAGTCCCGGATACGTGCTTAGCATATCCATCCGGTAGCATGGCTGTAAGACAAAATGTCCATGGGATTACAAGAGAGAAAGAATCATGACGGACGTCATGATGCGCGGACTGTGAACGCGACTTCCTTCTGTGTATTCCATCTGCTGTCATTGAAGAGCTGTTGTACCTAGTCCAGAGTGCACTTCACCCTGATCCATAGTGGATCTCTTCGTTGGCCAGCTGTCCTGCTCTTAGCCGGCGGATGTTCATCGCAATGGTGCGCAAAATGGCCATATCCGCGGTGATCTGTTCCAGACTGAGAGAGTCATTGGGGTCCTGTAGGCAATCCATGCGGTGTCGTAGTCGAGCTTGATGGTCTCTCCATTCCTTTTCCATGTTTTGCAGCTGTTTGTCTTGCGTTGCGGACGATGTTGGCAAACGCCTCATATCCGACCGCGACCTTGCCATGGCTGCTGGCTTATGCTTCCTCGGTGGCTGCGTGTCGGATGCAGCAGACGTCTTCCTCTTGCGGTACGGCTGACCATTAGTACTCTGGTATTGTGAGCTGGAGGATGATAATGCTGGAGAAGCACTGCCATTGGACGAAGGGGCACCAGTATAGTCGTGGACCCGTCGCATGTGGTCATACAGGTTCCATCGGCGAGGAAACCCATTTCCGGGTATCGATCGTTCACAGTCCTCGTACGTACACAGATGTGGTTTTGCGCCATGGCCATGCATGCCGTGAGCTTCTCTTTCGTGGCGGAGAAGGCAGGCTGTAGAAGAGAACCGGGTATCTCCACATGCCAATATCTTGCAGCGATAAGGCTTCAAGTGTGAATCCACGTTTTTACTTCTTGACGTCAGAAATCGCTTTGGATATTTTGGATAAGATACTCACTCGTAGTTGCACTTGAGCTTCGTTGGCTTGTGGGCACAATTGTCCTGGCCTTCATATGGACAATGGTATAGACCATCATCAAGCGGCACTGCATGGTATAGCTCGTGCTCGCGAGCAGGCGCAGCGTCTACTTCACCACTAGAACGTCGTCGCAAAGCATCGCCAGTAGGTGACACCATATACATCTCCTCGAATTGGTGGGTTGGGGCAACCTGTCCCACTGAAGGGATAATTGGCCTCTGCGATGACCTTGAAGGCCTGATGGTTCTGCAGAAGCCTTCAGTCACTGTGCCACTGTCGGATGGGCTCACTGCGGTCGGAACCGACCTTGACAGATTCTCCTGCTCATTGTAATAACCGGGGGTGATTGACGCCAGCATGGCTTCGCCAATGGTGAATTGTGGGCTGGCCCCACTGTCGTCGTCCGCGATCATGTTAGCGTCCAAGCAAGAATCGTCCCCATGTGTGATGGAGGATATGGGAGAACCTGATGGAGGGGCCAGAAAGCTCGAAGGTGAATAAGACGAGGACACGGAGAGGTCGGCAGTTGCCGACGAGAGAGGTGACATGGATATGGCGTGCGCCTCACCGACACCGTGGAAGTCTTCCGCTGGAGCAACAGAACCATACGGCCAACTACTGAGATAATCGAAATTCCCACCTTGGTAGCCGCCGAGGCTGTATGGCAGATCCGTAGAGTCAGGGTACAAGCCATGAAATGGAACAGACGCAGGATGCGTTTGCTCCCCATCCGCAGGCCATGCACCTTCAGCTACTGCATCAAAGGGTGATGTAGACGCTCCTTGGAAGTCAAACGGTGCTGAAATCCCTGATCCAGCATTCACGGAAGCAGAAGCATAGAGACCAGCACTGGACAGACTGGTACTGTACTCCATGGGTTGGTAAATTCCATCTGAGACTGGCAACGAGACATGAGATGCATCGAATTGAGAAACAGAGAAAGAGCCTGGAATAGATTCGTCTGTGCGAAGTATAGCTTGGGTGTTAGTCAAACCCAGACTGGTATTGGTGTTCCTGGCGGATCTTTGCTTGGGCAGGACATGAGGCCCAGTTTCATTATTAGCCGCCCATTGCTGGACTCGGCCGGAAGACAAGTACGTTCTGTGTTCCATATTGGCAGGAGAAGCACAGTCATCCCGTAACGGCATAGCATCAACATGGACATTGCGTGCTGATCCGGCTGGATAGCCTTGGAAGCCGGGTACATGTGCCACTTCCGTGTGCTGTTGATTTGAAATGTTTCCATTCCTAATAGAGATCCTGAACGGATTGTTCCTGTTCCTCGAACCCATGGCAGGAGTAACTGCAGTAGAAGATCCAGGATCTGAGACAAGGTTGCTAAGGGCACGTATGTCAGTATCAAGAAGCTACGAATCGCAACAAAAGATAACACAGCATCGCGATGAATAAGATACAGGAAAGATAAAAGAAAAAACCAGTGGCGGTGCCAACGAAGGTAAGCCTGCAGTGGTTTAAGGGTTAGCTTGCATACGGTCAAAGCCGACATCGTGGGTGTACAGACCATGCGTAGTCCTTAGAGTGATTACCACTCCGGAACCATGGCAGAATATCGGCGACCAGTAGATGTATGGAGACACATTGGAACAACAGCCATAGGACAGATTCGCCAGAAGGCCCTTGGCAGGACCCGAGAAAGAAGTCCAGCATTAGGTCGGCAAAAGTCCATATAATCCGTAATGAAGAGCAACCACCAGGTCCCAAATGGTATGTTCAGTTGGTACTTGCGATTCCAGGTGGATACATTTTGGCAAAGCGTCTGAATAATACAAAGCACATAACGATTAGTCCGTGTCAACTCGACATTGTCGAAAGGCTCGTCAGGGCTGCTCATGAGCATTGAATGTATACGTACTCGGTTGCCAACGTAGCTTGATTACCGTCATAACTGAACACAATAACTGTACGGAAAACGGCACCATTTCCAGAATTCTGTCACAAAGGGTCCACACAAGCTTCATCGCAAAGGTCGTCCACAGCTGACGTTGGAATGGAATAAGATGAGTCAATTGGGCGTAGGCCGTCTCCTTCAAGCGCATCGACGCCATGCCATAGTGGGCGGTCGCCACCCTGTATTCAATGGTACAGAGCTCATTGTGATTTCCCGAGTCCAGCGGTATTGCTTTAGTCGCCCACCCCGGTCGGGATTACATCATTATCACTGGCATTGCACTTCCAGACGAAAGGCAAGCCAGTCTTGAGGTGATCCGGCTGAGTTAGGTCATCGAGATCGCAAGCTGTCGATCCAAGCTCCGGACGGAGAAGCCCACGTACAGCGGAGAAAAGCCAAAAACAGGACGGGTCTAAAGCAACAGAACTTTCGGGACTTCCAGACCATGTGGATACAATAGCCAGCCTGAGACATGTGTTGACCGAGGAGGAAGATGTAAGGCGTCGTTCCGTGGACGCCATGTAGTCGGCATGCGTCATGGCGTGACTGCGGGAGACAAGTGATGCAAGGCTCAAAGGTTGCTGTGACCATTATAAATCCGACGGCCAACCGATCAGGTGGTCAAAAGATTTGCACCAGTCCATGGCCTGGAGACTTTCCGCAAGACAATCATCCGTAGGTAATCTGCAAACATGCTTGTCGAGTGTTATTAGATAAGGGCGCCACTGTGGATATCACGCTGGTCACGGAGCCTCGGATAGAAACATAACAGCAAACACCTAGGATCCAGGCAATGGACTGAGCCAGCAGTTTGATATCCAGAACCAAGTCCAAGGGTTGACACACGGATTCCAGCGGATGCTCAACCAGTCCTTGGGGAACACAAAAAAGGAGATGATACATGAGATTCGCATATAGATGGCCTCGACACGGTCAAAAGCAAGCAGCAAGCTGATAGTAAAGGGTATTACCTCATTTTGGGGGTCCTCAAGGCTGTAGCGGACGCTCACTTAGCACAAGCTGTCTGCGGATTGCAACAGCCGGCGATAGAAATTTTTCTCAGCGAGTATTGACGGGGTTGGTGATGTATAAAGCAAGGCCACAAAAGAGAAGCCTGGAGTATGAGTCTTGGGATGGATGTACAACAGCAAACTTGTGGCAACGGGGAAGTATAAGAGCGCAGATGATATGAGGCATTCATGAGGGGATAGAAGGATGTTTGATTTGCCTCGCTCGAGAAGTGGGGGATCATGCGACTTAAGTCACAAGCTGCAAGCGGTAGAAGACAGCGGTAGGCAGTGACAGGGAACGGGAGTCGACGTTAACAACCGCCAACTTATCGAGAACCAATGTTTTGCAGGATTCCATTCGATCTTGTTTCTGCGGCCACTGAGCTGTTTGATGCACGTTTTGCATCTGGTCACATCTCGCATGGCCAATTACGGCAACTGATTGACGTGTCGGCGAGGCGGAGCGTGGCTTCTAATCCACTCGGATAGGGAACAAATGGGGAGCATTACGGGACTGCCGTGGGAAGGTTCATCATTCGTTAGTTTCGCCAGCCGCGATAGAGTTGGGCGAGATCAGTCTACCGCGGTACCATCGCCTGCTTCATTAAGCTCGCTCGAAAGAAGGCCCCGCTCACGCAGTACGTAACGTAGCATCTTCGCGCAATCAGATTGGATGGATCATAATCGTGCTCTATCTCTAATGTACGAGTAGGGTGCAGCATCAGTTCATTGCTACATACATGTAGGACATAACATAGTGATTATGCACGTCGCAGTAGTGCCGTGTCTTGCTACCGTACTTCTAGCAAGTCACGAAGCAAGTCGAGAGCACACCGACATGCTGTGTGCTTTGGTTGCAGGACGTAGCGAGCGCGCGCATTAGGGGCACCACAGCAACTTATCAAACCTATCATTGTTACTCTTTTGAGTTCTGACAGTCGAGTCCCGTGGTACACTTACGCTAAGCAGAACGAGAGGCACAGCGAGTGTTGGCATCGCGGTCAAGCACAGTACCTACTCTACGAGCACTCCCACAGCGCTGGCATGCACTTTGAAGGATTTGGGACTGAATGTGCATTAGGCAGCAATGCATACACCATAAAGGGTTTCTGTTATCTATCGTCGAGTCGAACTCTGTCAAAGCCATGGTCAGCACAGTGATGCCACGTTTCTCGAGGGTTTCCGGCTATGGAAAAGTGATGGAAGAAGGCTTGCATCAGATAGGAGCGAAAGACGATGGAACATTGTTTCGTTCATCGGCCCGAAGACCATCAGTTGAACTATGCTTTTAAGTTTGGATCATCATAGAAGCCACGGTTGATCGGAAGTAAACTGCAGTGACGTGGGTAGCATGAGTATCAGAGAAACAATGGACTCACCGGCTCTATCGGAAAGGCTCCAAGGAGGTCGAATACCAAGATCTGTGATCTTATCCGGCTGGACCTGATCGTCTTCGAGGATTAGTAGATCATCTCCTGGTTGTTCCGTGGACCTGACGATCTCAAAGGGTCAATTTGTCAATCGGTAGAACTCTATGATTTATTCGGTGGTGATCTGCAGACGATCAACGGAACACGAATGCCATGAACAAGTTCGCCTGCTGTAGGTTTAGGAACCCTTCTCCAGAAACGAATTGATGGGACAATGGAAACCGAGAGTTCTGGCGACAGCTTCCCAATTTGTCCTATGGCCAAGATGTTTGCTTTTTGAACTCGGTCAGTTTGAGACACAGACGGTACCGACGATACGCCACTGACGACTTCGGAACCTGGATGGAGATCGTAGTCCAGGTGAAGTCATCTCTAGGTTTAGCAAGTATGCAGAATGAGAATATGCAAAGTCAGGCAGGTTGGCAAAGCGTTGGTCTCTGGAGAAATTTCTGATAAATGCCAAAAAGCGATTAGTCAGCAGCGACGCCAGCTCGTGCCACAAATCAAGCCACATTTCATCATTCGCAGAGCCTCAACTACCGCAAGCTGCTCTAATTGTTAACACTTCGATATATCTGTACAATGGCACGAGCCTCGACACTAAGCACTGAAACCCCGGACATAACAGCCATTAACTTGTCCCGCCTCCTCTCACGACTCGAACACAACATCCTCTCCCCAGAAGCAGACCCCAAATTACGGCGTTCCAGCTACGAGCGGACCAGAGTCGGCGCTGTAAGTATCCTGCCCCACGCTCTATCTACCTAAGGCATTCAACCCTACTGCCTGCCGACACATGCCTAATACCTATCCAGAACCTCGAATACGCACGCACGCTCCTCCTCCGCCTCGAGCACTCCAGTTCGAGTATAAAGATCCAATCCCGCAAACAAGACGCACAAAACAACCTTCTCACACAGCGCGCGCTGATCAAGAAACTCAATGGACGTCTCTACGAACTCGAACACCTCGACGACGAGGATGACGACGAGGTCACCGATCCTACAGAAGGGGAAGATCTGCTGGGCGAAGACGAAAAACCCGCCGCCTTGAGCTCGAATACACAACCGAAAGCCGACACTCTTTCCGACCAAAACCCCGAAGACACCAACACCCTCTCCACCCTCTCCCCCACCCCACAAATCTCCCAACCAGCCGACCAAACCCCATCAACCCTCCGCGCACGCCGCCCACCCACCACTACCCCTTCCAACACCGCCACAACAACCTCGACCTCGCTCTCCCAAACGCGCGGCACAGAAACCCTCCTAACGCACAACCGCACCGAACAAGAAACCCTAACGACCTCCCTCCTCGCCCTCGCCAGCGCCCTAAAAACCTCCTCCCTGACCTTCGCCACCACGCTCGAATCCGAAAAAGAAATCCTCGCACGGACGGGGGAGGGCTTGGAAAAGGGCAGCGCGGGGATGGAAGCTGCGGAGAAGAGGATGGGGATGGTGAGGAGGATGAGTGAGGGGAGGGGGTTGTGGGGGCGGTTGTTGATGTATGTGTGGATCGGGGGGCTGTGGGTGTTGGCGCTGGCGGTGGTTTTCGTGTTGCCGAAGTTGAGGTTTTAATAGAGCGTTGGCGAGAGGATGAGATGAGAGACTGGCAAGCTTCAAGTGTATTTCTCATAAGTAATTCATAATCTTGGACGATACTCAGTACCTACAATCTAGCATTCACCAGTCCAAGAACATCAACTAACCCACCACACACCCTGACACCCTCCCAGCTCAACTATTCAATCCATTTCCATTTCCGTTCCCCACCCCACCTCACCTCACCACCAAAATCCCTCGGCAACAATCCCACCAATCAGCACCTCCCCTCCTCCCCTCCTCCCATCCACCTCCTAAAACCCCACAACCCCCATCCTCATCCCCACACCACGCCGCCCTCATCGAAACCGTAGAGTACACCACAACACCACATCAACCAACAACACCACCACCACCACCACCACCACCACAACACCATATCCCTTAACGATAACACCCTGACCAAACCACATATATACCCCTACCCCTATCGCTATCGCTATCACTAACAAAACAAAACCATACTCCTAATTCTTTCAGACCTTCAGAGCTTCAAATCTTTAGACCTTCAGACCTTCAGACCTTCAGACCTTCAGCACTGCACAGTTGATAGTGCGCAGTAGACAGTTGATAGTGCGCAGTAGACAGGAGGTGGTAGCTGGTAGGCAGGAGGTGGTAGGTAGTGCGCAATGAGTAATATGCGGAGTGTTCAATTGAGGAGTGGAGTGGAGTGGACTGGACTGGACTGACCTGAGATTTATTTCATCACTGTTTGGATAGGGGTTTGAAAAAGGGGGTTTGTTTTGATTGGAGGGAGGGAAGAGGGAAGAGGGAAGAGGCGTTTAGGTCAGGGAACGAGTACGAGTGTGGGATTGTGGATAATTAATGGGGGTCGGAGATGGATGAGGGATGCTGAGTAAAGAGTGTGTGGAGTTGTGAGTGTGTAGGTATAAGGATATGCGAGTCGTTGGACTTTACGGTTGTAGGAGTCGATGTCGGTGGCATGGTGTTGTAGGAGTCGATGTCAATGGCATGGTGTTGTGAAGTTTACGTATCGTCGACGGTTAGTGGTGGTGGTAATTGTACATAGACCCAGGACCATACCCGTACCCTTAAAGCCAATGATGACGCTTTACCGAGTTATCACCCGGGAGCTTGACAATCGGTCACAGGCAAGATCATCGTTGGATTATCTTTCTTCGATTGGGATTTTCTCGACTACAAAACACGCCTGCAGGTAGCCTCCGACTTTCCGAACATTGAGGATTGTACTGAAAGTACTGAAAGAAGGGAGTACAGCTGACCATCGTGGAGAAGAAGATCCTGTTCTAGAACAGACATGGAAAAGACCATTGTGTGACTACATCTCCCCCTGACAAAGGGTATCGGTATCGGTATCGGTATCGGAAGTAGGTACTGACAAGAAACAGAACGTAGACGAGCTCTGCTGCAGACATTGTGGCCAATCTAATCATCCAGCCAATCCAAAGACCGGTCGGTTGAAAGAGATCGGCAGACGTAGTCGCGTTGAGAGAAGTCGTAGAGGAGAAAGCACAGATCAGTGATCCATGCACAGCTCGTTTTCCTGATAGCCAGACTTCAAGAAGAAACGTTCGAGAAACTTATCGCAAAGACCATTAGATAGGACGCTCAATGGCTGACATGAAAACCGTAACTTTGCTAACGCCGGGGACAACATTTTGGCTTGCTTGTGTAAAGACGCGTTTGCTCAATCTTGCTCCGAGATGTGGAAGTTCCGAGAAGCACTCTACATCAAACCGCAGACACGAAGGTTCTCCTGGATGATAATGTCTGAAGAAGAGCATTTCAGTAGAGTCAGGTGAAGACAGACGTCTCGAGTCACTTACCATTCACAGCCGCCATAACGAAGCGAATCTGGGTCGTGTCCGTGGCACAAGTGAAATGTGTATAGATTTGCTTGGTTTCGTGCTGGTTTAGGGAGACGAAGCGGTTGAGAATGTAGTCGCAAGCAGCCGCGTAATCCGAGCCACCTTCTGTTATGTTAGGTTTGAAATTCTCCCTTGTGACGGTCGATATTTGTGGCTTACCTTCATAATCCGGGAAATAATTCTTCATCGGGCTAACGGGCAACTTCTCCTTGAACCTATCGATCTTGTTGAGGAACAAGATGATGGAGGTTTTGATGAACCATCTCGAGTTGCAAATCGAATCGAAGAGAGTAAGAGCCTCCTGCATACGATTGACTGTCTCGTCTTCGAACAGTAGCTGGTCATACTCCGAGATGGCGACGAGGAAAAGAATGGTTGTAACGTTCTCGAAGCAGTGAATCCACTTCTTACGCTCAGAACGCTGGCCGCCGACGTCGAACATACGGTAGGTAAGGTCGCCTATGATGAAAGTTGTCTCCGTAATGCCAGTGGTCTTGTCACGCGAGCGAAGGACATCCTGATCGTTAGGCAAGTAGTCTGGCTGAGCGATACGGAAGATGGAATCGAAGTAGCTAGAGAATGCGAACATGTGAGCCGGATCACCTGAACACATATTGGGGTCCAAATTCAGATTGACAAAAAGGTTCCCCTTTGGAGTGTAATCGACGGTAAAGTAGACTTTCATCTTCTGAAGACAGGGAGCGCAAGAAATCAGAGCAACTCTGGTGAAGGGAGACGCAGTTTTCCAAGGTAGAGGACAAGCGTGAGTGGTAAGGGGTATCGCAATGCAGGCTTCGGTGGAGGTTCGCGCTGTAGGGTAGCTTACTATCTAGCCGAATCATTGAGCTGGTACTCTCGCGATCTCTTGAAGCATTCCACAACACCAGCATCCTTCCACAAAGCCTCGATCGCGTTACCAACCTCCGGAGGCAAGCTCTCCCCTTCGATCTGGGCAGGCTGCATGAAAATCGTTTGAACGTGATACTCGGCTCGCTGATCGTCAAGCGGAAGCTCCAAAGATTCCATCGCTTCGAGGATGACACGCATAGACTGGACGGTATTACTATAGATGATCTCCTTGAAGGATTCACGTTCGTCGCGCGAGTAGCCGCCTTCATGAATGAGTTTCATCTGCTTCAGGATCGTCGACTTCCCGGACTCTCCCGCACCTTGTCTGCTGTCAGCTATGTGCACAGAAGTTCATGGTGCGCTGGGCTGGAAGAGGATCCCTCACCAAGCAAGAGCATCTTGATCTCGTTACGTTGCAACATCTTGTCACGCTTCAGCTGATTTTCGATCTCCTCATTTCTCTGCTTCCCCTCCTTCTCCTCTGTGCTCATTCCACAACCCATTTTGACGTTGTGGCGTTATTCGTCCTGATCTTGGTTCTTGTCGGTGGTGTTGAGTGAGGTTGGTAAACTTTGCGACTATGATCTTCGGTTAGCTGTGGCTGCCGCACCTCAAATGTGGATTCACGAATGCGATCGAAGATGTATGGACCCCATAAGCTACACACATATGTGCACAGCGAAATGCTACAGACTGGGCACTGGTAGCAGGGCAACATTGTCCCAGAAGTTCAATCCAAGCCAGCGGACAGCAGCTGAAGGATGCGATCGAAACAAAGCAACCCATCCCTCAATCATTCCAAGTCACTCACCAGCAAGCTTCTCCGACGGCGACGATATTGTACTGTTCCCCTTGCAGTTCTCGTGGATGACGTTTCCTCCTAAGTCTGAGGCTGTTCGTGGTGTCGGAAGCCGAAGGACGTCTGGCCCAAAAGGTTCGGAAGCTGGAAGGCGAAGCGAGTGCGGTCGCAAGACTTGCTGCCAAAGCAAGACTGCAATTCGATGCAGCAACACCCACCGGATTTAGAGTGCGCACCCAGGCTGAAAGACCACCGCACAAATAGAGAAGACAGCACGACGAGTATGGCACAGTCAGTCGACTGAACAGTACGATCGAGTGGAGGAGGTGATAATCAAGAGAGGCTGCGGCAGAAGTCCCGAGCGTCAGGGGCTGAATGGATGTGTACAGACTACGGTAGGCTGCCAAGCGAGGTTCCGTGCAAGGATGGCGCTGTCTCTGACTTTATCATTATAAACCATATTTCTACGTTATTTCTACATGTATTTGCCTACAGCGCACTTTGCTTTTTCATCAATGTCACTGATATAGATGTAACAAAAGGTCTGGTCTGTCCATGTAGTACTCTGTCAGTTGTTTGAGAGCAAGACACCATTAAGATACATACATGTAACTGGTAATGTCATTTGGCCGACTTCTGATTGAAGAGCACCGCCTGTACTCGAGTACAATGGCTATACCACGACGGACTACATAGCTTTCAGAACCGTTCCATTTACTTGTACCGGATTCCCTCATATTCTGCAAGGATCTGAGCTTGTACCTTGCAGGAAGCCAGGAACAGCTTCTAGAAAGCAGTCACCTGGATACCGACCTTAACAACTCGCTTACCTCTGCGGGGATGAGCGAAGCTTGGACTGATTGGTTCTCAGATACTTACACGTTCATTGCAGGTTTATCAAGAGACATGGTGTCTGGAATTGCATTCTATTGGGAGGAGATGAGATGAGAAGCATAACAATCCACCTCTGGGGAAAGTCAGCTTTAACCTGAGAGATTTCGAAGTTCCTTAGTACGCTGATGACAGAAGTCATGCGCGTCACTGTAGTCAAAGCACCGGCATGGCATCATGTAGCTGAAATCGAAATGATGAGAGATGCCATACCTACTCCAATGCATGGAATTGATGCATCTTGGTCGTTGCGCTAGACGCAGATCTTCTTCAAGCTAATAAGGTACAGTAGAGGTACGGATGTTCTTGAACGCACGGAGTAGTGGTTCACGATACTCTCTCCACCACAACAAAGCCAACACCGCACTTCTACCCTCCCCTTCCGAGCCATCCAAATCTCGACATACCCTAGAAAACCCATCATGTCATATCCCATGACCCAATTCAGCGACCGCGGTCAGTATCCCAATCCATCCCACCCGCGCGACGGAACCCAACGGCTAACCCCCCAACCGCCCAGCCTTCAACCACGACCAAAGCAACGACGACGCCGAGCAAGAATACGACCGGCTCCGAGCCCAAGCAAGACAAGAGCACGACAAGCGCGCAGCATGCTTCGACAAAGTCCGTCCACCCCTCCCCCCACAAACCACCCAGGCGCATTGGTAGAGTCCTTTACATACTCACCAAGGCTCCTCTCTCCACGCAGGCGCACAGTGCATACGTGCGCGGCGACGGCGCCGCAGCGCACAACCTCAGCGAAGAAGGCAAGCGCCACGCCCAGTTGATGGACCAGTATAACAAGCAAGCGTCCGACTTCATCTTCCGCGAGAACAACGCCGTGGGCAGAGTCGACGGCGATACGATTGACTTGCACGGCCAGTTTGTCGAGGAGGCGGAGGATATGTTGGAGCAGCGGATTCGATATGCGCAGTCGCACGGGCAGACGCATTTGCATGTGTACGTCTTCCCACCACCACCACCTCCTCCTCTTGGGTCTTGACCTGACCTAGGAGAGAAAATTGGGTTCAGCAAAATGTTGATTGAGGTGCGAGGGCAGCATCGTAGGCAGAGGCAACCACTCGGCCAACCACGTCCAGAAACTGAAACCGCGCGTCGAGCGAGTCTGTCAGGAACTCGGCCTGCGGTACACTACCGAAGAGAATGCGGGCAGGCTTTACATCGATCTGACTGGTGGCCCAACGCAGATGCCGCAGCACTATGGGCAGACTGGCGGATATCAGCAGCAGCAGCAGCAGTACGGTGGACAGCAGTATCAACAAGGCGGGGGATATCCTGGCCAACAACAACCACCGCAACAACAGTATGGTGCTGGACAGCCGAACGATCAGAACGCGGAGATGGAAGCTGCGGTGAAGAAGTATCTACCAAGAATACTGAGGAAGCTCGAAGGATGCTGCGTTGTCATGTAAGGACACGAGATATGATGGTCCTTGCGAATATGGGAGTTATTAGGAAAAAGGGGAGTTTTTGGCATTTGGCTATAATACCCCTGGGGTCACGAAGCATATTTTTCTCAGTTGACAAAGATAACGAGGCATTCTCGTGATATATATGTGCTGCCATATACCGTCAGAATGTTCACTATCTGAGCTTTCGTGGTGATCGAAGTCGCGGACGTGACGCGTGGTTTCCATTCACTTCTGTTTACAGACGTTGAAACACATCATAACAAGTGAATCAACAGAGAGAGTCTGAACGACCGGAGATGATACCTTCCATAACCTTCCAGCGCCGTTTCTCACATAGCACAGCCATCAAAAAGCGATCCTTTCAACAGGAACCAACATCAGCAACATCCATAACGAAGCTCACAAAGCCTAAACATCGCCGCCGGCCCTGACACCATAACCATCGCAATGCCAGCTCGAGCATCCCTCGTCCGAGAACTCACCCGCCTCCGCTTCACGCGTCAAGAGAAAGACCAGCAACTCTGCAATCTGCGTAATACCGTCACCCAACAACGGATCGCCTCCGGTCACAAGCGTGGTATTGCCAGCCTCGACGACGCCATCACCAAATCCACCGAGGCAGCTAGAGTTGCTACGCAATTATCGGCGACGGAGGATCGGTATCAAGCCACAGCGGTCGATCTTGCAATCGCGGAGTTGGATATCGAGCTGTTGTATTGGAGGGATTTTCTCGGAGAGGAGGCACATGATCGAGAAGGTTGTGCTGTATGTTTGCTTGCGAGGGAGGAGAGCGATAGTGCGTGGCCAGTGAGAATGGAGTCGTTAGGGCGGAGTGATGAGAGGTCTCCTAGTCCGCTGAAGTGGGAGAAGAGGAGTGGACCGGAATGTCGAAAGTCGAGAAGAGAGAGGACAGGGCTGGATATGACAAAGTTGGGAGAGGAGCAGAAGAGGTCGGCCGAGAAGTGGTGGTAGAGCTTACTGATGAGCGTGTGGAGATGTCCTTTTAAAGTCGTTCAAGAAAGGGCGAGAGCGATGATGTCTGAATGAATCAAGAGGCGAGAGATGTAAATACGCATGTTATCGGAGTGTTCCCAATACTAGTCTCAGGTGGAGCTATTCGACCATCATAATGCTATGAGAGTCTCCGCGTTGAAGTCTTCCTCGCTTCCTCTCTTTGGCTCAAAAGCTTCCATAATGGCCCGTTGTAGCCGTCGACGTTCATCCGCCCGACCAGACTCATACGCTCTTCGTATGAGCCATTCCTCTTCTTCTGTGTCTTTCATCATACTGTCCTCGTCCAGTCTGACACATCCTCTGTTTGAGCCATGTACTTGATGATAAGGGGTTGGGGAGCGATAACGACCGGCATATTGGCTGTTTCGATCCGGTGTACGGCTTCGTCGCCTGGGAGAGCGTTCTCGGGAATTACGAGCTCTATTGGCCGAATCACTAGAAACTCGTATAAGCATCTACCTGCGAGGGACTAGGAATGATTTTATTAGGTTCCTACCGTTTGTGTACGATCGACGTTCCTCTACGATTCGCATAATCAGGCACGTAACGTTCATATCCGCGTACCCGAAACGAGGTTAAAGGAACTCTCGGAGGACTGCGTGTGGGAGGGCGACGTTCTTCTTGGCGGGGACCTTGTCGAGCGTTGGCTTCTCTATCTGCGTTGAGATGTACGTAGTCAGCATACTCCTATTGCAGAAAGTTGAGGATTCCGCAAACCTCTATAGTCGTGAGCGTACTCAGGTCTTCTTGCTTGCCACGGTGCATCATCTCTGGGAAACCCTCTAGCTCCTGTGACTCGTGGCTGATGGTCCATGAAGAAGTCGGGATGCTTTGGATTGCTAGTTATGTATGTGGGAGCTCAGAAGTTATTCGTGGTGTGTTCGCAAGTGATGAAGGTGACGTGAGAGCGTTGAGGTCGGATTTTCGCTTCTGAAACACACTTAGGGCAGGGACACGGAAAGTTACTTAGATGGCCACAATTCAGGATAAGGGAACCCTGCAATTCCAATTAAAACACTTGTAGGAAAGATTGTAGCGAAAGATATGCACACACCTGATGTAATAAGAGATTAATTGAAGGCGATCTTTCTTCTTCTTCCCGCCGCAGCACAGATGGATGTTTCACTGGAGCCTGATACGCAGTGGCAACGATCTTGGTACTACGGTACCCTTCCTTTTTGAGCCGCTCCACTAGAGGGTACCTTCAGTCGAACGTTGCTAGAAATGGGCATTGTCATGAGACGTGCTGTCACGCAGTCGACGAAGCGGATATGCCATAGACCTACCGTGACATGGTTACAAGTGATGTATATCCTTATCCTCCTTCCCATCCCGCAAGAGCTGTCCGAGGCGAAATTCAAGCCACTCGGACGAGCAGACCAATAGCTGGTAGAAGTCGAGGTAGCGTTTGACACTTTCAAGGTCGTAAGGCATGTGAGCAAGCAGTAGTATAACATCGTGCTTATCAACCCAGCGAAACGGACGTGAGACCAGTGCTTGCATCGATGAGCATGCGACATCGTCCGTCCGGGTATCGTGAGACACCACAGCCGCAATGTCCTCCCCTCTCACTTGAGACCTCTTTGGTCGAATGACGCGCGTTTTCGGCTTCCGCTTGGTGATTCTGTAACGAGCTTGTAAACGGAATGCCTTGATCATCAGACGCTTCTGGTGCGGGCGAGTTCGTTTGCGAAGGAGTTTGGAAAACACAGATCTCAGCTCAGTCGCTGTGCTCGTGCAGAGCTCTGCTAGAAGACGAATGGATGCCGCGACTTGGGTCTGGGAAAATTGCACTCGCACTTGCACCAAGAGCTCTCTGAACTGATGTTGGCGCGCTTGGTCTATCTGGTAAATTGCGAAGTGGGTAGCACTTCCATCACCAGAAAATGCTCGAGTCCATGTGCAAGCTGGATTACTTGCATTGAGTATGCCCAACGATCAAGTTCCGAAGACATCCTGCAAGTTTTGTAAGGTAGCGGAGGTGACGGAGCGGTGGCAAGGTCTTATGATGTGCAGATAATAGTTCTTCTGGTGTTCTGCTGCTCATCGATATTAGGGTCTGCACGTGAAAGTTAACACAAGTGGTTTCTATACTTATCACTGTCTTCCGCACGCCAGCTTTGATAAAGGCTTTGAGAATGGCTTGCTGAGAAGAGCTGGAGGCTTGCTGGGGTAGAGCTGAAGAGTACTAAGAAAGATGCAGAAGCTGCAAATGGAAAAGGAGATTACTCGCATTAGAGTCAAAGCCCCAGCGCGAAACGCGTACTTTGACGCGTCCTAAGCAGCAGATTTGCACTATACGGACCGCCAGAATCGTTCATAATCAAACGCAATGATGTCGTTCTCTTGTGTGCAAATGTAGACCTGAGTCTCCGTCGCTGACTGTTATGGATGAGTGCCCTGGATACGTTGTAGCCCTGATGCTTCGTCCTTCATACCATATGGAAATCCCTTCCTGGCGCTTGAGAGGCGAGATGTTGAGCAGACATATGCATGTGTTTAGTTCTTCACCCACAGGCTGATCTCATGATGCTGCGCGCAGGTTTGCTGACGTTGCTTTTGTTCGACATCTCTGTCAAAAAGGGCATTTGACCAGGATTTTCGGGAAGAACATCACTTCTTTCTTGGTATGTAATGGAATCGTTTCGTACACTTACACTTTCTTGTTAAACCTTCATCGTAAGTTGTAATGCTTGATCCAATAACCTGATCTGGCGGTGGTTAGGGTACAAACCATCTAGAACACCGCAATATCATAAATGTCATGACAAGAATTATTGATAATCCATGACAGCTCATGATAGATATTTCTCTTGCCTAGATGTGCTTCAGAGAGCGAAGGTGACTCATTCACCCTAGCCCCAGAAGCATTGAGCCGTTAGGACATCGTAGTCCTACTTACGACTGCGCTTGGTACCAATTTGTAAGAAAGTACAGAATATCGCACACAGACCATGATGGGTATAGAAACGTCATTCGACATCGGACTTTCTGATATGTCACATACCTGAAAAAAGTTCAAATCGTTACACAATCCCCATTCCGTTGAAGCCTCCTAACAGGTATGCCAACTCCACCGATGCAAAATTCGAACAGCCACCCATATGCAATATTCGTCTCCATGTCCAAAACTTAGGCGACACCCATCAAGCCAGTGGATTACTCCACTACCATCTTATCCAAGATAATTCTTACCCCATGACCTTCCTCTCTCCCTTCATGGACCGTGTCTATCATAGCGCTTGCCTTCTCGTGAAGGTCCTTTAAGACCTTCCGACAGTATGCAAAGCTTCCCGTCGTCTCCATATAGCTGACAGCATATCTTTTGACCTCTTCGTCATTACTTCTTTGTTTCAAGATGTTGATAAGCTGCAGGTTTTGAGGATTTAATCGGATACTGTGGATGACCGGAAATGAAAATTTGCCTTCGGTTAGATCTTCGCAGAGGCCTTTATTGCGGGTGTAGTCAGAGTTGGAGAGATTCATGTAGTCATCTCGGATCTGGAAAATCAGACCAATCAGGTTGACGAGCGGCACGCAGTCACTGAGGTCACCCCTTGTCAGCCAGCTGTAATCATTCTCAAGAACTTCTCCGACTAACGTGTTACTACTGCTCTCCGCCTGCATCAACTTTATTGCCAGTCTAAACAAGCCGCCAGTCTTGTTCCCCACCATTTCCAGATAATCTTCCTCGCTCGGACAGGTCAAAGTGTCCCGCCAAAACAGGTCCATTCCTTGTCCTCTATGCAGGTTCAGGAGTTCTTCGGTATAAATATTGATCGCTTGGGGATTGTTGAGCTTTTGTAGCTCCCGAAGAGCGCAAAAGTAGACATAATTGGCAGAGTTGATTGTTTGTGCCGTACCAAAGATGCTGTGGGCGACTGGTATCCCCCGGCGCAGGATTGAAGAGTCTTCTACGTCGTCCACGCTTATTGCGGCACAGACCTGTCAGCAAGATGGGTTCAAGGACACCCTCAGACAGACACATCTGAGGGGCCTAACTCGAAGCAAACCACGCAAGGTCTGACTTACAGCAGGGAAGCGGTATGAAGCATGCCAACGACCTTTGTGATCACAGCTAGACTTTCCTCTGGTACCCTTAGCCACGAGTTGAACGCCGCAATCAGCTGCTTTCGAACGTCCTTCCCCGGATGGTCAAACATGTAATCATAAGGCCCATAAAGGATCTTCTCCTTCTCGGGCGACCATGTTGTACCGTTGGTGTACTTGACATCGTTGCCAATGGTTTTTGGAGGATCAGGACCTGGCGGATTCGCGGCAGAGGCCGTTGTATGGAGCTTCTTCCCTTGCGCTATCCAGTCGCTCTCAGGAACGGGCTTAAGAACAGGCTTCGTAGGAGATAGAAAACCGTTGCTCAAGCCAGTTGAGCTTGTTCGAGGCGGGATTGCATTTGGAGATCGCAGGCTATCAGATACCATCGTTGATGATGAGCTGCACCGTATTGAGTAGCTCTCCTAACCGGTAACCTTGCAGTCGCCTGCCAGACTCGGCCTATTCAGATATCAGATTAAGACGGGTGACCAGCTCTCGAAACTGTAGGTCCCTGGCTCGCACGACAACTTTAGGCTTGCTATGAAGTCGGTAGAGATCTGTCGCCGAAGAGCTGAATCGAGAGTGTAGTCTAGAATAATATGGATCTATTTAGTATTAGACTGATGGCTCATGGCGACGGCATAGGAACTGCATCAAAAGCTGTTTGAAGAGGAATAGTGTCGCCGCCGAGGATTCCGTTTGGTGCCGGACACATCTAGCGCATTTGGCGGGGATTTCACATGCTCCATCCGAGGACCTTTCTTGCGACGAAGCCCCTCAATCAGCCTGAGGAGCGTCTATCTTTGAATACATGCGACGCATCATGATCATCTCAAAAACTACTAACGGGAACAACCACTTTCGAAGCAATGAGGGCCCCGTCCGGCTTAGCGCCGGCAAGGCGGTGGGCGGGAATCGAAATGACGATCGTCCAATCGCCCGGTCAACTGTGCTTTGTTTACTCAATTCTCGGATTTCAAGAGCACATTGGCCTCACTTCAAACCTAGCATTAACCTATAACAGTCATTCGGCATCTTGATATTCGGATCGCTATGGAAACACTCCTCTCCCTTTCCTTCGACTACCTCTCGTCTTACGATGCCAGCAAACTACGAAAAGGCTTACGACAAGTAGAAGGACTCCTAGCACAGATATGTCTCTCCAAGTCGCAACCGTCAGCAGTAGACAGGCGAAGATCAGTGATACCCGCAGGGTCTCCTCCGGCCCAGACTAAGGAATTGGGAGCATTAAAGGACGATCCGGCGTTTCGGGAGTTCTTCAAGCTGCAGGAAGGGTTCGAGTGGAATGGTACGTCAGCTGTGAACATAGACTATTCATTCCGTAAAGAATTACTGGCTGATGTTTTACTTACGAAATAGTGGCCATGCGATTGATCTCATGCCTTGAAAGACTTCTCGGGAAGGGTAGCAGTACGTCTTCGACAGCTCTCTTCAGTCTATAGATGCGCACAGACACCAGCACACAGCTGACCTTACTCTTCCAGACGGCCAGAACGACTTGCTCATAGTCGCAACGCTGGACCTAATACAAGGAATCCTCCTCCTCCACCCCCCATCGCGCTCTCTCTTCGCGCGAGAAATATACATGAATGTACAACGACCTATCCCCAAAAGAAATTGCTATATCCATACTAATAGATCACAGCTCCTCCTCGATCTCCTCGACCCCTCAAACTGCCCCGCCATCCAATCCTCCACCCTCCTAACCCTCGTCGTCGCCCTCCTCGACAACCCCCTCAACACCCGCACCTTCGAAACTCTCGACGGTCTCCTCACCGTAACGTCTCTCTTCAAAATGCGCGCCACAAGCCGAGAAGTGAAGCTCAAGCTCATTGAATTCCTTTATTTCTACCTCATGCCCGAAGCACCGACGACTATGACAAGTGAGAGTGCCCCGGGGACGGCGGTGCTGCAGAGCAACCCGAGCGAAGTCGGCGGAGGGGTGATGATTAGGAGCGTTAATGGTGCGGGTGCGGAAGGTGCGGATTATGGACATGACACTAGGACTACGGATGAGAAGCAGGGTTTGCTGGGAAGGTATCTGAGCAATGTGGAGGACTTGGTGGATGATTTAAGGGACAATGCACCGTTTGGGGGAACAGTGTATTGAATGGAGACCACAACTCTGGTGTGGGTGCATTCGAGCACTGAAATGCTAGGGCACTTATGCTGCTGTTAGCTATATTGGTTTCTCTTGCATGAGCCCGGCGTCCGAGGTCAACATGAGCGTTTTCAGAATGGGATAGGTCGATGCAGACTTTTGGACAATTCAAAGCCCCATTATTCCGACACTTTGTGTTTTAGGGTCGTAAAGTCAATGTCTTGGCATGAGCAGAGCAATTATGACTCATCGTCCCAGGCTCTGAAAATCGAATATAAGAGCAAACTCACTCTTGTTTCTATACAATTATAGCTCGAGTTTCACATTGAACGCTCGCATAGCCGGATCCCTTCTTTCCATGGTACAAATGGCAGCCCTAACCCCTACAAAACCGACCGCACCAGAGCAAATCCCAAACCCCATTACCAACTCCCCTCGACCAATAAGATACCTCCCAACAATCGAAGCCTACGACCGCTGGGCCTCGGTAGCATAACCCCTCTCTCCTCTCCCTCTTGCTTGATCCACATTGGACTCACTAACTCACAGGTCTACGACAAAGATTCCAACCCCCTGCAGGCCCTTGACGACATCGAACTTTCAACCCTCCTCCCACATTTCCTCTCTTTACTTCCACCAGCAACATCCCCGTCACAGCTGAAGATTGTCGATCTAGGCTGCGGAACGGGTCGGAATACAGTCAAGCTGCTCTCTACACCCGGCGTGCAGCGGGTCGTGGGGTTAGATGCATCGGTGAAGATGCTAGCGATCGCGAGAAAGAGGTGTGAGGAGTGTGTTGGCACGCTGGGTGCTGATTATAGGAGTGTGGACCTTGTGTTGGAGGTGTACAACATGCTCGATGACAATGCGGCGGCTTCGTTATCAGACAGTGCCCGTGGTGCGGACGTGGTGGTCTCGACTCTCGTATTGGAGCATCTTCCTTTGGATGCCTTTTTCGGTGCGGTGTCGGGGATTCTGAGGCCTGGAGGCTTGGTTCTGCTGACGAATATGCATCCGGATATGGGGGCGAGAAGTCAGGCAGGGTTCATGGATCCGGAAACTGGTGAGAAGATTCGCCCGGTGAGTTATGCGCATAGAATCGAGGATGTTGTGGAGGAAGCGAGGAGATGTACGTTTGAGGTTGTTGGGGAGGTACGGGAGAGGGAGGCCAGGGTGAGTGATTTAGAGGATGGCGGTCTAGGAGATCGGGGGGAAAAGTGGATTGGAGTGAGAATGTGGTTCGGGATGGTGTTCAGAAAGGCAGAACGGGTGATAGGACTGTCTACTACCAAGCAGGAGGTCTAAAGAAGATCAAGTAAGTCGGAAGAGCAATTTTTCATGTTTCACATCTTCCATACGGATCTGCAGTTGGTTGACAAGAAATGGAGATGGTTCGATCTCACATAGTAATACGCCCAGATGCCCTGAGCCCACAATGGTACATTATTTCGATCCAACAAAATACGTCTTGTATATCCTCTGCCGATGTTGTACAAGGTTTTGCTGCTTCTCCAGCCCCTTGCTCATTTTCGTCTCCTTCCACCCCATCCCCTCATCCAGGAGCAAATATGTGTACGCGAATACACTGGCATCGAATAAACCTGGATTCTCATTGCCGAAGAAGAACGTATTTTCACCTAGTATTGTCGAGAGTGCCTCGAATGCATTGTCCGCTTCGCCGTAGAGATCATCTATGTCGATAATTGCAGAGTGCTTCAGTAGTTCGGCTTCGGCTGCTGCACGTAGTTGGTACGCAATTGTGGCTGAGACGAGAGAATTAGAGGAGCAAGGCTCCACGTAGAGGCGCCGTGCTACAGCGGTGAAGTTGCGAGGTTCAAGATAAAGCGCGTATAGCTAGGACAGCGTATCAACGTACATTAGGGAAATCATTCCGTAAAGTTAGGATCATAGGCATACCCATGCATTCCGTATTCGATGGTCAAGTAGCGATAGGTACGCGTCATATCTCAGATCTGACGGCTCTTCAAGCGTGGCTCCCTGCTCATTGGCCCATTTTTGAAGCCTGTTCGATGGTATTGGGAGGATAGAGTCCTGAGAAAGTAGGACGTCCGATACAGAGGGTAGGAGGAAAGGGAGGGCTCCAGTAGGCGATGCATGGTTTGTAGACGGCCTGGTACGAAATTGGACCCTCGCAAACTTGAGATATGCCTAACAAATCGTCAGCCAACGTAGGCTAGAAGCGTAGGAGCATAGGCAAGGGACTAGGGCAAACAGACCTGCCACTTCAGACAACTTGGATTAAATGATGGTACACCATTTTTAGCTCCATTCTGGGTCGTGAAGATATAAAGAGTATGCTTCTCCCGATTTTGTGGTAATCGCTGGGGAAGCTCGTTCGCAGGATAGGTAATGAGAGGGAACTTGTCAAAGAGTTGCCTCACCGGGCCCGGCACTTTAAAGATCTTCCGCACCTCGGGGTAAGCTGATTGTTGCGGTGCTTGCTCTGCCCTATTGTCATGTCGGTCCTTGTCATCTTGTGGCATTATTGAACGTCCATACTGGGCTCTCTGAGCAACATTGGTTGCTGCACACCTTAGCTTTTTGAACTTCTACCGGATCAATCCTCGGCCCGTCCATGACGCTAAGCCGAGCACGTATTCTCCACACCTCATTGAACGTCTCAAGGGTTCGGGTTAACTTAGGGGTACCTGCGTCCTGCGCCATGAAGCGAAATGATAACCACCGTGGCTAGTTGTGCTGTTTGTTCATCTTTACTTCAGAATGGAGCATTATTTTCCTACTTATTACTTACTTTAATAAGTTTGAGTGTGGCTGTAGTACTTTAAGTACCATATCTAAAGTTATTAATTCAATACTAAAGTAGTTTATTCAGAAGCTGTGATGAAACTTATTGATTGAGTGAGTGTGCTATGGCTCATTGCACTTTAGATATTCGCTGTAGAAGCTTGCAAATTAGAGCGAGTCAATCCTACCTCATAGATGTGACCTCCAGGGTCCAGACCCTGTCACACTTTACTCTCATCACTATTGCCTGTTGTTCAAGGATACCAATGAGATATTCTCTGTTTGCGTCAAAGATTCTCTCTGCGAGTCTGCCTTGCTGGGGTCCGTTTCACTCATCTCAAGTACACCAAAGCTCTCGCCATATGCTGTCACCGGAATCTCATTCACAGCTCCCTTCCACGTGCCGATGTCACGGCCTTCGTAAGCCAGCCGCTGCAGCTGCAGCGTCTCGGTCAATCCCCATTCTAACTGCCGATATTCACCTTTTGATGTCCGCTTCTGGATCGCGCCGGCGAGAGTTTCGAGGGTGAGGTTGATGATGATGATGAGGCTGCCAAGGACGAGGATCATGGTGAGGCCGAAGATGCTGAAGGAGGCGTAATCAGTTCGAATCACTTTTTGGTCCATGCACATCGACTGTTCTTCCGGTGTGCTTGGTTTTTCGAGGTAATGAACGTCGCCTGGGTTCGAAGGCCATGTTACATAGCCAACAACTTGACTTTGCAAACGCGCCATCATGATATCAAACCAATTGGTGACTTCCAAATGCCATTGGTTGCTTGGAAGGGGGGCTGAGAGGGCGTAAGTGCGTGAATTCTCTGCGAGGAGCGAAGAGCTTCCCAGAGAGGAAAGGAGCATGCTGAGAGTGTTGTTACTGGTGGCTTTAAAGCGATGTTGCAGTGTGAGAGACTGCTGTTCGTTGAGTTTGAGGTTGCTGAGATCTTGTTGCAGTTCGTCAAGACCATTGAGAGTAGTACATCCCACAGCAGATGGGAGGTTTACGTTGCAGTATTGGTGCTGCTCGATGCAGCCAAGCACAGATACCAACCTATTGGGTTGATACAAAGCGTGATCAGTAGAGGTAAACGCGCTTCCCTCATGAGCAGAGAACCATGGATCATAAACCGGCCCTGAATAGAGATTAAAATTGGTCAAAAAGAGCAGATTTGTATCGACGTCTTTCCTGCGCAAAGGAGGTATTGGAGCGAAATCAATGTCGGATTGCTGAACGGTACAAGGAGATATCTTAGTGACCGATCTTGCTCAAGTCTGACGATTGTGAGACACTTACAAAAGCACATAACCACCAAGGCCATCATTTGCGATAATAGTCCAGTTACTGTAGGTGTAGGTGAAGTTAGTAGCGACATGATCCCCGGCGAGTTGAGGACCGTAATTGAGATATGTATTATTTATATCAGATACAGAAACATCAGTCCTGGGACCCACAGTGCTAGAAGTAAAACCCTCTGTTTCAACTGGAGCACAAGTCATGACTCTGCGATACGTGATTCGATTGTCCTTGGGAGCGTTGATACCTAGATCCGAATGTGAATCGATAAATCTTGTATCAAGCTGGATGGCCTTGCTGGATGCATTGAGACACATGCCTGCAAAAAAAGGGCAGTCTGCATCGAGGTCGACTGTTGAATTCAATCGACGTCTTACATATGTATTGCAGTCGGTTGAGAATTGTGTGGTGTTGTAGCACGACCGAGCATAGTAGAAGCTCAACGATGTCTCGTGGCGAGTATCGATTGACCAGGCGAGGAATGCGTCGAAAGCGCCTCCATTAGGCGAGTGTAAGCGTTTCATCATATCCGTTGGCCATGATCCGCAATGAGAGCTTCGAATCAGAGCCTCGCTGTTGGTGGTCGTAACATGGGAAGAGAAGATCCCAGCGACAGCGAAGACAGCGATGTGCACTGTTGCTGATAATACGAGTGGGACAGAACGCCAAACAGGTCTTTGAGTATTTGATCGCCAGGACCAGCTCACTTGAAGCAGTTGCCATAACGCGTTGGTGGCCGACCTCGAATTGCGTAGTATCGCCTGTTGTTGGTGGTGAAATCCGTCCCGACGTCGCCGACAAGATCGCCCTTGGTGAATGGCAAAGCAGAAGATACTCCAGAGATGACTCCCCGCTAGCCGTACAAAGAGGGCCAGGAAAGCTACCATGAAGGCGCCGTTCCGAGCGGTCAGCGTGAGGGTCGCCCCGAGGATGCGACCCCTCGTCCAATTGATCCAACCCCCAACATAGACAGAGGCATCTGAAGACATCAATAACTCAGAGCCTAGAGCTGACGCAACGGTGAGATATGAGAAGCCGCATCAGAAGGAAGAATCCCACAGAGAAGGGTCGAAACATTGATATTGCGAGTGCCAGCCTCATGTTGACACATGTTCCGACATGGCGCATTGGAACCTCTAGTAAGCTAAAAATCCTTCGCAAGCCTGCATCAAGGCTGTCAAATTAAACACACTTCTGTTAGTGATAAGAACAGGGAATTTTTTAGTAATCAATTCATCAAAACAGAAGATTATCCTGTGACTGGATCGGATTATGACATAATCAATGAATCAATTCAACCCTTCATCAGCTTTATGGTTGAAGGGTGAGTTCAATTCTTCTAAGCCTCAAGCTCTGGACCTACGAGCGTCGCCCTGATCTCTTAGCGTGAAATATTTCTCGGTATGCTGCGAGTCAAGGCCGACGTCAATCACGCGTTGGCGGGGCTCCAGGAAAACACAATTCTCCCGACGACAGTAGAAGATGAAGATATACGATCGGTAGTAGAAGGACTGGAGGTGTTGGAAAGAGCAGGAAACGCAAGAGCAGGTCATCAGGAAAAACCATTGCCTGTCTTTCGAAAGAGCGGGTTCGTTTGCTTAGGATGGCCAGATAGGCCCATTTCTAAAGTGCTTCAAACATCATCATGAAAGACATTTCAAGACATGACCCGACAAAAGGACGTGGAGTCAGGTGACTCCTTCGTCGCCGGCATCCATCTTGTCACTCACTTTCGTTCGCTGATGTGTAGGTCGTGTCTCTAACCGCACCAGCTTCTCCGCATCTTTCCCCACACGCTATTGCCCCTCACTCCAACATCCGCGGGCTCTGGCCCCGGAAAGTAGGATGATCATTGAATATGCAAAAGCGGGGCATAGAGAATCTGGGTACTCAGACCCTCTTGGTTAAGAAATATAACAGTCTCTTCACATTCTCTCGAATATCTAAATCTCTTAACCTCTAGCTTTGCTTTGCATGATACTGCAAGAATATATCTACATTAACATTACTACATCATCTTCTTACTTTTAGTCTTCCGGTAGCAATCCAGCGTCTATTTCACCATGAGTTCCCACGTCTGGGCCGATTTGCCTTCTCAACTCAAGGACGCAATTCCCACACTCAACAGCCTTTTCACAAGCGACGGTCAATATCTTGCATTCACAACTACGGATGCGATCGCAAAACCTGTTACCTTTGGTATCAAAGCGGCTGGTTCTGATAACACAATCCTCGTCACGGTGGACAACGGCAAAGGGTACGCTACCACCGGCCACTACAAAGATGCGCTTTTTACTCTGGCGGCCCTCCCAGAGCAATGGCAAGAATTCTTCAAGCCTATCCCTGTGGCTCCGTACCAGAGTTATTGGGGGATGTTCGGGATGAATATCAAACAGAAGGGAATAGAGGTCTTGGGGGATCAAGATGGTTATGTGCACTACACCCACGTCTGGCGAAGAACATTAGAGCTCTTGCACGACGCCCTCTGCGGACCTATGGAAGCAGATGAACAAGTCGAGACGAACGAAGATCACATCGTTGGACGTTATGTTTACGTTACGGCGCCAATTTGGGGAACCTGCAAGATATTCTACGAGCGTAGTGGAGAAGGAAAGCAAGACATTGTCTTCTTACACACGGCTGGATCAGATGGACGACAATATCACGGCGTGATGAACGATGCTCGTATGCGCCAGAAATGCAACATGATCTCATTCGATCTTCCAGGACATGGTAGAAGTTTCCCTTCTCAAAGCTATTTTCCCGGAGCGCACACAAACACCGAAGACAGTTATGTGGGATGCATTACGGCAGTCGTCAAGGCTTTAAAGCTCCACAAGCCAATTATCTGTGGTGCATCAATGGCTGGTCAAGTATGTCTTGCAGTTGCCGCGAGGGCTGATGAAGTCGGAGCAGGTGGAACAATTCCCTTGCAAGGGTATGGTCGCTGAACGGGCCAAGGCATCAAAGCATTTCCATGCTTATCTGTTCTACAGATGTGAATACCTTACCATGCAACGACAATGGTACGACAGATCTCCGTATGTCAACCAATCGCTCTTCAATCCTGAATGGATCTATGGGGTGGGTCTCCTCGTCCTCGTGCCGCTTTTTACAACGCTGAATCCCACATCTTTCAGATGATGAGCCCTACGGCTCCAGTGGTAAACAAACAGCTCGTTTGGCATCTTTATAGCGCACAAGCATACGGAATCTTTCATGGCGACTTGGACTTTTACTTTGGTGGCTGGGATGGACGTTCGCGAATGGCCAGTATCGACACAAAGAAATGTCCCGTCTTTATGCTAACCGGCGAGTACGACTGGAGCAATACGCCAGCGATGTCTCAGGCCACCGCGGACAAGATCCCCGGTGCAAGGCACAAGTCAATGCCGCACTTGGGCCACTTTCCCGCCACGGAAAACCCTGCACGGTTCGTCCCACATCTGCTCGAGGCCATCGATCATATCCAGGCCACGAAGACGTAGGTCGGCAGGGGCCATTAAATAAGCGATTTTTAGTTTCAGTGTAACGGTAGAATTGATGCAAGAAGCTACGGTGGGAGGGCCTCCAAAAACGGCGTCACAGGCGCCAGAATCCGAATGCCCTTTCAACTACTTTTTTCCTTATGTGACCTAGAACTACAGGGCCTGTGACATGGAGCTGCGACGAAGTTTTCGCTGTTTTCCTCCATCTAACCGATCAGACTTCTCGTTGACACGTCAAGACAGCTATGAGCGGTCTCACCTTTGTCCGGTGGCGATGATCCACCCCTGCTCGAGCACGCATCGTTTGCCAGAGCATGATTATCATTGAGTGGACCGAAGGTGAATGCGCGCATAACGTATGTGGCCGTTAGTTGCTCCCAGATCTGTATTCGCGATCTACCAGGCTACTCCCATTCGACGACATCATGCACAATAAGCGTACAGACAGCCCTTCGAGGGGCCTTACTATAACTGATTCTTGGGGTTTAGGATCTATTACGAAATATCATTGGTTGGACAAATCCTTAGTATTCTGGTCTGCTAAACTGTCTGAAAAGTCCACGACAATGGAGGTGCCGACGAGATGGAACGATCTAATACAGCCAGCATTCACCAAGCATCTTCGGCATGGAACAACAGGTGTCCATAATTATTCTGAGTATGAGTTTCTCGCTGAGAAGTTCTCTTTGATCATGAGAGATCTGATATTGAACCTTATTGCTTGTCGAGCATACTGTGCGAGTTCTATCTCTAGTATATCTATGTCTTTACATTGCTTCGGTATCCCGGTTGCCGGGAGCGTTTATAGATCGTTAATTAAGGTATCATCGGTTATTAGATGGCTTGGTAGCATAACGTTACCTCCTTCGCAACAGGGGAGCACGCTCTCCATCCTCTTCATCTGCTTCTCCATGCCTGGGCATACGTCGATACTCTCCTTTCCCGACTTTGGCAACACGCCAAGTCTTCTCGTCTTTCGCGTCCGCAAAGAATTGTTGATTCTCCTCGAAAGATCGGCCACCAGTCTCTGGTGAGTAGGCCTGTGTTTGGTCAGACCCATGCCGAAGAGTTCCATAGCCTAGTTACATACCCAAGTCCACCAACCTGCAAACCCGTTGGTGACAGCAAATATTAGGAACAACCAGTACTTGAGGTTGTTGAAGCCGATTGGCGTCAGTAATGTAACCGCAAAATTTGCTAACCCCCATGTGATGACTGAGATTGCTGATCCTTGAGCTCTCGCTGTCGAAGGAAAGATTTCAGTCGGTATCAACCAGACTGTGGCGAGCCAACCGATTCCGAACAGTGCGGTAGCTATATATAAAACCACAATACCTGGAATGGATACTGCGAGGTTTGGAATACCAAGTTGAGAACAATTCGATGCTAGGCCCCCCAAAAGTGTCAGGACGGCAAAGCTAACTGAGATTCCGAATGCTCCTGAGACCATCAGTATGCGCCTCCCTACTCTGTCGACTAGGAGCCACGCAAATGTCATCATGAAGAAGTAGGACACGTAGTTTCCTTGCGTTAGGTATTCCGAGGTCCTGACTCCGAAACCAAGCAGCTCGAAGATCTGGGGGCCGTATACGCTCACTGCTCCATATCCAGTCAAGGCCTGATTGACTTGTCCAATGACCGTAACGACAGTAGGATGGAATTCCGAGCCGCTTGGCCACAACATATCATTGTAGCCGATTGATTGACTCGACTCTTCTTCTTGAGCTTGGACCAACTCATCGAACTTTGAATTGGCCTTGTCTTCGCCATAGATCTCCCTCAAGGAGGCATGAGCATCATCCTTTCGCTCTTGATAAAGAAACCAACGGGGTGTTTCGGGAAGCCGCCGTATTACTGACAGCAGAAGAACAGGATACGCTTGCATGACGATGATCGGAATCCTCCAAGCCCACTGACTGTACTTGCCGAGCGCTATGGTGACGCCAAGATTGACCGCAAACGCCATGTTGAGTCCGAAAATGTTCATCTGAAATTCTTGGGCAAGTGCTCTTCCACGTGCCTCATCGGAGGCCAGCTCCGACGAATACACCGGGATCACTGCGTCGATCCCGCCGACCCCAAACCCTAATATTATCCTCCCTAAGAAAAAAATAGTAAGCGCGCCTCTACTGTATCCTAGACTGGCGATAAACATGAGGATGTTGCCGAGAGAGGTTGTTGCCAGACAGGCAAAGATGCTAGGTTTGCGGCCGTTCTTGTCGGCGTACCGTGAGGCGACAACAGCACCGATTGCACAGCCAAGATAATAGACCGAGACAATCACTCCTACCAGAGGGTCCTCCTCGGAAACACCAATTGTTCTCAGATAGTCGTAATTCGTATTAATTAGGGACATCATGCCTTGATCGTAGCCGTAAAGGGCAATCGCCGTAGAAGAAAACAGGACGACCTCATGTTTCTTTCAACCAAGACATTTTGTAAAGTACGGCCTCTCCGCACTCAACGGCGAACGGCTCGATGGTGTCTACTTACAGATATTAGTATTGTCTACACGATCGTAAGGTACTAGACCATGTGATAGGAAGGAAATCTACTGAGGTACAATCCACACGTTACCTATGAAAGGTACATAAGAAACCCAGTCCAATATATAGATTGTACCGTGAATCAGCGGAGTTGACCGATTTTACGCGGCCAGATACGAAGTAGAATACTTACGTGTAGTGTAAGTACTTACGCCCGGCGAATCTAGCCGAACGTCAAAGTCCCTCCGTTGCACAGAGCCGCGATCAAGTTCATACTTGCGAGGATCGTTGAGGAGTCTCTGGTGGTATAACAAAGGTACCCTCAGTGGTTCCACAATCCACCAGGTCTATTATTCACTTAGATTTCACGTTTTCGAGCCCATTTCCTACCTGAAAATCATGGATCCCCGGGTCTGAAAACGTGTGGTGCAGTCTCTCGCTCACCACATGCATGTCGGCTTATTGGCATACATACATGGAAAGTACATGCAGCTAAAGCGCTATATCACTGCACAAAACACTCGATTCGATCTGATTGAAACATCACTCGAAGTTCTCAGCTCCGCTTGCGGACTCCCAGAGGCGGACCAGTTCGGGCTGCCGCATTTCCCGTTCGAACCTGCGCTTTCCTTCTCAACTACTATTCCACCTACCTCTGCGAGGCCTTACTTGGTTGAAGCGCTTGTGGCACCGAAATCCGTAGCTGATAACAGCTAGGCAAAATGCCTATCGATGAGAACGGGGACAAGTGGGCCTGGTACGAGTCACTTACCCCACATGCCTGTCGTTCTCCAAATCCAGGGACACAACCGTTACGACAAAGTCAAATTTTCTAGCTTGTTTGGGCAGCTTATACTTTTTAATATCTAATTGAAAATCACAGTGAGCCTTGCATTCGCGGTCATCGTTCATCAAGATGCGAACACTTCGACAGATTCATGGTGCGGGTGGCAAGACCTGGGAGACCCCTGTCGACCTGCCCTCACCCGAAGAATCAATGCAACTGCGGCAAGGAGAAAGTGATGATGATAAGAATCCCGAAAGGTAAAAGCCCATGGTGGGGAAGCTCGTGCCATCTTTCAGGCTTGCTCACTATAAACTTGCAGCGTCCGCTTGCATGTGCGCGCCATTGTACGCTCTGGGACCAGATGGCAAACCCTTTGAAACCTCTGCAGCTGGCCCTCCTTCAGCTAGTCATCGTTCGCAGTCCCCTCAGTTGTTGCAATCACAGCCCAATGCCTCTCCACATAGGATACAGAAACCGAGTCAGAGGAACGGTAGTCTCGTTGTACCGGAATCTGTAGCAAGAGGTTTGAGATACGAAGCAGAGCACAACCGTGCCGGTCCGGAAGAAGTGTTGAGTCCATCGGGGCAAGAGGGTACGTCGATCAAAAGCCACGATCTGCCTAGATCGAGTCCCTTGGAACAGGCATTTCCGTACGGCATCGGAGCGCAAACGTCGGCTCCAGAAGAGAGTACTGGAAATGGGATGCCGAATGATACGAATGAAACGCAAGAGCAAAGGGTGCCTCTCCGGCTGGGGATGATGGGTGTTGGTGGATACAGGGCTGGTAAAGACGAGATGGGCTGGAGCGGACAATGGCCGAGCTTATATGAGCAGCCTCATCAGGGAGGGAACGCTTCAACATCTGCATCGAATCCCGCCAATGGATGTTGCGCCTCGAAGACCACGGTCAACCAACCTCCCCCACCGGCACAGTCAGTCAGTTGCAGCAACTATCGAGAGCCTTCGGCTGTGTTATCTCATACGTCATCCCACGGCTTGAATGCAGTTAGTTGTCCATCCTGCCAGACCCGTCTTTTTGAAAACCAGCCAACCCGGCAACATTACAGCCAAATACCGCTTAATGGCCCACAGATGGTGCCCAAATACCCACCATTTCTAGTCTATCAGCATCCCGCTACCCTCCACCCTCATCACATGGACATAAACCAGACGACACTGTATACTATTCCTCCATCATATGCAACCGCAAGTCACCCGTTGACTCCACAGCAGCTTGCATTCCTTCAACAGAATCCACATCTCTACTCGCAAACAGTTCCACAGCACGCACCGTTTGGAATAGTCGGCCAAGTCGCACCTCCTGCTGACGGAATGAACATGTTTGCTCCTGCTCACAATTGCAACTGTGGTGCGGGGTGTCAATGTCTTGGCTGTGCGGCTCACCCTTTTAATGCCACGACAAGGAGTCATGTTCAGTCCCTGGGCGCTATCATTGCTCATGGGGACCATGACAGAGTGTCTAGTAGTTCTCCCCCATCGGGCTGGGAACCGCCCTCAAATCAATCTCCCGGTATACACAACATGACGCCAGTCACATCACAGTGCTTCAACGGGAATCTGGCAGTGGAGCCAACATCCAGCGAGGTGAACACACTGCAAACAGCACGCCCTCCGTTCTCTCAGTCCGCATGGTCTCCTACAATCAGCAACGATACGGAGGGTCAACAGGTACCGTTCCTCTCCTCCGCATACTACACTATGGAGTTTCCCATGGACCCATGCGGTCCAAAAGCTAGCTGCATGGATGTGAGTGGGAGCTGCCAATGCGGAGATGAGTGCGCTTGTATTGGATGTCTGACACATACTGGTCACAATGGCATTCCGCTTAACGTCTAGGGCTTTATCTACACCATGCCAGATGGACTGTGTTTGTGGACTGGGCAGAAGATGTCTAGCGGACCATTCAATCTTCATGACGCAGAATTCCTGTTTCGAGGCCCTAGCCAGGGGCAGAGGTGGCTTGCAGAAGTCGAAGGATATTGCTGCTTCGGATTAATAGGGCATTCCATGGCGCAATATTGTCTTATATCAGGAGATACCCTAGCATGGCGCAGGAAAGAGGCTTGCCTTTAAGTTTGCTGAGCCATGATATTTCAATCGAAGCTCTCTACTTTAAGCTGGGCAACGAAAAGCTCTCTAATGAACATGCCGCTTCAACATTGCAAGCACGAAATATTCCGCTTCATGCACTGTCGCCAATATGTCACTGTCGTCGAGATGTTTTATCTGAGTAGAGATCAACTCCGTAACATGGGATGTCATCTCCGAGCAAAGCAAGATAGGAAAAGCGATAGGAGACGCGTGAAATACCCGGCGTCGCAAACTCCCCTGGTGAAAGGGCTTTCCCGCTCCGCCAACAAATGTCCAAAACTCGAAGCTACTGAACGGCTGTTACCGTTATCCAAGATAGAAGTATAGTAAACTACATGAGATGAATAGTTCTTACAAGTTCGTACATGAAGCTGAATGAGGTCAAACCCACCATCT
>JAABUP010002090.1_pt1 | contig 40133 bp, 58 predicted proteins | sample 5559201 | NCBI WGS metagenome assembly JAABUP01 (sample SAMN10711887, study PRJNA513373) | rock metagenome | isolation source: Antarctica rocks | place: Antarctica | reverse complement strand
CAGCTAGCTCCTCAGCTTGCTCTGCTTGGCGTGCGGCTTTGGCTGCTAAGCTGTTTGACTGAGTGATCAGCTGCTTTTGCTTGGTGAGGCCTGCCATGTGCTCCACGTAGTATGCACAGCGTGCTGATAGCTGCTCTGCATCTACTGGAGACAGACACGGGACTAGCTTTTCCAGTTTGTGCCTGAGCACCTCTGCATTCTCAGCTGGCTTTCTTGCAGCATGCACCTTGAGGTACAGATAGTCATCCATGAGCACCTGCTTCTGCAGGTGTGTGCTGGCACTCTTGATAGCTTTGAGGGCATGTCTGCTTTGGCGCCTTGAGTGTGAAGGCAAGTCCTCAAGGGCTTCGTGCATACCAGCATGCGGCTACCGCTTGTACGACCTCAAGTTCATCAAGCAGCGTTGCTGTAATTCCAGCTGTCAACGATGATTGCCTGCAAGATTAAAAATTCGTTGAACAAGAGTGTACTCCACCATAACACATTTCACTTACTTCCAGCGTCACACCTGATCAGCACCTATTGACGACAACGTGGAAACAACGAACTGCTATTCTTGCTCAAAGACAAAATCTTTCGATAAAGTTATGCATGCATTTACGCTGCAAACGACGAAGTCTGCTCTGTGAGACAGAGACACACTTGTCGCAAGAAGTGGCGCTAGTACGGACTCAAACGGCCCCTCAACGCGATACAGAAACAACGGGACCAACGCCAATGACCATGTCAAGTCGGAGTCTGTGATGTGATTGACATGGCTTGCAGCGCTGCTGCGTCAAGTTGGAAAAAAGCATGCTGGGAGTCGCTCGCAACGACGCTCATAGCTTCTGAGCGACCTCAACGGCAAGTTGAGTCATTGCCTCTGAATAATGCTCATTATTCATTACCAGAATTAATCGAAATTGCAGCTGCTGTAAGTCTTCAGCTGCTCTGTGTCTTGCGCGCGCTACGCGGTGCGGAAGCAACACAGGCTTGGCCATCATGCTGAAGCCTATGCGAGACCGATTGTCAGCGCATGCTTGTGTCATCCTGCTCCTGCCGCTCTTGGCAACCCTAACTTTGCTGGGATGCCGGAACACTCAGTAAGTTTGGGCGTTTAAAGCTACACGTGCGACGACTTCCTCTCACACAGTACCCTGAGTCTAACTGCTTGGGTGCTTTGTAGGTCCATTGGCTGTGCCATATGAAGGCAGCTGGGCTCGACAGACTTTTGCTACAGTACTGACCTCGATGAGCAAGTCAGTTGACAGGTATATAGTGCTTCATGCTATTCGTCATCGCTGCATGCGTTTTTCAGTAGGCACTCAAGTTTGTGGAATGCTTGTTTGGCTATGTGTGCGTTATTGCAGTGAAGAAACTGCAGGCATCTTTGGACTGAGGACCTACCAGACCAATCGTGGTCTTCTGGTGGTGTGAGCAACTTTGATTCTTCTGCAGGTGCAGTTCAGGCTCACCCGCCTGGACTTGCAAGATGAACGTACCCCTTCAGCTTTTGCTGGACTGGTTCACTGTCCACTTGAAGATTGGAGTTTCCCAGGCATCTCAAACCTTTGTTGCTCAGAGCCGGTGCTTCCTGATCAGCAAACTTGCTCTTGCTGTTCATGCCTTTTTCTGGCTGAGAGCAGCTTTGGGAGCGCAATTGACATCACAGTTCAAGACACACTCAAGCAACGTAAGCTTGTGCTGGAACATACATACGTTGTTTTGCCTTTCCGCGTCATGCAGGCTGTTGATTGCTTGACATCTGCCACAATGCACAGCAACTCGGTAGTGCTCTGACACATGCTGGCTATGTGCAGGTGCTGGCGTCAGGGTGGGGTGAAAATAGTTAAAGCCTCCCGTCATGCTTTTGCGCATTTGGTTGAGCACAAGATCTGGCTGGCAATGAGGCCGCCCAGTGATGTGGATTGGGCCTGCCTCTCCTTGTGTGGACTGTGCATTGTGCCTGCCTTGGTAAGCACAAATCCTGCTGCCTTGCTCTCTGTTGATGTGACACTCCAAGCTGCGCTTTTGTGATGTTTACCATTTACATCTGCAGCTGTTGCATTTGTTATTGATGTGCACCAGCTCATGAACTTGATGTGCAGCAGCATGTATTTGACCAAGCAGTGCTGCATAACAGTGATGCAGCACAGCATAGGTCACAAACAGACGTTTTCTGCAATGCTATTGTGTGTTTACATCGTCACTCACCAGGCATATGCTTGCAGGTTTTGTACAGACTGTACTGCAAAAGGAAGCTTCGCGCCACCCTGGGGGTCCACCACCCGCCTGCTCAAGCTTCGTCAACTTTGCCCTCAAACCCTCTGGAGCTGGACTCAGCAAAGCTGGATGCAGAGACCCTGTCAGACGCTCACAAGGGTGAAGAGCACCAGCAGAAGGAGGTGGCTGACACTGTGGACGCCACTTCAAAGCTGGTAAGACTACAAGCTGTCTGTATCACGTCTAGGGCTGTGCTTTGTTTTGACGTGTGAGGTTTGCAAGTTGTACAATGCAACTGCTTGCTTTGAAAAAGTGTCATCCTGGTGTTATTATGTAGGCTAATTTGCCACATTTAGTAGTTTTGTAAGGAAAAAGCAGCATTGCAGTTGTCTCACCCAGGTTGGTGAGAAGTGTCTAGTCAAGTATAGTAGCCATTGGCCAACTCACTAAAGTTGTCAGGTGCACTTTGTGCTCACACACTTCAGTCAACCCCCTTCACTAATGACCTGACCCTCAGATGCCTTGCAATGCCCAATCATTGTGTATACATTGCCCTAGAGTGTGTACCAATGTCATTGTAGCTGCCCTGTAACTGTTGTTACCTCACTGTCTCAGGGCTAGGGCATCAGTTGTCTCCGCAAACATTGTAGTTGTAAATAGCCAACTGTAAGAATATCCAACTGCATTAGCACAGCTCTGAAACCTGTGTCATGGCTCAAATCATGCTGCAGAATCTGACAGCAAGGCAGTTTGCGCTTATGTTCGTGAGGCTTGGCTGAATTAGCATACTATACAGCACACACAGTGCCAAGGCTGTCAGCTGCTTGGCATGCAATCAACATGTACGGCCCAGCCTGCTATGCACATCCTGGTAGTAACGGTCACAATGACTGAAGGATAACCTGTGTACCTGGGACAAAAGACTGATCGGCTGCTGTATGTGCTGTAGGACGCTTCACAGGTGGAGAAGGCGACCAAGCTTACCAAGAAACAGCGGCGTGCAGCCAGAGCAGCAACCTCCGCTAGAGAAAGTCCAGAGCAGCCCAATGAAAACAGTTCAGGGCAGTCCGGTGAAGAGCTCTGGCAGAAAGTCACTCGCAGACGCCGCCTGCCAAAGCCCTCCCCTTCCCCTTCAGCTGAAGGATCTCTTGTAGACACTGCAGTCACTAGCAATCCTGACATGGCAGGCGGCAATGGTCTCCGCTCTGCTAAGCCCAACTCTGCAAGCAATAGCAGGCGGATTGCGCGTGGTGATGCCAAGCAGCCTATTCACAAAGTGGCCACCACACCCAAGTCCATCAGGTCCTGGGTCAACAGCCAGCAGGGCAGTGCTGCACCAGCCCTACAGCCATTGACAGTCAGGGCTGATGGGCAATTTTTCAGTACAGTCAACCTCAGACTCAGATGTTGACCAGGAGTGGCCTCTTCTTGGTGCAGCAGTGTCATCAGCCAAGAGCCAGGCGCCTGCTCAGATGTCGCGATTGTCATCTGATCAAGCCTCAGCCAGCCCTGAGGTGCCAGCGCCTCTGGCAACTGCTCAGGTAGCCAATGATGATGATGAAGACAGCAGCAGCCATGTGGCTGCAGATTCAGCTGTTGCAACTGGCATCAGCGCTGAGCAGCCACTCCTTACATCTTCTTCCTCAGCTGCCTCAGTGCCTGCTGAAGGAGTTTGCATTGGCCCTCAAGACTTGGCCACTTCTTCAGCCCCTGCAGCTTTTGGGGCAAGTTCTGTTTCAGCAGGGATGAGCATGGTCCCTTCTGGAACTTCATCTGGTGTCTCTGCTGCCACTGTGGAGCTGCAGCCATCATCATCTTCAACACATTTAGGCCAGCCTGCATCTCAGGCGGCCTTCCCTGGGAGTGTTCTCGCTTCCCCTCCATCAATTGACAGTGCTGCACGTTCCTCTACATTTGAGGCGGCAGACCGCCGCGCCGTGTCAGCCAGAGACAGAGACGCAAGCGTGCCTGCAAGTGCCCGTGCAGCTGTTTTTGGGACCGTTCCTGATCTGAGAGGAGTACACATTTCTCTCTTCCTGCAGCAGTCAGGGTATCTAAAGACCCCACTGTTCGGAGGCACACGTCACTTCTGCACGAGTTGAGTGTCAGTGGTGTCTTTGTAATGTCTTTGATACTGGCAAACAAGATCACTGGATCGAACTTTTTGTCACTTGATCAAGCAATTCTAGAACAGATGTACAGTAATGCAAATATTGTACAAATATACAATATAGCACTGTTGTAATGCACACAATATTGCATGAAAGGTTCTGGTATGTTAATCAAGGCCACTCGGAGATTCTGAGTATGTTAGTGTCTGGTGCGACTTTCTTTCTGCGTGGTTTACAAGCATGTGTATGCGTTGCCATCAATCAAGGTGCACTGGAGCAGCAGACAGAGTGCAGAACAAGAGCACGTGCCAGTGAAGGCGACTCTGAGCTTGAGTGCCAAGAGTCTGTTGTTGTCGCAGAAACTCTCCGACAAACTCACGGGACAACCATCTATGCGCAGTGATTTACCCGTGAAGACATGACAGACGTGCATGCAGCGGTTGTCGCAGCTGTAGGACCTGAAGCAGCGTTTACAAAAGACCACCAGGCATACTTTGTTAAATCTGCAGAAAAAGTGAATTCGACATTGCACGCAGCGATATGCAAGTTCTGTCATGCTCAAGACGTAGCTATGAAAGACAATCGAACGTGCTTGTGGCAAGCTCGTGACTGTATACGGCACTTGGCCCGCTGCCCGCACGTCACTGAAGGTGTTCGAAACCACTTCAAAGAAGAGGCCAGGCTTTTGAACGCTCGGCTAAACACCAAGAAGCGTACGTTTCAAGAGATGAGCAGCAACAAGTCTGAAAACGGCCAAGAGCTTCCATTCCCCCTACCTTCGGAAGTCGCTCAACCTGTAGCACCTGCACAAATGCCTGAGCAGGCTCCAGAAGCAGCAGGTGGGCTGAGATGTGCTGCTCAAGAGCAAGTTTGCGATACATCAACGTAGTGCAGCCTTCTGCTGCCATGCGCAATCATCTATTTCACGGCCTGTCTGTCTGAATGCAGAGGCGCCTCCTACGATGGCCAGTCTGCAAGCTCAGTTGCAGACTCATGCTCTGGCTCTTACGCGCTTACAGTCAGTCCTGGACAGACATGATCGCTTGGCATGCCATGCTGTTCTCATGACTGCCACCAGCAAGCTTGATGAGATGATGCAAGGCACACCAGAATCCACCAAGCAGTCCAGCCTGGCGCAAGATGTGGCTGGGCTGTCCAGGACAAAGCTTTCTGGCGGTGGTATGCTTGATGGCATGGGCTTGTCCACCACAGATGTGGAGCTGGCGCAAAACTTGAAGGGTCGCAGGACCATGGACTGTTTGCAAGAGTTCACACAGCAAGAAATGGCTGAGGCAGTTGCTCGTAGACAAGGGGCTGATGCAACCGCATACCAGCGCCTCTATCAATTCGCATTTGCGAGCTGTACACCAGCCAGTCAACCGTAACAACATGTCTCTGTTCACCACAAAGTAGAGTTTTTTTAGTCACATTACATACGCTTAGCTGATCACTTTGTGAGAGGCAAAACACTAAGTCTGCTCCTTGTATGGTATGTTTCTGAACATGGTATAGTTGTTGAATTCAGATTGCTTGTCTTGCTGTTTGTACTGGTGACACTCTGATGGTGTTTGTGCTCAGTAGGCTGCCGAATTCCGCCACCTTTGGCTAGGATCCACATGCAGGCATTGTTGTGTTGTCCCATCAAATGGATCAACTTTTACAGTGTTGCACATTTTGAACAGAGCAGCATCTTTCCATTTGTGTGACTGTGTGGCCATCTGCGATGGCATCTTTTCGCTTGGGAGAGTTGACTGGCATAGTCGAATCAAATATGATTTAGATTGCATTGGAGCTTTCTGTACAGCTTGCAGGACATGCATGCTGTATGTAGCCCGAAGCTCAGTGTGATGTCTTCGCTTTTGAAGACATCATACTGAGCAACCCTAAACCCATACCCTTGACATCCTTCTAAGTACAGAATCAACCATTTGGCTATTCATCTCAAACGCACACCGTCCATTCGAACCCATCAGCATACCAATAGTTGTACAGAGGCGCAATACTGCTACCATACTATTCAAAACTTGAAATTGACAGGGCCAACACTCCCACATTGTCACTCTTCACTCGTATGATGCTTGTGAGCAATGCTAAAAGCCATCATGCATTGTTTCTGCAGACCTGCATCCAACTGTACCAGACCTAGAGTCTGAGCAACACAAAATAATGACATCAATATGTGTTCTACCAGCATCGCTATTTCCCTGAACCAGCGTGCACACAACCTAAAAACACAAGGCAGATGTGCCCACCATGATGCTACAAAATAACACACTGCACAGGCAGAAAACCACTGTAAATTGGAAGACTCCTAACCAAACCTTGTCCATCACACCCTTTGTCAGCCACACTTTGACGTTGTCAACACCTGTACAGTGTGAGCTCTGAGCCTCACTAATGCGAGGATGTCAGGTCCATGTCAGCTTGCAACAGTCTTGCAGCTGCAGCTCACCACTCACTGTCTATTTTATCCTGTTATCATTATCTGCTGCGTCAAAAATGGTAGCCCATAACCAAATCCAGACTGTTTCACTGCACACATCAGTACGGCAAAGTCTCCTGATGCTGAGGCTGTGATCTACTTTTGGCAGCTTCCTTGCTGAGCAACATAATCTCCTGGTCGGTCTGCATGCTGCAGCCCTTGGCAACAGGCTTTTTGGCTGCCTTCTGTAGCTGGGCTAGCTCTTGTGCTGCGTCAAACTTCTTCATCCATGGATGCTGAAGTATGTGTGCAGCAGGAATGCGCCGCAAAGGATCAACAGTCAACATAGCTCTCAACAAGCTCTGGCATTCTTTGGAAACATTTGTTGGCATGTCGAACTGGCCAGCTAGAATTCTGGGAAACAGTCGTTGCAGAAGCGCAACTTGGCTTAACATCTGTTCCTCAGGGTCTCGGAATGGGAAGGTGCCTGTGAGCAAGGTGTACAGCACCACCCCACAGGACCAGACGTCAGCCGCCTTGCCGTCATAGCTCTCATGTGCAAGCACTTCTGGCGCAACATACTCTGGAGTGCCTGCAGGCAGGACACCAGGTTCTCAGGTACACTGCCTGTGGTGGTGCACTACCCGGGCATGCGCATGTGTGCAAGTGACATGAGCGCTGTTCTTGCTGAAATATGAGTAGCCATGAGGCACACCACAATGCAAAACATGACAATCCACAATGCTTTTCAAAAACAACATATAACAAGAGTGGCTACTGCAAGAAGAGAACAGACGTGCCAGTTGTGACAGTGAATGAGTGGGAGTGACAGCTGCATGCTTACCACACAGAGTCTTGCAGGCTGAGCCCTGGTACTCATCCTTGCTGTACCCAAAATCACAAAGCTTCAGCAGCGGTCGCTCTGACAGGTCCATCAGGAGAGTGTTCTCTAGCTTGATGTCTCTGTTGGCAATGCCCATCTGCAATTGCACACATGCATCTCACTAGAAAAGTCACACAACTTTCTACTTATGATTTGTGCTGGTCGGATGGCACAAGCCAGACATGACTCACATGATCAAAGTTGAGCATCTTGCTACTGAGTCACTAAACCCTACGTGTATCACAGCATTTATTCATTAAGCTTCTGCAACTGCTAATGCTGCTGCTGCTTGTGTATGTACACATCCAGAGGATTGTGATCCATTCTGTAGCATATCATACCAAGTACAAGTGACTGCATGCAAATGCCTTAGACAAGTGCCAGCACGCAGGCAGAACTGTACATCCTGCAGCTGATCTTGTGTAGGCAGACATGGCTCTACACCTTCACTGTGCTCACCTGATGACAGAAGTTGACCCCAGTAACAAGCTGATGGAACAGCCACAGTGCATTGGACTCTGTCATGCTGGCCTTCTTATAAATCGCCTGATGCCGGTCAATATAGTCTGCCAAATCACCACCAGCAGCAAACTCACTGACAATGGCTAAATGATCTGCTGTGAGGAAGACTTCTCTGAACTGGATGATGTGAGGGTGATGAAAGCACAGGCGCTGATTCAAGACCTCTCGAGCCACAACTTGTATGCTGCAGAGCCATCAAAATGGTCACAAGCAGTGCAACACTCAGGAACAGACAATCAAAAAAGCAGTGTGCGGCTAGTCATGTTGCTGAACTGACCGAACTGCAGATTTTGAACAGACAAGCAAAAAAGCATGTGGCTGATTGTTGTTGCCGACTGTTGCAAATTGTGAGGCACAGCATTTGTCGACAAACACACGTTACACAATCTTGCAATTGGCTGGAATGCACAATCAGGAGTACAATGTGGCTGAAACAATGTGAAGAGTGTCCTGCTTCCCAGATATACACAAGCGTCCAAAGAGGTGCAATGCATGTTACTTCAAGCCCATGAATTAGCAGAAGCTGGTGAAAATCACCTGTTTGAACCTCTAGGAATGAATTTGATTGCCACTTGATTGCCATAGCGGAGATCTACAGCTAAATGCACTGACCCAGATGAGCCCTCCCTCAAGTTGCGGACCTTGACATAGTAAGAGTGACTCCAGGGGTGGTTGTCTCTGCTGCCCATCGCAGGCAGAACGCTTGTGGGGGTGACGGCACTGGCGTTGCTGTAATTTGAGGTACTGTAGCACAACGAGCTCCTGTTGGGTGTGTGTCTCGTGGCTGTCTGTGTGAAACCGTATATGCATATATGCAACGAGATGGTTGACCAGACGGCAACAAAAGTGCAGTGAGCCTCTTGTCAGCTGACGCAAGAAAGACTTGGACCAGATGCAACGCCGTATGAGACATGAAGGCACCTTGTACTAGGAAAGTCTGCCGATCGAGCCGAAGCCGAAGCTGAAACCTCGCCATTGTCAATGCTGTCGGTATCCTTGACAAGAGAAATGCCGCTGTTCAAGCCAGAAATGTCCTGACTGCGAGAGCCACTGAATTTTGGTGAGTCCAAATGGTATCTGTTCTCGTCTTGACCCGCAGGGCCGCCTAGCTCGCCAGACCTGTTCAACGACAAGCAACCCCCCATGCCGCGATCAGTATGTGCGCCGCCTGTTCTATTCGAATCCAAGACGCTGAAATGCAACGCAGCAAGTCACGAAGTGATGGGACTGAATTGAAGGACCTCGTGACTCGTAAATTGCATCCCAATGCTCAGGACAACATCCGCGATGCTGCCACGATCAAAGTCTGACTAGCGCAAGGTGATCACGTGCACCAAGGCCGCACATGCAGCTGAATTTCAAAGCACGTGCAAAACGCTTCACGTCATGTACATCGATGCTATTGGATTGTTGATCGCATTCAGTGGCGCCAGTTGAAGTCATACTATGGCGTTCAAATGTCGTACTATGGCGTTCAAATGTCGTGATGTAACACCTCAATGCTTACAAATAATCATGCTTGAGGATGCAGCTCCACCAGAAGCTTGATCATGATTGTTTAAGCTCGAGCTGACTGAAAGCCCTGTAAAGCATGTTTAGCTCAGCCGCTGCGGCAGATTTGATACAAATGACACGTGGGGCTCTTAATTAAGGTATATAAGGTACGTACTTATAAGGTACGAATCCAAACGCAACTCCTCAAACTGCGATTGTGGAACCGCTGCCGGCCACGAACCCATTGGCCAAGAAAAAGGCATATGCATTAGACCGTCCTCTTACAGATCTACATGCATGTAAATAGATTTGTTAGAAAATATTCATCGATGGTCTATCACAGATGCCTATACCTGAAAACCAGAGAGACAAACGGTCTTGTACATACAGAGCGGTATACAGCTGTGCAGGGTGTATACAGGGCATCAGATCAGTTGAAGCATCTCATAGCACAGACAGCAACGTTGCCTGCGGATGACCTACTCCAGGCACAAAGCCCACAATAACACTTGACCGGCCGCTAGTCAAACACACATCTGCCTCCTTCTTGTGATAGCGCCACCTGCAATGCTCACCAGGGCCAAAATCATAACGCAAAGGCCCCCTTGGACAGCCCTGAACATTGCTAAGTAGTAGCCACCAACATTGTTCATATGATGCTCACACCTCCAGAACCAGGGCCCATTGCAATGATTGCTGCAAGGTAGCTGCTCAACATGAGGCTACATCAAGCAGCAATGACAACACACAACATATATAACACGTGTGTACACGTTTGTCATCATGCTAGTATCCATCAAAAATTTTACTGATTTTGCTATGGCTTGCTGACTTCATACTTGATGCAGTACAAACAAATGCTATTGACTTGGAAACACACTTGCTGCTGATGCAGAGTTGCACAGACTGCTTGTGTAGAACACATGGTGCACAGCTTTTTTTGACTCTTGATGGGCTGCGGGATGCTGCCTTAGGAAGCTCCGGGTATGATCGCTGAAAAGTGTAGCTTTTCCTATTCTTTGGCCTTTAATGGAGGACAATGACAGGTTGTTTGCAGTGATGAGTGCAGTACTTGGACACACTGCCCAGGAAGCACTCCTTGATGCTGCCCTGGTTGTGTTTAGCCATGACAACAGCTGGAGTCTGAAGATCCTGAGCCCTTTTGCAGATGATGGCACCAATGGAGTCCTTATCAGTGTTGAAGTGGGTGATTTCAACCTGGTGTGGGATCTTGGAGGCTTCCACTTTGCTTACAAACCTCTGTTCTATGAAGCCTTCTGCTGTGCTCACCTGTTGCACAGGCGCAGACATCACACAAACAGATTACCAGCAGTATCAAGTAGTAAGAACAAAGCCAATGCCGAGGCTAGCCAGGGCTCAATGTCATATCTACATGTAGGTGAGCAGTATACAAGAGCATGTGATTCGGTCTTGTGTATGTGTATGTACACCAGAAGCCCGCAAGCATCACGTGAGACATGATATATTGTGGGTATTCAGCTGCTTGCCTGCTTGCGGTCATCCTTGGGATCAGGTGCTTGGACCATGAACTCTCCAGCATCTGCAAGTCCAAGTCCTCCACCTAGCAGCTTCGCCTGAGGGTTTGGCACAACATGGAAGAAGTGAATCTCGTCACCTGGAAAGCCGTCCCTGCTATGATGAGGATGCTAGCACAACATGTACTGCTCACTGTGTTTCTAAGAAAAGAGCTGTTTCGCAATTTTCACCTTGTCTGTACAAGTTGCTGATCACCCAATCCAGTGCTTGCTCCGAGCCCTATTTTGATTAGCGTGGTTAGTACGCGAGGTTCTAGGAGATGATGATCAGCAAGTCAGCAGCACAAACCCAACTCACGTTCGTATCGTCAACAGGGACGAGAATAGTTCTAGATGATTGGCTAGTTGTCATCTCAACCTCCTGGAGGCAAGCGACAGTCACGCGGCAACGAACAAAGTAACAGGAGTGAGGGGCGTGCCGGTGAAGGGAAGTGTGGGTCCTTCTTGCTGGCAAGTGGCCTTGTTTGCGCTGTTGATCGCGTCGTTTTCACGGTTTGAGACCGTAGCAGAATGGCGAGACGTCAAGCGCTTGCATTTGCCGCAACCCGTGTCGATGCAAATTACTAACCATGCCCTCATCGCAGCTCATTCCTCGTCTTGACTTTGAGCACTGCAAGACATGGCGTATTCGGCGATGACATGGGCAGCAGGCACGTTTGACTGTGTTGCATTGCAGAGTAGTTGACAGAACTTGCACTCGAAAATGCCCTTTGGCTGGTGCGGAGGGACGAAGACCGTCAGGACCACTAGTACTAACCTCGACCAGCTGCAGCAACATCTGCAACCAGGCCGAGTCGTTGCAGGAGCACCACAAGAAAATCTCGACCAGAGCAGCTGTTGTCAGCTACCTGGAAAGCCTGACTTTGTCAAATTGAAGAGCGTTGCGGCCAGCCCCAGGTAAGGAATTTGAGTCACGTCCAGAATCTCGTTCACACAAGTGAGCTCTGCTGTTTGGCAAAGGTCTGCCGTTTGTACCACAACTGTACGGGATTTGCAGTGCAACTGCAAGCGATCAAGGCACTCCCACGACCGTTTTGGCTGGGGCTCTTCCGCCGAACCCGTTGAAAGAAAACGAACAGTACGACAAAGTCTCAGACATAGGTGCTGGCGCGTCAGCTTTTGTCGTTCTCGCTGAAGACACGGTCACACGTCAGCAATTTGCGATCAAATTTATCGACCGAGGAACCACAGCGTAAGTTACGCAGAGTACTGACTGCTTGACAGTTCATACTTCCAACAGCTACTTTGGTATTGTACAAAACGTATAGAGACTTATGTTGCTGCAGCATGCAACTTGAGCCTCGGCTGGCTGGAATAGTTTTGATTGATTTGATTCTCTGTGCCAGCCTTGCGTCACTTGTTTCCTCTGGCTCTGCAGAATCAAGACAGCGGGCAAGGAAATTTTGAACCAGCGCTTATGCTGCATGCACCCCAACATCATCCAGCTGCATGAGGTGTTCCTCACTCCTGAGCACCTTGGCATTGTCAGTGAGTATGCACCTGGGGGAGATCTTGTGGACTACATTGAGCGTCATAACATGGCATACGACCGTGCATTGATGGAGAGTGAAGCTCGCTGGTTGTTTCAGCAGCTCATTGTTGCAGTTGATTACTGCCATCAGGTCAGCTCACTGTGTAAGCCCCCCTGCTGTGCGGTGATTTTGCCTTTTCTTGAAGCGCTTGTATACATTCCATCCATCATTGACAGCATCGTCCCCCTTTACAGAATGCCAGGCCATCGGCACACAGATATGCTTTCGTGCTGCCTGTCTGAAGGTCAGGATTTAAATGTGTGTGCGTGTATTACATTTGGACATCCTATGTGCAACTGCTGTGGCTTGATGCTACAGTCACACCTATGCAATTGAGCCTACCTTGCATGGTCTGTTTGTGAGTGTGCTAGTCTTGCTTTGCATGGTGTGCGACAGCTGCAGTTTGGTAAGTCGTCCATCTCATTGACCAGTGCTGCGCTACGTGCACTGCAAATTGCACTACAAATGTGGCTGCCTCGTGTCTGTCTTGACTGCTGCTGCTGATGCAGATGGGCATTGCCAACAGGGATATTAAGCTAGAAAACACATTGCTGATGGATACATCAGAGAGACCAGTGCTGAAGCTGTGTGACTTTGGGTACAGCAAGGATGAGCTGTGCGCCTCCATCAGCAAGACCATGTGCGGTAAGCAAGCACTACTTAGTTAATGCTCACTGACAATGTAACCAGCAGTCACCATATCAGCTCACATTTATTGTGGGCTCTCAGCTCACTTCAAAGAGCTCTGGTATGCTTGATGGCTGCAAACTACCTGGATGCCACCAGCATCTCAGACTGCACTTCATTGTAGTTGAGAGCACAAACATTCTGTGCAGCATGCATTCATCCCCTGTTTTGCAGCTTTCAGCAAGTAACTTCACACGTTCTATACTGCATGTGAAGAGTTTCAGCCCAACTGCTTGAGAGATCTTAGCAAGTGTTCATTCCAAACAATACACAAGAATGGCTGGTGAGGTTCATTTGAAGTCAAGGGTACACATGGCTGCTGGACTGTATGTCTTGAAGACAGGCTTCCACCACAGCAACTCCTGCTCAGTTGCAGTTGTCAGAATGGTGTGTTTCAGATTGTGACAAGAAAGCTGCAGCTCATGCTGCTGCGCTAAGCATGTCCCCGGGCAGGCTCTGCAGCCCCAGATGACAGGGTTGAATGCCAATGATGATGATTGTAATCATGCAGGAACTCCTGAGTACGTCGCTCCGGAAGTTTTGTTGTACAACAAGTATGCTGGCAAGATGGCAGACTTGTGGTCCTGTGGCATTCTGCTGTATTGCATGCTCACTGGCTGCTTTCCCTTCCGGCGTCAAGAAGACGAAGGGCTGGAAGTTCAAGCAGTACTGCAGAAAATGCTGCCGAGAATCCTCAAAGCAGATTATCAGCGACCAGAGGTAGATCATTCTCTGATGTAACAGTACCTGCCCAGTTGATGCTGTCGTAAACACACTATTGCACAAGGCACATTGTGTTAAGAGCATGCAGCACATGGCATAGCTATCACTAAGCAAGTACAGTGGACAGCTTGCTATTGTTGTGTTGAGTACACATCAGCCCAGTTCATCTTTTGAACAGTCCTGCAACAATTCTCTGCTGAATGCTGCTTATTGGGCATGTTCAATGTACAGACATCTACCCCTGTCCTGGTGCAATACAGGGATTGACACCAGAATGCTATGATCTCCTGGACAAGCTGCTGGAAGTGGACCCAGACAAGCGCATTACAGTGCAGCAAGTCCTACAGCATCCTTGGCTTGTACAAGACATGCCAGAAAACTTGGTAGAGATGAACAACAACTTGCTGCAGATTCCCTTGTCCATGCAGACAGGCAGCTGTAGACAGAGTGAGGAGGAGGTTGTTGCACTGGCTGCAAAGGCAGCACAGAGCATTCGACCACGGTTGTCACCTGGGCCCAAGAACCTATATTACTAGTGCTTCATGAATTGATCAACTATATTGTAGTAAGCTGGCACCAATATGTTGATGTATGTTCATGCGTGTACTGTCCTTATTGTTATTGAGGTATTGCAAGGGAGCCCTATGAGGAGCAGACGTGCAATTGCATGTTGCGCAAGGCCTGTTGATGGCTGTCTTGATGGACAGCAAAAGGACCCAAAACGCCTACTTGAGTTTCAGCAATAGTAAAGCAGGAACCCGAATGTCCCATAGGAATGGATGAACTTCAAGACGTAGGGTTGCAACAAGAGCTATCTATGAGTGAGGGCCATGTTTGGTTTGTATTGTGGTGGTTGTTATGAGACCTGGCTTGACATAGGCAGTAATACCACATCGCACATGCTGTGGGTGATGGTCAAACGTACAGTTTGCTGTTTGGGTTAGTTTGGCATAGGGCCAGAAGGCCACAGCTCGGAACTCACATCAGGTCCTGAAGGTTTTGACTGCTTTTGGGAGATCCCTTCTTTTGTTGCTGAAAGAAAAGAAAAGAAAAGTTTACGCTTTTCAGCGATCATAACGGGAGCCTCCTAAGGCGGCAGCCCGGAGCTATTTGTTGCTGCTACAATGGCGTATACACCTCAATAAAGGTAATGGTACCAAATATTAGTGTACATGCATTATGCCATACCATATCGATGCATCCAGTGCACTAAATGATAGCCAATGTAAGCATGTACAGCTGCTGGCGTAGTGTTGCAATTATTAGAGCGTACTTGTGGTCAGGCATTGGTATGACACATTGTTCAGTCCAGAGTTGTCCAGCTTGTAAGTGTCATTCTGTTACAGGTTCATCATACATTGTTACATCGAATAGTCGACTCGTTGTCAACATGTCAAAATCAGAGAATAGTCTTGCATGGTTTACAAGCTTTTGAACCTGTGAACACTCACGTCAAAAGGTTTCTGGCATCGGACAAATTTACGAAAGGCTCAAATGCCAGATAAAGTGGCTCGTTTCTTAGTCACAGCTGATCACTGATCACTGCATGAGCTCATTGTCGCAGGGTCGTCATGCCCGACATGCGCCGTGAACGAGTCCCAGTTTGTGTGGCAGTCTTTTACTTGGCTGTGGTCTGTGCCACAAAAGCTGAGAGCGATAGTTGTGCTTCCACGGCAGGTGAGCCTCAGGCCTATGCGACAAATGCACGTTAGATACTGTTCGACTCTGGTACTCTCTTGTAGCCCTTCTTTGTACTCATCATAACGCGTCGTGATGTACACGTGCGAGCAAGTCACAGATGCCGAAAGGGTGCATGAGCACCAAATGAATAGCTGCGGCATCTGTGCAGATGGCGAGGCGACTTCCTCTCTGGGCGCCGGCGTCTGGCAAACATGCAGCGAAAATGCAGCCAAGACAGTGCGGCCTCCAATCCCAGACTTGACAAGTACGCGCAGCTTCTACAGGCTCGACTCAACCGGCCTGCAAGTTACCAACATTCAAAATGCAACCATGCAATAATGCTTCATGTGCAGCACATGTTGCATCTTTACTTGCACAGCAGAAAATGATGTAAAACCACAACATGGATTGTGTGCGGTGCAGCCCCTATTTCTGACTTGTACAATGCAACAAGGTTCATCCGGACTTCAGAAAGCAGAGAAGCTAGCCCCATCCCTTCTTGCTGCAACGCCTTGCATGGGGCGGCTAGCCGATCTCTACAGCAGAGTGACAGTGCTGGGTACAATAATCCAGCTCAAAGCATGCATGCGATGCTTGCAGCAAGTCCATCTTGACAGCAATGTTGCCACAGCCTAGGTCATATAATCATGCTTGTACTGTGTGAACTGCCAGGTCATCATAGACAGACATACTTGCGCATGTGCCTGACAATATGAGTTGTCTTGTTGAGTTGTAATGCAGCCTACCCATTCATCCATAAACCTGATGCGGTACACTTTTGCAGGTGTCCTCTACAGAGTTCCCTGAAAGGCAATTCTCAGACAGGTCACTGGGGCTACTGGTATGATCTGCTGGAGCCTGCCATGGTAGTGGTCAATGACTCAGTCATTGATGTTGAGATGCCCACGTTTGAAAGTGGCTCTGCATGTAAGCCTGTGGCTATCTTACACCTCACATGGGTGCTCATCTTGGGACAGCACTAAAGCCAGCTGCACAGATGGGCTGTGCTCAGCGCTCACTTCAAGCTTGCTCTAGAGTATATCCAGCATTTTGGGCTGACTTAAACCAGTCGAGAATCTCTAGTGTCTCTCACAAGTCACAATGCAGTTTGAGGATGCTGGAGCATCAGTCTTGGTCATGTTTGAGCGAGCAATGCTTGCTGAGGCATGCAACAGAAGGTGCACAATGTTGCGTGCTGCAAGCTTGTCTTGGACACTGCTTGGCCCCCTTGCACCTCTGGCAGTGCCACAGGAGGAGGCAGCATCTGCCAAACCTGACCAGCAACACATGACTGTTGCTTTCTGAATTAGTGACTGCTGCGCAGGATTTGGACAAGTGCAAAGGCAAGATTCGGCCTTTACGGGTTCACTACCATTGAAAAGATTCTTACACGCCAGGCTGACATGGGATGTGTTGTTGCTCAAGGGTCAGAGATGGGGGCTGGGGACCCCGGCATGGAGGACATCTACCATTGGGACCAGTCTGGTCCCGGTATTCCTTTCAAGGGACCTACTGGGGACACAGGTACTCAGGCTTTGCAGACATACCATGTTTAGTGACTGCGTTGTTTGTTGAGTAAAGGGTCCCTAATGGGCGCTGGGGATCCTGGGATGGAAGACATCTATCACTGGGACGCAGATGGTCCCCGCATTGCTTTCAAGGGCCCAGATGGCACCAGACGTATGCATCTGCTTACCCATTGGCTGCGTTTGTCAGAGGGTACTTGATGTGTCGTTCTAGTGGCCTTGCTCACTGCTGATAATTGTTTGTATGCTCACTTGTCAAAGGCAGTTATACCATGCAATGCTGTTGTTGCTGAAGCGTTGTATAAAAGCCCTGAAACAAGTTGGTAACATCATATGATATGAAAGCTGTCATGCACTCAATGACATGCACACTTGTGTTGCTGCTGCGTTTTGACAGACAAGGGTGTTGATGCAGGGGGTCACTACATGACAGGTCCCATCTATGTCTGTGGAGCCGAACCTGGCGATGTCATCGAGGTCAGTCTGGCACATGGGACTCTGTGGTCCCTCGACTGTGACTTCAAAGTCACACTGCATCAGACTGCCAGGACATGGCAGAGTTAGATCATTGCTTTTTGTCAATGAAGCACACTGCCTGTCGTGGTTACATTCTGGTGTTAATCTCCAGCTTTGTCCTTCATCTGAGTTTTGTTGCTGTGGTCACTTGAACATGGTTGCCATGCATTTATGACCTTCTGTGTTGTGATGGCCCATGATGCTGATGATGACATGTGCACTTTAGGTTCAAATTCTGGACTTGGTGCCGCGGCCCAACCCTCAAGGGGAGTCATTTGGCACAACAACAGCATACGCCATTGGCTGGTGGAACAGAGTTGGCTACTCCACACCTGATCATCTTCCTACCAGAAATGCAGCTGTTGTCTACAAGGTGAGACAACTTTTGATTGTGTGAGAGGTACGCTTTTCTGGTGGATATTTGCTTGCACAGCATGAGTAGATATGCAACAGGACAATCAGCTGTGCTAGTCACATGTGGAAGCCAATGCAAACGTCCATTTTACTAAGTATGGCATGCACTGGAGCAGAAAATCACAATGCAAAATGCACACAGACCTTGCCTCAGTGTCAGTCTGCAGCTGCAGCTGACATTGAGGCAAGGTGCTGTGCACGGAAGCTGTGCTGGCAGCTATTAGATTACTTGTGTTGGGGAGAGAGGCTAACAGGCTTGGTCCTTGCAGGCTATCAAAGATTCAGAAACAGGCAGAGCAGCATACTGGGAGCCTCAGTACATGTACGACTCCAGCAGCTACCTGATAAACAAGACCACGACTGGTTGTGTACCCAAGTCAGCAGCAATGCCACGCACTACTTCTGCCGGTGCAGCCATGTACAACAACCCAGATTATACCTTTGGCGGTGTCCATGTGCCATGCATCAACAACACACAAGTATCACAAAGTCTGCAATTCTTGTCTGCAATCAGGTTTTGTGGTTATGGTTTTGGTGTTATGGGCGCGTTTGATGTGTTATGTCACATGCTTGAATAGGTGCAGTCAAGCCTGGTCCATGTCAGCCCTGAGATGAGTGATATAACACAGTAGTGTGCATGTTGTCTATCGGAAATTTGCGAAATTTGATGCAGGTCAGGCATTGAGCTTTGCAGCTGTCTGTCATCTGCTGCCTTTGCTGTGCTGTGCAGAACTGGACAGGTTCAGGGTATGGAGGCTTTGTGTATGATGCCCCAGAGGAGATCCGAGACTACAGTGTGAAGGGAAAGTATCGCATTCCCATGAACATGCACATTGGCAACATGGGGCTGGCCCCAGCTGTGGGGGCTGCTGTCACCACTGGCCCTCCCTTCCGCACAGGAGGCAACCTAGACAACAAACGCATCGGCATTGGAGGTGTGACATCTGCAAAAACACAGTTGCACTGCAGTAGTGGTCTTCAGTCAAAGTGCTGAGCAGTGCTCAATCAAAGTGTTCAGCTCAGCAAAAGTGCTCAGCAGTCAACAATGCTGCTCAATAGCCCTTAAGCAGTGTTTGCTGTTATCTACAAGCAAGTGTTACTCACAGAGCTGCATATGGTGTGCAGCTACAATGTATTACCCCGTGGAGGTGGTGGGGGGGCTGCTGTCCATGGGGGATTGTCACGGCTCCCAGTCTGATGGTGAAACAGCTGCCACTGGCATAGAAACCTCCCTAAATGGCAAATTCAGGTATACAAGCCATGCCTGCCTGCAGCCTGCCTGCAGCATGATTGCTCTGCTGGTTGACGATGAGAGCTGTCATGCAAGTGTGTGTCTCGCCACAAGGTTGTCAGTGCAAAGTATGCAGACAAGTTTGTAAGCAGGAACTGTCTCGGTGAGGCAGGTGTTTCTGTAAACAGCACGGCACTGCAGCTTTAGCGTTTTGAATATTTACTGGCTGTGGCCCAGAGCAAGCTGTAGGTAGGCTGATGTATAATGCTTTGCACAGGATCATTCTACACAAAGCTGATGCTCTGCCCAAGAAACTGCAGCTTATAGACTACCCGGTAAGCCTGCTGCAATTTTCAAGAGCTGCCCATGGCACACCACGTTTGCCATGAATGTTTCCTGCAATGATTTAATGTGCATGCTTTCATTTGTGCATCAAGCTTGCTGGTCACCTAGCTGTGCATGAGGATGTGATACTACCTGAATGCATGCACTGCCTCTGTTTGCGCTGCTGCGTTCTGCACAGAAACATATCGGCGTGAAAGTGGGATTTGTTTGAATGGCATGACATTTTCTGCCATGGCCTGATCCATCTGGGACGGTGACTAAGCCTTTCAAATCCTGGCTGCAGATGTTGGAGAATGCCAATGAGATCATTCTACATGGCTTTGCCTACAAGGACTTTATACGAGAAATCCCAAACCCACAGGTCTGCCTGCCTTCAACACCTCTTTGTCTGTGACAAGCCGGCAGCAGAACAGACTGTTGAGGCCCCGACTTTGCAACTCATTCTGCCCTGAATGAGATGCAGACAGCTGACAAAGCTGTTACGTTCCTTTAGTGCACGGCAAATAGATGCGCGCACTTGGATTGACAGTCTTGCTAAGCAGTCTGCTGTGAGGGACCATACTGTGTGCGTGCAGGTGAATGTACACAAGTATGGCCCAGAGGGGGGTGTGGACCTCATCAGAGCCATGTCAACCATCTACAATGAGACACGTGCCTTTTTGATACACAATTATGACATCACAGAAGATGTGGTATGTGATCTCGTGAGAGCATGACTGCCTGGCTGAGCACTGATTGGGTTGCATTGTCACACCTGCAATGTGCAAGCTGCAGCATGATCTGCCAGCATATAGCTACTTGAAACTCTGAAAGGTACACAATTAGCGCCCAGACACCATCTGTTACTCCTCTGGTGTCAGGCTGACACGCCCCGTTGTCACTGCTCCCTGACCGTATTTACACAGCACAGCGCGTGCACAGATAGCTTCATGTTCTCATGATGTCCGTGGTGCTGCCAATGCAGGGATGCTCAAATGTGCACTGTCCAGCAGCTAGGCTATCAAGCAAGTATTTCTTGATCTGATGGCACATAGGTCTTGCTGCAAGACTCTGGTCTTTGTGCAATGTTGTAGCTGCTGGTACAGGCTATCAACATCATGAGCCTGGGTGTGGACTTCCAGATCACACAAGTGGTTGATGCCAATGTCGGCATCCACAGTGTCATCCCTAAGTATGCTGCTGCTACAATATCAAACTTGCTGTGTCTGTGCGTCCACCTGTCTGTGGTCAAACCGTGTGCAGTGCTGGCAACACATAAGCTATTGATTGGAAAGTCTTCCTAGACCGCCAGATGGACCCTTAGACTAGACTGGCAGTCACAAGCCCATACCCTGCTGCACACAACGTCAGACTCTTACACTATAGGTGTGCTGTGTGTCTGCAGGTGGATTTTCAATTCAAGTGCATGGGAGAAGCAGCCCTACTACCAGGATGCTGTCAAGTCTGGGACATCCCGTACCGCTTATCCCTGAACATCTGCAATGCATGCTCAACACGACAAAGTGTTTGGCTAGTGCGCAAGCGATCATTATGACCAGGGCACGCCACATCACCTCACATTTGATCATCCCGGATGATGAACCCAGAAGAATGCCTGCGCAGGGTTTGCTGCTGTGTTGCTGGCATTCTTTGCTGGTTCTTAGGCAGAACATGCATGGTCTCATACTGCTTGTGTCTTGGTAATTACATGTGCGTGTGTAGTTCATAAACTACACGCGCACACAAATGTGCATTTGACAGCATCCTGCTCAACAGCAATGCTACATTGTTGCAAGCAAGCCAGTATGCAGCAAGGTAGATTTGGTGCGATCTGATGCTGACAAAACAAGAGTGGCCATTGGCTTGGGGTTGCCAATCGCAAGTTTGCAAACATCTCACAGCAAAATTCTGCCCCAGCTGATTCGAACTGTTTTCGGGATTAGGCAGAAGAAGACTGCACATGCAGGTCATTCATAGTAGCGAAGTTGCGAAGTAGTGCGAAGTGAACTTTGACATCAATTGGCATGTACGCCGCGTAGGTGCGGTTGGTTGAAACGGTGCTGGACTGGAACAGGTTCTTTGCGATCCAAACCTTGCACACCGGCAGCACGGAAGTGCTGCAGAGGTTGCGGATACGTGCAGCTGCAGACCAAATCTTGCGAAGTTGAACGCTTAAACGACAGCTGCACTTGTCAGACAACGTGAGCAGTATGCGCGCACTGCCTGCAAGTTGTGTTTTGACGTGTGTTCACTACGTGCTGTCGCAATGTGAAAGTGTGAAAGAACTAACCGTTTATGCAAGTCACATGAAACATCTGGCTGGGTGTAGGCAACACACCAAATGGCCAACAAGCTGGTAGCGTTATGGATCATGGCTTTCTGGAAACTTATGTGCATACCTTCTGTCTCTGCACAGCCTTGTTCCAACGATGCTAAGCTTCTGCTGGAGGCTCCCTGGGCACAGCAAGTGGGCTGGAACTTATCTGTGGCTACCAGCAACTGGACAGGAGTTTCATGTAATGGAGCTTTTGTCAGTCAAGTGTACGAGACCTGGCCACTAGAATTTATAAAGTCTGTGCCCCAAGGTTCAGATATGCAAACCTGACCACATGTGATGTCAATAGTCAAGGCCTTGCACGTGCTCTGCTGGTCATGAAACTGCATTTGCTTTTGTTTGGTATCCTTGAGATGCTTGCAGAAATGGGTGCAGCTTACGCTGACATGTGCCACGTGGGCTTGATGGTCTAGGGAACTGCCACCGCCCGAACCAGGCTTTGAGTAAACAGATTGGACAGAAGAGCCGCCTTTAGGGTGGGTGCCGATCACAGGTTCCCTTCCTGATCAGTGGAGTCTTTTATCTCAGGTAAATCAGCTGACTGTTACTCAATATCAGGTTTGTGTAACCTTGCGCTGCGCTCCAAACCAAACCTTATGTACTGCAGTTGCAGACCCTGGAACTCAAGCACAGTCACCTCACAGGAACGCTGCCAAGCATTTGGAGCAACCTTACAGAGGCAAGGCTTGCCTAAACAGTGCTTGGCTGCACAATGCATGGCAGCACTCACAGCAGAATGAACTTGGCATCTGAAGGAAACTGCACCGATTGGCCTTGCTCAAAGTGACACAGTCTGCTCTTGCCTGTTGGTACTGCTGAAGCTAGGCTGTTTGTCTACTGTCATACCACTGTGCAAAGCATGTTTTTTGTGTTGCAGTTATCAACTGTAGATTTGGGCAATAATAGTCTTGCAGGAACGTTGCCAAGCTCTTGGAGCACTCTTACTAAGGTGCCATTTCCACCCTTGCTGTGAGGTTCTTGGTCATGTAGCTTCAGCACAGCCCTTAACACCTGTCTAAGCTGTTAGGCGTTGACATGTTTCCAGCAAGGATGGTGTCATCTCAGCTCATGTCACAGCCTATTTGCACCTAGTTGCAGCTGTCTTGCTGTGCAAAGATCTCGTCAAAGTCTTGTAGCGATTTAATAAAACTGGGGTGTTGTGTACATAGTTGAAGTCAATGAGTGACATGGCTTTGCCTTTGACTCACATCATATACTGTTTGTGTTGGAAGCTCTGCATGCATTGCAAATGACTCTTCAGCAAGTTTGCTGCATGTCTTGCAGATGTCTGAGCTATCGCTTGGTGACAATCGCGTCCACGCTTCCAGCCAACCTCACTTTACTAGACGTGTCCTACAACGACTTCTCAGGACCGTTGCCCGTTGATTTACCCCCTAGAATGAGTGTACTCAACGTGTCGCACAATGCATTCAACCAATCACTGCCACAAGGTTGGAGCAAGATACAGAGCCTGGCTCAACTCAGTCTCGACAGCAACAAGTTCACCGGGGCGCTGCCAGCAGAATGGTCTGCGTTGGGGGGCAACACCAACAACTCCTTGCAGATGTCAATATTGGATGCAAACCTGCAGGGCCATATGCCACGACAGTGGGTTCAACAATTTTGCTTGGCCATTGTCAGATCCTCTCAACCGCAAGTGTTGTTTGAGCCTATCAACATTTCATTTGGCATACAAGAAGCTCCGCCTCTTCAAGTGGGACCTCTTCTTCAGCTGCCTGCGCAGCATGCAAGTATCAATGTGTCTCTTGGGAGTAAGGTATTTAATTTTGACTATATCAGTCCAGCATCTCTCTGCAGCATTCCCAATGCTGGTAGAAATGCTGGATTGGTGTGGGGGGTCTTTGTTGCACTGTTGCTGGTAGTTGCTGTGTGTGTCTGTTTGTGGACAAAGCGAAAACAAAACCTTACAGCTGGCGTGTTGGCTAAGCTTGGTTCTTTCAAGAAGCAGTTCGATCATAGGAAGCTGCATGTTTCAAAGGAGGTTGCAGACAAGCTATGGTTTGTTGCATCAGATGTTGCATACACCATCTACTCTGTAGTGACTGATGCAATTACCATACACCAAGTGTTTCAGTCAGGGCAGTCAAAGTATGCAATTTTGCTTTTGTGTGTTCTGCTGCTTCCGTTTGCGGTCATGTACATTATTGTGATCGCAGCATGCATCCGGGTTGGTCAGAATCAAGCAAGTGGTTGGTCATGGGTGCAGAAAGCTGCTGTCCTTTCAGTTGCTGTAGTTTTCTCTCCTGTCATGTTTCTGCTGATGGAGATTGGCATGATTTTTCATGGCATAGGCATTCCTTTGCCAATATGGCTGAGCTTTTCATCTATAGCTATAGATGTTTACAGTTTTTATCGCCTTCATGCGTTTCTTGAATCTGCTCTGAATGCGCTCCCACAGTCTGTTATCCAGACCAGGCTGTACATTGAGGGCAATGATCCAGGTGGCATTCATGTGTATATTGACACTACGTTGTTCTTGTTTTCTGTCATAGGGTCTTTTTCCTCAATACTGAACAGTGTGGCAGTCATCATTTTAGAGCCTCATCAGAACAATTGCAGTTTCATGACTTACTGCAGCAGATTAGTGAAGTTTGAGCCTGTGAAAGAGTATAATGTGTTTGCACAAAGTCAGATAGGTGGTCAGACAATCACAAGCACTAATGACGGTAACGCACAGACGTAGCAACAACTTAATGGCAGCTTAAGCCGGCCGCTGCAGCATGTGAGTCGTGCATTTGTGGTGAACATTGAGTTTTCCAGAATCCCAGTAGGGCTAAGGCTTTAGGTTATGACATAGTTACAGCTGATTTTGAATCTTTAAAACCATGGGCATTACTAATTAGGGGGAATCTCGTAGGACTACTACTAGTAGGCTACACACACATACACAGACTGTTTTGTAAGGAAATGTGACAAAACCCTGTATACTTCTGGAACTGACACAGGTTCAGTGGTCAGTCAGGTAAAATTTGTTATATTGTACAGGCATATGCCATAACATATTGCTGCATTCAGTGCAGTGAATGATAGGCAATGTAAGCATGTACAGCTGCTGATGTAGTGTTGCAATGATTAATGCAGACTTGTGGTCGAACATTGCTATGGAAAGCAGTCAAATGTTTCAGTCCAGAGTTGTCCAGCTTGCAAGTACTTGCGCAATGACTTGCCTTGGATGGTGTACCTATACCAATATGCAGACAGCACCACCTGCAATGATGCTCTTCGCGACACATTAAACTTTGAAAAATACGAAACGTCGTACCGATATCAGCGTCAATCTGATGACCGCAACCGGGCCATTTGCTGCATACTTGCCTGAGATATGTAATTTTGTTTGGAAGCCAGTCAAGCGTCGATTTGGCTGATGCGCCCCACAGTTGCTGAGGAACGTCTCGCTTGCATGCGCCAGTCCCACCTTTCGAAGATAGAGCTTTCGTACACTCCTGGACATGAACTACTGGAAAACGACTCGATTTGGCTCTCGTAAGTGTGGTTTCAAGTGATGTGCTGCCCTCCCAACCAAGGAATCGGGCTGAAGCTCAAGCTGTTGCAGACTCACAAGCCCAGCACTTGGACGATCTGGAAGATATCCTCAACTCGCCAGCTCCAGCTCTTGATCAGCCCGCTACCACTGAAAGTTCATGCACAGCACGTCAAGATACCAGGGCTCAAGACCCAACAGCAGAAGCGCTAACAACCTCAACTCCCGCTGCAGCTCAGCAAGTTCAGTCCACAGCTTTGCTCAGTTCATCAGCGCAGTCTCATGATGCGTCAGCATCCAACATGCAAGCAGATGTCACTGGCAGTGCTTGTGAAAAGCTGAGTCGTGATGGACAGCTATCTGTGTGGAACACAGCTTATCAATCTGCTTCTGCACCCATTGCCGCTGTCTGGGCCCGTTTGCCAGAGCACTTGCAAAGACTGAAGCCCCAAACGGTCAGTAAAGAAAGAAGAAGAATTGCAGCATATGACATGATGTGCAATTGCATGCCAACTTTCTGCTATCATTGGCACATTACAGGACACAGAGTCCAGTACAGGACAAAGTACCAGACTGCCCTTTCTATTGGAGCACATGGCCAGAAACAAAGGAGCCACAGCAGCTGCAACAATTGCAGGAGCTGCAGCAGGAGGTGCAATAGCCGGCCCTCTAGGCATTGCAGCAGGTATGACATGTGATGCTTCAAGCAGAAAGCAGACATCATGTTGGTAAGCGCCACCGTAAGCATGCCTAGTAAGCATTCCTGTGAGGCATGACTTTCTCAAGCAAGTTCACTATCTGGCACATAACATCATCGTAGCTATCATATAGAGCTCATATTGCAGGCTGCCTGTGTGTGCCTTCATGCTGCAGTGTGAGTGCAGGTGCAAAGAGTGGCGCTTTTATGGTTGCTGTAGGAGCTGCAGCAGCAGGTACGGCAAAAGAAACAAGCTTCAGGGCACCTGAAGCAACCTGAGCTTCTCCATGCTGTCATCTTGAGCAAACGTCAGGTCAACAGTCACACGCATCAACACAAAGCAATCCCAACGTCTGCTGCATCTCTGTTCCAGCCATGTCACGCTGCACATGCCAAATGCATATTGCTTATCATGTGTGTCAAGAAAAGCTCTGCTTTTGCAAGCAGTTCAAAATGTCACACAGTGCTGCCATGCAACTGTTGTTTCAGGGGCTGCTCAGCACTACTACTTGCCAACTGTGGCAAGACAAGATACTGCAGTACGCAAACAGCCCACTGAGCCAGATGAGTCAGACACACCAGTTGATTCGGACATACTAGTGTCTGACATGTGCACATGACATCAGCATCAGCAGGTAAAAGCTGCATCAAACAGAACAGGTAGATAATTCTGCTGCTTTGCTGTTAGTCTGGATAAGTGGTGTCTAGCTATGCATATGTTTACCTGCATACAACGCTGGTTTCAACCATACAGAGTTTTGTCAGATCTTCTACATATGCTTGCTTGTTTAATGGCCTGTAGCTGATTGTATTGCAGGTGCAGTGCAGTCACAAACACACCACTGACCCAGTGCTTTTTGCTCCAATACGTGTGTATTTTTTATATGCTTGTGGAGCTGCAGCACATGTTGACATCAGCGTCCAGCTCATGACGTCTTGTACAACAGCTGATGATCAGACAGATGCAGCATCTCACATTTATAATTGCAATCATTGTGCCAGGCCATGTACAATATGCACGCAGCCTTCTACAGCTGAAGCTCTGTGCACACGCCAGTTGCCAACATCATCCAGTCTGAGAGCAGTTGGTTTGGCTAGCAGAGGCAGTAGTAATTCTGGGTTGGTATCGACTGATATTGTAGATTCACAAATCTGTGGTTGAGCACAGAGCACATCAATTTTCAACCAAACCAAATTGTCTAAAGTCAACAGTGCTAGCATGCACCTTCAGTTGAATCTGCGTAATTACGTGAGTGAAACTGATTCATTTAACGGCCAGGCTTGAAGCTGTAGGATCACTTTTTGCCCCATTCCCAATGGCGAGGTTCGCGTTCACCCATTACAACAAACGGGATTTCTGTGCGGTCCATGTACCTCAGGGTGTCCAGTCTGTACAGCTTTGACAGTGCATTGCGGCATTCTACTCTGTCATCCAGCCATCCCTGATTCATGCCAGACATGTGTCAATCACGGCTGTCTACACAACATCTACTTTGGTGACAGCATGTTGTGCATACCACACATAAAATGCCTTGGCAATTGCAATCAACAAGCTGTTGACATGGTCGCAGTCAGGCTAGGGGATGCACAGGATGGCAGCGCTGCAACACATGCACTCCATTGCCTGATGTGCAATACTACTCATCTGAAAACAGGTTCAACCATTCAAAGTTGCAATGCTACGCCGTCATATGCAGCAACTGATAATGTCAACTGCTGCAACACCAATCTTGAATGTGTGTGCAAAGCTGCATACACTGATGAGTGCAAAGCTGCATACCCTGATGAAGCCCCCTCGGCCATCTGAAACTTCGGTCCAGTCCTGATCTCCCTTGCCAGCCACTACCACAACATCGCCCTTCTGCGCTGCAGCAATGGCCCACCTGATGGCAGTGTACCGGTCCTCACACACATACCGCCGCCATCTGCACCCATGAACACATTCAACATTGTGACTCAGCAGCAGGGCAGCCATGCACATCTGTGTGAATCACTGATGGTGGTGAATGACAAACACAAATGCAGGCCCAATGACACGTTTACATGAGCTGCAAGCTCATGACTTGCAGGTGGGCTTTAGCTGCTGCTGTTGATCCTCACACCATGATGCAGTGCAGGTTACAAAGTACTGATGTGATGACATGGCAAATGTCTGATCCATTGCATGATAATTTAAACGCAGAATAACCATACAAAACAATGTTTGCTGCTGAGTCAGAGCAAGCTAGCCTGTGAGTCGTACACATTCTGGTGGTAGAAGAGGAACTCGCGGACAGTATGTGAGACTCTGCAGGGATCTTGGAGGAAGCCGCCAGCCCAGGGCTTGCGAGCATTATTGTCCAGAATCTCATCAGGGAAGCCTGTGATGATGTCCTGGATGATCTCCTCGGGGGCCTCGCTGCGCTGATTCTGGTTGGTCATTATCACAGTGTCTGCCTGCGTCATATGATTACATCTGCTGAGCATGTATTCAAGCCATCGCCGGCAGTGGTGCAACTGATAGATCGTATCTGCAAGCATGCTGAGGGCAGGCAGTATCATGCATGCCCTCTGTCCTGCTTAAATAGGCATGAAGTGCTGGTGTAGCATCTGATGCAGCTTGCTGATGCTATTGCAATAGAGACTGCTTGATGCAGAGTATGATAAAGTGCACAGACAAGAGACTCAGCGCTGCATGGCCTAAACAGACACCCCTTGAAATAGGTACAAAGCTGGTGAAGTTGTGTGCCAATTGTGGACTTACCTTGTAGTGGGCAATCTCACCCATGTAAGGCCGCTTGGCTTTGTCCTCATCCCCTTCACAGCCAAAGACCAGCAGGATTTTGCGTGCCCCACACATTCTGACATCCTCCAGAAGCCTGTTGAGGGCCCCAGGGGTGTTGGCAGAGTCCACCAGCACCTGGAAGTTCTGCTGCAGGTCAATGTACTCTGTCCTACCGGGCACCACCTCTGTTGCCTCAATTCCAGCTACAATGGTCTGCACAGACAGCAACAAGTATTGGCAGGCAGACATACTTCCAGCAAAGAAGTATCAGTGCTGATCACTAGTGTATGTTGTGGTGTATGCACAGCTTGCCAATGCAGGATCCTCAACCACTTTCCGGCTGTTACTGATCAGGCAAAACTGTTACAGTCACTCAAGCTCTCAGACCTAGAGCCAATGGCAGCCACAATGCTCCAGCTATACATGCGCATGCAGGCCTAACAGCACTTGCTGATCCATTCTTGTGCAAAGGCAGATGCCAGGCATGCCAAACACCCATGCTAGAGCTGAGTTGAAGTGATGTCTGACCTTGAGAGGGACATTGATGGAGAGGCCGGTGGCCACAGCAGCCAGCACGTTGTACACATTGTTGCGCCCAATGAGTGGTGTGATGATTCTGAGGTGACCAATCGGTGTCCTCACAGTGATCTCGCTCTCCCAGATGCCCATCACAACCTTCTCAGCGTGCACATCAGCTGACCTGTCATTGATGGCATATGTGACCACAGGGACGGCTGCTGCAAAGCGCTTCAAGTCATCTGCATAGGGGTCTGCACCACACACAGCCACCAACCAGTCACAAATGCATCAGAGACTTGGAACCACACACAAAGTTTCACACCCTGCTGTTGAGCTGCACTGAATGTACAGGTATGTTGGCCACAGTTGGCATTCTTTGTGCTGCAGCAGAAGTGATGCGGGTATGATGGAAAGCCACAGCAGGAAGAGGGCTGCATGGTCACAATAAATTCTCAGAGTGTTGCATACCGGTCCATTCAACTGTTACCCTATTGATTAAAACAAAAAGCCTATCCTCCACCCGCAGCTGAGGTACACATTTGTGCTTAGAGCTGGAAGCACGTACCATCAGAATTGACGACAGCCCTTTGTCTGTTGGGATCCTGCAGCTTGAGAAACAATGATCCCTGGGCGTCCAGGTAGGGTGCAATCCCGCCAAAAGCATCAACCTTCTCTTGCAAGATGTTGGTGAAGACTGCCACATCCAAATCCACATAGTCACACCTGCAAGGCCACAAAATTAAAAGATCATGCCAACTCAACATCCAGCAAGCTGTTGTAACCAGAAAATGACTAGTGAGGCGCCTAACAAAGTAGCACACGCTTTGTGTGGTCAACGCCGTGTGCATGTTTGGCGGGTTACACACGCCTGTCAACCATCGGCAAACCTACTGCAGGCCATGCTCAGAGGAACAGACACAAGCCACAGACAAATTTAGCATAAACACGCCACTGGTGGCATCTATCATGCCAGTGCTTGCATAGCAAAGGTACAATGGGAGTATACGCTTATCACAGGAACCAAATATGAGCAGCCTGTTATTATATTGCTATGAGTGCAGTGAGGCTGTGTATACGGTGATCACCTGCCCTCTTGAAGGCCTGATGTGGTACACTCCAGCACGCATGCAGCAGCTCCGCGGTCAGCCTGGCCTGCCATGATTTTGTGCACATGCAGCCCATCTGGCAAAGTCTCGGGCACTTCATACTTGCCACAGTAGGGAGTCAAGCAGTTGGGGACACTGCTCTCCCTGCCAACAGCATTTCAGGTGTCAAAAGAGGGATTCAGCTTTCAACTCGTGGTAATTTTCACGACGTGTGAGACGCAAACTTGGCGTGCTGTTGATGACTGACTATGCATCACAGAAGCTGACGCTGAAGCCATTTGGTATGCTGTCAGCCTGTGGCATGTACCTTTGCAAAGTTGGGTCTGGTTCATCCCGCTTCCACAGATCCCCATCTTCAGTCATCAGGAACTCATCAATGCCGTACTCGACGGTGCCAATTAAGCCAGCGCTCTTGTCCAGCTCATCAAACATACCGCGAATCAGCCATGAAGTTGTTGTCTTGCCTGTGCTGCCTGCACAAATTGTTGTGTCTGATCAGCAACCCTAAGTTGCTTGTTGCATGTTTGCATTGCATCCCAGTAAGTCCAGACGCACTGCTTGAGAGAACTTGCAATTGGACCAGACAACACTTGACCGCTGTGCACCATCAACCAAACAAATGTGCTTCCAAATGCAAACGTTCATCACATCAAATTGACCTGTCACGCAATCTTGCTCTATGTCTCATGCAACTGAGTGGCCAGCCTGTCTCATGCAAAAAAGGGGCTTGCCTGTGACACCAACAACAGTCATCTTGGTTGAGGGATTGTCATAGAAGGCAATGGCCAAGCGCTGCTGGGCATCCAGACAATCTGGCAGCAGCATCACAGGTACCTCCAAGTCCTCTTCTGCTTCAAAAACATCTCCTGCAATGACTGCAGAGGCCCCTCGTTGCAGAGCTTCATGAACACATCCCCACACGTCTTCATCTGGCTTTGTGATATGAGTATACAGGTCACCAGCCTGGACCTATGCAACACAAGTGTAGTATGTTCAGTGTAGGCTGGCAAAGGGCTATGTAGCATGTCATTTGCAGGTGAGCCTTTTGTTGCTATGTATGCTTGACATGCAGACAGGATAGCGGGCATGCAGCATGTTTGCCTTGACCAGCCGCGCGCTGGCAGTATGGCTCACAAATGCAAAGACCCAAGCATTTCGCTCAGAACTGTTTGAGAACTAATGTGATGTCTGGCGACATATGATGCTGGCATTCACTATTGCTTTGCAGCTGATACTAATGCAGCACCTTTTGGGGTCTATTCTGAAGGCCTGTTATAGCCACCTCCAATTCATCTTCACCAAAGTCTTCAGGCAAACTGATGTCAGCCAGTTCTAGCAGACTAGCCAGTGTGTAACTGCGCAACAATACAGGCAGGTTGTATCTGCTGGCCAAAGAATGAATCAAGCTATAGGCTACAAAAGGCTACCGCAAATGCAAGCATCAGTTGCTCAAAGCGCAACTAGAAGCTACCTTCTGGATGGTCTCTCTGGGTACGATGCATCAGGATCTTCTTCCTCATCCTGAAGCATACACACTGCACATGTTTGCAAGGATCATGCAATACGCTAGACATTGACCAACAGGAGTTGCTAATTTGATGCTACATGGCGCTGATTATGTTGAGCATGTAGCTGACATGCAGGTTCTGAAGAGTAAGATTAATAACTAGCATTCACCTGAGGTTCAGTATCTTGAACAACAATTGAAGTGGATGTTTTGTCTAGCTCGCTATACCAGTCTGCAAACCACAGGTCTGTCAGGCTGTTCCAAACTTCAGCACTCAAGCAACAGTTACCAAGCTCACTGCATATGCTAACCTTGCGATCCAGCTGAGTCCTGATCAAAGCTGCCTTGAGATATGATTGCATCCAAATCAACATCTGTCAGGTCAGCAGTAGGAGCAGTTTTTGCAGCGAGGCTCTGCATGTCAACCTGCAAATAAAACTGTCTGACCCCAAAAGCTGTCAAATTTGAGAGATAGGCATTCATCAGTGGGATGTCTTTTGGTATTCATCAGTAAATATCCTTCAGAGGCAACTTACTGGATTGGTTTCAATGTCAGTACTGTTGTCGAGCGCAGTGTCGGACTGCTCGACTGCATGTGAACGTGTGCATCTACGTTGTCGCTTACGCGGTCTGTGAACATGTTCTTGTTTCCTCGCCTGGGACTGGGAGGCATAGCTGCATGTGCAACAGCTACTGGACGTTGCCGCTGCACGGGAGCGCAAGCTGTTTCTAGGAAAGTGAGGACGGGGAGGAAGTGCAGGCAAGCCAATTGCACGACACCACGCCGACTGCGCGAGCATCAGGACACTAAGCGGGGCTCATTCCATCCAGTCAGAATGTAATGCACGCTGTAATGCACGATCTCACTTGCACAAGATCACCGCCAGAGTAAATATAGAGTCGCACAAATTCTTTCAACCCTACCGTGTGCGCGTCATTGAACGCTGCGCGTGAATGTGAGAGCGATTACAGCTGCGATTACAGTGCTTTTTGCAAGATCACCGACACGTTTGTCGTGAACCACCTTGCGCTTAGACTAAGTGACTTTGTCTCGGACGCCTCACCCTTATGATGATCTGAGGATCAAAATCTTGCCTGCCTTTCTCAAAAATCGTCAATGGCCGCACGAAAGAAACTTGCCCACCGCCTACTTGGCTTTTGCGTTCGGCACGCCAAAGCGCTGAGCATTGCATTGTACGTAACAGCTCTTGCTGTCTTTTTTTCTTTGCCATTAGCTGCGAAAAGAAACTATCTGGACGAAAATGCACTGCTGGCGGGGTTTTCCCACTCACAGATCAGGTCAGCTGTAGCACAGTAAAACTGACAAGTGAGTCAAACTTTGTATCAGTCACTTTGGTGTTGATACTATAGTAGTGCAGATACTCGTCAGGGCTGTCATCGATACAAGATGTCTTTCGATCCTTGGCGGCCACACACCAGCCCCAGCAATCTGCGGAAGCTATGTTGCAACACATGCAAATTCAGCACTGGTGGAGTCAATTTCACACGTTGCAGTGCAATGCCAGCACACTACACGGTATTTTGAGAGCCCCGCATGGTGACGGCAAGGAAGCAATCCTTCTTGCAACTCCAGTGAGTGGTGTGTATGCCTCAATACTTGGCAAGCTACTTGATGTGTTTGCTGCAATAAACGCATTACAGCAGCTGTTTGTGTAATAAAACAAGGTTACCAATCTGCTTGTGCTCAAAATTCGATTCTCCTTACCAGTGTGCTACACTGCAGGGAATCTGGCCGCAGATTGCACAGCAATCCAAGTGGCCGTAGCTGTACTGCAATTTTTGCAACATGTACCTTGGCTGGCCAAAGATATAGTTTGGATTGTCCCTGATGTGTCATGTGGCGCTTTGCAAGTGACAAGGGTGAGAAGTGCTGTTTGAGATCACAGTGCTTGCAAGCTCCTAATCTGCATGCTTCTTCCTTGATTGGGGCTTGGACATGCATGCATGTCTTTCAGGAACAATAGTCGTGACAACAAAGGGTTGATCATTGTCTAAAGCTGCAGTTTCACTGAGTCGAGCAGCTGTTTTGGCCATGTGCATGGCAGTTGTCTAGTTTGGTTCACAACAAAGGTAGTGATGTCAACACACCCAGCTATGTTGCTGTACTCAAAATGACAAGAGCATTGCTGTTCTGAATGCAATCATGCAATTTTGCAGGAATGGCTAAATGCCTACCATGGAGCTCAAAGCCATTTTGGGCAGTCAGGGCTGCTCCAACAGGCATTGATATTACAAATGAGCAACAACACATTCAACACTCTGCATGTTGACACAACAGGATGGAATGGCCAGCTTTCCATGTTGGATCTCTACTACTTGGTCAAGCGGCTGACTGAAAATGGTCCTGCACTCACTCTGTCTCAGGTAGCAAACATTGCAATGATGTTGAATACACATGCCTTCATCAGGCTGCTCAACTTTTCCCAGGAGCAATTTGATTTGCACTTTGCACTTTGCTTGCAGGATGTAAAGGTGCCATTTTTGCAGCATATGTCAAAAAGTCTGCAAGCCTACTGGAAAATCATGTGGCCAGTTCTGTGCTTCAGCTCGCAACAAGCTATAGCTCTACCAAATGGAGTACATGCCGAGTTTGCAAAGTATGGCATTGATGCCATCACCATCAGGACAGACATGCACTCACATGAGGTATACAAAGAATTGTTTTTGTTCACCTGTGCAAAAGTCTGCGGCGTCAATGTGACTGCACCAACCAATCAATGCACATGTTGTTATCTGAAGCTGACTGGCTTGTCCAAAATGATATGATGTGTGCCTTGTCGAGTACTGCTCTGTTGTATAGGTTGCTTGGTCATACGGGCTGGAGGATGGCATCATCAAATTAGCTGTGCTACTAGAACTCACAATGCGTAGCCTCAACAATCTCCTGGAGCAGTTCCATCACTCAACAACATTCTACGTGTTGATATCTCCAGATTGGCATGTGCCATTCCAAGCACACATTGTGCCCCCAATACTTTTGATAGTCGTTCTTGTCTTACAGGTAAGAGCTGTGTGTCCCACAGTTCATGTCAAGCTGGATAAGTAACAGCCAGGCCAATGAAAGGAGTGATGTATAGCTTGTCTCTTCAATGCATCGATGCCAAGCCAGAGCTCAGGTTCTCCAATATTTTTGCAATCAACTTTTACGTCAACCATTTACGTTGTACTGCAGGCAGCCGACTCAGCTTCTGAAGTGACATCTCGCCACTTTGCTTCAAATGCAAATGATTTGAGATGCGACCTGTACAGAGCTTGTTCACAAGCCATGAAGCACTCTTGTTGCATCCACGTGACATGCAATATGGTCAAATGGGCACTGTGTGCAATGGTGAACAGACTGCAAAGTATGTCAAGCTACGAGGAGTTCCCAAGGCATGAGAAAAGACCGTATCTGTACCACCTGCTGTTGGCTTTGCCTGTCTGTCTGGCAGTTCTGATTGTTGCGCAACTGTGTAGTAAAGTGTTTAGACTAAGTGGAGAAGCAAATGTACAGCTTCACAACCGTTATATGAGGACCATTGCACTGGGCATTGCTGCAGCGCAAGCTTCATCTTTGCTGTGTGTGGATTGGGCAACAACCTTTTATGTCTTACTGCTGGTAGTGCCTTTGCTGGGTGGAAAGTGGGATAATCAACAGAATAGGGTGCAGCATCTGTTGCAATGCTGCATGGTTCTCATCTTTGCAATGCTGATTTTTCTCCCATGTATCTTGTTTGTCAGCAGCGATGCTTTTACACCATTGTTCCAGAGTTTTCAGACTTCTTTGACTTTTCTGCCATACAGCCTTCGTCTGATCATCACAAGCTGGGACACCTCTTGTTTGAGCGCTATGTTGACACTGGCTGCTCCTGCATACCTATGTACTTTTGTGTAGCACAATGTCATTCAATTGCGTTGCATGCAATATTGACTCGTGTGCTACATCATTTATATCTGAGGTGTGTCAGACAGTGAATCTGACTGAACAAAGACTATGCTGTGCAAATACATGGGATGTTACACTCTATGCAAGCAAAGCAATACTCTTGCAAGCAGGGAGACAGCCCACTTGTGCTGTACCAATGGTTCATGCCTCGAATCACAGATGCCACATAATGTCATGTCACATGCACCCAGGTCACCATACAACCTGCCCATGGACCATGCTCAAGTGCTCAGTTGAAGCTCATACTTCACACAACAAGCAACGTGATGATTGCTGATGATGGGCTGTGAAACAGAGTACAAAACAATAAAACAGGCACCCCAAAATGTGTCATGTCATCAAAAAAAATTTACCCTACATTACACCAAAAGGTGCCGCTGAGAGCTGTCAAGTTTTGTCCAAATGGCATCACTGTTCATTGTGCATCCATAGGATCCAGAAATAAGTAAAAATATGATGCCAACAAGCATCTCAGCAGGGCAATGCAGCTTGCCTGTTTCAAATCAACTGACCCAAGTCAGGCACCACAAGTCCAGCTCAACATCAGCAGTAGATTGCAGATCCAGCTCTATGTCACAGTCCTTCATGCCGCGTGGAGGACAGTGACATGCGAGCACCAGTCATGCAAATCTGACAGCGCTGCTGCTCGTCACAGTCTGACACAATGACATGCCTGCAACGTGGGGCTGTGCTCAAGCTGAGCTCTGCTGCACCAGCAAGTGCATCTGACCGGATCTGCAGCCTTGCTGTCCTCCAAAGCTGCATGCTGTTCACTGCATTCTGAGCAAGCCTGGGGTGGAACTGCATGTCATACCACTTGCGTCATTGCTGCTTGCTGTGACCCATCACCATCGTAGCTCCCTGATTTGATGGACCAGCTGCAGCAGTATTGGACGCTCTCTCACAACAAACATTTTTTGGATTCATGGTGACACCTTTGTGCAAGACCAGGCCATTTCTGCCAATACAAGGTCAACGCTGCACCAGCAAAGCCCCTACCATGCATGTCCATGAAAACATCTGAGCAGCTTTGGCTGATCAGCAAGTGGTGGTCAAGTAGAGCCTTGCGTGGCTCTCCTGGGTAGGTGTACAGCAGCTCAGCTGGCTCTGCCGGCAGATCAAACTCTATGGAAGCCCGACCCGCCTTGCATGCATTCTTGTGGTGAGGCAGCTGGATGCGCATGAGCAAGGGCGACGTGGTGATGTTGTACAGCATGTTGCCCTCACAACCAGGCAGCTTGCAGTCAGGATGCAGGCAAGGCCCCTGGTAACTGGGAGCAACCAAGCCTCTGATGCATGACAATCTGATAGGAGGCAGGTGTGAACATGTCATGCTGGCCAAGGCTGCATCATGCAGCTGTCTGCTGGTCTGAACGGTGACACCTTCTTGCTGCAGGTCCAGCTCAGCATGTTTCCATGCTGTGTCAATGATGTGCACCAGCTCTGGAGCAGAGATCCACTTGCCAGCTGCAAGCAGACTGGCAGGGTCCTTGTGACGCCGAGGAAGTTGATCTGCCACCTGCAGTAGCCACAAAGGTACCATCAGCACTGACTGCAGTGTGATAGCTTCAGTAAGTTGCTGTTTTCTGCTGCAGAGCACATGTGAGTCACTTGCTGTTATTAATTGCCAAATTAATTGATAGGCACTGACTGTGTCACAGCATGCATGCACAGTGGTGCAGGCTTTTACATGGTCAACTTCCTAAATACAATGACAAGCTTATGCTGTATGTTGGATGACTGTGACTGCAGCTTCTAGTAAGATACACACAGTGAATTGTGCCACTGCAACACAGTATGCCACACACACACACACATGTCAGCCCTTGAAGCACGACAAACGAGGACACACAAAACAGCAGCAGCAGCAGCTGTTCATTCAGTGTTTGCAGCCACTGCAGACCCTCCAGCACACTGGGATGCTTCCCTCGGGGGTAGCACGACAGAGTTTCTCATTGTACAAGCACAGCCCCACTGCAAGTGACTGAAAAACTGTTGTTGTGCATACAGTGTCATCAAGCTTTCAGCACAGCCTTTGTACGATGACCCAAGTTGGCATTGTTGACACTAAGCAGGAATGCAATACAAGACTTCTTTTTATTCTCACCTTGATCAGGCATGCTAGCCACTCCAGGAATAAGTGTGGATGCTGTTTGACGAAGATGACCACCTACAGCAAACATTAAGCCTGAGACCATCACATTTTCATGTGGCTGCATCAGCATCAGTAATGCAACATAACACATATCTATTGCACAGCTGCAAACAATGACAAGCACTACTCAGTATTCTGCCTGACACCATTAGTGTAAGCATCAGAGTATGCTTCAGCCAGAATGCAGGGAACGCAGCCTGATGAATCTCGCCTGATTCAGGGGCACAAGTACTCAGAAGAGGGGTGGATGCTGCTTGACAAAGACGATCACCTGCAGCACCACTTGAGGCCTGAGATCAACTTATCTTCATAAAGGTGCATTAGCAATGCAACATAGCACAGATCTCCTGCAAACTTTTACAAACATTGTTCAGTATTCTGCCCAACACGATCAGTGCAGGCAGCAGAGTATGCTTCAGCAACAATGCAGAAGATGCAGCCTGGTGTTCTCACCTAATTCAGGGGTGCAGATACTCAGAGGAACGATGGATGCTGCTCTGCGATGTTGATGACCTGCAAAGCTGCAACAGAAATGCATTGACTTGACCAGCTATGGGGTAGCGTTGCCATCATGATAGACTTGCAAGCCAAATGCATATGCAGAGCTAGCCTACCATCCACTTCTAGCACTTCAGGCTGCACAGTACACTATAGGCAATACTGCAAAGGCAACAAAGCTGCAGGGTGTGAACATAACATCAAGGTAAATATGACAATAATTTGCAAGCTGCATGCTGGGCAGCAGGATCTGAGAAGAAGACTGTTATGACATGCAACTTGTGCAGTGTGTGCTGCAGCATTGACGCTTGAAAGCCAGCTGCTCCTGCAATGACATTGCTTTCAGCAGACCATCTGAAGTCTGCACCATCTGCTGTTTTTCAGCCAGATTTGTGCAGAAGCTGTATGCAGTAGCTCAGGCAGTCGACAAACCCTTACATGTCCACATGCAGCCCAGGGGATGTACAGGAGGCTTGTCACTTGTAGGAGGGACTGGCCTGCTGCACAGGAGCCTTGGCATCAATAGTCATCATTAAGCCTGCAGCATTTGACAGCCAACACATTCAGGCTTCCTGCGTTGCATTGATATGATGCCCTTGCAACAGAGAGTGAGGTACACAGGATGTAAAAGCAAGTCGATAGCATGCAGACCTGCTTTGTCTTGCATGTCTTCAATATGCACTGCTATTGTGTGCTGTACTCAACTGCACTAGGCTCATAGTGTCTTTTGCAGCAGGGCAGGGCAGCCTGACAGGGCTGTTGCTGTCTGCCCTGCCGTTGCAATATGCAATCAGTGTGTGCTTGGTTCTGTCAGTAGAGACACCATACATTTCAACAGCTTGCAGTGCTGTGACTTGCTGGACCCAGGACACGCAATGCACACAGGACATGCAATGCAGCAAGGAATATATGATTGATTACTCACCCAAGATAGCTGTCGAGCCCTCTCTGATAGTCCTTGAAGCCCTAGAGTGGTAAACACACCTTGTGAAACCTGTAGAACACCATGTAAGGTTTAAATATGTTGTCAGGGCTGATTTAGATGCCATTGCATTGGCATATGATGACAGCAGGGCAGGGCAGTCTAACAGGGCTGTTGTCTGCCCTGCCTTGACGGTACCTGAGTTTGTCAAGAGGCTTACCATACATTTTGTGAGCTTGCAGTGCTGTGACATGCTGCATGTACATGCAGTGATACTGTGGTGTTATTTTGGCACATGATGATAGCAGGGCAGAGTCCAGACCTGGAAGGGCTGTTGCTGTCTGCCCTGCCTTGGCGGT
>JAABUP010002089.1_pt1 | contig 40136 bp, 62 predicted proteins | sample 5559201 | NCBI WGS metagenome assembly JAABUP01 (sample SAMN10711887, study PRJNA513373) | rock metagenome | isolation source: Antarctica rocks | place: Antarctica | reverse complement strand
TGGCTGGAATAACTCGAGGACACGCGTGGGTGTAGCCGAGTTAAGTGCCGGTCGAGTAGCGTGGGCTAGAAATGCAGAGGCTATGAGTAGGCTAGGTAACGACAGTGACTTTTAGTGACTTTTACATTCTCGAATCGCTGGTTCTCCCCGACTCTCAAGTCCCTCCCTTTTATACACCGTCTTCCAGGCCTATCTTCGGTGATGGCGGTGATGTTCGGGTGTTCGGCGATATTATGGCGGTGTTATGGCGGTGTTCGGCGATGTCATGGCGGGACCTGGATGACGCCCTGAAGGACGAGCTCTACCGCATCCGTGGGAGGGGCCCTCCGCCGGATGACCCTCCGAGCTTCAATTCACGATCGTGACAGTCTCCCGAACTCAGCTCTTGAGCAACAAGATAGCTCGACCGCGAGTCGCCACTGCGATGACCCCGGCCATCTTCAGTGTCGTTGCTGGTGGGTCCGCTTGATCTGCTGTCGGCCAAAACTAAAAGAGATAACGTTAGATTGTGAGCTCGATCGGGCCGAAGGCCGACTGGCATCATGACTCAAGCGCTCTGCGCCTTTTATATGCTCTCGATCGGTATCCTCACGATCAAGTATGGCAAGACAACTTATACTCCGGGCATCTACGCCAACGTCGTTTGCGTAAGTTCTTCCAACAAACGCGTGATCGTCATCGTTGATGATTTGTAGATCTTCCTCGCTCGTGAGCTCCCATACCAACTGATTGACGATCACTGAGTCCCGCTATCAGTTACAGTATCGGATGAACTCCTCTGCTCTTCTTGTACCCTCCCGGAGGTCTAAAACTACTCTCTTCGAGCGAACGGCATGGCGAGTTTTTGCGTTCGACCTATGAGCATCCGCTGAGTAGGAATCAGACTCTTGCGGAATTCGTGAACAATGGCGTGGCGTGAGCATTACGATCCGAAGACTGAACCTTCAGCTCATTTGCGGTTGAAGACTCTTCATGCCCATCGGATTGTGAGTACCCATGAGCTTTTACCTTTCACCGTCTGGTAGAGTCCCTGAGAAGCTATACTTCATCGACGTCGGTTGGGACGTTGTTATCCTGGGATAATGGTGAATGTCACATTCGGCGTCATTCTCCTGAGCCGCGGCGTATCAAGTCGATAGATTGTATTTTGGGTGGGGACAAAGGGTAAGACACTCGAGGAGATCGACGAGATCTTCGAGGGATCCAAGCGCAGCGATGTTCCCGATGTTGCAGAGGTCCAAGCTGGAAGAGTGACGGGTCTCGTGCAGCAGTTACAGCACGCAGATGAGGTCGAGGCAGTGGTCGCGTCAGCTTCCGTCTATGAAAAGCGATTTTTGAATCAGGAGGATGAGATGAAGCCGGCAAGGTTCGAGAGAATTCCCAGAACTTTATTGGCGACTATGTCGTTTTCGGATAGATATTTTGGCTGTTATAGCTTGACATGTCAGATTCGCTGCTTGGCAGGACACCAAAGCTTTTGGTAGTGATATTCACAGACGGCAAGCGAGGTTGGTGACGGCCCCGGATGCAAAAGAGATAGCATCGAGTGAGGTCTCTCGGCCCCTTGTTGCTGATATGACATATTACCCATACATGCAGAGATCCAAGTGGGCGACCGCATTCACGAAGCGTAGCGGTTGTCTGTAGATGTCATGAGCCTATTACTTGGTGCTTGCACTGGGATTGATAAAGCTTCTTCCACACCCCCAGTTCTCGTGGGCTCGTAGAGGTATGTCATCGCCATCCCAGGGTTCTTTGAAAACCGATGCATCAGCGACCCATGTCCAGAAGGCATGCACTCAATGGCTGAGGCAAAAACCGTAGCGCAGATGATGCAGACTACTCACTCGAGGAATATACCTCCGCCTCACTGCATGGTCCTCCTCATCATCTTCCTCATTCGGCTTGAGCATAGCGACCAGCTCGGTCGCAAGGACATAGTATATCCAAGCCGCTAAACTGACCACCGCGGCGGTACGATGGACTGTGAGTTGACGACATCAGTACACGCGCTTGAGGGGATCAGAGCGCACGTACAGAGGCCAAGAATGATGATGCCGCTCACAATCTTGAGGTTTCCGAGCCGCTTCGCCCACCTGTGATGCCAATCAATACCGCAACATAAAGACATCGGTCGAAATAAGGCGTGATCGTCCATACATTTTCCTCGTATCGTCGTATTCTTCCATCGCCTTTTTGGCCTTCTTTTGCCTTTCCTCGTCCTGGTCTTCCATTTCTAGGCGAAGCTTTTCTCTCGCTTCGGGCGTCTCTTTCTGTTTGAAGTGGCCACTGCAGGACTGATAAGCTTCACCAGCGTACTTCAATCCAAACGTACACATGGGCGCTGTTGCCTGCTTCCCACCACAGCTCCCCTTTGAGACTGCTACCACCAGCTTTGCCAAGAGGAAAGGGGAACAATCGGGGTTTGCCGTCACGGGTAGTCATGAATTGGGATGGATGCGAAGAGACGTTCTCCTGTAGTCGGGTTTCAAACACCATCAGCATCTCCCGAACGCTGATCAAGGCGGAGTATACTGACCCATGCGTTCGGCTGCTTCCGGAACTTCGTCCTGGCCTTGACATCGTGTTCTAGCTTAATCTCTTCGTTCTGCTTCAAGGTATTGGCTTGATAAGCTCCGATCTGAGAGGAGACTATTTGATGTAGGACTATTCCTCTAAAACCGTGTGAGCGTCGTCTGTGGGATTTCCCCGGGATGGACCTACACTACAAGGAGTACCATCGCTCTTTTCCACATTCCCGCAATCACGCGCATCTCAGGTGGTAGATCGATCTGGGACGCGACAAGAGCCAAAGACGCAAACAAGAGAACCAGAAGATGAAACGGAGTGAATGTGCTATCATTGTGCATCAGCGGGAGATCCCAAGTCGTCCCAGTCAAAGAACTCACAGTCCATGCGGTCCTGACAGAGGATTATTGATGTAACTCATTTTGGCACGCCGATGAGAACGGGAAATATTATCAAAAATCACATCCGAAAGTCAGAGGTCTCCCTTGAAATCACCTCTTGCGATGAGACCCCATGGGCATGCGAAACACAGTCGAGTTCAAAGGAAAGGTTGAGTCACCGACCAAAACAAGGTGGGGGGGGAGTATGCATAGGCGGGGGAAAATTTCATCAGGTCGAAGCAGTCCGTCAGCTCAGTCCAGAAAGACAGGCTGTTAGTCAACCAAGTTAGCGTTTACATAGATAGAAAGTACGGGATTCGGCAGCAGAATCGTTGAGTGGTGATAGCCCTGCAGCCGAGTGTCGGAGTATGACGTGTAGGCCCCCTGTCATTGAGCTCGTCCCTGCTTCTTCACGTCCAAATCGCTCGGATCTCGAACTCCTTGGCGGGTGCTGACATCCCGTTGAATCGATCGCCGCGCGAAGACGTCATGTCAACTTTGAATCCAGCTCACGTTCGTCCACTTCCTCACACCTCGAATTCCGGCGCAACCACCTTACCGTCCGCTCTCGCAACCGGCTCGTCATCAAAACCGCGTAGGACTGTTCGACTTTTCTCACAGCTTCCTAGGGATGATAGCTCCAGCTCTGATGAGGAAGGTATAGGGGTCGGACCATCAGAGGACAAGGGTACCGGACAGGACTCAATCAGTGCATTCAGCCCTTCGTGCTAGACATAATCCCCTGCTCATGCTCGGACTAGTTGCACCTCCTTCCCAGACTCGTCAGTCGTCTTACCCTGGAGCAACGACTTCTACGACTTCTCGGATCTCCGCAATCGTTTCCTCCTCCCTCTCCCCGGTTCCCAAGCTGTCACGAGCTGTAACGACCAATTCTGCTCCGCCCAGCTCACAGTTCGCGACATATCCCGCCGGCTCCATCATCTTGTCAGCGTCATCTGCTCAGGCTCCTCCTCCAGCAGTCGATACCAATGGCTACGATGAATGGCGGAAAAAGTATGGACCGCGGCGATCCATCAGCTCGCGGATGGAGGCAGGCTCGACATCGTTTGGCAAGGGGAATGCTTCAAGAGATCATGGAGGATCTCTTGGCAACATCCACGGGCGAAATGCTATGGATCACAACGATCCGGACTCCTACTACTTCAATACCACCAAACGCCTACATCACCTTGACGATCTGGGTTCCGATGAGGACGAGGGCGATGCTCGCAGTCCCCCAAAGAAGGCGGACCTTCCTCTGCCTCCCAATGGAATCAATGGTGGCCCAGACGGCATTCGAAGACCGGGTTCCGCCGGACGGCAAAACAGTCACGATCTATTGCCTGCTATCAACGGTATCAACAATCGTCAAGGAGAAGCGAATCCCGCTGCGCCGGACACCGCGGAAGGGAAAGAACGGCTCGAATGGCAGAGCATGTTAAAGTCTGTCCTCGCCGGTGACATATTGCAAACCGAAAGTTCGAGAATTGGTGAGGACCGGGGAGAGGAGCGGTTCCGTCGGGAACTGGGGCAGAGCCTATGGTGGCAGATCAGAGCGAAGATGCGGGGACGATCCGAAGAGGAAGAGAAGAGAAGAGTCGAAGAGAGACGGGGCAGGGTTGTCGATGCGGTGTTGGAGGAAGTCGAGAGCTTTGTGGTGAGGAAGAGTCCCGGACCAGCTGGAGTCGGGCGGAGGCTATCAACGGAAGGTGGGGAGGAGTTGCAGGCAGAGGTCGTTCCGCTCGACGAAACCTCCGAAGGCAGATTCAGCGAGATCGCCGCGCTGGATCAAGTCACCTACATCCTTCAGCGGCTCAGTGTGGTCGAAGCCTTGTATCCTCATTACGCGGCCCTTCGGAATGCCAAACCGTTGTACAATTCGGTATCCTTCCGAGCTCGAGTGGACGCACTCACCGCATGGTCCACTGTCGTCACGTCCCTCCAAGCGCAACTTCAGATTCTACGGAAGTGGACTGGATCGGATGATCTCGATATCACCCGTCCGAATACGACAAAAGAGAAAGCCTTGGTGGGGAAGAGTCGGTATCATCCTCTTGACAACAAGGCTCAGGCACAAAACACGATTGATCAGGCGGCCGACGACTCCACCTTCCTGGAACGTATCATGAAGGAGGACAACCTTCAGCGGACTTTCAGGAAGAGAGCCCTCATCGACCTCGTCGCTTTGGTCTGGAACGCGAGGGAGACTGTCGTTTCTCACTTGCCTCTTTTCCAGGAGTTGCAGCTTCCCGACTTCAGGTACGAACTGGTTCGGCTGATCGGCTTCCCGGGTCGCCTGGTCATCGAAGCTCTCAAAGTCCGCCTCGATGCGGCGGCTAAACTTCTCGACCCGAATCCAATGGTCATTAATGACATGGTCGACAATTTCCGTCTTGGTATCAGCATCGCCGTTTTGATTAAAAAGCAGTACGAAGACATGATTGAGCCTGATACTGCGAAACATTGGGCCATCCCTCCATGTCTGCCGGCGGACTTTGACGCGGTCATGCTGGACGGCTTGCGGACTTTCTTCAAGCTCCTTCATTGGAAGCTGAAGAGCGGTAGCCGGACCATCTATTTCCGCGAGACCGAGGTGCTGGAAGCCGAATGGGAGTTCCTTTACGAGACCGCAGAGGCGGTCTCAGGCGGAGACATAGTGGTTGCTGAACATTTCTGGTGAGCATGCCGCCTCGAGGACAACTCATGCTGACTGGAGCAGCTCTCTCGCAACTAAGCTCATGGTTCGCGTCTGCAACTACTTCGATTCCCAGCTTCATGTTCCGATGCCGGTCGATGCCAGCCCCACGGCTGTCAATAAAGCCGTTGCTGTGCTTCGGAAGGTTCGGTCACATCCAGACGGTCTCGGGGATCGAAGGCCTATGTCAGCTGAAGAAATGTTGGTCTGGTATGGCAAGATTCTAGATGCGGTACGAATGCGGTACCGCAAGTTGCAACGATTTGCCAGGTGAGTACTGCTACGTCTTCTTTGCTAAGATGCCAGACGCCTTACGCAGCGGTTCGACAACTCCGCGGAGTATGCTCTGGAAGACCAAGATTTGGACCTCTTCATTCAGCAGCTCCAGGAGTCTGGGCACTTCCTCGTCTACACACATGTCTTCGAGGAGCGAGGCACCTACATCATGGCCGACGGGTCCTTGTGGAACGATCCCGGGTCTGTGAAGCAACTCCTACAGCGTGCCTTCTCGGTGTCCGTTCCCAACATTCAGTCTCAATCCCGTCAACGACCTCAGACCGAGCAGGAGCCAGTGCATTACGAAGCCCTCCCTGAGCTGCAAGCAGGGGACAACGCTTGGGAGAGGTCAGACACTGAAGAGGATAGCGGAGCATATCTCCTCCTTCTCTCTCCTCGACAGAATTTCGCCTGGACCGGCGCTGTCATGACCCTCGACCTGACCTATATCGACTTCGCGCTGGACGATAATTGCGTTCGGCTCATAGCCGATGGTCCGACAGTGCAGCTAGGGATCTGCAAGCGGCTCTTTGCGGATGCACTTGTGGACCCGGACACCGATGAGCCAGTCCTCGCACTGGAATGCCTAGTCGAGCAGCAAGCACACTTGCCGCGGGTGCAGCGAGAGCTAAGGAAGATCGAACGATCGAACTACCGACTCAGCGAATCTTTCATCGAGTCGGCGGCACATGTCCGGGCTGCTCTTCAAGGATCGCCGGGCACGCAGGATATGACTGAAAACTGGTTCAACTTTGCGTCGGAACATGGAAAACGAGCCAGACTGCATATCGATCCGGCCTTGCAAGCGCGATTCAGCCGGCTGTTGATGCGGCTGGGCATCAGCTGGGTGTCCTTCATATGCGACAGCTGTGACCCGACGGACCGCAAGACTTTTAGATGGACCGTTGCCGCACTCGTATATGTCCTCGACGTCACTGGCGGGAGGAATATCCTCCATCTAGACTCCCAGGAATTCTCCCTCCTGCGAAAAAGCGTTGCCTCCTTGGTATCGCTTCTCATATCTCACTTCGATGTGCTCGGCGCACGATCAAGCATGGAGGCCAAGAGGGAGACGGAACGGCTGCAAGCGATGAGGCGACTGCAAAGGCTGCAAGAGAACTTCGACGACGACTTCGTCCCGCGTACGCCATCTCCTTCGGCCCGGACGAGAACGCCTGTCGACCGGAGCATACGACTCGTGCGTGAAGAAAGACTTCGACTCATTGGCGAGCTCGAGCAAGCTCGGGTTGGCTTCTCGAGCGACCAGCATCTCATCGGCCAAGTCCTGGACGAGCAGGTCTCAGAGGATCGAGCCCTGGTGTTTCTCGCTGCATCCTCGTCTAATATCGCTCTGCGTTGGCAGCAAGGCGCCTTCATCGGTGGCGGCGCGAATGGAAACGTCTACATTGGGTTCAACCTCGATTCTGGCGGCATCATGGCGGTCAAGGAGATCAGGGTGCAAGATCTTAGCAACAGTCCGACACTGTACAAGCAGATCAAGGACGAAAGCGATGTGATGAGCATGCTGAGTCATCCAAACATCGTGGAGTACTATGGCATCGAAGTAAGTCCACGTCCATCCCCCTATAATTTGAAGGTGAATACTGAGTGTGATTGCTCAGGTTCACCGTGACCGTGTCTTCATTTTTCAGGAATACTGCGAAGGTGGAAGTCTGGCAAATCTGCTGGAGCATGGTCGTGTCGAGGATGAGGATGTCGTCATCCTCTATGCGCTGCAGATGCTGCAGGGACTGGTCTATCTCCACTTCAAGGGCATCGAACACAGAGATGTCAAGCCGGAGAGTGAGCCAATCACATCGTGTGAGAGCTGAAGTCAGACATTCTTCTTGGTACGAACTCGACGATCAAATATGTCGACTTCGGAGCTGCTAAGGTCATCGCGAAGGGGAACAGAACCATGGCAAAGACTCGCGCCATCAAGACGAAAGCTGCGGGAGGGGATGGAGCGGGTGTCATGAACTCGCTGGCGGGGACTCCAATGTACGCCCGACTTTCTTCGTCCAACGATCTGCGCTCAAATGTGCAGGTACATGGCTCCCGAAGTCATTCGCGCTTCCGAGAAGGCCGGACAATTGGGTTCGGCGGACATCTGGAGTATGGGATGTGTACTGCTGGAGATCTCGACCGGGTGAGTAGCATATTGAGGCGATACGTCGGTGCTGATGATGTCTTCAGGCGGAAACCTTGGAGCAACCTTGACAACGAGTGGGCGATCATGTTCCACATCGGCATCGCCACCCAACATCCACCTCTTCCGGAGCCCGGTCAATTGTCCGAATCCGGAATCGAATTCATCCAGCTGTGTCTGACACTGGATCCGTCCGAACGGCCTACCGCTGCAGAGCTTATCTATCATCCCTGGCTAGCACCGATGCTCCAGCAGGTGGTGAGCGGCATCGCTGGTAGATCCGCTGACCTGTAGACCGAACACGCGCAGGAGAACGCCTTACCTGGCGGACCCAGGACTTCCTCTACTCTCGTCGACTCGTACGATCAAACTGCATACGCCAATTCACTCGCAGACATCGCAAAGCAAGACCAAAACGAGCAGGGCGGCGATCCATCTTCCCTCCCGGGCTAGAACGCGGGCTCAAACACATCATCCTTCTCATGATGGTTTTGTCGCAATCTGGGCGCTGTGATCTGTGTCTACCTGATGTATCTCATTGCAACCTTTTCTTCGGGTCTCCAAAGTTCCGGGGTGTCTACTGATGTCTTCGAGCTAGGCTATTGATACTTAGACCGACGGCTGACTGTTATCGGTCAACCCGCCACCGAGCATTGCTAAATTTATCCGAGGCAGGTTCTTGGAGCCAGGATCCGAACTCAATGCCCCATTGACATTAGTGGATCCAGGAGTTGGGAGAAGGCAAAGCGCGGAGGAAGGCAGGAGTCGACAACGCGTCCATCACATACCAAGGAGCTCGCTGAGGTAGATGCTTTTGGTTCGGATCGAAGCAGAATGTACGGAAAACCAGCCAAGATACCTCATTGCATCCCTTGGCATGAGTTGGCAATATCACCAAATGTAGACCACCGTGCACTACACTGTCTTCTTCGACTGCACCCCCTTCTCCTTCCCCTGCTTCTCCTTTTTCTTCTCCTCTTTCTCTCTATCCTCCTTCTCCTTCTTCTCCTTCTGTACTCTCCTCTTTGCCTCCTCCGCAGCCTCTGCTTTCTCCCTCTGCTCTGCTTCCTTCAGCTCCCGACTCGGATCTTTCGGCTTCTGTCAAACGCAAGACGATCAGCTTTAACCCTGTACCAAGCTAGATTAGCTCGACTTCACTGACCAGGACGTCTCTCGAGAACCATGGTCCTCCCACAGTGACCAACCCGGCTGACCTTCCCACTTCAAAGGCGCCCTTCCAGCCCGGTCTCCACACCGCCACCCATCCCCTAGCCATCTCGAACGCGACGTATACCACCCAATAAGCCAGCCACTGACAGGTGTCCCTCCCCGCTCCTGGATTTCTGCTGATCTCGTATGACAGCGATGGTAAGGTGTCCTGGAGGGGGATGATGAGTGTGACCAGCGCCGAGAGGTGGGGGAGGAGAAACGTCGGTGTGAGGAGGTGTAGGACGAGGAAGATAAAGCCCAGGACGAGTGCGACATTATCTGGATCAGTCTGGAAGGATTTCGCAACGGCATCGATGGGTTTGGCAGAGTAGCCTGCGTGGGAAGTCAGGGACGTTTTTTGGAGAGATCTGTAAGCGGCTTGACGGATCTCGGCGGCGGATCTCGGTCTGCCTCCGGAGCTGGATTTGATTTTGGAGTAGGATGAGGCGGACTCCTTGGAAGAGGAGGTCTCGGAGCTCGAGCTTGAGGACTTGGATGTCATGCTGCGGGTCCAGTGAATAGAATATCGCCCGGGAGAGCGTCAGTCTCGGTTGCGGATCGCCATGGCGTTTCAACTTTGTTTAGCCTCGAAGGGGTCGAGGGGTGTGGGTGAAAGGAGCTTGACTCCAACTCCTTGGTCGACGGGTTGAAAGGATATGGATGTCGCAGACCACTGAATATGCGTGCCGATTCGGTGAGATGTTGCTGACCTAGCTGAACCAATCGTCAGCTTGCAAGATGAGCGAAACATACAGCCCAATCTCGACGCATCTCCTGACTTTCCTGTCATCCCTCTCATCCCTGTTCTCCGACTCGGTAGGTACCCTCATTCTCATTTCAGCAAGACACTCACGTTGATCCGATCAGAGGTCAGAGAGATGCCCTCCTCTCCGCTACCTCGGAGCCAAGGTTCATCGCTCGCCCAAGCTCCTCGCCAACTCATTCCTCATCTTCGGCTTGGCGGTGCTGATACTCGATCCAAACGGTATCGTACCCATCTTGACCGACGTGATTGCGGTCGTCGCCGGTATCTGGGGATCGATGGGCTTCCTCCTGGACTGGGAACCGAGGGAGGACGTGAGGAGGGAGAGGATGAAGAGGTGGCTCGATTATTGGGTGGTCTACGCATCGGTCAGTACGGTAGAGAATGTGGTCGGCCGAGAGAATGTCGTGCGTCTCGTACCGATCTGGAGGGTAGTGAAGGCCGGTGTCGTCGTTTGGACGTTACTCGACGGCGCTGGTCCAGCTGCCAGCGGGATTAGTGAAGAGAAGGACACGAAGAGTGAGGAGATTGTTGAGGAGAAGGACAGGAAGCAACACCCGCTCGTACGCTCATCCCTCTCGAAACCGGCAAAAGCTGATGTGAGCCAGAAGCTCAGAACCAAGTCCACGTCGAGATCGAGGTCAAAGACGGTCGGGAAGCCAGAGCGGCCTGAACCTGCAGGTGGAGTAACCAAGACGCAGGCAAACATGCTCCCTGACGCGCTCGCTCCCGAGATCCTCCCGATCAACGCCGAGATCGCCAGGATGAATGAGACCACCACCCAGGAAGCAAGAGATTCATCCATCCTGGATAGCCCACCTGACAGCTCCCCTTTCACGTTGAGCGCTAAGCTCGATTCGGGAAACAGCCAGAATGATCCAGGGGGAGCGGGGCTGCTTGTTGACCTTCCCGAGACGATCGTGCATCACCACACGCGAAAGGTGCAGCCGCTATCTCACAAGGTGAGGCGGGAAGGTGAGGGGAAGATGAGTATGGAAGAGCTGCTCGAGCGGGTGGATGGTGAGGATGGGTTGGTGGAGATCACGGAAGATGACGTGTCGATGACAATCGAGCGTGGATTCGGGACACAAAGGTGAGGAGGGATCTCGCTTGACCAAAAGAGAGAGACAGTCACGATAGAGTTGGAGGGAGATGAGGAGATGAGAACGCCTGCATTCGATAGAGAGTGTGAAAATGTACGATTGATGAATAGTAAATCTGCCCGAGTTTTGGTGTTCTATAAAATCAATTTGGCCCTGGAATTCTTCTACATTCCGCTTCTCCATTTAACAATCACATCATAACCCCCATGTCGATTTCAAATCGACCTCAGCGGAAAACAAACACTCCACCACGCCACCTCGCTTCACACGTACTCACCCTGTCCTTTCAGCAGCTTCTCCTCAGCCTCCTTTTCTCCCAGCCAGCCCCCAAACGCCTCCGAGCCGCTTTTGTCTTGTCCCGGTCCAACGGTGCTTGCGCGATACCTATCGAATCATCTGAGTCGCTTGTGGAGAGATTCCCCAGCTAAGCGTGATCAAGGAGAGCCTGATGGATCAAGAAGAGCCTGATCCACAATGTCCGCCAGACCCGCCAATGTGATGCCTTCCGAGGTATCCATCCTAAAGACAAGAGCAGCTGCAAAGAAAGCTCTCGGCAAGACAGTGAGCGAGACCGAGACGGTTTGGCCGAAGCCTGAGTTTGTGAGTGCGATGTTCCGGTTGGGGCTGAGTACTGGAGAAGACTGATCGGGAAGGCGATAGGGTCCGGGAACCAAGATCGAATCGGTCGTTGGGGATGGTTTCGTCATACCAGCAGGGTAGGTCGATCAGTCCTCCTTCTCCATACATTCATCCTCATCTTGCTCCACCAATCCCACTTACTCGGCGTTTCAACTCCGTCCCCCTCACGGTCTACCGTGTTTCCTGCATCCCCTTCCCGTGGCCTACGTTGCACCCTCTACGGAAGACCGCTGACTTTGATCAGCGCGATGTTTCCTCTAGGCTGCGCCATCCCTAACCACACCGTACATTCTCTCCGATTTCATCCCACCCCAAAGCTTCGAGATTCTCGACTGACCACCGCGATTTAGGTGCTACAACATGGCGCGTACTTCCCGCCTGGAACGATGGTACGTGCTCCCCGGGTTATCATGATCTAGCTGATCTCCACAGTTCCCAGATGGGGTCTTGGTCCCTATTCACGCGCGGTGAGCCCGGGGACGGAAGAGCAACGACTAATGAGGGCAGGATGGTGTCCGTCCCGGCTATTTCTACCAGGAAACTGAGACCGGATCAAACCGAGGCGCTGTGTACGATCATGTGAATGGATGGGAAGGAGGCTACGTGCTGTGTCCTCACGGTCGATGTGGTACTGTCAGCGGAGATAATCTATTTTTTAACACGGAGAGACCGAACCGGCTCGTCGTCAGATAAAGGCTACATTGCGTACAAGGGGACCGGAGCAGGCGAGAGATTGAGTGATGCGACAATGATGGAAGACAGGATGATGCCACCAATCGACTGTCGTTAGAAACTTCGGACCGGTTCATGCTGCAGGCTGACATTAGAGCTTGAACGTTCCGGGAATCGTTCATGTAACATCAAGAGAATGTATTTCCTATGTCACCAAAAACAAGATGCTGCACGAAACCCACAAGTACAACTAGGCTCCGGAGATGCGCATCATGTTTCTCTTCAGCAGATATCCCTACACATTTGAACTAGACATATCTGATCCTTTCCAGTCAAACGGTGCAAAGGCTCTATCAAGCTTCTCTGAATGTGTCAATGATCTCCTTTGAGAAGTACGCAGCAACAAAGCAGGACAGAAATATGATGTGCTTCGGAAATCCCGTAGCATTGCCCCTCATCCCATTCCCATCATCTGAAATTGAAGGTCAAGAACAGTATGTCGCAAAAAGCAATCGCTGAGGACGGGACAGTTAGCATTGCCATTTGTGACCATAAATACAACGCTTCTGACATACGACCCAAATTCTGATGTATTATTCCTCCAATTTCGAGGTTCAGACAGTGCCCAGCTGTGTGATCAAGATAGCACGCAGAGTATGGGCGCCACTACAACACCCATCTCTCGGGACAGTGCAGATCAATCCCACCTACTTCATCAGCGAGCCACTTGACACCCCGATCATTCTCGTTTCCCTCCACAAAGATGTCGCACTCATTCATAGCCTTCATGAATGGCATCGTCAGGAGATATTCCGATAGGCATCCGAGTTTTGCGGCACCCCCCGATTCAGCATACGATGATTTTGACGAATTCGACCGCCTACTCGACGATCGACTACATCATCGTGGCGAGCCCAAGTTCGCCGTGCATGACTTCAAGTCTATTCCAGCAGAGTGTACGAATGACAAGGTATGACACAAGCTGATCAATGATCAGGAGAGCGCCTACTTCGACGAGAGGATCCGCCCGGCTATGGAACGAAGTTTCCCGGGCGTCAAGCTCAAGAAGTACCCATGCAATAGTGTATAAACTGTGAGGTGTGACTATACGAGAGTGATCGGAAGGCGTAGGCAGGGAGAGATATCCTTGATGCAAAACCGTTTAGGTGACATCCTTCGTAAGGACGATTCAGCCTGCTTGGTGATCATTAGACCAGAGGAACTTCACGGAAATTCCTGTTCAACCAATGATCTTGCCTAAACAGGGCGACCGATGCAAAGGTGCATTTCGAAATCTGATCGGCCAAGCTCAGTTGAGATCAATCTCGTCCATTGCCGTCCCTCCTCCTTCCCCTTCCTCAGCCACGTCTTCATCCACCTCGAATCCTTCCACTGTATGTCCATTGGTCTTAAGTCGCGGCGGCATATGTCGTCGCAATGCCAGTTCTCCAGTCTCTGGCGCCGAGCAGAGTCCCGCCTCGTCCGCTCCGGCGAAGATTGGTGCGGCCTCCTCGACTAGTGCCTCCTCGGTATGCAGTGAGGTCTCGACGGCAGGTTCGACTTCCTCAGCCAGCTTTGGCTCCCTCGGCGCACTTCCCATCGCCTCATGAATCTTCGCAACAGCCTCATCGATAGTCGAGCTTCTCAATTTCTCCTCCACCACGGTCGTTGGCGCGGCGGAGTCAAGATCGTGTACGGTCGAGCGGGACTCAGCAGGAGGACTGATCACCACTGCAGCCGGTTCCCGTTCCGTGGGTGAGGCCAGTGATGTATAATTATCGATGATAATCGGCTCGGATGTGACAGAAGGGGAGATGACGGTATCATCACCGGTCAACTCAGCAGTGGTACCAGGGCTAGTTTCGGTCATTTCAGAAGGCGGTTGGTAGGAAGCGGTACTCGATTCCGGCTGGGAGGGCTGCGATGATGACGTAGCTGCAGCGCAAGCAGCTGGGGCTGATGCAGGGGGAGACGTCGGTGATACGTCGGATGTGAGTGGAAACTTGAATCCTCTGCGAGAGCATACTCAGCCTGAATCCGATCACTGGAAGAGCACTTACCGGTCGAGCTTCCCATCCGCTTGTGGCTTCGGACTTCTCGGGCGTCCCAGCTCCAAGTCGAACGGTGAACTCGCTTCCCGGCCACGGCTTTTGAGAGACCGTCCCGAATGGCTCCTCTCCAGTGATGCAGCCCGTCCTGATTCTCGTCTCTCCATCGAACCGCTCCGTTCCGCACTGGACCCGCTCCCGGTCGTACTCATCCGCGCGATCGTTTCCGGGCTGGGCGAGCGGCGTATCTCTTCCGGTCGTTCGCTGATAGGTGAGGATGGCGCAGACGAGGTGAAGGGAAGTGAGGATCGCTTCAGCGGTTCTGGCCGGCGGAAAGGTGCGGGATCGGGCGTGATGCTCGTGTTCGGGGGAAGAGTGGGTAGGAGGTGATTCGATATAGGCACCAGTCTGAACTATCAGCATGCAGATCCACGAGAGAGAACTTGCTCACTTTCGCTCCCTTGCCACGGCGAGCAGCCAACCGGGACCCACGACCGGCAGATTTGCCCGCACTGCTTCTTGATACCCCTTGTCCACACTTCCTCCTCGGCCCGAGTCATCACCACCGACTATAGGGGTTGAGCAGACGAAATGCGTCGTATCAAATGCGACCGTAGGTGATTCTCTCGCGCCGATATCGGCGAGACAGTTGCGGAGCTGCTCGAGCAGGGGGGCAGGCTGGATCGGACCGAAGTGGATGAGGAGCCCGGTGAGATTGCTGAAACTGTCAGCGCATGGTGCAGTATGGGGTGAGAGCGGGACAGGTGGCTGGGGGGATGGGGAGCAGGAAGACAGCCAGGAAGATGTAGAAGCTCACTCCATGGTATGGGTGCGAACGCGGATGATATTTGACGGGAAGGTACCAGCTGTAGTCTTCCTGCATGATCCATCAGCCTATCGGAGGTAGATCGAGTGTGCGATGACCTGCAGAACCAGCTGAAACGTGTACTCGTCCCCACACTGTAAACCCCCAGTCTTCCACTCCCTCTTCTCCCTCTTCTCCTTCCCCACGCCAACATCACCTCCCACCCTCCCCCATCTCTGACCATTCCTGAACATCTCCAACCCCCTAAACCCAGCGGATCCAAGCTCGATCTTCTCCCACTCCACACACACACTCGTCTGGGTCACATTCCGGATCTTCATTACCGGTGGAGACGGTGCCGTGGTGCCAAACGTCTGGAGAATATTCGCTTGTAGCTCGGAGAACGCGTTTTGAGCGAGTGCTTCGGCCGAGAGGTCACGGGAGACTGTGATTGTGAGGATCGACCCGGGTCCGAGAGGGGGTGTATCTGGAGATGGGGAGGGAAGGAGGAGGGATGGGAATTCGAGAAGGTGAGCGTTGGGGCCGAGGAGGATGGCCTGAAGAGAGATTTCAGCGACTCCGCGGATGATGACCTACCATGCCTGCGTCGAGCTTGCCGAGGGTGAAGGTGACTGTAATCAATCAGCTCAAAGCCCCATGACCGCCTCATCCCGGCTAGCTCAAGCGTCGAGATCTGGAGGCGATAGCTCACATCTTTCCAAATTTGATTGAGTCGGCGGTCGTGTACTGTTCGCTGGTTTGAGAATGGGCCGTTGTGACGAGTACGAACCCGCCGGTGAGACGACATGCGTGGTCGACATCTGAGTGTGACGGTGGTCGGACGAACGAGGCTGATGGTATCAATACGACTGACGCGGCCCAGATTGTAGGCGAGTGCTGCGATCGATTCTACGAGGTTGATTGAACATTGAAGACAACAACGCGTCATCACGTGATCCTGTACTGGCGTAACTTGCTGCAAACTGTTGCATGCTCCATTCCTTTATCCTTTCTTTTCAAACCCAAGTGCTTGTCTGAAACAGGTAACAAAGCGACTGTAGGATAAACTGTCTTTCTCTCATCACTTTAGCAATGAGGTTTGGATTAGATATTGCCAACACTGCTTGCAAGTCATTCCAGATGTCAATGTATGAAAGCTGAACAATCAAGTCTTAAGCGCTTCCCAAACCCTGCCGCTTCCTGGTCACGATGGCTCATCAAGGATTTTGTCACCGCCTCGATCCTTCAATAACGTCTCAGCCCTCCTTGACCAATATTTCCACAATCCCGGATTGTTCCTCAGTCCCACAAACCCCAGGATTGAGTGAAAGAATAGCAAGTTTTGCATTTGCACAACCAATCTTTCAGGAGACATCCATCCACATCCGGCGCATCTGCCATGATCCACTCAAACCTGACATAACCCAGCACCTTACTTCCATCAGTTCATCTCTGAATGCCAATGATGATCCCGCCTCTGACTTCCTTCCCTATGGAGGCAGGAAGAGCAGTGTTTCTTTCACCAGCTCTCACCCTGACCTCATTGGTACAGTTGGCATACCAAAAACACAAGGGAGGGAGCCTTCGATGTCATATGTGGGTGAAGGACCTCTGCAGGTGAGGAGAGTGAGCGCTGGTGGTGGAGAGGATATGGTGAGGGTGAGAGGAGCTAGTCTGCCCTGTATCCCCGAGGTTCAGGGAGAGGGACATCCAGCAGCAATTCCTGCATCTCAGTCTCCTCAAGTCCTGACAATCAGACCTACTATCCCAACAATGAGGCTCAGTGCACCGCCACCCCCAAAGAAACCCATGTACAGACCTGATTCAGTCATCCTCACCCTCACCAAATCACCAAGTCTCACGGCCACATCTGCCACCAACAGCACCTCAACCATGGAATTAGAATCCCTGATGGATGGAGAATCTCCTGGTGGGGTGTTCAGTGCATGGCATGGATTCCCACCCAAAACTGAGACAGAGGACACCACTGGTCAAGGTGATCATTCAAGCATCAAGCAGCCTCTCAGGGAGCGGCAAGAGGGAAGGAGGATCAGCTCTTTGAAGGTGACTCACCTGGCTGAGTCGACTGATGAGGGAATGCAGAGGGAGGAGGGTCCACCAGTCATACCTTTACCTGATGGGCTGGACAGGCAGGAGTCAGGCTTAGGGATCATTATCTAAGTATGTTGTCAGTTCCATGCATTGAGCATGGAGGTGTCAGATCTGTGGCTTACAATTCGGCGTATAACTATAATGTAAGTTGGGGGAGCATTTGTGTCCAGCCCTGCAACCAGAATTGGTCTTGATCACCAGTAGCTTTTCAAAACGATCCTGATGACGTCATATTTTATGTGAGTGAGACATTGCTATCCTATTACCTAGCGAAGCCCGATTGTAAGAAAGAATCACTATTTCAGGAAAGATGTATTCACTTTTAAGAACAATCATTGATCATCATCATCACTCAGCTTCACAATTGCCCAGCGTCAAAGTCCCCCTTCTGATGAAGAGACTTGATCGGTGAACGAGAGTGAAGCTGACAACAGCAAGTCTTTGGCAAGGAAGTGCTAGTGCCATGAACCAACACGACCGACATACCCAACATGCATTGTGTGTAATAAACACGCTTAATGGATAACGTGATACCACCGAGCAAAAGGTACAATATTCAGCCCAGTGGAACTGGCTGAATCCCATTATAACCTGGTGGTGTCATTCATGACATTGTGTCACGGCGGACAGGTGGCAGGTGGCCTGACAGAGCTAAAGCTGCATACAAGTCATGGCGAGACTATATAATAGCGGTTAAGGGAAGATGCGTGAGGTACCTTAAGTACCCCTGAGTTGCCTCAATAAAACGGAACGCCGTCCTTGGCTTAAGATACTTCTTACAATTCGGATCAGAAGGGAAGGGGTGCCAATGGGGCAGAGCCAAGGTGTCATGAACCCAACCGCGCCTGATTTGTGAAACCACCACCATTGGCAACAACGCCGGATATTACGTTATGCATTATGGGCCAAGCTACATGTCTACGATCAGCGTAAACGTTCTCCCACGCGCCCTCAACAATGCCACCGACATCCACCTCATCATGAAGTCGAAGGCGCCCGGAGAGAAACTCGCCTTCCACCCTCTTATGGTGTCCCATGTGGCGTCGCCGATTGACCCGCCCGTAGTGAAGACGAGTGGGTGGAAGGTCGCCCGAGTGTCTCCTCGAGCACATTCCACGACCGAACGGGTACGAATCTGCCTCCCCTGCACATCGCCTCATAGAATCGGGTACTGCTCGTTCCACCGCGGGCGACGCACGAATGATCGGTGAGGGGGCAAGGGATGAACGTTCTGACGCTCAAAGGACTTCTAAGTGCTTTCCGGTGATCGACATCTCACCGACACTTGTTGATCCTAGATTCGTTGGGACGGCAGAGACGAGGATGGCTTCGGATTCGACACTGCCTTCCGTGCGACGATCAACGGGCCAACAAATCCGATTCGGAAACGGACAGAATGGTGCAGCAAAACCGAGCAGACCTGGTAAAGACTGATTTTCGCAGGCAGGCTTCATTTCGCCGCCGAAGTGGAAGATAACAGGCTGCCACGAAACGCAGGGTAATGCCCCTCCTCGTTGCCAAGTGAAGTGTCCGTGATCGAGGTCGTCCGAGCGGAAGATCTCCCAGCCATGAAAGGCAGTCGGGCGAGTATCGGGACGAAGGTGGAGATACCCTTGTCTGTAGGTAGTGATGTTTCGCGAGCTGCGACCAGCTACAGTGGATGGAGATGCAGGCCCCGTCGACATTTCACGAATCGTCAACCTTGAACGAAAACTTCAGATGCGCGGGACGGGCGGTGAGATGCCAACGCATCGGCGTCCAGTCTTGGTCCATCAGACATTGACATGTCACTCGAAATCTCGCCTTTCCTGTACCGGCTCCAAGCCATCACCGATGAAATTGAGACCCACCCTCCCGTCAGTACCATGAACGCGCACAGAGCATCCGCGATCAGTATCAGCCCCAAACTCGTCCTCATCAGTATCCCCTCTTCCGTGGCCAAAGTACCAAATCGTCCATCCATCTAAGAGTATCATCCCTCTACCACCTCATCAGCCCGACCCACGATCGAGGATGATCACTCACCCGACCCACTATCCCGATCCACCCCACCCGCCAGCACCCACTCGAACCCCCTCTTACCCAACCCGGCGTTCGCCCCGAACCGATCCACGCTCGCCCTCTCCACCCTCCGTGCGACCATCGCCGTAGGGAAGCCGGAGGTGATCAGAGCGCGCTGACGGAAGACTGTGTTGGATGATGCGGCGCCTGGGCCCAGGAAGCCGGGTTTTGGGGGTTCGCCAGTGGTTCTTTGACGGGGGAAAGGGTTGTAGGTGATTAGTTCTAGGCAGGATCTGAAATGGATTAGTGGAGATCATGAGAGAAGAGTAGAAAGGGGAAAGGGGAAAAGGGGGAGAAGGGAAGAGCAGAAGAATGGAGGAGACACCTACACGTATTGCGCGAGACTGAGGTTGACGGACATGCATGTGGCGCTGGGGATGGAGGGGTCGATGAAGACGATCTCGCGGACAAAGGCGGTAGGCGGGAGCTGGAACAGCTGCGCGAGCGACGCGACCGCAGCGAGCAGCGAGGAAATGAGGGAGTTGAGGGAGAGGTGGAGAACGAAGAAGGGGAAGACCGGTATGGCATAGATGGCAGGTCGAGCATCGGTCATCGATGGCGAGGATGGTTGTTTCGGGGAGGACAAGCTGTCAGCTCTGGCTCTAAGGTGTTCACCACACCCGGCACCGCTCGCAACCCGCTCCTTGTCCAGCCCATCATTCTTTGTCTTCAAGGCAGCGACTCCGACGTCTCGGCCTGACTCTCGACCCGTCACCCCAGGAATCCCTCCAGCCTTCCTCCAAAGCAAGTCGACCACGCAAACTTCCAAGACGGCGGTAGGCTGAGTGTTTCCGCGAGTCCCCTCTTTCCTCTCCAAGGCTGTGTGGGATCTCCCGCCCTCCGGCCCCCGCCCCCTTTCCCCGCCGGACCGCCGCCCCCACCCTCGACACGCTCTCTGCTCCCCTCCCCTTCCCCTCCCTCTCCCCCTTCCCCTCACCCCGTCTTACCATCCACCTGTCCACCTGTCCAGGCTCGCCGCTAGCCTCGCACCTCGCTCGCTTCGCTCCCGGTCCACGTCCGCTCACCTTTGTAATCCACCTCGGTGCCCCCTGCTGCACCCCTATAACCCTTTCACTCCGTATGATCCCCGTATCAGGATCGATCGACCGTGAGATGGTATCGACGGTGTGGACGTGTGTGGCGTAGGGGTTTGGATATTTGTGGTGGAAGTTGAAGATGGTGTGGGTGGGAGGGTAGCTGTGCCGGCCGAGCGTAACGAGGCGGGTGGGGAGGGAGAGGGGGAAGGGGGGCAGAGAGGATAGGGTGAGGGGACGAGGCAAAGAAAGTTTTGATTGGTCGAGAAGCGGATATTGATGTAGGCGAACGAAGAGAACGGGGTCGAGGAATCAGGTGAATGAGACAGAAGGCGCTTTGTATTAGCACATCCCTCCAGCCCGAGCCAAAGCACTCACTCGTAAATGATCTCATTCTCAAATACCGCCGGCATCGTCACCCATCACACACACGCCCTCGAAACGAAGCCAAAGCCAAAGCCCATAGCCGAGAAGGAAGTCTACGAGTTTGTTGATGGTGGCGTGGCCGAAACTGCAAAAAGTCACGGGATCAGGTGCGGTTGGCGACAGACACCGTGGGAGACTGGTCATCTGTTGACGAGCGTTTCCCATCCGTCTTCATTTCAAACTTTCCGTAAACCTCTGACCCTCTATGCAGCAGGAGCGAGTAACGAGATGCCGCTCGTCCAACAACCCGGGACGCAGATAAAGTGACTCCCTTTCAAGTCACCTCATGAGCAGAGCTGATATGTGTCCTCTCCCAGACTCACAAACGTCTCGATCGTCCGGATGAAGAGAGGCGGCAAGCGATTCGAGGTGGGCGGGGCTTCCCACTGCTTGTTTACTTCACAGCTGAGGCGGCTCAGATAGCATGTTACATGAACAAAGTATCCGAATTCCGAACGGGCGTGTCAGTCTCTCGCACCTCTTCTTCATCACCGAGCTGATATTTCCTCTACTCCCCTCCCCTCCTCTCCCCCGCCTTCGCCTTTCCAACCCCTGTATCCGTCCTGGACTCCTGATTCGGCTCGTCAATCAACGTGGACGCACCGCAGCGAGACCGACCTGTCCGAGATTCTCCAGATAGAACAGGTCTTCACAAACGTCCCCAAAGGACAGGTCGCGAAGAAGGAGGATTGGGAGAAGGCGTTCGGGACGGAGGACATGGGCAAGGCGATCGAGGAGGTGGGTCACTGGGGTTTGAGCCGTGAATGGAAGCTGACGTGCTCGTTCTTTTTATTCAATCCTCTACGCCATGTCCTTCTCTTCGCCTTCATTTCCATCGCCCTCCCCACATATTCGGGATACTCGCGATTTTGGCAACTCAACTCCTCGGTCACTCTGTCAAATCACCTCGATGAACGCTCGATTCGCTGCTCATACCCAATCATCACTCCTCGCCTTCATTCTCCCATACTCCCCTCCTACGCCTACCGCTTCACCCCTCACCCCCACCCTACTTCCCCTCCTCTTTCCATTCTTCCGCCCCCCCGCCCGCCTCCGCCCGCCTCCGCCCACCTCTCCCCCCCCCTTTCTCCCTGGCCCCCAGATCCTCCGCCGTGGCGATCTCCAAATCAACGCCCCCGAACGCACCGCCCACCTCCACTCCCTAACCCGTGAAATAGCCACCCTGATCGCATCCATGACCGTCGACCCCACCGTCTCCCCACCCCGAAAACACACCGTCACGATCATAGAAAAAACGATGTCTGAACTCGGCTATAACGTGCGCGCTGACCGACCTGCGAAAGCCCAGGCTCTGGAATTGATCAAGAGACTGGGAGAGGAGGGGAGTCCGTTGAGTGTTAAGAGGGTACGGATGAGGGTCAGGGTGACTGTGCCGGGGAAGGATTGGAAGCGCGGTGGGGTAAGGGATAGGGTTATGGCGGAGGTGGAGGAGGTGGAGGGAGAGGAGACTGGGATGGAATGGGAGGGGGTGAGTGGTTCTTCTTGGGTGGGATCAGGGTCGAGGGGTGGCGAGGTAGGGGGTTAGGGGTTTCAAGGGATGGTGGGGCCGAGAGGGAGTTGGCAGGGTTGGAGGTTTGGCTGACGAGGTGCGGTAGATCGTACAGATCGACCCGAGGAGTTTTAGGGGATTGACGGATCTGGTTAATGAGGAGACCAAAGGGAAGGGGCGGGTGGAGTCGATGGGGAGTGTGGGCGGATAGTTGGGGGTCTGGCATCACGAACACGGTCAGGGGCTTACAGGTTGTAGAGTAGTATATGCATTATATTATGTCGGACCTCGCTATTCGCACCTGCGCGCCCCGAGGTTATCGAGTTGCACTGGGACGTTTAGACGTCATTGGGGAGTAGAGCTGGGCATTGGGGAATTACGGGAGTTGACGAGGCAGAGGTCCTGAGACGAGCGAGAATGTTCCATGTTGATCAAGCGGTACGAAGCTGGCGCAAGAGGGATCTCGAGAAGCTGGAATCTTGAAAATGCGAATCAGGGAACCAGGTTTGAAGGGGAGGAGATCCGTCGAGGTGCGTGAAGCGTTATCCTTTCCCACCCGAGTCGAGATCCTTCACAGCCCGGTCTACCATTTGAACATTGGCGATTTGTATAGCGTGTACCGAAAGGTCAGACTCGCCCACTTGCCCTCACTCGTCGCTGTTGCCGAGTGTCAGTGTAGGTTACTAAATCGGTTGTACCAATCTCGAACTCGTCTGTCGGGATCAGGATTCAGAAGGTATAGTTTTCTTGGAGGAGACAGAGGCTGCAGTCGTGATGCATGTAACCCAAAAGTGGGATTCCGGGATACAAGAGCATGCAATGGTCATCTGCCAGGTTGTAAAATGAGATGAGGAGCCGGTCCTCGAGGTTTTCGAGAGGGGTGGATTTTGATGTTGGAGGGTTGAGGCAAATGGGACGGTGGAGGTGGATCAGTCTGGTTCAGAACCCGGATCTATCGGTTGATTTAATCGCCGAAACCCGCCACTCACGTCTTCAACTTTCCATGTACCCAATATATCCCCGCTTAACCCCGGTCTCTCGCACCATGCCAAATCCTTCAAACCCCTTACCTCCTCTCTAGCAGTCCTGGTGTAACCCCATCGTAAGCTCCCCTTGTTACCGCTCACCACTTCTTCCTGACTCTAGCAGATCCAAGGCCCACCATGTCCTACAATTCCAAAATCCAACGCACCGCTAATGCCCCCCTAAGCCCCCCTTCCGACATCGAACAACAAATCGCCCAAGCTCTCCTCGACCTCGAGCAAAATGTCCCGGATCTTAAGACGGAACTACGTCAACTTCAGATCAGCGCGGCGAGGGAGGTGGATGTGAAGGGCGGGAAGAAGGCGGTGGTGGTTTTCGTACCGGTGCCGATGGTTAAGGCGTTTCATAAGGTTCAACAGAGGTGAGTCCGACCGAGCGAGCGAGCGCAGCGAGCGAGTGAAGGGGGGTGGGCCGCGGCAGAGGGGTCTGGTACGGGCGGAGGGTCGAGCAGAAGCAGCCTTGGGGGTCGGGGCAACCGAGTGTCGGAACTCGACAGCGTGTGCTCAGAGGGAGGTGTGGGTGATGATGTGAATTTTGGGCTTGGGGTATCCTACGTCTGGATAAGGGGCAGCGTGTAGGGGTTTGGGTTCTGGGCTTGTCTCGAGCAGCGAGGGGAATGGGCGTGGTATACTCAGTGGTCGCTTGGTCCCTGGGGAGGACGAGGTGTCTGACGCGGTGGGGGATGGTGATTTGGATTTTGACGGGATTTGATCGGGCTGAGATTGACGAGGGCTTGCGGGTCTTCCGTCGCTGCGCTGCACTTTGAACGAGAGGAGTGGATCGGGCTCTGTGGGAAGGGAACTAGCCGGAACAGCGCTGACCTGGCTTTGTCTCCTCTCCCTCGGATACCGCTCTTCTACCTCCTCGGCACACACTTTTTTCCCCTTCTCCTGCATCCTCGCTTCACCCGCCGTCCTCCTGCCTTTGCGTCCTCGACCTGTCCCCTTCAAATGGCCTACTCGACTCCTCACTCCCCGCTCCAACATCCCTTCACCCGACATGGCCCCTGCTCGCGACCTCCACCTTCGGTGCTCGCTATCTTCTCCGGAATGCGTTCTATTCTCACTATTCACCCCTCCGCCTCTTTCCGTCCGTTCGCTGCGCTCGCGTCCTTAGGCTCACCCGCGAGCTCGAAAAAAAGCTCTCCGACAAATACATTGTCTTCCTCTCCCAACGCCGCGTCCTCGCGAAACCCAAACGCAACGCTTCCCGCGCCAACAAGCAGAAGCGTCCCCGATCGCGCACCCTCACCGCGGTTCACGAGAAGATGCTGGAGGATTTGGTTTGGCCGAGCGAGATTGTGGGGAAGAGGACGAGGGTCGCGACTGATGGTGGGAAGTTGATCCGGGTGTACGTTCCCCCACAATCTCCACACTGCCCCTTGGCACGGGTCAAAGGATGAGGATCAGGGCTGATGGGGTGCGTGACAGGTTCCTCGACTCGAAGGACGCGAACCTGCTCGAGTACAAGCTCGATACGTTCTCGAGCGTCTATCGGACCCTCGCTGGGAAGGATGTGCACTTTGAGTGAGTGTCTAGTCTGGTGATGGGATTGTGCTGATGGCAGTAGGTTCCCGGTGACGGCTGCGGAGTAGCTCTCGGACTGAGACGTGCATCATGCAGTATTGACGACAAGTGCGTGATCCATCCAAGACCCAGTCCAGGCGCCGAGCGCTTTTTCGCGCCGTGGACTCCGGTTGGATTGATTCCGGTTGTTAAGACTAACGATGTCCTTTGACAAGTACTGACGGCACCGTACTGATGCTCCCTTTGACCATTGATACGGTGCGACGCGTCTCAACTCGTTGCCCTCGCTCGTCTGGCAAGGGACATCAGCGTTGTCTGCGCCCATACTCGCATGTTGCCTACTGATCTACTGATATAGCTCACCATCGTCTACTGATACCTTGTCACCGACCTGACCTACTCACTCCGCCACCATGTCCGACAACAAAGATGACAAGGAGAAGAAGCCCTCGTTCACGTTCGGACCATTCGAGCAGGCTCTCGCGGTGCTCGTCGTCATGGGTTTCGGTGGGTCGATGCCTCACTTCACTTTCCCATTCCGAATCCTTCCCTCACTCATAGCTATACCTCGACCTGATCCCCTCCAGGGCGCCCATGAGACTCACGCTGATAGCTACGCCTGCCAGCTGCCAACCCATCGATCCCCTACGCCATCTTTAACCCCTCCTCCGCCTCCTCGGGCACCGGCGTCAGCGGGGGGACCGGGCTGTCCGGCCTACCCCTGCTAAGCCCACCACTCATCATGCTCACCCTAATAGCCTACGTGGGTTACCACATCCTGACCCGTCAAGCGGCGTCTCGAGACCGCGCCAAGGCGCTTCAAAAGTCTTCCTCAAGCTCGAGCTCATTATCCTCATCCAGGCCCTCTGGCTCTTCATCCTCCACCTCGTCATCCAAACCCTCCTCCTCCTCGTCCTCCTCCGGCGAACCATCCTCTTCCTCCGGATCGTCGTCCTCGTCAGCGCCCAAACCCATGTCCTCCTCGGACGTGAAAAGGGGACTCCCCTCGTCCTCCCCAAAAATAGGTAATCCAGAACCAAAGAAAGTCTCGGGATCGTCGTCGGGGAAAGATCCTAGCTCAAACGCTTTCAAGAAGAATTATTTCCTGACTATGCAGGGGCCCGGACGGCCGGCGCTGGTGCCGTTCCAGGATGGGTTGAGGCCGAAGCAGGGGGAGGGGGAGGGGGGGATGTGGTGGGGGAATGTACCGGATGGTGAGTGGCGAGCATAGCGAGACGACTCGAGCGCGACGAGACGCTTTGGATGGAGCTGATCCTGGGTTTTCTTCTCTGTCGCTCTCTTGCGGTGAATGGCGCGAATTGACACTGACGTATTGGACATTGACGACTGATCGTAACTCTACCGACCGGATCGCGTTCCTCGGGGATGATGTCGCCTCGCTCATCAAATTGATCGATGCCACTTCCATTTCTCGGCTTATATCTCTCGGATCGCCATTGCCTCCGTCGCATTCGTCCGCGGAGCTCTCACCTGCTCGATTCCACTCCCTTGCTCTCGCTCGCCCTCACACTCCGTCCGGCACGCATCATCCTCTCAATCTACATACCATCCCTTGATCCGCACCGGAACCCCCACCAATCCCGCCTCCCCCTCCGCTGGCCTCGCATTCTACACTCGGCAACCTCACGCGCCTCACTCGCTCGCCCGCGCAGACGCCTCCGCCCTCATGGCCCCTCCCCTTGACCCGGACAAGGCCGCGGCGCTGATGAAGAACCCGTGGGCGCCGAGGTTGATCGAGAAGGATATAGAGCTGCTCAAGATGCAGAAGAGGAAGAAGGAGGAGGAAGAGTGAGTGGACTTGTCCGACACCTTGGTCCTCATTCCTCCGCGCTCCTGTTGATGTGGGGTCGTCCGTTCCTGCCGCGCCCTGCTTGCGCGAGTGGCAGATGTTGAGGGCGATTGAATTGACACGAACTCGGAAGGCTGGGCTGGAGCGGGGCAGAGGCTGTTGCTGAGTCTTGAAAGGATGATCACTGATCGGCATCCTTCTGTAGGCGGTATCAGAAGGTCGCGAATCTGCTGCAGTCGATACTTGGGATGCTGCTTTGCGCGGTGGACACCCGGTTAGGCGTAGGTGAGTAATATTCCTCCTTCAACTTCCTCCTGGGCCGGAAAATCATTTACCGCCAAGAGGTGGCTCAGGTGATTCGTCACAGGCATAAAGCCGATCGATCACATTCCCCGCCAGCCCCGCTTCATCGTGGAGCGATCCTCCGCTCTGCCTATCTTCCCTATCAGTGCTGACATTCTTGCGCCGCCTTTCTCGGCCTCGCCCGTGTGCCCCTCGTCCATCCCATCACCCATCCCTTCCGCTACTCGTGACTTCGTTCCTGACCCCTCCGGCTCTTTCTCTCCTCCCCTCGCCCCCCCCCCCCCCCTGCCACGCCGTTCGCTGCGCTCGCTCGTGCAGCCGCGCTCATCTTCTTCCTCTGGCGCCACTTCACCCTCCTCCACACCGCCGACCAAACCGCGGAGAAGGACGCGATCGACAAGGAGAAGCGCGGTTTGTTGGATCGTCTGAGCAAAGCCAAGAAGGCTGGGGCGGATAAGCTTGAGATTCAACAACTGCAGATGGATATGGCGAAGTTGTGAGTGCGAGGTGGTTGGGGATATGCTTTTGAGTTTATGGGATGTGAGGGATTGGGGAGAGACAGTCAGCGCCGATGATGAGAGGTATGAGTTAGATAAGTCAGGTGGTGTATGTAGGATGATGAGCTTGCTTGGAGGGACGCTCAGCTCGGGAGAAGCCTGACCCTGGTCCCGCCGGATAGAAGCTGATTATGAGGTCTTCGGAATGAGTGGAGGCAGATGAATCGATCACTTCAGTACGACTATGAAAACGTCCACGATAGAGGTGAAGAACTGATGTAATTCCTCTGTAAAAATTCTAACAAAGCTTATGGTAAAATTTGTGGTGGGTGGTCCCGCTCTGCTCACTACCCGCGCGTCACTGCCACTCTCATCTTTTCCGCGGGATTATCGAAATCTTCAGCGGTCCTCCATTGTCCATTCCTTCCTGCCTCCGCCTTTTTCCTTTCCAAAAAGCCTTTTTTCTGAGAGAGAATAGTCATACTTAGGTGAGTTTGATTTCTCTCTGTCTTCCCTCTCTACCTGGATCGGGTGTTTCATTGTGCTCGGTCATAGAGACGGAACCTGCGCTGACTTTCTTCTTGACTCACAGCCCAAAACCCACGTAAACGCCTAACTCAATCTACGTGGACGATCCCAAACTCCCTCTACCTACATTCCATCGAGCCCAACCTCGATACTTCCTCTCCTCGAAGCTCATCAAGATGGCCGAAACCGCGACCTCGCCGTCCCCCGCCGCCCAGGTGAACGGTACCGCCAACGGCAATGGCAATGCGGCTCCTGCGCCCACTCCCGCTCAGCGCGAGCCGACTTCGACGAGCGGCACCAACCAGCCGGGCGCTGGTGCGAGTCTGTATGTCGGCGAGCTGGATAACACCGTCACCGAGGCGATGTTGTTTGAGATCTTCAATATGATTGGGCCGGTAGCTAGGTGAGCTCAAACTTCGATACTCAGGTGGACAAAGGAAAGGAAAGTAGCTGACATGAGCGTTTCTTTGCTCCCCCTTCCCGACTCCACTGTACTCCCATCCATCTCTGCCGCCTTCACACCTCTCTCTTCGTCACGCAGTATCCGAGTCTGCCGCGACGCCGTGACCCGCCGTTCCCTCGGGTACGCCTACGTCAACTACCTCAACGCTGCGGACGGCGAGCGAGCGCTCGAGCACCTGAACTACTCTCTCATAAAGAACCGCCCATGCCGAATTATGTGGTCGCAGCGCGACCCGGCTCTGCGCAAGACTGGTCAGGGGAACATATTCATTAAGAACCTCGACGAGAGTATTGACAACAAGGTGGGTCGTGTTCGTCACGTATCTTAGCTGATACGTGACTAGGCACTTCACGACACTTTCGCGGCGTTTGGCGATATCCTCTCGTGCAAGGTCGGTACCGATGAGACCGGGAAGTCCCGTGGCTTCGCGTAAGTCTTTTTAGATATCGTGGTCATGCCAGCTGATCGGTGACTCGCAGCTTTGTCCACTACAACGCCGGTGACGCTGCCGATGCCGCTATCAAGGCTGTCAACGGCATGCTTCTCAACGACAAGAAGGTCTTCGTCGGCCATCACGTCGGCAAGAAAGAGCGCCAGTCCAAGGTCGAGGAGCAGCGAGCTCAGTTCACCAATATCTTCGTCAAGAATGTTGACCTCGAGGCGACGGACGAGGAGTTTCAGGACATCTTCAAGTCGTTTGGCGACATCGTCTCGGCTGCTCTTGGCAGGGGTGATGACGGAGCTCCTAAGGGGTACGCATTTGCTTCTCGACCGAGGAGTCACGCTGATAGTTGTTTAGCTTTGGCTTCGTCAACTACGTCAGCCACGAAGCGGCGAGGCAGGCTTGTGACGAGCTCAACGACACCGACTTCAAAGGCAAGAGGATCTTTGTTGGTCGCGCTCAGAAGAGGTCGGAGCGGGATGAGGAGCTCAAAAAGAGTCACGAGGAGAAGCGCCAGGAGAACGAGGCGAAGTCGGCGGGTGTCAACCTTTACGTCAAGAACCTAGACGGTGAGCATTCTTCCCAAAGCTGGCGATCTCGCTGACATCGTGTAGACGAGTGGGATGACGACCGCCTACGGGCCGAGTTCGACTCGTTCGGTACAATCACTAGCTGCAAAGTCATGAAGGACGAGAATATTGTGTCCAGGGTACGGCTCATTATCTTTCCGCGTACTACGCTGAGCTCGTCCAGAACTTCGGCTTCGTGTGCTATTCAACCCCGGACGAGGCGACCAAAGCTGTACAGGAGATGAATGGCAAGATGATCGGCACAAAGCCCCTCTACGTCGCTCTCGCCCAGCGCAAGGACATCCGTCGCCAGGCCCTCGAGTCCCAGATGGCGCAGCGCAACTCACAGCGCATGCAGTACTCGAGCAACGGCATGGGTCCTCAGAGCTACATGGGCCAACCGATGTACGGCTACCCACCGATGCCCGGATACCCTCAGCCGGGTATGATGCCGATGCGCGCGCCGATGATGGGTTACCCCGGTGCATCCGGCATGGTGCAGCAGGCGAGGCCGAGGTATCAGGGGATGCCAGGGATGCCAGGGATGCCAATGCCATATGGCATGCCCCCAGCTCAGATGCCCTATTCGCCCGCCGTTCCACCCAGCTACCCCGTCCGGCCCCGTCCACCTACGGCTCCGGTTGGCGCCATTTCCCGCGGCCAGATGCCCGTTCGTCCGCCCCAGCAGGGCTACCCCGAGCCTGGTGTCCCGGCCGCCCCTCCCAGGCTCAACGCGCAGTCTCTCGCTCGCGCCGCTCCAGCCGAGCAGAAGCAGATGCTTGGCGAGTCACTGTACCCTCTCATCCACGAGTAAGTCCTCCATAAGTCGTCGAATGGCACTCGCTAATGCTCTTGCAGGACCCAACCTGATCTCGCCGGCAAGATCACCGGCATGCTTCTCGAGATGGACAACGGCGAGCTTCTCCACCTCATCGAGTCACCTCCCGCTCTCCAGGAGAAGGTCGACGAGGCGCTCCGGGTGCTCGCCGAGTGGGGCAAGGCCGATGCTCAGTCGAACGGTACCCCCAACGGCAACGGGAATGGCGTCAAGGAGGAGGTCAAGGAGGAGGTCAAGCAGGAAGACAAGGAGGAAGACAAGGAGTAGGCTGGAGGTTTCTTTCTTGGCGCGCACGATATTCCATCCCACCCGATTCACTCTTTTGGTTTCTTTCACCCATCATCCTCGTATATTCCCCTTTGGCGAGACTTGGGCTTTGGGGTTACATATATGGGAGACTAAGATGTATCGAGGAGGGGGTGTTCATACGTGGGTCGAGGGCGATGTATATTATTCTCTCGCAATATAGCCAATTCAGAACAGCACGAACGGGTTTTGATAGCAATATGGATAGCAGCTAAGGTTGATTTCCGAGTTCAACAACTTTGCGCTCTCTGGGATGTCTGTCATGCCTTCGATTTTTAGCGCAATAGTGCGAACGCTTATGGCAAATCGGGTGGGGTCCCTGGACTATCGAGCCTCCGCTGGAGCAGCATGGGGGGGAAGGAAGCGAAGATCGAATGGCTCGGGCTAGCCTGCAGTTTTGACCTTTATTCATCTGAACTGGGCCCAGCAGATGAAGGTTTAACGCCGCTTTACGACGTAAGTGAGAACGCTCTAAGCAGGCTAGGGGGATCAACCTATCTAGCACAGGGTTAAACTCCACCAAGGTCCCGCAAAGGATAATCTTCAGCTGTATCTTTGCTCACATATCCATTTGCCAAGCACTTTGTCTCGTGAAAGATTTAGCCTGGAACGTTTGCTGAGGAGCTTTCCGTGTAGCCGCAAAGGACAGAGGCTAGTGGAGATCATTGGTCGAAGCCGTCGTATACAGCAGACAGCTGTCTGTCTATCGTGTCACTATTCTGAGCGATTCGGTGTCCTGGCTTTTGGGTGGTAAGCTCGGAACCCGTGGCCCGTTCCGAATCATTCAGTTGAACGAATCCCTCTTAGGCTCCAGATTCGCCGAGTAGCCTGTCCAACGCTGTACACGGCAAATAGATCCCCGAGTGATTCGCATAGACCGTCATGCCAAAAACCCCCTGACAGCCCTGTCCACCTCCCTCTCCCTCACCCCGACCTCTCCCGCATCACACCCCTCCAAAACGCGGTTCAGCGCGATCGTCTCGCTCACCGAACCCGCTTTTAACCAGATTCGCCCGTTTAGGCCGACGGCGGTCTCGAATGGGAATTGGGAGGCGAGGGTGGGGAGGAGTGGGAAACTGGGGTTGAGCAACCTGCGCCGCTTATCAGCTTCGGACTAGTCAATCCGGAGAGGGAAGAAGGATTTGGACCGAGAGTGTGGGGATGACCTACTGGCGACAAGTCTGGAGCGAGCAAAACACCATCAAACCCCCCTTGAGCTCGCCGAACCCGTCCGATTTGCCTGACGCCGGATCGAAACATTCGAGCTCGGGGTCCATATCCCGGCTGGTGAGGGATACTCGGGCGTAGACGAGCGTGCCGATCTGTCCGCCGGCATCAACTCTGATCGAGAGCAAACGGATTTCAGAGCAAGCTCCACCGAAGAGCTGCAGGCGGGAGTTCGAGGTCCAGAAAAACTGGATTTCTTTCCCCCTCTCTCCCCTCCCTCCTTCCACCTCTCCCTCGCCCCGCTTCCCCTTGCCCCCTCATTCACCATTAAAATGCGAAGTGACGTAGCCACTCACTTTGAGGTTCGGCTTACTCCTCTTCGTAGCGCCCTCGAACGCCAACGCGTCGAGCGTGGCCATCTGGGCCGAACCGATGTCCACGCGGTAGCCCTCGGCGTGGCGAGCGATGATGGTGCCGAGAACGAGTTCTTTGGGCGCGGGGATGTACTGGGGGCAGGCACGTAGGGAACAGTGAATGAAAGGCGCGACGAGCAGTGAGTGATGATCAGGCGAGCGGGATTCCGAGAGGTGAGAGGGTACGAGCAGGAGGAATGGAGGTCGAAAATGAGAAGCGTGTTTGGAAACGTCAACGAGGATGATCAACAAGATTGTCGATACGTTCCGAATGATAGATGCCGATGGGAGCGTACAGAAAATTCCGGTAAGGGGATCGAAAGAGAGATGATCAGGGTATCAGCTTGATGGAACTCGATTGGAGGATTGTGACACACCCGCTTCGAACTCCCCTCGACCCAATACTGCTCTCCCTTCCCCTTCTCCTTCCCCTTCTCCCTCTCCCTCTCCCGCTTCACCGCCTTCTCCTTCCCTGCTCTCGAAGACCTCAGCAGCCCAGCTCGAGTCGCGATATACCTCGTGTCGACCGGACCTGGTCCATCGAGAGTGACGCGAGAAGACGACGCTGCGATGCCGGGTCCGAGGGTGATGCTTGTGCTGGAGGCAAGGGGGATGGGATCGCCGGGGAGGACGAGGGACATGTGGGTGGCGGGGAGGCTACGAAACATCAGCATATACCACCAGAGAAGAGTCAGAAAAGGTTGTTGACCTAAGTAAGGGAAGAATAGTAGGAGCATGAATTTATCGATGTGAATATGGGAAATTCGATGTTACGTCACAGAAAACCTTCTTCACAAATTGCCAGCAAATCAAGCCAACTTCGCTGATACCGATTCCCCCGAGCCACGTCACTCCCGCTCCTTTCCCGTTTTCTTCGAGCTTCCCATAATCCCTCTCTCCCGCCTCATCTCAATACCACGCACCATGTCCTATCAATACAGTAACCTCCTCGACCCCGCCACGATCGCCACTTCCATCTCATCCCAGCCCACACCTTCCACCGCCCGATCCACATTCACGGCCTCCCTCTCCTCCTCGAGCTATCAGATCCTCTTCCAAGGTCTACCCCTCGACGTCTCGGAGAAAGATCTGCGTGTATGTTCCCTCACTATTCTCCACGACCGCCTCCTCCTTCCACCATAATCCTTCTGTGGACGGGGGACCTTGCTGATGAGCAAGCAGGATCTATTGTTATCCCCATCAATCGGCTTACCGGCCAGTTCGACCAGCGTGAAATGCATGTTCAGTGCCGAAGGAGCGTTTTTGGGCATCGCTTTGGTGCAGGTTGGGAATGAGGTGGATGCGGAGAGGATAAGGAGGGAGTATTCGGGGCAGATCATTGATGGGAGTGGGTCGCTCCTTCAAACTCCTCCATCTCCCCTTTCTATCTCTCGCCTGTGTCTTCATCTCCTTTCCTTCTCTCTATCTCTCTCTGCTCGCGTCTCTCTTGATGTGTACGTAAGAGTGGTCTAATGGGACCAGCCTACCGGTTGACGGTCCAACATCTCCTCCCCCCAACTCAACCTCTACCAAGCAGCACCTCCATCGCGCCATTCCCACTCCCAACCGCCGCAGCTCCTGCCCAACAACCGCGATCCCAGCCGAAACAACAGCAGCCGAAAGTCAAGATGGCATCAGCTGCGAACGGGGGAAGCGATAAAGCTCCGGGGCTGAAGTTGCTAGCGCGGATGAGTAAGCCGGGGCAGGGACGCGCGCTCGTCGGGACAGTGGGAGGGGGGAAGGGTGGACAGCTCGCGTGAGTCCCTCTGTTTGCTATGTTCCTTATCTCTCCTGTCAAGAAGGGTGCTCAGGCTGCTCAAAAACGAGATGGCCGCCTTCCGTGCTCTCCGCCCTGATACTCGTGCAGATTGCTAGCCCAACAACAAGCCAACCTCCGCTCCACCCCACGCGGGAAACATCTCCTCTCCCGACTCGCCTCTTCCCCAGCCTCCCTCTCCACCACGCACACACACAGCGTCATGTCCCGCCCGAAGCAGGCACGGTTGTCGTCGGGGACGGATAAGGTGGGCCGGGCGAAGGGGAGACCGGGGGTGGGAAGGGATGCTATGGATGTTGATCACAATGTTGTCGGTGGTCAGAAAGGAGGAGCTGGGGCGGGGGCTGGGAAAGAGGGAGCTGGGAAGCAGGGGAGGCCGGGCAAAGCGGTGGGAAAGACGCAGGTTGAGTTGGACGAGGAGATGAGGGTCTGGGAGAGGGCTAGGCGGTTTGGCGCTTGAGCGTGAGCGGGAGGTCGGCTGGGGGAAGGACGCCATGGGCTTGACGGGTTGACCTAGGGTAATTGAGGTAGTCTGGGTTTTGGGTGACTTCGGTGTCGGGGGTAGACCGTTTATGCAGCTTTTGTACTAGATGGGTCGCGCTCGGTGGTCATCCTCTCGAACGGATGGACGTTGTCTAGGGAAGTGTACCGTGATATTCCGATTCAAAGGTCGATTCCGAGCGATGAAGCGAGCGATTGTGGACCAAGTGTGGCGAGGATGGGGATCGTGTACATGCATGGTACGGTATGGGTAATATGGATAGTATATAGTATGGACAGTATACAGTGTGGGTAGTATAATGAGGATGGTACAATACAATACTCCAGGCAGGTGCCAGACGTTCCTCGAGCCGTTCCCCATGTTCACCTACACCGCCATTGCAGTCCTCTGTTTATCCGCAGTCTCCCCACAGAGTGTTTCAACCTCAACCTTGACCAATCGCATCCGAAAGGCAGCGACTCACCTTCCAGCTCACGGACATATCGTCTCATCTCCTTCCTGAACCCCTTTCTTGAAAGCCGCACCAGTCGACTCGTGCCCATCGAATTCGCCCAAAGGCAATCATGAAGCGCTCTTGCTGCTACATCTCAGCCTGTGGGGAATCGTGCAGGAAGAAGCGTACCAAGTATCGTATGGCCTTGACTTTGTCCCGATATTTCTGATGGGAACTGATGTTCTGGGCTTTACCGGCCAGGCCTTGCCTCTTTGCTGCCTTTCCGGGCGTCTTGTGCGGGGGAGTGGGATCCTTGGTGCGGGATTCGGTTCCACGGGTCTTCGGCGGTGTAGGGCACGGGCTAGGGGCGTACTCGCTCTCCACATCGCTGTCCTCGCCGCTGTCACAGTCACTCTCGTCACGATGGGTGGATATGGAGGACGAAAGGGATGCTCGAGTGGCGAAAGCGGGAAATATGAGGCGGAGCGGGATGGGGCGAGGGCGATGGAGAGTCCGGGGTGGGTGGAAGACGAGGTTTCTGTCGGACAGCTCGAGCTGTGACGGGTGAGCGAAGTTTGCGCGGACCGACCTTCCAGGTCTCTTCACTCTTGAATGGCGGCGAAGCGAGGGGAAGGTCCCGAATTGCTTCGGGATCTCAGCACTACTCAGAACGAAAGAGATGTTGAAGAAGGACTCACCATCACCATCACCCTCTCCACCCCTTCGTTTCACCTCCCAATCTCCAAGCTCTCCCACCGCAGCTCCTCAGCTCCAGCCCAAACCCCCGTTCCTGCTCCCGATCCATTCTCGACGCTAGACTCTTCCATCGAGCTCGGTGTAGTTGGCTCGGAGAATTTACTCGGATCAGCGGGAACGGCAAGTGGATCGGCGGTGTGCCTGGGCCGTGATGGTCTCGTCAAGGTCAGTGTGGTGGGAAATGGGGGGGGGGGGGGGGGTCAGACTATGGTATCGGAAGCATGGTGGTTGAAGAAAGGTCGGGAGCTCGGATTTTGATCGGGAGGGTCGCGATCGGGAGTTTGAACTTTGTGAGCGGGTCCAGGGTGATAAAAGTAGCGGAAGGAAGTGGGTGATCCTTGGGGCAAGCTCGAGTCCATAGCTCGGTGATGGCTGATGAGCAAGCAGCCATAGGTTTCGTCGTGTGCGATTGCGATAGCCACAGGACCGAGGTGGTGGACTGTGAGGGTAAAATCATGATTGGCAGGAGAGATACCAGGGATGCGAGTATCAGAGCGCAAGCGTCGCCGGATTCGGGCGCACCCGTTGTCCCATTGGACTACCATGGTTGAGATGAAATCCTGACTCATAGGATGTCCCAAGGTCAGACTGTGACTGAAAATGCCGCATGAGTCCAGATCTTGGTACAATTCTTGACCAACAAGGAAAGATATGAAACGGGGTTACAATGCTGGCTTGATGTGCTTGTTGGGAACGCGAAGAAAGTGTCTTGTTCAAAGCCTGGTCCAATGTCATGCATGCTTCAGGTCGAAGCCACTGCAATGCTGACTGATGAAGCTAAAGAGAGACTTTGGTCGGGCCTCCATAGAGACCGTCTCCTGTGAGCTGTTGAGTGGCATGTCGAAGGCAAGATGAGTGATGTAGCAGCCATTCAGGAACAGGAAACCACTTTGAACGGGAAGACAAAAGGTTGGAGGCACAAAGCTGCTGCCTTCTGAGCACAAGGCATGCGCTTAGAGCACCTCACAGGCATCCATGAAGGCAGGATTTATGAGTTTTTGCCTATCAAGCAGAAGGCAACTTCCGCAAAGACTAGTCAAAGAAAAGACTGGGGTCTTCCAAGCAGCAGACCACCTGTTGAAAAGATCACACAGACATGGAAAATGGCAAGGTGTACTATATCTTGGCCTTCAAACCTGAAGGCAATTCCTTGGAGGGATGAAGCGAGAGAAGGCAAGTCAGGCAGCGATAAAGCTCCACGCCTTCCCCTCAGAACCCCCTTGCGGGACGCAACCTGATGAGCAGTGGTGGCCTTCTCAGCAGAAGGCACCGCCTTGAAAGGATCATCCAAGCATAGAGAAAGGTGGACGTCATGTATGCACAGCCTGTACAAGCACAATGGGATCATCTCCCTTCGTTACAGCTTGGCCCAAACCCCCCAAAGGCTCTGAAAAATAGCAACAGGGGCTGAAGTCTGAAGCTATATGCGGGCACAGGTCTTCCTTGAGTCTTCCTCTGTTTGTCTGTCGTGGAAGAGCAAACCAGATTTCACCTGAAGCCAGATTGGACTTCCACTGCCTAAACATATGTATAGACAATTTATGACAGTAAAGCAAAGCTCTGTTAACATTCAGAAGGCAAGCTCTGCATGTACCTTATGGAGATCAAAACGAAGGCAAGCCTGATAGCTTACCATTAGCTTCCCAGGAACCTTTGTGTTGTCTCGGCAACAATCACAGCTATACAGGCTGGCACAAGATCCCCCCCATCCAACATCCTCATATTGCATTTAACCATGTTTACAGGCTTACAATTGAAATCATGTCAAAGAGATCCATGAAATTTTGTAAGCCAATATTCCAAGGCAAAAAGCTTGGCAAGGAGCCATCCCAGCCCCCAAGCAACCTCATTAAGTGAGCCCTCAATCCCCTCCAGATCCAATGTAGCAAGCGGAAGAGTGATTGTTTCTGCGTCGGTGGTGTTCTCACCCATGGCACTGGAATGGTGGTGTGGCCAGGTGAGCACAGCTTAGTCTCAGGACTTATCAGCGTGACTCCATACTTCCGCATGTCTTTCAGCTCAATCGGCAAATGGGACACAGGGTAAGTAAGACATGACAAACTCGCTCTCATTATGGAAATCAAGGGCCTTGACTTCTGATCAATTGGGCTATTGCCCTGATTCGTTATCATCATACTCTCAGACCACGTTACCAATGACCAGTGATTACATTACTGGTCAAGAGTACAGGAGTTTGACTGGTACCGGCGAACGAAGTCTTGGACAAGAGATGATTCAAAGTACCCGAATGTGAGGCTGGATTTTGTGCCAGACTCATCCTTTGACGCTGTGTCTCTGGGTGTACCTGGGGAATATGCCATTGATTACCCTTGGGTTGGAAATCAGACATGATCTGATGATGAGGAATATGAACGCGGCTGCGGGTGAGATCTCAATTGTTATGATGTTTCTACTCTAGATCATGTGGAGTGATGCACATCGATGTCCCATACACGGTCATGCTGGAGCTGAGGAGTCCATCATATTCACATTGATCCATGCTAGAGGAAGTTTCATACACATTTGAGCGGAGTAATCTAATCTGTGTCACAAAGTTGCCTCATTTCAATCTGCTCTAATCAGAGTCTTGCCCTGAAACTCGGATCATGGCGCGCTCCATGCCACCAGAGCATTTTTCATCATTACCCGTCCGTAGCTCGCCCTTGTTCATGGGTCCTCTGTCTATGCTGTTCTATAGAATCTGTCTTCTTCAGTGGACTGCCCAATTTTGCCTTCGCGGAAGATTGAGAGTAAGCTGGCCATCCAAGCTGAAGGTAGTCCCTTTGACCAACTATACGTAAGCGCAATCAATAATGCTTTCCCCTCAATTGAGAAGACATGATGTTTGAACACTAAGCCAGATATCACACAGGCAAGATACAGCTTTTGGTCATCCAGGCAGATCACCACATCTTCTTAAGACTTGACGATTCCGTATCTCACCTATGTCTTGGCCTCAAGTAAATCTGCTTCAAAGGGCCTCACCTACAGTGGGAGAGGCAACATACACAAATGAAGTGCCTCTCATGCAGGAGATAGTACTCAAGAGATTGAACGAAGGCCAAAGAGACAACGCTTAGCCTTCCAAGAAGAAGACATACATTAAAGGATCACACCAGTAACGTCAGAATGATGAAATTTTGATCCTACAGCGTTCCAAGCGGAAGGCTAGATGGGGCTTCTTGCAGCTCCACGAAAACGGCTTGAAAGGTGTTCATTTAGACCATGCCTTCAACATTATGAGCTTGGCGGGGTAGTTTGAAGATGGGGCACACCCAGATAGAGCCTTCAGAGAATGAGAAGACTCAGCAAGGTGATGGAAGGCCTACCGAGGAAGACCCCTCAGGAAGGCACAGAGGACAGCCTATTAAAACCAGAGTCTGTCAGGGATTTGTCTCTTCTTCATCTCTCACCTGACCCCCTTTCAGGCCACAATATTTACCCAGTTTGGACTTTCCAGCGGTGCACATCCATTATGTCAGAGGAAACCACTCAAGGTGGCACTGCTCCTTCCACTGGTCCATCATACACCACAAGGGTACCAACCGCAATTGTCACCTCACGCTCTCGCTTGAAGCAGAATCCAAGAACAGGTCAGCCACGACCATCAGTTGAGCTTGACTGGAATTGCTTCCCAGAAACTGATCACGGGATGCAGCAAGTCCATGAGTTTCTACGGATAGAGCGTGCTATTAAGGTAGGATTGACTGATGAGGAAATTGACGCCCTTCGTACCCGTGAGACAACCAATGAGCAGTGGGTTAACAAGACCAAGGATTTGATCCATGCAAAACTGAATGGAAGCACCAAGACCTTTGTTGAGAGCCAGTTTGATGAGGGCGGAATCAATTTCTTTGTCCTTCGCTGGGAAAACTATGTCAACAAACGAATGCTGGGTGAAATCCCCACTGCAAGCGATGTCTGATTCGGAGTGATGATAGGAGTGGGTAGAATTTATGCCTTTAGACATCAGGTGTAGTATAGATTGGAGTAGCTTGATGGTGTGGAAACATGCACCATGTGCGTACCAGATTTCAAACCAGCAGTATTCTGGCCACCACAAATGATTCATGCACATCAAGGCTGTGGTCACTTCTATGAAGTATATGATTGGCCAAATAACGGCAAGACCTCATGCTGCTTGAGAGATTGATGCATCTGATACCTACACAGGCCTTCCTGGAATGAATTTTATTATTTGTATGAGCTCAGCTGGGGCATTGCGCAGCATTTGGCCGGGCTGAGTGACTGATAGAAACTTGGTTGATTGTACTATGTGACACAATGCCTAGACTTGCGACATTGACAAATAATGACAAGATGGTGACGCAGGTGTTACTGAAAAATCCAT
>JAABUP010002088.1_pt1 | contig 40140 bp, 53 predicted proteins | sample 5559201 | NCBI WGS metagenome assembly JAABUP01 (sample SAMN10711887, study PRJNA513373) | rock metagenome | isolation source: Antarctica rocks | place: Antarctica | reverse complement strand
GTGACGGTGCCCTGCTTCCAGTCATCACTGCAGCACAGCTTGCTGAAGAGGTCCACAAAGGCAGTGTCGCTGAAGATGGACTTGACCAGCAGTGCTGTCGCTGACTTGGCTAGCTCCAGGAAGCCTCGGCACTGCTCCTCAATGTCAAGAAGGCCCTAAAAGCAGCATGAGGGTCAGTATGTAAACATCATATGATACAAATGTGTGTTGCAGTGATGTGTACAGTTATACACAGTGTTGTATATATACATGAAACACTGATACACCATTATAATCAGTAAACGTGAGGCGGCATGCAATTTCACTTGTGTGCCGGGCCTGAGGGCAGGAGGAAGGCGAGAAGCACATTATAGGCGCACCTGTGGTCTAGGCAAGCCTCTAACTGTAACTCCAGGCCTCCAAGTTTGAGGTTTAACCAGACTTTGTGCTTATTAAGCAGCAACCAGCATATTTGGCAGCACATACACCACTCTCAAACAGGACCTCAAACAGGCATTCACTCAGGACTGTATGTCCCTGACCCTAGAGGAAGACATGTGAACATGGCACAATGAACAAATGAATGCACACCAGTGTCAGGGAGGTCATTGTGTAAATGTTGCAGGTGGTGGCTAGGAAGGAAGTAGAGGACAGGGGCAGCAAGAATGGGGAGGATGGCAGGTTGGGCAGCAGTGAGGCTGTGCCTACCTTGTGGTCATCATCAAGCCTATCCTCCACCCTCTCTGCAAACTCCATGCACTCATTGTAGCAGCGCACGTTGTTGTTCACCATGGCACACACCATCTCTACACCCAACTCACCCTCCAAGTACCTCCTCTCTGCATCCTGCATGCCATGCCAGAGCTAGGTAGGTGAGCACCTGCAATCAGCTGTTTCCACACTCAGGGGGCCCACAACTACACACCTCCTCTCTGCATCCTCTCTACATCTCACTGCACCTGATGAGGCTACTGATGCTCTTTGCTCAACGTACAGGTGTTTGTACTGACCAGCAGTACGTACTAGGTGTGTCAGGTGTGCCTGAGTTCTAGTGCATTCATATTAGTGATAGTTTTGCATACCTGAAGGGGCCGATAGGCAGCTTGTACGAGTGCATTGCCAGACACTCGTCTGCATGAGACACACCTGTTGGGCACACAGCACTGAGCTGGTGCGCCTGTACAACGATCTAACAAACGAATGAGTGAGTGAGTGAGTGAGTGGGTGAGTGAGTGGGTGAGTGAGTGAGTGAGAAAATGAATGGGTGAAAGATAAATAAAGAGGCAAACAAACCGAGTGTTTACCAAATCATGTTATGAGTAAAGAATGAATGAGTGGATGGATGAGTGGACATGTGGCAGCCAATGCCAGGGCACGGCTGCCAGCAGGTGAGACATTGCGCTGTGTTGTCCCAGCTGACATTACCGCAAAACTTTGCTGTAGCATCAGTTGTACATCACAACATGAGACTTGGTAACGTGCTTGACACTATATATAGCTACACAGGCAGGCAGCATGGGCGTACGCAGCCAGAGGCGAGCATGCACTGCAGAATGGGCATTCACTACTTTCTGTGCTGACAACTCTCTGGTTGGGCTGTAAGGCCTGCCCAGGTATTTTCAAAGGCAATTTGACTATCCCCAGGGAGGTTTTGGTGCTGCAGAAGGGTACCTGGAAGTCGCGCATGACACGCACAGCCATCTGACCTGTCTTCAGTAGCATGTCACCTTTTGAGATGTCCTCCACTACATTCACCTGCAAGTTTTCAATGCGTATGTGCAAAGTACACTCCACTTCCTAAGAATGAGGTAGAGATCGCCAGCAAGTCAAGGTAGTGACTGCGCATGCATTCTGATGCACATGGTCTGCTGAACAAGCCATGCAGCTGCCACAAGGGTTTTCTGTCAGCATTACCATACAGAGCTGCCTTGCTAATGCAACACATGCTTGTCAGGCTTTGCTGTGCAGGCAAAGCCTGATGTAGCATATGGTGTATCAATGTGCTAGAGCAACAGGCAGGCATTACAGCGAATCACACATGCAGCAGTCTGCCCATCATGCTTGAGGTGACACTGGCGCATCAGGCCAGGTAGTGAACATGGCTAGCTGTAGTACAGCCTTGCTGCAAGCATAGCAGGGAAGCAGGTGGTAAAGGTGAGTGAGCGCACTGTGTCTGACCTGGGCATTGACAACACGGAAGAAGTCAACAGCGCCGGGGGTGGAGATGGTCCCGTCATCACCAACCTTGGGCTCAGCGCTCATGTCAGCCTGCACACCATCTGCGCTTGAAGAGTCTGAATGCTCTGCCTGTCAGGGCCGCCTTAGCAATAGCCAGTGATAGCAGCGACAGAGAATCTGTTCTCTGGCATGCATGTTTGGCTCACCCCAAGTTTGCAGTGCGCTATTCATTCTCACAGGTATCTAAGCAATACTCAGCAGCTTTCACAACCTGAACCGCCTTTGACAACAATGTGGCGTAGTCATGCATTACTGTTGGGGTGAAGTTGAACTGCAAGCAATGCATCCTGACTGTACGTGCCATTTGAAGCATGCCGGATGGTGCGCACCACCTTGCAGCAAACATTGTGGACGCTATGTCATGTGTAGAAACCTGCTTAGCCGTGAGCCTTTATAATCAGAGCCACAGATCGAAATGACTCAAAGTACAAACATTGGCAATGAATGCTTGCCTGGAGGATGTTTGTGAACCAGGTGTTGAGCTGCTGGCGCATGCGTTCAATGTACTTGTCTGTCAGCATGCCAACACCACGGTCTGAGCCTGTAGGGAAGCCCAGCTCATCTTCTTCAATACCCAAGTCACGTAGAGTGTCACTGTACTGGTTGACCCACCCCATGACCTGCACCGCACCAGCCTTGTGTCAGGAACATCCGCACATCCAATTCCTGTCAGCACACACCGCCTTGCAGGTCACAACTTACTCACTTGTGACATGAGTGATGCTGCAAATGTGTTAGGTACAGGCTGGGAGAGTGTAACAGCCGCGGGCATGCTGCAAGCATACCTTGGTCACAACACAGCACAATCCAGGGACACATGATCTGTTCCAACCTGGTCGAATACACTCAGGCCATTTCAGAAACAGGTGAGCTTGACCGGCAGCAATGGAGTGCATGACAGATGCAGCTGCCGGCATTCAAGGACGGTATTTGTGCCATATTTCTTGTGCAGATAAGACAGGAGTCATGGGATAGCAGATAGATGTATGTGCAGGAACACAGGACAGTACCTTGAGGATATCAGCATTGGCTAGTTGCTCTGCACAGGCTCCCACACAGTCCAGCATGAAAGCCAAGTGCTCATGGTACTGCTTCCAGATCACGTGGAAGATGCCATACTTCTCAGGGAAGCAAGGTGAGACATAGTCATAAATGTCTGCCAGCTGTGATACAAAGTTGTGGGCATCATCCAGGATGTCATTGGTGCGCTTGTCGGTGTCCTCACCTGCCGCTGCTAGCTGGGAGCAGCGCTGCAGCAGCGGTGCTGTGATGTCCTGGATGCACATGCCGATCTGCTGCTGCATGCGTTTCCTGTATCTCTTCATGGGGACAGCAGCTGCACGTGCATAACAAGCTGTTGACAGCAAAGCTTTGAGTCCATGATAACAGGTCCAGCTTTTGGTACTGGTGTACAAGCAGAAGCCACAACCAAAAGACGTATGTATATCTTGTGAGGGACAGGACTGCACAAAGGCACAAACACACACACCAAAGTTGCGTGTTACGACGTTACAGGCATGCCCATTGCATGGTCTCCTTCAACTCCAGTCTCAAGATTGAGAGTCAAAAGCTGCTGTGCATAAGTCGAGCGCAAACTGTCGGCGCAGACTGCAGTTGTTGCATACGGAAACAGCAGTTGACAACATACCTCTGCCAGATGATTCCAGTTGCTTATCTACCATCTCCTGGATCTCCACAATGCGCACAGCAGCAACCAGCATGGCAGGATTATTGTGCCCAAGCTCCACAAAGTTCCTGATCAGGCTCCACAGCCGCTCCTCAAACCTGGTCATGGTGTCCTTCACCTACACCATGGACATCGTGCCTCATGCCTTGCATGCACTACCTCACGCCTCACCAATTACACACACTCTCAACTCATTCTGCTATTCTACATTGCAAAGACAACATTAGCAGCAACAGGTGCCACAGGATGTCTGTTTGCGATACTATGTGCTGTACGTATAGGTTGCAGTATGGCATATTGTCTGCCCAACTCACCTTGTTGAAGTATGCATTCAAATTGTGCGTGTCTTCCAGCTTGAGTTTTGCCCCACTCTGTAGGGCTTGCTGAGCCAAGCTGCTGGTGCCCTCAAGGATGGCAAGAGACTCATACGCCTGCACAACACCTGTAAAAGCTGTAAATTTTGCCTGCAGTCTGCAGTGCCATACTGCGTATGACTGTACCTATGCGGACTAATCTCCATCCATATGACAGCCCGTAGGATCATGGAGGCGACACGTTGCTTGTATGCAGTTGATACTGACTAGGCAGATAGCATGTACAGACAATAAATCCACATAGACCAGTGACAGTGAGGACACAAAGCTGCCTTGGTCCCTACATGGTGTTGTTGATATTCTCTTCACCATAGTTGGCATGCCACAACAGCTGACATTTGCATGAGCAGCAGCAAGTTTTGTGTGTTGCAGCAGTGCATGCATGTATGTATAGGACAAGGTGAAAGGCAGGTGGCAGCATTACCTGAAGAAGCTGGGAGTCATCCTTCAGCATCTCCTCTGCTTCAGCAGCCTCATTTGGCAAAGCTACTATGTTCTCTACATCCTGTAGCAAGCTTCATGTCAGCTGATGCATGTGATATCTATTATGACTTTGCCCTTTGTGCCAGAGTTATTGCATGTGGTACTGCAGAATGCTGTCTGACCTGTAGTGTCTTGCCTAGATTGTAGTGCACGGCGCTGAGTATTTGGATCTTCTCATGATTTTCAATCAGAGCTGAGCATTCTGTGCAAAGTTTGTCAATCATCTGCAGCATCAATCCTTGCACAAAAGCTGTTGCAGACCATAGTGTCTGGTGATGGTAAACAGTCGTGTCTCACTTGGAAAGCTGTGCTAAGGGAGCAAGCTGACCTTGTAGGAGTTTTGCATGTTTGCCAGCGTCCTATGAGCTTTGTCGAGAAGAGCCATGCCAGCGCGAGCAGCTTCGACCTGTGTTGCTACCGTGGCGCTGAGTTGAGCCTTGTTGGCCTGCAGCAACAGTGAGTAGTCAACTTGAGGCACCGTGCTTGCAAAGCCTTGCAAGGTGTGGTGGCAAGATGATTTCATGTAACCTTGCCTGGTGCTTTTGGGTGTACTCTTCCAGCAAAGTGTCAAGCCTTTTTAGGTCTTCTGGACGTTGCAGCAATTTTTCGACCTCTTCCACTGCGAGCTTTCGAGACTCGATGGCCTACAGTAAACAAACGTCAGTACAGTACCTTTCACAGGTTATGGCAACAAGACATCACGGCTCACTAGCTCTGGTATACTGTGCGACAGCGGTGCTCCTCTAGAGGACCCCATTTCAAGATGATCAAGATCTTGATCGAGAGCAGACCAGCAGCTGCGTCAGGCGATATGGATGCAACTGATCACACAGGTCGGATGTCTGCAGGTTCCAGCGTGCACGTTTCAGGTTGTCTCTGCTCGTGACATCGATTGCTAGGCACGATAACGGCAGCGTGAACGTACGCACGCAACGCAATCAGGAGCTGGTCTTAGGAGCTAGTCTGGTGAAACCGGAGCTCATCGAGCTCAACCGGGCTAAATGCCGTGTGACCGCTCCGAAACCAGCGAGAGCAACATACACTCAAGCAAGAAAGTGCTCGTACGAACTCGAATGCAAGAGTGTCCAAGGCCTTTGTGAAGCAATGCTGGATGCTTACTGACCAGCCTGGGTCTCGAAAGCGGGATCTGTTGGCCAGGTGGAAACGACACGAGAGACCATAGAACATAACGCGGCGGCACTAGCCTTTCCAGCGGGGTTCACTGGTATGCTGTTTAGGCAGTCTTGATCTTCAAGAAATGTAAAACAAGAAACATGTGCTTTTTTGCGCAAAAGCGGCTTGACTCGGCCAGGTCTACTTGCAGGTCTCAGTGTCAGTACAAACAGCAGAACAGAAGATAGGTATGAGGTCGTACAGACAGAACGTCAGGCACTTCGGGTCTCCCTTCTACATAGCCAATGCGCTCATGATTCTTGCTTATGCACCCATACGTCTACACTGGTATCAGCATGGCCTCAGCAAATATACTCGCCTGGAGGACCCAGCTCAAGTGTATGACTGGGAGAGCCAGTGCGCCCAGATGATCACATTTGTCCTGGCCATCAAATCCATGCGAGACCGTTTCACTTTAGATGTGCTGCTGGGAGATGTCTTTCTGTACTGCAAAGCTGCTATCCTGACTGTCACCTTCATGGTCGATCCCAGGGTTTGCGCCTATTTTGGGATTGTCTTTGTGCTTGTACATTTGATGGCTCCACAGCCTTACAGAGACTACACTGGAGCACATAACGCCAAGTTACTGACAAGCTCTACATTTACAGAACTGGTCGTAGAGGGAGCAGCAAGCAAACGGTGGCTTGTCTTGTTTTTCAAACCAGGAAAGGTTGGACGGCAAATCAATGCTGTGGCTGCTTCCTTGTCTTTGACATATGCTGATGACAATCTACATTTTGGACGAGTAAACACACAAGCCAATCCAGACACTACACAATATAATGGTGTCAATGCAAAGGCTTCTTTTCATGGTGCAACCTTTGTATTGTTTCAAAATGGCCAGGAGTTGCAGCGTCTTCCCACACAAGCTACAACTGACCCAACAATTATGAGCGCAGACAATGTTACAAAGGTCTTTCAGCTTGATGCAGCTTCAGATCTGTCCAAAAGTACAAAAAGTGCCCATACAATATAGCGAAAAGGTGTTGACATGTAATATCAATGATGTGTCTGCTGTTTATGTCTTCGGTTAGTGAATTTTGCCATGCCCATGCTGGCCCGTTTCATCTCGCACATGCTGGCCCATTTCACCTCTGAAAGTTACAAAATGTTGGGTGGCGTATGCAGTGTACATTTCGTTAACAGAACATGTTGTGGGTTGTGCCTCTAGGTGAACGTCGAATGGGCTGACTTACATGACGCACTGATCAGACTAGTTTGGAATGGACAATGTCATCGATGAGCCAACCCGCTACTAGCCACAGTCCGCCGCATGCATCCGCAGTGCAGGTCACAGCCTGTTCATGACTAATAGGCCATGCAAATCACAGCAGAACGACTGACGTCCCAGGAATGTCCGCAGTGTTGCCTGTGACTCAGCACCTCCACATGAAATTTGGCTATATGATTGATACAAACGTGCAGCCATATGCAAGCCACTGCCTTACACATGAACATGTTGCAAGGCACCTACAAATGCTGCCAGGACCTCACTTTATCAACAAGATGCATATACCCAGCAGCGGATCGGTGCTGGTCTATTCATTAATACATTGCAACACAAGGTGCGATCAAGCATGAAACTGCTTGGCATGCAAGCATCTCAGGCACCTTTGAATCTTTGACAGACTAGCTACACTAGCATGCTAAGCTGGATGCGCAGGCTTGACATTAATTTACAAGGGGGAGGGTAAGAAAAGCGACAGGCATCTAAGATACAGGCATGCTAGCAGGTGCATCCTCCATGTATGGCTGGTACCCCTCCTTTTCCTTCTCCTTGCCTATTTGAGGCTTGTCGCTCATGATCTCATCCTCCTTGGGGGTGTGAACAGTGACCACATCAGGCAGAGGAATCTTTGGTCCCTGCTTGCCGCTTGGGTCCCAGTCCTTCATGATACGCACCTACATAATCAGAGACGAAATTACAAGTGCCCCAGCAAGCTGACAATACATGGCACAACAATGGCAATTGCAACCCAATAGGAAAATTTGCAGTAGCAATTGCTACTACAGCATGCATGCCAGCTGCATGCAAGTCCAGCAAAGACTGCAATTTCTGCCTGCAGTGTGACACTATTCAGAAACAGTTTGCAGCCATAAGGCACAGACTGCCAGAATATGTCTGTTGAAGACTGGCAGAAGGGCTGTATTTGTGAGAGTGCCTCCAGGCAAAGCAGACCACAACTTGCCTTGATACCCAAGACTCCTTGCCGCAACATGACGTGTCGTACACATCCATCAATGTACTCAACAGCAGGGTGTCCTGATGCAATCATGTATCCATCCTTGAACTTCATTGCCTTAGCACGCTGGGCACGCAACTTGCCAGATACAATGACCTCGCATCCCTTGGCTCCGCTTTCCATAATGAATCTCAGCACACCATAGCATGCTCTGCAGCAAACCGTCCGAATGTTCAATGAAACACAGTAGTGCATCCCTCTTCAATGGAACAAGACTCTGCTTCAGCTGCGCAACCAACCATCAAGGAAAAGAGGGTGAGACAAGCAAGTTGCTGCTGCTGCTGAAATACAACAATTTCAGCCAAGAATCCAAAGAAAAGAATGCGGGGGTGGAATTCTACCTACGCACAGCCAAGCCACCCAGCAACTTGTATCGCAGAGACTCTGCCTGTGCAATGGCAGACAAACCACGGTTTGCCACCTTCTCTGCGTACAGCTCGACTGAGCCCTCTGGGAACTTGAATCGCTTCTGTACAACCGAAGTCAACTCCCTAATTCTGCGACCCTTGGTACCTGTACAGACCAATGCGTTGAATAGTACAGATGGCCTGCGACGAGCCTGACAGGAAGTATCTCTAAGACACTTCTGCGCATGGTTTTGCCCCTTACCTAGCACATTTTGTGTCCGAGTAGCACGGATAATGATCTCTGTGCGGATTGGGGTAACTCTGACCTCTACACCAGAGTATCCATGCTCTGCAAGCTCTCTGGTCAACAGCTCATTGAGCTCGGCATAGAAGACGCCATCAGCAACGAACTGCAATGAGCCAACGGACTGTCAGCATAGTATATGGGCAACTATTGATGAGCATGCATATGTTGATACAAAGTCAGAACAACTCGACAAGCCTAGGAAAACACCTTTCTCTTCTTGCTGATTTGAGTAGCCATCTTGAGACCCAGACAACAGACCAAACACAAAGTATGCTGCTTTGGCGATGCACCAGCTCAGATGCACTCTGAAGCCGCCTCTTACACCTAATACAAGATTTAGAATCTTGCCATTGAGGGAGGCAATGTGGCTAGCCAGGAATGCAGTACATATGTAGCGCCGCGCGTGGGATCCTCACTTGAATGACACATTCGTCAGCATCCGGCCGAAAATGTACTTGGTACAATTCGCAGCTGATTGGTGCTCTTGGCAATTTATTGCCATCTGGCCGTCTACTATGTCGCAGTATGATGTCAAGCTCAGACCAACTATCGATAGCTGCCTGCAAAGCCTCGATTTCTATACTGGCCTCATGACTTTCGGCAACCATTTACAGTAAGTGCTATAGTCACAACTTTTGCAACCTCATAAAGAACTTGCAGCTCTCCTCTCATAAGAACTTGTGCTGTTGACCTGCTCTGCTGATCCGGTCGAAGAAGCCGTCTCTTTCGTGCTATCTGCGTGCTACTTGCGGCACCAATCTGGCGATGCTGCTAACCTTAGTTGGCACATACTTTGCGAGGAATGCTTTCAGATCACTACAAGTCAGCAAGATGTGTATGTTCCACCATTGAATGTCATATGCAACTTTGCTGTGTTCATAGCCGTACATGCTTGTTAAACTCGTGCAATCAGTGTCTACCGCGCACAATACGGACTCTGGCAATAATGCGTCTTTTGGAGCAGATTTGAGATTGTCATGCCGAGATGGTAGGCTAAAATTGCTTCAGTGATTACTGTTGTGGTGGCCACAACTTGATCAACAGTGTGCAGTGTGTTGTAAGCATCACCTGCAGTCTAGATGCCTAAATGTACCAGAGCTTAAAAAAGGGCATAAGCAATGTGACATGCAGTATACAAGTGGCATAGTTGTCCAACAGGCCGGTGAACGAGTGTAGGATACTGCCTGGTCATGCCAACTCAGGAGCTGATGTTGCATGCTTGCTATGCCTGTGCCTATCTTTTGAGCACTAGTCTGGTGGCAGTGCTCAGCCCTCGAGGCGTTGAAGACCCAGTAGCTCTGGGGTTCACCGTGTCTGCAGTTTTGCGCTTCACTTGCCTCTGCATGTTTGTCTCTACCAGACATTGAGCAGGGAAGGTTGTTGACACAAGGCTCTGAAACCGTGGCTGCTGGGTTGAACTAGCACCTTTCTTAACAGAAATTTGATGATGCCCTGAGCTGAAGTTGTCCTGCAACTGTGACCAATGCTCCCACGCTGCCAATGGCTTCTTGGGCATAGTTCCTGCATCATGCTACTCGTCATACCATAAATGCTGCGCATAAGAGCAACAAGAGAGCTTTGTCAGTGCCAATCAATTGGACATTGCCGTGATGAACACAACTGTGACAGCAGCCCATGCACGGATGTGCATCATGGCCGTGAGAGCAGTCTGGCCCTATCGTGTCACAGCTGGGAGCAGCTGACCTGAGCTCAATACACCTGTCCTTTGCCATCTAGAATGCAAGTTGGGTGCCACGACTGCAATCCCGCTCAGATCGAACTGCTTAGCTTCCTGGGCACTGTCCTGATCTTTTGCTTTCACAGATGGCTGCAAGCCCAGCTGGGCTGATTCTGCAAAGGCAGCATGCATACTTGACTGGCATGCTTTTGTATTCAGCTTCGCAATGGTTTTGTTGGCAGTCTAGCTCCCAGATCAATGTGACTGCTTTAGTGTAAGATGCAAATGCACAATTATAATGAACATGTTCAAAAGTGTCATTTTGCAAAACCTGTCAAGTATGGCTGGATGACTGAGAATCGCACCATGCCCCCTTGCGGCGTCACTGACGTCCTCATGCACTAGTTGGTCAGTCTCACAGCTGCCAGCATGTGACAGATCCAATGCATTGTAGGGCGCATGACTGAAGGGATCCCAGTCATCTACTCTTGGACTGGTCCAGTCTGTCCAACATGAAGAAGCCTCATGAAGGAACCCATGACTGGCCAGCACCTGCAAGGATTGCGTTGCATTGCCATGGGAGACTGCCAGTGATTGTTTTGTTGTGTCATACAAACAACAGTCAGCTGTTTACCTCCTCACTGGGCACTGTGTGTCCACCTGATGTACTTGCTCCTGACTGTTGAGAGCCTGAAGACACCAGTGGCATTGTGTTTCAACTGCTCACCAAGTACAATGGTCAGCACACAATATCCACAATATGCATGACTGATTGCACCTGATTCCTTTGTCAGATTGCATTGCTGGCCTCTGACTCTGAGACAAGGACCCAGCTGACGCCACTCTGCTGCCTACAAGTACAGCCTTTCAGCTATGATGCAGATGTCAAGGAATCCCGCTGCCACTTAAGGCACCGTCACGCCCTTCTTGCAGCATTGACAACAAACTGCCTGTGTAGTGTATCTGCTGCTGCAAATACTGTGTAGCCTGGCTTACCTGGAGGTGTTGTACGTCACATTCAAGCTCTGCTGCAGGATGCTGCTCACCACATGCGCTGCAGCCAAATGTCCATCATGTTCCTGGGCTGTTGTGAATGAATGCAAGTCAACAAGGGCGTGCATATGCAGTACACTACTTACGGCGGCAAAAGCCTTTGCTGCCTATCTATGTGCAGACATCCCTCAAACGAGCGCAAGGTGTCCAAGAGCTGCACAGTATGTCGAGCACGGGACATGCAATTGCTCAGGCGCCTCAGTCACCAAGAACAAAGTGACCATGGCGGACCCACACAACACAGACAAATGTGACTGCAGCACTGCATTTCTCGGCCGATATGGAAGCGAGCTGTGGACGTACAGGGTATCCGACGAGGCGCTTCAATCCAGTGATTGGCTTTGTCTGGCTCCGATCAAATAAGCAAACCATGCATTTCTTGCCATACTACTGACTCTACTGAATCATTTGATGAACAGTAACAGTACCCTCGTCAAAATTAGAGTTGCAGCAAAAGTGCTGGATACTCCTGATCGAGGGTCTGCTCATGTCTCCTGCTGGATCAGGCGACATGTTTGCAAGTTTCCTGCTCAACAACACAGCTGAGACTGGTGAAGTCCAAACTGAATCCTGCTGATCAGAGACCGATCAACGCGTGACTTCAAAACGCCTGGCAAACATGGGCAACTGCTGCTCGAAGCCTCCCGCGAATGTCTCTTCTGCAGTGCTGCCTCTACGATTGTCCCCACATGCATTGAGCATCTGGGGTCTATGCCCTGGAGCTGCTGGAGAGGTGAGTTCAGTACTGCCAAGCCAGCCATGCAAAGCAGTCAAAGTGCTACCGTCTGCTCACCACCTATGCAGATCTTGACCTGCAGCGAAGACAAAAGCATTGGTGTGTATGACCTGAAATCCAACAGTTTGATCCACCACTGGCAAGGGCACCAGAAGGGTGTCACAAGGATCTCATATATGCCGCTTGCTGCTCTGGCGGTGAGCCATGATAGATGCTCCAACAAAAGAGACATTATCAAGGACGAGCAACATCATATGCGACCACTGTGAGCTTATGTGAAGCTCAAGACCAATTGCAAGCCCACTCGTGACAAGTTGTGCAGGTTTCAGGTTCAAGAGACACATCAGTCAAGCTGTGGAACAGGAAATCTGCAGAGGCTGCTGCCACCTACTCCGCGCATGCATTGCCTGTCACTGGCATAGCTGCACTTGAACAACAGGGACACGTGTGCTCAGGTTCACGTGACTGTACACTGCGTCTTTGGGACATTGCCAGCAGTGCTGAAGTCAGTTGCACAAGTATTCCTCAGAATGTTGTGACTTTCATGAAAGCTGTACCGGGGGAGGCAGTTGTGCTTCAGGCAGGGGAAGATTTGCACCTGCGCCTGTGGGACAGTCGCACAATGCAGGCTGTGTCATTGCTGCCACAACACTCTAACATTCCTTTGAGCTGTGACGTCTCACATGATGGTAAGATTCTACACAGTGCAATGCTCAGCATAGTGCAGTTGGCTGCAGCTCCCCGCTGCACCTGTTTTGATGTTGCTCTTCATTGCATGCTAGATTTGCATGCAGGGTTGTACTTCGCAACAAGCTGCAATGGGTATGATGGTGATGGCTGTGAGGTCTGCCTATGGGACAGACGTAAGCTCCAGCAATTTTGGCAATGGAAAGGCCATCAGCAAGCCACAGCAGCTTGCATCTTTATGCCCAACATGTGTACCGCAGCTAGCGCAAGTCACGTACATCTTTGCTCACCTTTGACTCACATTGATTCAACAAATCCTGCGGCCAATCAATCTGAGGTTGGCGAGAACACAGGATGCAGCCAGGCCTTGCTCGAGCAGCCAGCAAACCTTATAGTGGCATCAGCCTCGGCAGATTGCACGGTGAGAATGTGGCAAATGGGCCGACAGGAAGAGCTATGCATGGTGGACATCTGCAATATTCAAGACCACTCAGCTCTCACAAGCTTGGCATTTTGCTCAGCTCAGGCAGGCAAGACTGGGGGCAATAACAACTTGCTGTTTGCTAGCAACTTTAGCGGCCAACTACAGTCCTGGCAAGTTCACCACACACCTGAACCGGGACGTGTTGCAAGACAGCATGTGTCGCTCTCAGCTGGTATGTCTAATGTACATTTGACACATGGAACAGCATCAAATGAATAAAAACCAAGTTTGTCATGAAATTGTGCATGAACAAAAAGAAAGCATGCTGATTATTACTAATTGCAAACACCCATTCCGTACCAGCTGAATGCAGCACCTAAATTACATGCCAGAGTACAAACAAAAGATTCCTCTGCATTGCCTACCATGCTTAGCAGCATTCAGCCCAAGCCCATGGATGCTCTTCTAGATACTGCAGAGTAGCATTCCGCAACGCAACGTTGGGAATCACCTGGCTTGCTGTCATAGCCTCACGGGTGATGGGGTCAAAAGCACCCACCTGGACAGCAGGTTTGAACACGCTTGTCTGCGGGCGTACAACATTATCAGCTGAAACATGACGCTCAAGAGGGTACGTTGCAAAAATGTGTGCACACAAATGCCGTATGGCGTATCAAACGAGCCTCACACAGAGACACTTGCAATTTGCAAGCCACCATCACACAAAAGCTCTCTACACAGCAAGACATTGTGCATGCAGAACGCTACCTTTCTCAGGTGTTCCACAAGGGCAGAGCGCTCATATGACAGGCCTGACGGAGTCATGACAGGGTCTCTGAACACCTCCATAGTCAGAGGACACGTGAAGGCTGCTGCAGGTTCCCCAGCCTTCAGATTGTGCCTGGCAGACTCAAACACTTGGTCTAGATCACTGACTTCCTGCATTTGAGCATGCCTGATATCTGACAAGCTATCCTGCTTCCATAAACAGCAATTAGCTGTGTTTATTCGAGCATGCAATATAATATGTTCACATGATTGCTTTATTATGTTCACGTTTTGCCTGAGGCAGGCAAGCATTGATCAAGGCAATACTTCACTACAGCACTGCAGGCTACATACATGCCTTCTTCAGCATCCTAAAAGCTGCTTCATCAGGTCAAGCTTTTTGGGTGTTTAGATCAACATGCTGAATGCCGATCTGGCAAGACGCAAACCGATGGCTAGTGACTTTACGTGACTTTACGTGAAGGACTCAGCTGCAAAGAACAACCAAAACTCACTAAAAGCTTTCGTGACACCAAATTTTGACATGCTTTGCATCATGTGGCAGGCTTTGCTGACTGGTTGCAATTGAGGCTACCTGGGCTGCAAGCTCATGATTATGCTGCTGTTGCAGCAAACGCTGCATGCGGCCCTGCAGGAGCTGCTGCTTCTGGAGGGCAGCTGCTGACTCCTGCTCCCAGCACAGATACTGTACTTGCGCCAGCTCGTGCCAAATCTCATCCTTGATGTTGTCATCTTTCTGCCGAGCACCCTCTAAGGCCTATATGAGAGAAATGGGCTGGAAGGCATGATAAGCAAAGCTAAAAGCAGCATTGCATACCAGCAGATCTGCTTGACAAGCTGCTCCAAAAATACAGTCAAGGTGCTTTTGTGGCCAGCAGATATGCGTACATCTGGTGGCTGTCAATTCTGCGTCTCACAGAATGAATGAAGCAGTTGTAGCATTGTCTCACCATCATGCTCACCTGCTTGAGATGCTGAATTGACGCTTGCAGCCGCTGTGTATGCCTCAATGCCAATCCCAAAAGGTAGTGTGCCTGCACAAGCCAGAATTTTAGTTTGTGGCTGCATTTTCAACTCAAAGCTAAAAGCTGCGTTGTTTCATCAATTCCAATTACAAATGCACTCAGACATGTCAACATTCAGCAGCACCTTCATGAGATGTGAGTCAATGCTGATGGCAGCCTCAGCATCTTGCAGGACCAAACCCCATGCTTCCTTCTTTTTCTGGCACATAGCGCGATTGACAAGCAGCACTGTATAAAACATGCAGCTCAAGCCATATGCATAGCATGGCTATCACCCTGCGTCAGCCGAATGATAGGCTATATGTGCAGCATAGCAGCTATACCTGACCAGTCAGGGCACAGCGTGAGAGCTTCGGTGTACTTCTGCATGAGGTATGAGTATAATTACGGTCTGTTTGCCCAGCATCTATCAAACAAGCTGCTGACTTAGGTCAGCATACAGATGTGCAAGCACCTCAATTGCTGCACCATACTTTGCTTTGCCAAAGTAAGCGTTGCCTTCTTTCTTTAATGCTTCAGCCGATTGCTTGTCCTGCTCAGTAGGAAGACGCTGTCGCGATTGCGGCCATGCTGGAGTTTTTGGTTGTTGATGTTGTGTCTGGTATTGTTGCTGGTCTGTCTGCTTTGCGTGGCCGGTTTGCGAGGTCGTAGAGCTTGATTTATGATGCATTTTGAGGCAGTGTGGCCAACCCATGCTCTCATCACCTCATATCGAGACTTTTCGAACTCGCCAAGACGACTCAGAAACAGCCATACAAGCTTGCAACTGGGCTGTAGGTGACTGGGAACTACAAAGACACCAGGGCAGCCACGACGCAAAGCTGCGAAGGGTCGCAGCGCACAATAAGCGGCAGATGGAAGCCCGCTAGGCGTTTGGAACCACGAGGAGAGTACACCCAGTCGCTGCCGCAGAGGACTCTGAATAGATTACTCACGCCTTCCACATGAGTACACACTTGCCAGACCATGTTCCGGCATACCACCATTTGGTGCCAAATCAGGCGCATGATGTGCACAAAGGACATGAGGCGCCATCTTCAGCATTGCATGGAGATGGCAATTACTGTAATTCAATTACAGTACACATCTGTGCAAACCCTGATGTCAAGGACGTTTTTTTATCAACAGCTTCAGCAGCAGCTTGTTGAGGTGCCTAATGCAAACTTGCTATTGCTTATGGACCATTACAATACCAAGCTAGCCTGTGAAGCGCAGTTGTGGGGTGATACTATTGGCAGATTTGGTCTCCCAGCATCAGCTACTGACAATGGCACCCGTTTGCTGCACGTGTGTATGGCCAACAATCATGTTGTGACAGACACCATGTTTCAGCACAAATCGGTGCACTTGCAGACATGGTACCACCTTAATGCAACTGACAGCACCAGACGCCAGAATGATCATGTATTGTTCAGGAGCTGTGACATCAAAGCTGTTCGGCATATCAGAGTCTTCAGAGGGGCTGACATTGAGTCAGATCACAGGCTCATGGTTTGCAAGTTGCAGTTGCATTTCAGGAAGCCAGCCAAACATACATTCAATCCTCGCTTACAGTCTGCTTCCCTTCACAGTGAAACAGGCAAGAAAGCATTCCAGCTATCCCTGCAGGGCTTGTTGGCCACACATCACCACCTCCCTATTGGGGATGTGGAGCACAGCTGGGGTGCCCTCAAAAGCTCCCTCAACACCACGGCACAGGCTCAGCTGAAGCAATTCCAAGGCCACAGAGACCATGGATCTCAGAGGCAAACGCTCCACCTTGCCAATTGCAAGCGCAAGCTGTGGCAAGCCCCTCAGTACAAGGCCGCCAGCCACGAGGCCCACAAGTCTGCATGCGCTGACTACCATCATCACTTTTCACAAAGGTGCAACACTCCATGCGCAAGGGCGACGCACACCCCTTGCCCTCAGGCAGCTCAGCAAGACCAAATGTCAACCTGGCAGGCAGCTGCGACATGGAATCTCTGGCAGGCAGCTTCATACAGCTTCTGGGCGCATCGCTGAATGGCTTCGGCATGTCACTCAGCTGTTCACAGCTACTTCACCCATTGCTCCTGAGCTGCTAGCGCTACTACCCCCCCACTTTTTATCAGAACTCCCCCCTACTCAGAAGACATGCTGGCTGAGGTTGTCACAGCCAACAAATGCCTGAAGAACAACAAATCCCCCGGGGTCTGCAACATCTTGCCAGAGATGCTGAAGTATGGGGGTGACTCTGTGCAAATTCATCCTTGGCATTTGGCGCACAGAGCAAGCTCCCCAGGACTTCAAGCAGGACATCCTGCTACCCATTCCTAAGAAGGGAGATGCTTCTCTGTGCAGCAACTATCACACCATTGCTCTGCAAAGCATAGCTGGGAAAGCCTATGCCATGCAATGGCAGGCAGACAACCTTCTTGACGAGCAATGTGGCTTCACACCAAGCAGGAGCACTGTTGACGCTCTATTTAGCCTGCGCCTTCTGTGCAATGGGGCCTGGGACAAAGACCAGACTCTGCACATATGTATGCTGGACCTGACCAAAGCCCTTGAGTCAGTGGACAGGGAGATGGCCTGGCAGATCTTGCTCAGCAGGGGCGCACCCCCAATTTGCAAAGCTTATCGCTCTCATCAGGGACCTCCACACGCATCACTCAGCAGTCATCCGCAGCGAAGTTGACTCTGCCCCAGTTGACACAAATGTTGGATTCAAGCAAGGATGCGTGCTTCCTCCACCGCTGTTTCATGTCTGTTTTGAATCAGTCATTTGCCAGCTACTGCCACAGCTGCAGAGGAATGGCGTCACCATCTGCTACAAGATAGACAGCCAACTCATGCACTGCAGAACCCCACAGAGGAGGTGCTGACATGGATTCTGCTGAATGCTGATGACATTTCCTAGGCATGTGACACCGCTGAGAAGCTCAGGGAAGCTGTCATTACCATGGACGCCACATTTCTGCCTCGGGGACTTGCAATCTCTACAAAGAATACTAAAGTGCTGGTTGTTGGCAGAATTGCTGCAGCTCAAGCTGCAGATACGCTGCGCTGGGATCAACTGGAAGTGGTGTCCCACTTTAAGTATTTGGGCGGTGTCTTCACCGTTGACTGCACCTTAGACGCCGAGATCACACACAGGGTAGCTGCTGCAAATAATGCCTTCCAGCAACTCAGACGGGCCAACATCTGGTCCTGTAGGGCTTTGACTTTGACCCTGTCTGTCGAAATGCAAGTCTTTCAATGCATTGTCATGTCAGTTCTGCTGTACTCTGGAGAAACATGGGCTGTTGTGAAACAACACATTAGCCCTTAGGCTGTGTTCCAAATGAACTGCTTGCAACGCATATGTGGCATATCCATGCGCGACCATGTGCCAAATGTTGTCATACTGATTAGGTGCAAGACCTTTTCAGCTGCAAAGCAACAGACTCAGGTGGCTAGGTCATATTTTCAAGATGCCTAATGATAGATTGCCTAAGAAGCCTTTGTTTGGTGAAGTCAAGGGGCTTTGTCCACCTGGTCGCCCTAGGTCCAGTTTCAAGTGATGTTGCATTACGTGACTGTCAACACTGTCGCATTAGTAGGCCTTACAGGGATGCACAAAACAGGCTGCTCTGAGAGACAACAAGACTCCTCCTGCACGTACCCAACTCATCATGAGCCAGGAAACGATTAAATTATTATTGTTATTACATACTATTAGTCAATTGTTTTTGGACACAAAACAGGTACAGAACACATTATCTGTGTGAGAAAGGCTTTGGGAATATTTATCTGTGACAGAAACAACCAAACATAACATTTTGACGCAGCAGTTCTCTGGCAGGCAGCTCCTTGTATGCAGCATCATGCATGATCGTCAATCAACAGCCAGGCTGAGGGCATGCGTACTGTGCAGAAGAGAAAACATGTCTTTTGACAGTACCCAGGGGTCACATTTGCCAAGAAAAAGCTTTCAGTAGACGTGTAGCTGCTAGTCTAAATATACAAGAGCTATTCATTTCCTCAGAACAAGCTGGCTGACTTATCAGCATGATAAGATGCTGATGTGACTTTGCTGCACAACCACATGATCCTTGCTGCCCAAAGAGGCTGGATATTTTCCAGGCATGCCTCCCATTGACCAGCAACATCATTGAACGTCCTGCATGTTTGGAAAGTTGCTCAGCATAGCTGGTACAAAATGCATTCAGCATCAGCAATGCAGACAGTATTGCCAGTGATGATTGCCGTTGAAGAAGTGTACATCTACAACAGGGCAACCAGTTGCCTGACCAGCCTTGCGCAGCATGTTGTATGACACGTGATGGCACTTTTCGGTCACAAGCACAGACTTTTGCAAATGCTAATTGCTTATGAAGCTGAACTGACATTCCAGGCGCAACTGTTGCTGAACTCAGCATATTTTGAACAGTATCATGGGCCACACACAATGTGACACCAGATGCACATAAAGATTGTTATGTGAAGATGTGCATGCATACTGCGCACTGCAGATCTTTCTATGTTGACATGTACAATCATCAGACACAGATAGCTGGCCCTGCGCACCTCTGTTTGGCAAGCAATGCAGCTCAATGTGCCAACTTCATTAGCAGTGTGTCGATACTTACGGCTCATGATTTGCCAACACTCAGTCCAACAGGGGCTACAAAGCCAAATGACTTGAGTGGCAACACAGAGATGGCAGTTAATCCTCACCTAAGAATGAGTCAAATCAGGGCTGACACACCAATGATCCGGACCTTGATAGCTGCTGTGTATTGACTAGGGAACCAATACAGCCAGTACTTGCCTTTGCCTGAGACAAACAGCGGCTGTCAGAATGTTCTGCAGCTGCCATGACAGTGACATGCACCAGCACTGCCTGTGCGCCACCAGCATACCCTCTGCATTTAGATGGAAGGCCACCATGCTGTACTCCTCATGGCCCTCAATAACATGCGACTCAATCTTCTTGATCTGGCTGTAGTACACTGCACAGTGACCACAAAGGATGAGGAGCATTGATGAGGTAGGTGCATACTGACCTGTGACCCATAGTACACTGCAGAGATCCTGTTGGCAGCAGACTACCCCAAGGCCACGCATGAGTGAGCACAATGCAGCTAGCTAAAGATGGAATAGGCAGAAGCAAGTCCACAAGCACCTTTTTGGGTGCTGGCAGCAGACCCAATCCAAATCCGCCGCTCTATTGGCTTGAAAGTAAGTCTCACCTGCGCACAGAAGACATACTAAACAGCACCATAAGGTTAAGAAGATGTCAAGGTGGTCAAAGGCAAGTTCCACACAACAACAGATGTCAGACCTTGTTTCCTTGACCATTGAGCAAGCCAGGTATCATGTTCTCAACTTCTTTAAGCTGGACTTGTCTGCCAGCTATGCCGGGCATGCACCCTTCTGGTTTGCCTTTGTCCAGAATCTGCAGTCAGCACAGCAGGTACAGTGCATTCTTGTCCTAGTGCAGCAGATTTTGCTTAGGGTGCATGAGACAGCCAAAGTATCAGTACGCATGCATGCAAACCTTCTTGTGCTGCGTCTGTGTATGCACTGGGTCTTCTTCAGAAAGCACTGGCGAGTCCCAAGCTAAGCCAGGAGAAGAACTTGGGGCAGCAGCTGAAAGGATGTCCTGCGGCCTACCTCACACAGCTTCTCAGTCCTTGTTCATGCAAGCAGGCCAAGCTTGTCCGGGTCACAGTCTAGGGGCACGGACCTACTGCCTATCAGCATAACACGCAACCCTCTCTTTATCCCAGCTTCCTGTAAGGTCGTGCCATCTGGCTTCATTTGACCCTTAATCAATAGCTTTTGCATTGCTGGTGGAATGCCAAGAAGCTTATGCGCCTTTTGCTTCAGGTCACCAACGGTTGCAGACAGTGACATGCTGAGATCAGTACAAGTTTTGCCGAACTGTAGCTTAAACATCACAATGGCAGAATCTTGTTGCACGTTGCCCTTATCTACTAGCAGGTTCTCGTTTTCTGCTGAGGAGCTCATGTTAGTGGACGAGGACAGGCCAAACTTGACAGGTGATCCTCAAATTATGGTAACAGAAAGCCCTTTGTGAAGCAAGTTGAAAGCCCCAACAATCGCCTTGCACTCAATTGGCCGCCAAGCAGAGTACACTTCAGCCATGCAGCTTTTGCACGATGGTCAATACAGGGCTATGTCAGCCTCACTACGTCCAGTCACAGCATGCATGCTGTGCTCGTCTTGCCACTTACCGTAGCATTTCGTGTACCCACCGTAAAAGTTGTGTTTACACAATTTCAGCAACAGTTTCTCCTTTGCTTGCCGAGGCAAATCTTGCCACAGTGCAATGGTCAAGAAAAAGGGTGGTCGAGAGATCAATCCAGCGGATGCTTTCAGAAAAACACAGCGCGCAAAGGAGATTGCCAGGAACAAAAAGGAAAGGAAATTTCAACGGGATGCTTTTGCCCTGAAAGCGCAACCAGATCAGATCAGAGACGAGCTTGCTGACGTCTTGGATAAAGAACAAGATGGCCAGGTTCTCAGTCAGACACTGCGCCTGAAGAAGCGAGCTTTGCAAAGTGCATATGACGCTGCGCTCAAGAAGAAAAAGGTGAGCAGCTGTTGCCGCTCGCAAAGTCTTACTTGCGAGCAGTCTGTACAGTTGATTCAGGTCTCCTGCGGCTTGTAGGAGGATGACACACGCAGGATCACATATGACATGCCCATGGCTGACCCTGCCCTGGGCACAGGGATCAGGCGCCCTGAAGACTCTGTATACTATCACCCAACCCTTAATCCACTAGGTGCTCCTCCTGCGGGAAAGCCACAGCGCTACCGCACAAGTGTGCTAGCGCTGGAGGCACCTCAGTCCTCGCACTCAGCAGCAGCCCTGCCTGTTCCAAAACCACCTCCTCTGCCACAAGGCCCTGCACCACAGCTGGCTCTGCCTGCTCCACCTAGCAATACTGCTGCTGAAAGTTCATCTAGACCTCATGCTGAAGGCAAGCTTGCACCACCCATCCTTGCTGCTGAAGGGCTCTGCTATCTGTGTACAACCTGCATTCTGTGTTGGTATGTCCTGCTATGTTTCGTGTTGATTGTGATGCAACTGCTAGGTTCTCACTCACAGACAGCAGCACATCGACGATTGATGCATCAGAGCCTTCTGTGCAGGCTCTGATGCTTTTCAGATATCTGGACCCCCAGCAACCCCTTTGCCTCCACCAGACGGGCCCCCTCCTGGAGCTGCTGATGCAGGTAACACTTTTTGTCAGGAGATTTGAAGTAGTGCACCTACACAACTGCTGCAGGATTGACATTAGTCCTCACAATTTCTATGTGAATTGTGTGCAACATGTGATGCACAGCAAGCAACGTCTTGAGTGGAGATAATTGTGGGAAGAGGTGCCACAATCAATGTGAGAGCACTGCTCCGTACAGGGCAGTGTCAATGGATGCATACTATGTACTTTGTCCACCACCTATTTGCCATACTGTCATGCATGCAGCTCGTCTGTAGCCCTGCGCGCTCAGGCTTTGCATGTTTCTGTAATATCAGCAACAAGTCAAGGTTGTCAAGCACATTGCATCAGCCAGTCCATGAGTGCTCAACTAGCAAGACTGTGTCTCTGTAAATCTCAATAAGCGGCAGGTCATCAGACACTATTCTCTGCTGGCCAGGCCAGAAAATGCAGCTTGAGAGTGCACATGAACAAGGCTGACGTGCAGGGCCAAGTTCAGCAGAGCTAGGACCCTTGCCGCCTCCTGCCGGCCCTCCCCCAGGCTTTGTTCGTGGCCACCTGCCACCCCCCTCTGGACCCCCTCCCAGCATGTTGATGCACAGGTTGCCTCCTCCCATGATGCCTCCGCCTGGCTATGCTGTGCTCATGCCACCTCCACCAGGTCAGCCCTCTCATGACTTGTCTGCCATTGCCTGCCTTTCCTTGCTGTGATTTCATTTCTGCCTTGCACCCTTGTCTATGTGTCTGATGCTGCTATTAATACAGTTACGAGTGTGTATGCTTGCATTGGGTTTGGAGGTGTGCATGCACCCGTCACGGCACAATTATGGCTGACTTTAAGGCTGAATCTATTTGAAGCATGGTGCACAGTGCTTTTAGCACTGATTTTGCAGCAAAACAATGTTGCGCCAGCTTCAGCAGTACATGAAATAATGTGCATCTGTGCAGAGTTAGAAGACACTGTGGTGCTTGCATGGTTTCAAAGCCATTCTACAGCAAAGACAGAACACTCAAAGTGCATGCGATTAACACAATGTGTGTCACATCATCAGGTCCTCCCCCTGGAATAGCAGCTGCATCCAGGATCAAGAAGGACACCCAGTCCACCTTCACTGGTCAGTCCACAGTCGTCAAGATGCCGCGAGCAAGTGAGGATAAGACGGTGACAGCAATGGTTCCAGCCTCTGTTCGTGTCAAAAGGGAAATGGCTGCAAACGCTGCGGTGCAGCGGCCGCGCAGTCACACAGGCGCGTCAGCATTGTCTGGCTTTGGGCTCATGCCAACAAACATTGTGACTCATGCTGCACCTTCCATACCCAAGCCAGCTGTCCCCTCTGAGACAGACACCAACTACCAAGATTTCCTGGCAGAGATGAATGCTTTGGGTGCAATGGCAAGCTGACACTTGTGCTTGTGGGTTGATGCCGTGACAGCTCTTCTCACCTTTCCAGCATTTGCCAGCCTGTTGTCAATAAGTTGCACTGCGCAACACTGTCAATCGTGGTGTGGTTTGTGTCAGTAGTTCATGATTTCTACAAATTTTGCTATCAAAAAGTGTATTGGCTGAAGTTCCAGATGCTTGTTGATGTGACTCTGCAACACCATTGTTTCGCAGAATCGCGTTTTTGTGTGCAGCTTTTATAATACCGGGATCTTTTCAGCAAGTGTTTACCTGTTAGCCAGTCACTTTCCCTCTAAAACGTAAGGTCAGATCCATGCCTGATAGCCATGCTTCAAGTGATGTTACACACAACACAAATGCTGAAAGAGTTGGCCATTGCAATGACTGCTCAGATTTGGTGTATGTCAGTAAGTGGCTTTCGATGTGTACCCAAAAGGGTCTCTCATGCCCTGAGCAGCACCACATGGTGACATCCGTACTCATCTCTGCAGTCAGTGTGACAGGCTGCATATTGTAAATTCAACCAAGGATTTGCATTCAAATTTCGCAATTTGCTAGTTGACTGTAAACACATAGATGTAGCCATGATGCTGCTTGCACAAGTCAGCTGTCTGCCAATGATATAATTAACACATCTGGTGTCTCATGATACAGTTGAAGTGACTTGAACACACTTGCACATACCAGGTAGAAAACAGCATTATTTGCATCATGTTTTGTCTACTGTGCAGCAGCTTGCACATTCCTATGCAGAATATAAAGGGGTCTCAGCTGCTGCATCTGCGCTTGAGTCAGAAGCACTGAAGATTCCCACTGGTGTAATCGGCTGCATGCATGGGCCTTCAACTGCTGGATATGCTGCTGCTGCTGCTGCTGCGGCCAGTGGTGCGCCTGCATCTGCTGCTGCTAGTGCATCCACGACTGCTGGTGATGTATCCATAACTGCAACTGATGAATCTGCAACAGCGGCTGACGAGTCCACAGCTGCGGCTAATGAATACAAATCTACTACCATGGGTGAACTAGGTTTATGTCTAGTGGCTCCAAGTGGCAGCATGCCTGAGCGGCTTGATATTACCCCTGGCAGCCAGGGGCAGCTGAGCAGTGTGGACAGTTGGCTATCTACGTTGGGCAGCACATCTTCAAGGCTAGCAACAGCACTGATGTCTGACTTGGTAGCCTGCAGTGTGCAATAGGGCACTTGAAGCATGGTGATGCTGGCAATGCCACAAACAAGCCATGACATCAAAGCATGAGGCAGATGCAAGCAGAAATTCCCAGGTCTCCCTAGCTCATCTCACACAATGATGCAGCTGACTTGTGCAATCTTCCGGCAGGGACATGAAGACCAAATATTGCTTGGCCTGCAACTTGCACGCCTGCTGAAAGTGGTGTCTCACCAAAAAGGTTGTTTTTGACTTCTTTGGCTGCAATTGTGAGATCTGCTGCATTGCTGCTGCACCCTCTTTTCCAAAGGCTTCTGTCCATCTCTGTAACTGCAAAGCTGACAGCTGCTTTGCAACTCTATGCTTGTCTGTAATTGCTGCGACGCTGTCTATGGGAGTGCAATATTCTTGAAGCTTGTATTCACGCAGCCCAGGTGTAGTTGCAGGGATGTTGTTGCTGGCAAGTTGAAAAACGCTGTCAGTGCATGTTGAAAAATTCCAGCCAGTTGTTGCTTGTCCCTGCAGTGCAGATTACAGAGTGAGTCAAAAAAAGCTGCACCTGTTTTGCAGAACGACTCTCTTGCATACGGCACTCAAGTGACTTACCTGAGTAAACTCAGCAGAGTGTTTTACTGAAGACATGTCTGTTGGCATGCACAGGCGTCTGAAGTCAGATGGACAGAGGTGCTGTGGCAGTAGGCAGTTGCTCAGGTGGGCATGAACCGTGGGTCCGTGATACTTGTGGTTAAATTTCGTAGACACTCCTGTGCCACTGTAGACACATAAATTGCTCGGACAGGGGCAGTCATACCTGACGGCTCGCACTGTCACAAGCAAAGCACACATATACTTGCCTTGAGTGGCTTCAACTGCAAGACATCAGGGCCATATGTGGCTTCAACCTCCTTCCGGGCCGCTGTCGCCTACAAGACAGAACTCGTGAATCGAAGCCCCGTTGGCAGACACGTTGCATTGAGCTTTATGCAAAAGAGGCACCTGAAGATTGTTCCGAGCCCCAGCCTGACCATCACAAGACGTCACTAGCTGTTTCACAACGTGCGACTGCGATGTGTCGTGTAACGCCATCACTGCTGCAGCAATGATACAGCCTGTGTTCACCCGATGACCGGCACAAACCAGTTAGAAAGACTTCACTCAGGCTGACAGCCAGTCCGGAAATCTAAATTACCCAAATTAGTAGAAAGATCTTCAGCAGATCTCCTTCTTTGCCCAGAAGGATCGTATGGTTGTCTACAAGTTTGTTTCAGACTGTTTAGACATGATAAACACTTAGTACTGATGTTTTTGACCAGGTTACTGACAACCCTGGCACATCTGTACAACCTAGTTGGTTGCCTGAAGATGTAAAATCCTCCTCCTCCTTCAGCCTTAACTCTAAAGTAGGCTGCCACTGCATGGTCCAACCCAAACATTCGTGATGCACGCAGGCTGTGATGAATCTACTACCTCATCTACGACCCCTCAAATACCAGGCTTAAATTAAGCCGCTTAACCTGTTTGCTAGCCTGACAACTACTGGTGCCCATCACCTGGTGAATGTTGTACAAGATCATGAAAACAGTGAATCACAGTGCCTTTGTGGTCTTCTCACAGCACACAACGATACATAAGGTCCCAGTCAAAATGATATGTCAGATAGTATGTCAAAACATGGCTCCATAAATAGCACAGATGTCTTAAAGCCACAGACTCTGCAATTTCACTCCTTTACATGGTGGCTTGCCGTGTCAACTCATCTGCTCCATCTGCTGTGCTTTCAACTGCACAGTGTTGGTCATCCAACGACCTTGCAGCTGTCGCTACCGAGCCTTCAACCGGATCCCTGGACTCACCACTTTGTAATCAACAGCAGCGCCATAATACATACTGCTGAACAAACTCAGGCAGAAGAGACAATATGAAAACCGACGGACTGAGCTTACCCTCTGGTTTTGGAGGCAATCAAGACAACTTTTTTGCACACCACACACTGTAGGTCTATGTGCGCAAGGCAATGAGGGGTGAACAGTCATGCGAAAAGTCAGCCACATTTTGCTCTTACCTCTGAGCATCTGCCTCTAAAGACTCGCTTTGCTCTTCTGAGAGCAGTAGGGGCGGCGCATGGTGATGCACTGCAGCAGGGGCAATGTGTGGCGGCAGCCCTAGCAGCACCTCCATGCGGCTCATGCGTGCAAGCAGAGCACCCTCACGCTGATTTGCCTTCTGGATATGCTGTTCCTGGGCTTCTGCACACAGGGAGGCACAGGACTAATTATTGAGGAAAACAGAAAAGTTTGGGGATTGGAGTGGATACCAACATCCCAAAGAAGCTGTAGCGTCCTACAAGCTGTAAAGGGAGGGCGCGTGTAGCGGCTACATTATCACTTACAGTAAATAGCTACTGTACATCTCTGAAGATCCCTGGCAAGCTGTCTGTTACAAGATGTGTGTGATGGAGGAAGGGATGGATGATTGCATGCATGGATGGAGGGATGGATGAGCTGTCCCACCCCAAGAAGCAGGCAAGCTCAGAGCACTTGCACACATGCTCATGACCAGAGTACTTGCTCACTCACAGGTTGAGTCTTTGCCAGCACTCATGCATGTGCTCTCAAAAGAGATGCTGTTGCCAATTGAAGTAAGAGCAGTGCAAAAACAAAGAGTAGCAGCAGCAGTGCATCACACCTAGCCGCCGCATCAGTGCTTGCACAAGTCTGTCCTGCGCGTGAGCACCCTGCTGCAGCTGGTGCGCCTTTGTGGGGTGAAGCGATGCAAGATGTGGTAACCCATCTGTACAGCTGACAGCTGCAACAGCCTGCACCAGCAATGTGCTGTCTTGGCCTGACTTGCAGCTTTTGATTCCAACTGGTCGGGCTGATTGTAGGGTCAAACAAGGCCTGAAGGGCAGTGAGTTTGTCAAACATGTTGAATGCCACCCTAAAGGCGGGCAACAGCGCTCAGTGTATGGAGAGGAGGCACTTCTGCCTGTTTCAAATATTGCGCCAATTCTGTGAGCCTTGCAACACGTGCCACAAGCTGACAAGTGCATGCACGTTGTGCACCTTCCATCCAAGTGGTTCAATGGAGATCCACCACTCAAGTGTCTGCTGTAACAATCAAAGTCAAAGGTGCACTCATAACTACTGTAGCGTACAGTGTCATGCATGTACTGGGGCTGGCTTGAGCAGTTGTAGCGAAAATGCAGTTCAATACTTAAGACACAGGGTTGAAAGAGGCCTTGAATGGTGTGTGCCAAACATTGTGCTGATAAGGCCTGGTGACAAGGCTTACAGCAAGTACACAGGCACTTGCATCAGCATGGAGTTTGACACCTCAGAGTTGCAATGTGTATTGGACCCCAAGCATGAGAGCTGGCAACGTAGAGTGTCAATCCATTGTTGCAGAATCATACATTCAGCCTCTTGAGTCATTGCACGTCTTGCAGGGTAACCTCCAATTGTGGAGAAGCAAAGGGGTGGAGAGGCTGTCAGCAACATGGACAGGTGAAGCCCATCGAATACATTAATGCTCGAGAGGGAGCATGCCATATTTGCTGCTGGCTTGGGAAAAAGGGCTGCAGCTTCATCCAGGTCTAGCTCACAAGGCCTGGTCATAAGGCTGACAATGTTGGCAGTGTCAACAAGAGGGTGGGCTTACAGCAGCAAGGCAGGTAACACCCTGAGCAGTCATGGTGTCTTGCCAGAGCTTGTGTCTACGGTGTCCACAGTGCCCATTTAGGCATGTGCAGTCAAAGATTTGGGGTGGGTGACAAGGACAGGCAAGATGAGGAATATGTCCACACTACCAGGCATTGTGTTGTGTGCTAACTAGTTTGCTGACAAGCCCTAATGACAAGCCCTAATGACAAGGCCTGCACAAGTAATTACGTGCAGTGAAGGGTGTGGGGTGGCTTACAGTTGCTAGGTAGGTGAGGCCTTGAGCAGTGTGGGCCTGGGCCTGCTTCAGGGCCTCCACCTCCTCCCTCACCTTAGCCACCTGCTTCAGCTGCCCCACCACCTCCCCCAGCACACACTGCGTCACATCCCCCAGCTTGCAAGCCACTGGCTTGCTAATGTCCCTCCCCTCCTCTGCACCACTCAATACACTTTGTGACTAGCTTGCTACCTAATTGTCAGCCACTGATCAGTCAGCCAATGTCTCTTGCCTTCTCTGCGCACCACAATGGATCCCTTCAATGATACATACCGAAGGCTGCACTGGATGAGTATATATACACAACTTGAGTCTCATACATATATACTGTTTGAATATACACCATTTACGTATGCCGTTTAGGTATGTATATATCTGAAGGCTTTGCTTGTGCGCAATGAATGTCCGATCAAATGCTTCAGCGTTCCCTGGCAAAGCAAAGTTCAATTGACGGCAAGCAGAAACACTCGAAGCCCATGAAAGATGACTAGGCTGACCTGGCATAGTGTCTGCCTTAAATGACCTCTGCCTCTTGACTGGGCTGCTGTCCTGATGGGGCACTGGCTGCTGCAGATTGGCACTGACAGACATGACAGTGCTGCCAGCAACATGACTACTGCTGGAAGTCGTGGGGCCAGATGACACAGGTGGGCGGCCTGACATACCAGCCTCTTCAGCCAACCTCTTTCTGGTTGGCGAGCAGGGTTGAGACTGCTGTGCTGGCTGCAGCACAGTGGCTATCATTCTGCTGTAGCGTTCTACTGCTGGCAGACCTTCCGGAAGAGCCCCAGAGACTGCTTGGTTAGCTGCCACAGCTTGCTGTGGAGCCTCAAGCTGCTCTAGGGAATGCTTTGGATGTGAGGGTCCGGGGGAAGATGGATCTGACATGTGACTTGCGCCAGGGGGCTGCAGGGCACTGCCTCTACCTTGCACGTTTGACCTGTCTTGAGCAAAGGGGTGCTTGACATTCAGATCCAGGGGAAGAAAGTGTGGGGACAAGCCATCTTGAGGGAGACAATGAGCAGGTGCAGCAGATTCTTGAGCCCTCATAGCATGGGGCAGGATGGACTGGTCCAATCTGCCTGAAGCCTGACTTGTAAAGGCCATCAGGTCTGCGGCTGCATGCAGAGTGCCATTGTAGTCATGCATCGAGCCATGCCAGGCAGATGCATCCTGCCCTTCTGACGGATACAGGCCATAGGGCTGCTTGGGAACAAAGCCTGTTGCCCGGAGTGCCTCTGCCCTGGCTGCAGGATTGACAGCTTTGCGCCTCTGTATGCCGACAAGTGCCTCTTTGTCATTTTTGACAAAACTCTCATTGGCGAATTCCCATGCATCAGAGTCAATTTTACGAAACCCCTACAGGCATTACAGACTGCTTGAGTTTTGCATAGTTCAGTGCAAGAGTCAGCAGCAGATCATGCTGGGAATGTGTAATGTCTCACATAAGTGTTCAGCTGGCGCACAAAGCTGCTGAAATTATTGTGCTTGAAAAACTTGGGAAGCAAATCTCGAGCAAACTCTGCTGGCTTCCACACCACGAAACTGAAACACAGCTCACTCGTTACTGTGCTTCTGGGTAATCGGGTCAGAAGACGAGCTGTGCGTGGCAACCTACCTGTTGCCGCCTGATGCCCAAGAGACAACGGAGTTGGAAGACGTGTCGTCTACGATATCATATCTGCAATACTGTAATCTTGGTGAAGACTTGAGCAGTCAATTTAGCTTTAGATTCAACCAAGCAAGCTCACGTTTTACGTAGGAACGGGGCAGGAGTTCCCATCATGTTTCGCTGCGGGGGTGTGGCCATACAGCCCGGCAGACAGCGGAGCTCAGTGACTACTCATCCCTTAGACATTCCATCTTCTTTTGTCGGAACAACATGTCTCCCCAATGTCGACATGAGATGTCTAAAACAGGGTCGTCAAAGAAAGCAAAGTTGCCATGTGCGCGCAATGTACGTTGAAGATGAGCCTGAGAAGGTGAAGCTTCCGCACGTCAAGGAAGATGAAGAGGACACGGTATGACTAATGATGACTCATGCAGCGAACAGCGATCAACATGCACGCATGAAGTCATGCGTGCCTTGTCAAGGTGGACCACTATTGTTGCGTTGCTTGTCGCCATGATGCTCAACGTCCAGTGGATCTTCAGCTCAACCAAGAGCCTAGCACTACATCCTTCATCGACAGTGACCGCACGTGTGCCTGATCCTGATAAAGCACTTTTCTCACAGCAGCTAGCAGAGTACAAGGCCTGGTGCAGTAACCTCATTCAGCTTGACAGGCCAGGCTGTGCGCACAGCTTATGTACATAGCAGAAGTTTGAGAAGCATATATTTTTGTTGCTTGGGCACTGCCATCATTATCATCAAGTGTCAGTGCCCACAATGCAGCTATTCTTCTCCTCTCCCATTATCTGGCATTTTGTGAGCTTTCGCATAGCTGCTAAACAAAGCCACTTCCGTCAGAAACATCTTGATGTGTGCCAAGCGTGTGTTAAGATGGTGCCTGGAGGCAAGCACCCCAGTTTAGTGGAGGGTCTTCAGTGGCTGCAAACACTGGACAAACAGGTGCTGCTGCTGGTGCTGGTGCTGCTGTTTTGTATGTCCTCACTTGTTGTGCTTGAAGCGCTAGCATGCATCTGCGTGTGGCGTACAAAAGCAGTCAATGTATGGTGTAGTGGCACTTTTCATTGTCTATATTAAAGCAAAAGCTGCAGTCACAGTTATCTGTCATACAGTACAAGCTTCTCATCATTGAGGCATATTGAATATTTACATCATGTAGAAAGATGCAAGACCATACATCAATGTTGTGCAATCTGTGATTGTGATACAGTCAGTGCCTGTCAATAACAATCAGTATCTTACAGTGGCAGTCATTAACGGCATGTGAGTCACTTGCTGTGCAGCAGAACAGCAACTCACTGAAGCTATCACATTGCAATCAGTGTGGATGGTACCCTTGTGGCTGCTGCAGGTGGCAGATCAGTTGTCCCACAGTTACAAGGACCCTGCCAGTCTGCTTGCAGCCGGCAAGTGGATGTCTGCTCCAGAGCTGGTGCACATCATTGACACAACATGGAAACATGCTGAGCTGGACCTGCAGAAAGGTGTCACCATGCAGGCCAGCAGACAATTGCATGATGCAGCCTTGGGTAGCGTGACATTCTGGCACCTGCCTCCTGTCAGATTGCCATGCATCAGGGGCTTGTTGCTCCCTGTTACAGCGGGCCTTGCTTGCATCCTGACTGCAGGCTGCCTGGTTGTGAGGGCAACAGGCTATACATCATCACCTTGTCACCATTGCTCATGCACATCAAGCTGCCTCGCCACAAGAATGCATGCAAGTGGGGTCAGGCTTCCGTGTTTGATTTGCCAGCAGAGCTGGGTGAGCTGCAGTACACCCACCTAGGAGAGGCATGCAGGGCTCTGCTTGACCCCTGCTTGCTGATTGGCCGAAGCTGTCCAAATGGACATAAATGGTGGGGTGTTGGCAGAAGTGATCAGTCTTGCAAGGAGGTGTCAGAATGCAAGCATGTGCAGGCAAGTATATTTTGTTGTTGATGAGAGCATCCAACACTGCTGTAGCTGGTCCATCAATCAAGGAGCTGCTATGCTGATGGTTCACAGCGAGCAGCAATGGCGCAAGTGGTATGACACGCAGTTCCACCAATGAACAGCATGCAGCTTTGGAGGACTGCAATGCTTCAGATCAGGTCAGATGCACCTGCTGCTGCAGCAGAGCTCAGCTTGAGCGCAGCCTCACATTGCGGGCATGTCATCGTGTCAGATTCTCAGTCAGACTGCCAGTCTTACAAGTCTGACAGCATGGAGGTTAATGACATAGAGCTGGATCAGCAATCTGATGATGATGGACAATGTTGAGCTGGACCTGTGGTGACTTGGGTCAATCATACTAAAGTAGGCAATTTGGCTGAGCAGAATGTGGCATCACCCTGCTGAGATGCTTTTTGGGATCATATTCTCACTTGTTTCTGAAATCTATGTATGTACAATGAACAGTGATGCCAAGTGGACAGGATTTGTCAGCTCCTAGCGGCACCTGTTGTTGTGTAGGGGCCACAGATTTGAGATGGTCACAAATCTGAGATGTTGCGTACATGCCTATATGGAACCACAAGGCTCTGAGTAGGCAGTCCAGCAGTGTTGGTGACACACAATTTTAGGTGGATCACAAGCACTGCAGGCTGCCCAGAATATGATCAACACCTGACAGCACTCATTTGGGTCACTTAAGCCTAGACCCAATGGCGCACATTATTAGTGTAAATGGTCACCCTCTTCCGCTGTCCTTGCATGGCTGATGTTGCTGTTCATGTGCAAGCGTTCCATTAAACAACCAGCACAACATGCAGCCCAGGATGGTGCACTGCTGTTGACAGCAGCATGTAATCATGATGCAGATTTTCTCACATTGGTGCTTTGAGTCATAATGCAGTCAAGAACATCTTGGACACATGCAAATATCGACATTACTGGCTTTGCGACGCCGAATCAGATCATCATGAGCGAAGTCGCAGCTTTCATGAGTGTGTGTGCGTCCCTAAAGTTCAGGGGGCGCCAGACTGCCTGGATATGCATTTTCAAAGATCTGCACTGATCTGCATGTCTGAATATACAAATTTACATGGGAGATGAGATCCATGTGGAAACATATAAAAAAGGATGGCACATGTGTGGATCTACAGGGTGACTTGAAAACATATATACACGAGAAATATTTCAAATGTGGACTCACACATTTCCACATGTGTGTAGCCCCATGAAGGTTCAGCTTGCAAGGAACCTGGTAGATCCACTAAAGTGCATGGCTCCATGTGTGGAAATTACCGGAAAACTTTGCAAATGTGGGAACTTGCAAGTCTGTGGGCCTGCTTGAACATGTCGATTTACACATCTGCAGGTCTAATCAGTTTCACATGTATGTATTTCACATAGAACTGCACAAGTGTGGATGTTGCAAAACTTTCAGCTTGCTTGGACAGGCTTGCATCAGGTAGCACATGATTGATAATCATCTTGCAGCATGAGACATCTACATGATTACTACGATGTCACATAAGTCAGTAATCATTACTAAGGATGTCCCACGGTAACCCTATGCAGTACAGCCTAAATCCCATCTTCAGTGAGGCCCATTGCCAAGCTGTATATGATACATCACTGAACAAGTCACCAACACTGTGACAATGTCATCTATAAGCGATGTGTAATGACTAGCAACTGTGCAAATTGTAGCAGCGGTAACTGTCACAGTCACTGAGTGTCTCTACAAGTGAGTGAGATCAGTTCAACTGCCATCGGCTCAATGGGACAGAGCGGAGTGGTGTTGATGATTGCAGGGCCCAACATATGTGTCACCCAGTGGCATTAGCAGTGTTTCCAACGCAGTGACGGTAGTGAAAGATCTTGCTATTGATGGGATCTGGCTGCATGAAGCATGGCCCCAATGTTGGATGCCAGAGTCACAATATCCACGTGACAGACTTTGTGTTGAATGCCTGTAAGCTTGACCTTTGCATGCTGAAAGGGCTGCAGTCTATTTTTTTTGGCATGAGCGGGCCTTGGAACAGGCTCAAACCATCGCACCAAAGCCAGCTCTGGCTCAACAGGACCTATAGTCTTGGATGAAAACAGCAGCAGAAGCTCAGCATACCATACCTCGCCTGGGCTGTCACCCCTGTTAGCACCATGCAAACTGTCAGTCTTGGTCAACAGGTGACAGTATGTACTTAGTTACATTTCACTGTCAATGACTGGATAGCAAAGTATATAAGTCCAACAAGCTAAGCAGCAGTGTTGGCAGTTTCCAACAACTGTGCCTGCCACTGGCGGCCAGACAGCATGGTGCAACAATGACTCAACAAGGCTTGCTTGATGCCATCATACCATCAGAACAATGTGACTATGCTTCAAGGGCCCTTCATCATGCAGCATGTTATGACAGGTTCTCACCTTATCCAGACACAATGATGTTTGTCATCTCTTCCAGCACACAACATCACTCCCTCCTTGGAAAATCCATGGTGCAGCTGGTGAGCAACTCCTAGCCCACTTGATACCCACACCTGAGACATGTACTGATCTGAGCGTCCAAAAGTTTTGTGGCACAAGTGCAGGAGGCTTGAGCGTTTTTGAGTTTGCAATCTGATTGATGATCAGCCACATTGAAATGCTGTTGTGCACATGTTGTAAGCACAACCCTGGTATCTAACATGATATCACTTGCTGTCCACAATGTGTAGAAAGTCAGCAACCAATGAAAGTAGAGTTGCATTGGGTCTTGCCAGGTCAGAACCGAAGACTCGCTGAGATAAAAGCAGGATGTGGGGATGGTTTGGCAGCTGTGCACTGACGGCAGTTGTGTCAGCTGAGCCCACATAGACCATGCCATTTCTGCCGCTACTCAGACAGGTGCGGCCAGCTTCACAAACTTTTTGTGCCTGCACAAGATCAGACAGAATTTCTGGTGTGGCCAATGCAGGGGCTTGCTGGCAAAGGTGCTGGTGTGATTGATATTTTGTTTTGCACGAGGCATATCACATAGAATAGGGTTTTACTGTTTTGTGGAAGGTGTTCTTAAGCCTTGACGAGTCTGACAACTCTGCGAACAGAGGTCACAAGCGAATAGTTTACCAGGCGGGACTCCGCTCATCAGCCGCGCTTTCGATCGTGACCTGCAATCAGCACGAGCGCAGACTTGGCCGGCAACCGACTCAACCGCACGCTCGCACGCACAGACGACGTACCACGCACCTTCGCCCAAGGCCCAAGACACGTTTGATCTGAGACTTGGTATCAAACTGTCACAGAAGCTATGTGTATGGTACTGAGCCGCAGGAAGACATCACAATCTATATAACTGTTGCGTCCTTGACATATGCCGGGAACACCAGTTGCTGCGTTACCCGTGCAACCGAGATCTTCCTGATTATTAGCTTCTACGGTGCAGGCCTCTTACGACGTCTCAGCTACAGGCAGTCGGTAAGATCAACGCAAACCCCAGACATGCAACGCAAACCCCAGACATGCAACGCAAACCCCACGAGCGCTTGAAGGGCGAGATTTGCCAGGCGGTGACCGTGATCGCTTCTCGTGAAGACAACATCTGTGCTTCACAGGGGGCCGATTACAAGGCAACTTTCAAGGCTGGGTGATGCGCAACAAAGGTTAAAACCCGAGAATGCTGTCCAGGTGACTATCACAGGCTTGCAAGCGAAGGGCCACCAGAGGAGGCTAACTATTTTGCTTGTGAGGGCTACAGCAAGATCATCTGTGCTTCTTGGCCATTGACCCAACACCAACTGGCTGCAAAGGATGTCTCGCCTTGGGGCGCACACAACCGCATAGATCACCTTACAGCTCACCAGTTGGCCTGTGTAGATGTAAAGGTCAGTCTTTTCGTCCAATTTGTTTATGCTGCATTCTGTTGCATGCACTGCTATATACTGCTGCAGCACTTAGTCATAGTCAATACCACCTTGTTGCTGTATACCCACATGCTCTGTGTTGCAGGTCAGACCTTTGTTGCTTGGCGAAGCCTCTATCACCAAGACGGGTACAGAGCAAGAAAATGTCATTGAGCACTATGCAGATGGTGACTGAGCTGCAGGATCCAACCTTCAGCAGCAAGTCAGTGGCAACTGTGGACCCTGGTCCTCACACTCCCACTTAGGCATGTTCTGCAGCTGTATTGTGTACATGATGCTTGGATCATCAGATAGCCCACCAATCGTATGTTGATGTGTTGTTGATTGTCGCAACGTTGCAGCTGGATTAGGAGCCTGTATAAGCCTAGGCTATTACTTGGTAACCTTGACAAGTGGCAGCAACCTGAATTGTGCTAGACAGTATTCGTAGCTTAGCCTAGCCGCCCTCTGTGATTAGGTTGTGACAGAGTACAGCTTACACCACAAGCAGCCACGGTAAAATTGGCACGAGTCACATCACACTGACTCATCAATATCCACTGCTGTGCAAGTTGGTAGAGTACTCGTAACACGCTGTGCGATGAGACTTTCCAGAACTGTGATCCTTCGCGATTACAGCAATGTGTAAAAGCACGCGCATCTATGCAACACAGATACCTGCGAAGGCATGTCACCGACGAACTATGTTGGCCTGCAATGTCGCAGATGCGCAAAGCTCTGCAGCTCAACGGATTTATGCATGCCTGTAGTACCGCAAATCTCCAAGTCTCCTTGTGACGCGAATACCCGCAAATCTGCTGTGGTGTGGATCTACAGAGAAGTGGAACTTTGCGTTTTCATAGTTGCAGGTCCAAAGTGATCCACACGCAAGTGCATCTGCAGTAAAACCCATGGGAGGATTTATGCATGTTTCTGCATTCCTAAAAACAACTCTTGGATATGCAGAAGTGTATATCCAGGCAGTCCGGTAACCCCTGAACTTAGGGATGCGTGTGAACTCTGTATGCACTAGGAGAGCCTTTCTGGGACTTCAGTCACATTGTGTTGTGAAACATGTTGTTCAGCCATAATGCAGTCAGAACTGCGAGCTCAAGTGGCAGACTGTTGTGTATCCTGATTACAAAGACTGTGTGCATAGCTGGGGATGATCAAAGCTATGTGGAAGCTGCGCTCTGAAATGGAACTTTCGTTTTCATGTTGTCACCCTGCAGTTGAGGTGCTTGCTTCTGCAACAAAGATGCTTCCCAGAGCTGGTGAGCATGCAGTGTGCTTAACAACATCATTGCACAGGTGTAGGAACACATAGCATGAGGTTTCCAAAGAAGCAAGTGCTGAGAAACACATCGGCATCAGGTGGGGCGGATGTTGTTGCATAGCTGCTGCACAGACTGCAGCAGCTTGTTTGCTGTTCAAGCACCCTCTCACAACATTCACTATGATGTTAGAAGAAGGTTCAAACTGTCTATTCTTGCTTGTCTGCTGCCCTGATCGAGTGCCAAGATGCTTAGGTTGGTTGCGTGCCGCAGGACAGAGTCAAAAGGCGATCTACAATTCTGCAGGACTGGTGGGACATGCAATGCAAAGTTCAACTGTTGGCAATGTATGCGATAGAGGAAAGCTGATTGCCCTAAGGGACCTGCAGGCACCGGGCTTTCGGGACGGGGCTGCGTTTACCAGGCCAAACTTGCCCCATAGGTAATGCGTGCTGGACCATAAAAGCCTATGGGAGAACTCACTGGGTACGTTTTGTGCCTTGACCGCGCAATATCGATGGCAATAATAACAAACGGCTTGCACGCATCACGGACTGAGTCACGGAAGCACTCCGTGGCGTACCAGACTGATCCTAAGAACATGCTCCTATGGAGACATCTGAAAGGTAGACATGGACATTGAGGAAGCAAAGGGCAGCTGTTGCACCTGTTGGTACACAATTTTACAGGCATTTGCATTTGCTTCAGGCCAACTTGCTGCGAATGACTTTCACAGAGATGTCACAGACTTGTGAAAGACTGGGAAAAGGTGTGCGGCCCCTCAGCATCATGTTGGTGACTTTATCAGCATACACACACAGTCATCGGTGATGGAGGATGTGCAGGGCATTGACATATCAGCAATAATCTATTTCTATCCCAGCGCGCAAGGAGCTGTATTAGATTGTCATTGTGATCTGCCACCCCAGCTATGCTCATGATGACCGGCAGTGCATTTTGCACCTTGGTCCTTGCCATGTGGACACGCTCATCAATGCTGCACACAAGCCTGACTGCGTACAAGTTCCTGCACTCATCTCTTAGACCTCTGCATAGCACAGACAGGCTGTTCTGCTCCATTGCCATCTCACTCCTACAATTGATCTTTTGCATGCTGTGTTTGTTGTGAGTGTGCTTGGTTGTAGATGTCAATCCCTACCAAAACCCTAATTTGGTGACCTGCATTGTTTACAATGCCTTCTTGTTATAAAAGCGTCTCTGACGCATGATATGTTACCTGTGCCTCATCACATGCCCCCTGGCCACTGCTGCTTGGCTGACATGCAAATATTGTTGCAGGTCCACAGCAGCCATCGGCAACTCGAGCAAGTACTGGATCCTGAGAAGTGCAGTGCAAAATTGCTGCAGCAGCTTTCTTTGCACATTGTGTGTGCACTCAGTGGCTGTCACCAACAGTGCAAGTGCGTGTCAGCCCACGCATATCTGCCATTTGCACAAGAGGCAAACCAACTCAAGGCCAAGGTGATACCGCACATGCAAAGTTTGCTCCATAAACAAAAGACAACTTGCATCACCATCTGCAATGCAACACATTGCAGCTGCAAAACCGCTTGCTGGACCTGCACACTGTCTCAGGTCTTCCTGAAAATGATATTGCACTGAGTTTGCAGGCTGGAGCGTCAGCCAAGTTTTCAGACTCAAGACAAGGTGATTGACTTGAGATGACAGCCTTGTTTGCCGGCTCTACAGTACATTTGAAGCTACAGTCAGGATATGGAGGAAAGCATCATAACCTGAATAGCTTTTCAGTTGTCTCAAGCTTGCACAGCTTCTCCCTGGGTGCAAGTGCGATTAGTGACTTTGTATATGCTTTAGTGCAACATGCACATGCTCCACCTGCTTTGCCTAAAGATCCACCACAACTCCCCTATGGAATGAAGTCCTTGCCATTCCCCTACGTTCCTCCACAGTTCCTCTGACCACCGCAGCTCCCAGCGGGATTGCTGATCCTCCAGTAAATCTATAAATTGCCCATGCGATTAACACTGCTGCGACACTGACGCACTGACCGAGCATGAGTCTCGTTCATGGGCTCTCGGACGGGCCGACGTCATATGGTGCGTCATGAAACGAGCCGTAAGCATAAGATGGTCTTTGTCACCACTCATACACCTTTCCCGGTTGGTGTGCTGTGCCGCACAAGTGTGGAGGTGCACAGGCAACCATCGCCTGATTGGGTTCGTTTCACAACTGACGTCTTTGCACCGTGCAATTAAACAGCCTCTCCTGACAGTTAGGACGGTGCTCATGTTGCAAAAGAAGAGCGAAAGAGATGGCGCGTTAGTAGCAGCGTTCCGAAGTCATGCCGCAGGTGCAAGCCGGTCACGCGGTCGTCACCAAGCATACCTATGGGCAGGGGCTATTCTCTTTTCTATATTGCTGCTTTGCCACCTTACGCTATTCAGCCGCGTGACACAACTGGGCTCCTTGGTGTGCCGTCAGCGGCTACCGGACGCTGTGGACTTGCAACAGGTGCTCAGCTTGCAGCACTTGA